>Ga0070741_10002899_pt1 | contig 44348 bp, 36 predicted proteins | sample Coa_R1_4_FD_66440 | JGI IMG/M metagenome (GOLD analysis project Ga0070741, IMG submission 66440) | Surface soil microbial communities from Centralia Pennsylvania, which are recovering from an underground coalmine fire - Coalmine... | ecosystem: Environmental > Terrestrial > Soil > Unclassified ... | reverse complement strand
GCCTGCATTCACGCCGCCCAGCGCCACCACGCAAGCGCCGGTGAGGGTGGCAGCGTCAATCAGGTGCGTGCAGCCAAGAGTCTTGGCATAGTGCAGGCCGTCAGCCAGCACAAGACGTCCTTCAGCGTCAGTATTGATGATCTCAATCGACTTGCCGGACATGGCAATCTGAACATCGCCCGGCTTCTGCGCTTTGCCGCTGGGCATGTTTTCCGTGGCGCAGACAATGCCGATGACTCTGACATTCGGCTTCAGCAAAGCAATCGCGCGCATCGCGCCGATCATGGCCGCGCCTCCGGCCATGTCATATTTCATCTTTTCCATGCCGTCTGCGGGTTTAATGGAGATGCCGCCGGTATCAAAGGTGATCCCTTTGCCCACCAGACCAAGCATGGGTTTTTGCGGTGCGCCCTGCGGTTCATACTTCATCACAATGAGCCGGGGTTCCTCATCCGATCCCTGAGCTACGCTCCAGAAAGCGCCCATCTTCATCTCTTTGATCTTGTCCGGCCCCATCAGCTCGCATTTCAGGCCCACGCTCTCGCACATCTTCTTAGCACGGTCGGCAAGGATAGTCGGTGTGAGGCGGTTGCTGGGCTCGTTGACGAGTTCGCGGGTAAAGTTCTGCGATTCGCCAATAATCCGCGCCTGCTCCAGGGCACGTTGCAGTCGCGCCTGATCTGATCCGGCGGGCGCAACAACGGTGATTTCTTTCATGCTGTAATCTTTGCGATCGCTGCGGTAAGTGTCCGGATCGTAGTCGGCCACGACTGCGCCTTCAACAATGGACCGCACGGAATCTTCAGGGCCGGCAGAGAGTTCAGGCAGAACAACGGCGCACCTCTTGATCATTTTGGGCTTCAGCGTACGCAGCGCCGTTCCAGCGGCCTTGCGCACTTCAAGATGGCTGAAATTCTTGGCCTTGCCCGCCCCAACAATGAGCAGCCGCTTGGCTTTAAGCCCTTGCGGGCGATGCAACAAGATTGCTTCATAAGCCTTGCCTGTAAGCTCGCCGCTGTAGATCAGATCGGCTGTGGCCTTTTCCAGCGCGGGATCTTTCACGGTGAGGCGCGGCTCGCTCTTCTGCTTGTTTCCATGGTCTAAAGCAACGGCGACCAGGCACTCGGTTTCAACTTCGGCGAAATTTGCGGCGATCAGGCGTATATCCATAAGCGGCTTGCGTGCTCCTAGTTCTTTTGAATGAGGGTTGCTAACTTATCCTTTTCTTGAGCGGGCAATGGCCTCGCGAGCTTCTTTATCGGCGGTGCGCCGCCGTTCAGTTTCACGTTTGTCCCAGCTTTGCTTGCCTTTGGCCAGGGCAATCTCACACTTGATCTTACCTTTCCTGAAGTACATGCGCGTGGGAACCAGCGTATAGCCTTTCTGCTGAGTTTTTCCATGCAGCTTGCGTAGTTCTTCCGCATGGACCAGCAGCTTGCGCGTGCGTTCAGGAGTATGAGCGGCATAGCCGGCATTTTCATAGGCGCCAATGTGGGCATTCAAGAGCCACAATTCACCGTCTTTTAACAAGGCGTAACCGTCTTTCAGATTGGCGCGTCCGGCGCGAACGGATTTGACCTCAGAGCCGGTGAGAACAATGCCTGCTTCCAGGCGGTCTTCAAGAAAATAATTGTGGCTGGCCGCGCGATTCACCGAGGCATCGCGCTCACCGGAAGCGATGGGATCGCGCTTGACGTTCTTCGGCTTGTTCGGCTCGGTTTGATGCGTGGTTTGGCGGGCCATAGGAGCATTTGCACGGGACGGCAAACTTTTTATGCTAACACACGCAAATCTTGTTACTAAAGTCGTTCTAGGAATGCAGCTGATTTGGTAGGAATGCACCTGTTTTGGGTGTATAATCTGGCTTCCAAAAGGTCTGAATTTAGGGTAAGAAGACGGGTCGTGCCCCCACCATTTCCCTGAAAAAGAAGGACTTAAATCAAAGCCAAAAAGTGAGCATAGGAGCGTATGAGGAAGGTATCGGCAAGCCTCACAGTTTTAATAGTGTTTGCGGCTATTTTGTCTGCCGTTGCGGCAGAGTCAGCCAAATCCCTTTACAACAAAGGGGTGAAGGCAGAGGCACGCGAGGATTATGAGGCCGCTTTCGAATATTACAAAGCCGCCTATCAGGCCAAGCCACAGGAGCTGAAATACCGTGTTCCTTTTGAGCGCATGCGATTCCTGGCAGCGGCTTCCAAAGTGAAACGCGGACAGAAACTTCGCGATCAAGGCAATCTTCAGGATGCGCTCATTCTCTTCCAGCAAGCGGTTGAGGTTGATCCCAGCAATGACCTGGCGGCACAGGAAATCCGGCGTACGCAGGAAATGATGAGGAAGCCGCATGCAGGCAGCGGGCAGCCTGGAGCCAACCAGCCTCCTCCAAAAGCCGAAGAAGAAGATCCGCTGATGCAGCGCCTGGAAAACTCCAGCGGCCCGGTAGCGCTGGCGCAGATTCCTGACGTTCCCTTGAGCGCGCTGGAAATGACAGACGATTCCAAGGTCCTTTACGAGACGATTGGCAAGCTGGCAAATATAAACGTCCTCTTTGATCCCGACTATACTTCCCGCCCGCTTACCATCAAACTCCAGAAAGTGAACCTGCAGGAAGCCCTGGACATTGTCGCGCTGGAATCACGCACCTTTTGGCGGCCGGTTACGCCCAACACAATTTTTGTCGCTGCGGATACGCAGGCTAAGCGCCGCGAACTGGAGCAGAACGTAGTTAAAACTTTTTATCTGGGCAACGTCTCCACCCCGACCGATCTTCAGGACATAGTCAACGCCATCCGCACGGTGCTTGAAGTTCAGCGCATTCAGCAGATTCCCTCGCAAAACGCCATTGTGATCAAAGGCACGCCAGACCAACTGGCGCTGGCCTCAAAAATGATCGATGACATTGATAAGTCCAAGCCGGAAGTGATTGTGGACGTAGTAGTGGCGCAGGTGCGGCGAGACAAGCTGCATAACTTGGGAATCACGCCTCCGCAGAACGCCAGCGTGGCCCTGCAGAGCGCGAACACCACTACCACTACTCCGGGCGGCACCACTACAACGACAACATCTTCAGGCCCCAGCCTGAACTTCAATGACCTGCAGCACCTGAACTCCACAAACTACGCAGTGACCATTGATCCGGTAAAAGCCATTGCGCTGTTCTCTGATGCCGATACCAAGATCATGCAGAGCCCGCGCATTCGCGCCACTGATAATGAGAAAGCAACGCTCACCATCGCCGACAAGATTCCGATTGCTACCGGCTCATTCGGAACTCCTCTAGGCGTTGGCACAGCCGTGGGCGCGGTGGGTGTGAATACGCAGTTCACCTACACTGACGTCGGCGTAAAAATGGAGATCACGCCGCGTGTGCATCCGGATGGACAGGTAACGCTGAAGCTCTCCATGGAAATTTCAAACCTCAACGGATCAGAGACCATTGGCGGCATCACCCAGCCCATTATCAGCACGCGCAAGGCAGAGCAGACCATCCGCCTTGCAGATGGTGAGATGAACCTTCTGGGCGGCATTCTGGAAGTGCAGGACACCAAAACTACTGGCGGCACTCCGATACTGGGTGAAATACCGATTCTGAAGTACCTGTTTAGCTCAACACAAAAAGAGCACATCACCAACGAACTCGTCTTCCTGCTGGTGCCGCACATTGTGCGCGGCCAGGAGCTTAACGAGCTGAACAGACGCGCTTATGACGTGGGCACAGGCAGTGGCATTGATCTTCGTATTGCCGCCAAGCCGGCAGAGCCTAACCCAACTGCTCCGGCAGTAGCTTCTGCAGGAACAGCGCAGCCTCCTCAACAGCAACAGGCAGTTGCTCCGGTAGCGTCCAACCGTCAGCCTGCGCCGCAAGTTCAAACGCCCTCTCAAGCTATTCAACCACAACCAGCAACGCCTGCGCCGCAACCGGCACAGCAACAGCAAACGGCGGCCCCAGCGGTGAACCAGCCTTCGGTTCCGCAAACGGCTAAGCCCGGCCAGGTGAGCTTGACGCTTGATCCGGGAAGCCTGACGCCACAGCAGGGAAGCAACTTTAACGTGACTGTGAAGCTGGCCCATGGGCAGGACATTTCCGCTATACCGATCCAGATCACCTATGATCCCAAGACGGTGCAGTTCAACAGCGTGACCAATGGAGACTTCCTGGCCCAAGACGGTCAGCAGGTAATTCTGGTGCATCGCGACGATCCTTCAGCAGGCAAGTTGCAGATTACGGCGCAGCGGCCTCCGGGAACGCCAGGAATTTCCGGTGACGGCGCGGTCTTTAACCTGGTATTTACGGCCAAGGCAAAGGGCAACAGCAATATTGCCATCTCATTCCCTGGGGCCCGCAACAGCCAGAACCAGCAGCTTGAGGTGCTGGGATCGCAAGCCACGGTTACGGTAAACTAGGGTTAGAGATGAAGTTGAGAGTTGATCTTCGGAGCGCATTGGCACAACGGCAGATCGCCGGACAGCGCGGCGTTACGCTGCTGGAGATGATCGTAGTCATTACCATTCTGCTGATCCTGATGGGAGCGGCGGTTCCGGTGATGAAAGTGACGGTCAAGCGCCAGCGGGAAGTGGATTTGCGCCGCGCACTCTGGGAGATGCGTACCGCGATTGATCGCTACAAAGACGCTGCAGACAGAAACGCGTTCCAGGTCAAATTGGGCACAGAAGGCTACCCGCCGGACCTGGATACGCTGGTGAATGGAGTGGAAATCGCGGGCGGAAAGAAGCTGCGTTTTTTGCGCCATATCCCTGTTGACCCCATGACGGGAGATAAAGAGTGGGGGCTGCGCTCCATGCAGGACGACCCTGATTCCGAATCCTGGGGCGGTCAAAACGTCTTTGATGTTTACAGCAAGTCAACGGGTACTGCCCTGGATGGCACGAAATATAAGGACTGGTAAAAGCATATGAAACGTCCATTAAAAATTCGGCGGCAAGGCGGCTTTACGTTGATTGAACTGATCATTGTGTGCGCGATGATCTCAATTTTAGTGGGTGTGATGGTGCCGGTTTATAAGATCCACGTGCTTCATGCCAATGAAGCAGTCTTAAAAGAAGACCTGTACAACATGCGCACCGCCATTGATCAATACACCCAGGACAAGAACAAAGCGCCGCAAGCCCTGAGTGATCTTGTGAGCGCAGGCTATCTCCACGTCATTCCCAAAGATCCATTTACCCACTCAGCGGACTCTTGGCAGACTGTGCAAGAGGAGGTAATGGAAGCAGTGGACCAGACAGACCCGGGAATCACTGACGTGAAAAGCGGATCAAATCTCACCAGCACTGAGGGAAACGCTTATAGCGAGTGGTAAGGACGGGCGTTAAGTAGCATCCAGCAACTTTCCTGTGCAAAAGCAGAGATCCTTTCCTCCGGCCACTCAAAAATCCGATTGATGACGACTCGGCAGTTTTCAAACTATGCGGCGGGTTTGCCTTCTCCCGGATCCATGTCCACCTTGGTATCTATTTCTGCGTCCTTAAAAGTTTCATGCGCGGCTTTCGGATCGGCTTGGCGCTCGTGTAAATCCTGTTCTTTGCGGCTGATGCCGGCGCGTTCAGGGAAGTCCTCACCCTTCGCAGGGATGGACGATTCCGTTCCTCTCTGATTGGAAGCATCGGCCTCTAACTTTCCTGGATCTTCGGGGCCAATACGTCCGCCGAGCGGATCAGTAATAGTGCGGTCGTCCTTTCTGGATTGCTGATTCATGCGCTCCATGGTTCCTTTGCCTTTCCTGATGCCACCATCAACAATTGCTTCTCTGTCATTGGGATCCAATCCGCACCTCCTTCATTCCTTGGGAATTAGATGCCAAAGCCAGAGTTGAAGAAAACGGCTGCGCATTTTGCTAACATCTTCTTATGCCGGTAGAGACGGAAATCCAAACAACGCATCTTCCTCCGCTCAAAGCCCCCCGCGGGACCGACCTGACCTGCAAAGCATGGCCGCAGGAAGCAGCCATGCGCATGCTCATGAACAACCTTGATGATGAGGTAGGCGAACGCCCTCGCGATCTGGTTGTCTATGGCGGCACAGGCAAAGCTGCGCGCAACCAGCAATGCCTGGAGGCGATTTTGGCTTCCTTGAAGTCGCTGGACAATGACGAAACGCTGCTCGTGCAGTCGGGCAAGCCGGTTGGGATCTTCAAGACGCACGACTATGCGCCGCGCGTGCTGATCGCCAATTCCAACCTGGTTGGGCACTGGTCAAACTGGGAGAAGTTCAACGAACTGGAAAAAGCCGGTCTCATGATGTATGGGCAGATGACTGCCGGCTCATGGATTTATATCGGTTCGCAGGGAATCATTGAGGGAACATTTGAGACGTTTTCTGCGGCGGCAGAAAAGCATTTTGGCGGCGATCTGGCAGGCAAGCTGGTGGTGAGCGGCGGCATGGGCGGTATGGGTGGCGCTCAGCCATTGGCCGCGACCATGGCCGGCGCATCATTCTTAGGGATTGACGTGGACGCGGAGCGCATCAAAAAGCGCCTGAAAACCGGCTATTGCGACTTCATGGTCAACAATCTTGACGAGGCGCTGCGTATTTTGAAGAACGCGGTCCGGAAGAAAGAAGCGGTTTCGGTTGGCCTTGTGGGCAATTGTGCTGATGTGATTCCTGAACTGGCCGAGCGTGGCGTGCTGCCGGACATTCTTACCGACCAGACTTCAGCACACGATCCGCTCAACGGCTACGTGCCCAACGGTATGACACTGGAGCAGGCGCTGGAACTGCGCAAGAACGATCCCAAGGCTTATCTTGAAAAGTCGCTGGATGCCATGGCGCGGCACGTGGAAGGTATGCTGCGGCTGCAGAAGATGGGCAGCGTGACCTTTGATTATGGCAATAACATCCGCACGTTTGCTTATCAGCGCGGGGTGGAGAATGCCTATGATTTTCCCGGCTTTGTTCCGGCGTATATTCGGCCTCTGTTTTGTGAAGGACGTGGGCCGTTCCGCTGGGTGGCGCTCTCCGGCGATCCCGCGGACATCGCTGTGACTGATGATCTGGTGCTGGAACTGTTTCCGCAAAACCGAATTCTGAGCCGCTGGATCAACCTGGCGCGCAAGCGCATCAAGTTCCAGGGACTGCCGGCACGCATCTGCTGGCTGGGCTATGGCGAACGAGCGCAGTTCGGGCTGGCCATGAACGATCTGGTAAAGAAGGGCAAGATTAAAGCGCCAATCGTAATCGGGCGCGATCATCTTGATTGTGGCTCGGTGGCATCGCCCTACCGTGAAACCGAAGCAATGAAGGATGGCAGTGACGCTGTGGCTGACTGGCCGCTGCTGAATGCCATGCTCAACACCGCCAGCGGCGCAAGCTGGGTCTCGATTCACAACGGCGGCGGCGTCGGTATTGGCTATTCACTGCACGCCGGGCAAGTCACAGTCGCCGACGGAACAGAGATGATGGCGCGGCGCATTGAACGCGTGCTGACCAATGATCCAGGGATTGGCGTAGCGCGGCACGTGGACGCGGGATATGAAGAGGCCGAACACTTCGCGGAGAAGAAGGGCGTGAAGGTGCCGATGATGTCTTAACATCCCGAGCGCAGCGAGAGAACCCTATTGCCACGGAGAACAAAGGAACAAAGTTGAATTTGTTGATGTTCGCGAAATGTGTAACGCAATGTCTCGAGGCGTGTAACCTGAACTTTGCCTAAAACAGACAAATCTCCCTACCTCCTGCTGGCCAACATCGGCCAGTTGCTAACCTTGCGTGGCGACTCTGTGCCACGGCGCGGCCGCGCACTCAATGAAATTGGAATCGTGAAAAATGCCGCAGTACTTTGTGGTGGCGGAAAGATCCTGGCTGCAGGGCCGCAGCGCGAGCTTTTGCGCGATCCGTGGTTGAGAACCAATCGGCGCAAAGTTCAGGAACTCGATTGCAAGGGCAAGGTGGTTCTTCCCGGATTGATTGACTGCCACACACATCCTGCGTTTGCTGAGCCGCGGCTGGTGGACTTTGAAAAGCGGATTTCCGGTGCAACGTATGAAGAGATCGCTGCTGCCGGCGGCGGCATTCGATCAAGCGTGGCTGCGGTGCGGGGATCGTCGCGCGGCCAGCTCAGCGAAAAAATTCTTGCGTCGCTCAATGCCATGCTGAAGCAGGGAACAAGCGTGGTGGAAGCCAAGTCCGGCTATGGGCTGACGACCCAAGATGAGATCAAGTCACTGGAGGCGATTCGCGATGCGGCGAGACATTGGCCAGGAGCCGTTATAACAACGCTGCTGGCAGCGCACGTGGTTCCGGCGGAGTTTAAAGGCAGGGAAGAAGAGTACGTCACAAAGATATGCGAGGAGATTATTTCTCTGGCCGCAAAAAAGAAGTTGGCGCACTACGTGGATGTGTTCTGTGAGCGCGGAGCGTTCACCCTGGAGCAATCGGAAAAGATCTTTGCTGCGGCGCGAGCCCATGGCTTAGGAGTGCGCGCGCACGTCGGGCAGTTTACGGCAACACGGATCACCAGCCTGCTGGCGCACAAGCCGGCGTCGCTCGACCATATGGATTGCGTTCATCCTGAAGATATCGCTTTGCTGGCACGCGGTGAGACGATCGCGGTCCTGCTGCCGGGAGCAAATTATTTTCTGGGCTACAAGGATTTTCCTGGTACGCGAAAACTGATCGATGCCGGAGTTCCGATAGCTCTGGCTACCGACTACAACCCCGGCAGTTCACCAACTCCAAGCTTGCCTTTTGTGATGTCCCTGGCATGTACACACATGAAATTGACTCCGGATGAGGCGATTGCTGCCACCACCATCAATGCCGCATGCGCTTTGGGTCTGCAAGAGCGCAAGGGGAGTATAGAAGCAGGGAAAGACGCAGATTTATTGGTCTTTGATGTGGATGATTACAGGGAAATTGCTTATTGGTTCGGATGGAACCGCTGTGCTGAAATGGTAGTAGCAGGGCAGATGGTGAGCGTTTAAGCATGGTTTTTCAGAGACTAAAGCCTAAATTGATTAACACGTTTTCTGGCGCTTTCTCGCATCGCTCACTCATGCATGAAGGCATGGGCTGTGCCCGAATGCGAACCTGTTTATCGTTTGGCTCAATCAGGCTGTGCTGTGCTTCGCTTTTCCTCTCGTTCCTACTTGTTGCGAGTGTTTACGGTGCGAGTCAGTCTCAAGCGACTCAACAAACGTCGCAAAGCCCACAACCAGCTACGACGGCTACACCGCAAGCGCCTTCAGCAATGGTGCCAAGCTCTGGGACGGAGATCACGAAGGCTCCGTCTGATGCTGGAGCAGCTGGATCATCGCCGAACACGTACGACGATATCGTTGTCACTGCCGTGGGCGACGTGATGCTGGGCACAACTTTTCCTGACGAATCGACTCTCCCGCCGAATGATGGCGCTGGTTTGCTGGCCGAGGTCACGCCGCTCTTAAAGCGTGGCGATGTTGTGTACGGAAACCTTGAAGGCCCGCTGATGGATGGCGGAGACTCGGCCAAGTGTCACGGCAAGAAAGAGGGAACGTGTTTCGCGTTTCGCGTGCCCACGCGCTACAACAAATATCTGAAAGACGCTGGGTTCACTGTGATGGGGCTGGCCAACAATCACGCAATGGACTTTGGCCAGGATGGACGCACAAGCTCACGGCAGGCGCTGGATGCGGTGCAGATCGCGCATACAGGTGAAGTTGGCGACATCGCTCGGCTCACGGTGAAGGGCAAAAAGATTGATGTGATTGCCTTCGCCACGTATCCCGGCGCGTATAACTTTCTTGATTTGGATGCTTCACTGCAAACAATTAGCGCAGCCCGTGCTGAAGCCGACCTGGTGATTGTGGGATTTCACGGCGGGGCAGAGGGAGCGACGCATCAGCACGTCCTGCAAGGCGATGAGATGTTTTTGGGAGAAGATCGCGGCGACCTGCGCAAATTTACTCACGCGGCGATCGACGCTGGTGCTGACCTGGTGTTGGGATCAGGGCCACACGTGGTGCGCGCGATGGAGATTTATAAGGGAAAGTTGATTGCTTATTCGCTGGGCAACTTTGCCACGTACGGACCTTTTAATCTGAGCGCGGAAAACGGATTGTCACTTGTGTTGGAAGCTCATCTGTCGCCGAACGGAACATTTCTTGGCGGCAGGGTGTATCCGGTAAAGCAGGAAAAGCCGGGCGGGCCAAAGCTGGATCCTTCAGGGCAAATCCTTCCCGTGTTGCGCGGACTTTCAAGCGCTGACTTTGGGCCAACCGCGGTGGTTGTGGGACCAGAGGGCAAATTGTGGCTGCCGGGTACGGTGATTCCACTCTGCAATAATGCCCCGGACCTTTTAGAACAACGTCTGGACCAAAGCCCGTGTGGTATCTTCCCTTAATAGTTCATTAGTAATCAGGAAACCCATGCAAATCAGGAAAATCATAGTCTTTCTTATCGTTATTCTTGCAACAGGGGCCCTAAGCGCAATGTGGCAACCGGACGAAGTTCCAGCGGACTTAAAAGACAAAGCCCTGCACGATGCCGCATGCAATCTAGAGGACGCGCAAAACGCCGATGCACCGACGCTCTCAGCATCGGCAATCCGGGTTGGCGGACGGGAGACGGGAACAATTGTTCAGGTGCAAGGATCATGTCATTGCCAGGGCAGCAATTGTGACACGTTGGTGTATCTGCGTACCGGCGATCAATACCAGCTTTCTCTAAAGGAAAAATACGCCTCACTTCATCCCATGAAGATCGTCAAACAAGGTATGCCTTCTCTTACAGGAGAGTTTAAGGTGGATGAAGCGAGGATGGAAACTACGGTGTATGACTGGAATGGCAAAGAATATAAGCCGAGTCTATGCGCCACCATTGTAAAAGGAGCAAAGCTTCCAAGGATCACCAGGCACGCGTGTAAAGATCTGACGCAATAAAGGCAAGGTCAGGGCAAAGTCATAACACCGAGTGAGCTAAGGAGAGAAATGGCATTATTAAAAAGAATTTTGTGCATGGCCATGGCGCTCATGCCAATGCTGGCGGCAGCACAGCGTCTGCCTGAAGGCGTGACTCCTGAGCACTACGCGCTGACCTTTACCCCAGACCTGCAGAAGGCCACGTTTGCAGGCGAAGAGACAATTGACGTGCAGGTGCAGAAGGCCACCAGCACCATTACGCTCAACGCGGCTGAACTGCAGTTCCAGGAAGCAACGGTCACGCAGGGAGAGAAAGCCCAGACAGCGCAGACCAGCTTTGCGCCGGAAAAAGAGCAGGCAACGCTGACGGCGGCAGAAGCATTGCAGCCTGGATCAGCGAGCATCCACATTAAATTCACCGGAATTCTGAATGACAAGCTGCGGGGATTCTACCTGGCGCACAGCAAAGAGCGAAACTACGCGACCACGCAGTTTGAATCGACTGACGCCCGCAGGGCTTTTCCTTCTTTTGATGAACCCGCTTTCAAAGCCAAGTTCGACATCAGTTTAGTTGTTGATAAAGGCGACACGGCCATTTCTAATGGCAGCATTTCTTCTGACACGCCAGGCCCCGGCGAAGGCAAACATACGCTCAAATTTACAACCACACCCAAAATGTCCACCTACCTGGTAGCGATGGCTGTGGGAGATTTTGTGTGCAATGAGGGATCGGCAGACAACATTCCCATTCGCGTCTGTGGGACGCCAGATAAAAAGCCGCTGGGCACAGCAGCGCTGCGCTACGCCAGTGAGATTCTGAAGTTTTATAACCAGTATTACGGCATACCGTACCCATTTGGAAAACTCGATATCGTAGGTGTGCCGGATTTTGAAGCCGGAGCAATGGAGAACACGGCGGCAATTTTTTATCGCGAATCGCTGCTTTTTATCGACGACAAGAATTCTTCAGTGGATTCACACCAAGAAGTTTTTGAGGTGCTGGCGCATGAAATGGCGCACCAGTGGTTTGGCGATCTGGTGACCATGAAGTGGTGGGACAACATCTGGCTGAATGAAGGCTTTGCCACCTGGATGGCATTGAAGCCTTCACAGGCGCTGCATCCGGAATGGAATGCCGTTCTGGATGCTGTGAAGGAGACGGACAGAGCACTCACGCTGGACGCATTGGTGAACACGCATCCCATCCGGGCCAAAGCTGAGACACCGGAAGAAATTAACGAGCTGTTCGATCCAATCTCATATGAGAAAGCTGCCGCAGTGCTGCGCATGATTGAGTCTTATGTCAGCCCGGATGTATTTCGGCGCGGCGTGAACGCTTATCTGCGCAAGTTCTCCTATAGTAACGCCACGGCTGAAGATTTCTGGACTGCATTGACGGCGGCTTCCGGCAGGCCGGTGGACAAGATTATGCCCACGTTTGTGGAGCAGGCAGGTGAACCGCTGGTTACGGTAAAAGCATCGTGCGTGAATCCGGCGCCGGTCAAAGTGCCGGTAAAAAAATCCAGGCGGCGCAGACGCGTAATAAAACCTGAACCGAAGACTGAGGTTACCGTTACACAAGGGCGCTTCTGGGCTGATCCAAGCGCCGCACCCAAGAAGGACCAGGAATGGATGGCGCCTCTGTGTGTAAAAACACAGGACGCGAAACCTTTTTGCCAAATCCTGAGCCAAAAGGAGCAAACGCTGCCGGTAGCTGGATGCTCACAATGGGTATTTGTGAATGGCAATGCCGCGGGTTATTACCGCACGCAATATGACAAGACTGATTTGGAAAAATTGACTGCGATTGTCGGCACTGGATTAACCACGGCCGAGCGCATGTCTCTGGTGAATGACGAGATCGCATTGGTGCAATCTGGCCAGGAGAGAATGGCCACGCTGTTGGATTTGGTGGCTGCGTTAAACCAGGATGCGGAACGAGCAGTAGTAGAAAGCTATTTACCCGCGCTGGATTACACCAATGATTACCTGCTTTCCGGCGGTGAAGCGGAGCCATTCCGCGGATGGGTGCGTTCTAACTTCCAGCCTCTCATGGCCAAGATCGGGTGGACTCCGAGTGCAAATGAGACGGAGGACACGCACACTCTGCGCAGCGACTTGATTCATATTCTGGGCATAGTGGGTGAAGATCCGGAAACGATCCAGCAATCTACAAAGCTGGCCGAGCAATATGTAAAAGATCCAGACTCGGTGGATGCAAGCATAGCCAGAAACGTGCTGATTGTGGCGGCCCGCAATGGTAATGAAGCGCTGTTTGAGCAATATGTGGCGGCCCTTGGGAAGATGCACTCACCGGAGCAGTATTACAACGTTAGCCGCGCGCTGGCTGCATTCCGCGATCCTAAAATTGTACAGCAGGTGCTGGAGCTCAGCGTTTCAGAAAACACCAGAAATCAGGACGCCGCAGCGTTGATATCACAGGTGCTCTCCAACGCCGACGATCAGAAAGTTGCCTGGGATTGGGTGAAGGCGCACTGGCAGGAAGTGGACAAGAAAACCACCATGTCCAGCGGTCCGGAGATTGTACATGCAACCGGCAACTTCTGCAGTGATGAGATCCGCAATGACGTGCAGAGTTTTTTTAGCGATCATCAAGTGCCGTCAGCGGAGCGCGCACTGAAACAATCTATTGAGAATATAAGTGCTTGCTCTAAGACTCGCAGCCGTCTGCAGACAGAGTTAGGGGCATGGTTACAGCAGCGTTCGAGTGGAAGCAGGGCGGGTAATCAGTGAAGGCAACGCATAGTTGGTCAACTGAAAATCCAAAAATCGACATACGATTGCTCTGCTCTATCCTTAAGCACACTCGCCGCAGTGCATAGGTGATACTGGAACTTTATCGGTACAGCAAATGCATTGCTTAGGGCGTTGCGTAATTAATAGTCACGCTTCGCCAGCGTTGATCTTTTTCCCTCTGCAGATCAGGGCTGCAATGCGGGCAATGGATGGTGAGCGCGCCGGACGCGCTCCATTGCAGAGTGATGCCGGTGTTGGCGGCATCCTCGTCTATCAGGAAAACCTCGCCTTCAGTTGCTGAGCCGGAAAAGAAGCCGCGCTGGAGATCCGTCCCTGCGGGACGGAGATTCACGTGGGTTAAGAATGGAGCGTCTTCACCACAGCGCCGCTCCATGACAGTCGCAGTCCATTGATTGCCGGGACTGGTTGCTTCCGCCACAACGCGGTCAGAGCAGTGTGGCCGCGTGTGCAGATACACCCCTGTGAGTACTGCAAACATCACCAGCATCACGCTGCCATAAACAAAGGTGCCTTGGATCATCTTGCGCGCAAAAGGGTCCATCGGTTTCCTGGCCATTATTTGCACGCTCGCGATCTGATCTGTCGCCAAAGCTCGGCACGGCCATCGCCGGTTTTGGCAGAGTAGGGAAGGAGCGCGTCAAGGGCGTGCTCGCGGGCCAGAGTGGACAGGGCATTGCGCAGCTTGTTGCCGGAGAGTTTGTCTGCTTTGGTGGCCACGGCGAGAAAGTCGCGCTGCATGGAACGAAGGAAGTGGATGAGCTGGCGATCCGGCTCCTGCGCGGGAATATTGGAGTCAATCAACACGATAGAGAGCTGAAGGAGTTCACGGTCTTTGAGGTAAGGCTCGATGAATTTTGGCCACTCGGCGGAGATTTCGCGCGAGAGTTTGGCGTAGCCATAGCCCGGCAGATCAACCAGCATCAGCTCAGGGTTTGGCTGGCCAGGCTTGCCATAAATGCCGATAAAGTTGATAGTTTGCGTACGTCCTGGTGTGGAGCTGACGTGGGCCAGCTTTTGTCCAAGCAGGGAATTAATCAGGCTGGATTTGCCAACGTTGGAGCGGCCTAGAAAGGCGAATTCCGGCGGGCCTTCCACAGGAAAAAATTTGGGATCGGCAGCGGAAGTAAGAAATTTGGCGAGGATGGGCTTCATGCGAAGTAATAACAGTTTAACAATTGCAGGAGTTCGCTGCAGATGGGCGCAGATCAAACAGCAATTACCAGAGGAGCCGAGAACATCTGGAGATCAGTGGAACGATTTTAGCCTCTGCCTGCGCATTCCAGCAAGGAATATGGGGGACCAATTGCATATCCCCAGCGGTCATTTTCTGCATGGCAGACTACAGCGTTATCCCGGCGGATTGTTCATAGGCTGAGCCCATGCGGCAGAGTTCGTCCAGGGTTTCAGCGAAGAGATCGTATAGCAGCTTGAGGCGTTCGATATCTTTGATAACGCCAACAACCTTGAAATAAAGCTCGTCAACTCCGTCAGGAAAATTCTTGCCCCACAATTTGGCGTCATCATCCTTGACTGAAAAGTAGATGTTCGGCTGGGCTGAGATGAGACGGCGGATGTTCTCATTGGAAAAGAGGCGGCGCAGCTTCTGCTCATCGTTTCCCTTGATCACATACGCATGATCAAATTCTGGATAGCCTACTTCGATATCCTGCATGCCGAACCATTTAGCTATTTCAGTGAAAATACTGTTTTGAAAAACAGTGAAGCGAAAGCCGTCAGGATTCACGTAAGGCGCGCGCATGCGGGTGAAGATGACTGCGCTCTTGCCAGTGGAGACAACGTAAGTATCGAGAGTGACGGTCCACGGGCCGTGCGTGGCTTCAATCTTGTCGTTTCGGGCAAAACCACCTTCAACATAGCTGCTGCCAGTCTGGGCACAGAACTGCTGCCAGATCTCTTTTCTCAGGATGCTCATTCACGGATTTTACCAACAACTCCGCATTACAACGGAGTAATAAGCACAGGCTTGTAAGTTCGCAAAAGAAAGCCGGGCCCACGTTTTTGCAGGCCCGGCGTGCTGTGCACGCTAATTCTTGAGTCCGTAAATATCCAACTCGCCTTGCGGCGAGGCTGTGCTCAAGGAGTCATGTGCTGTGGCGATGAATACCTTTCCGTTGGCGACAATAGGCTCGGTGAACTTGATGCCAAAGCCGGGCGTATCTGCCGCATTTTGCTCGCTGGAATAAAGCAGGTGGCTAATGTTGGTTGCATCGTAAGCGCGGAGCACTGCCGATGCAGGTGTTGAGGAATGGGGATCCTGAATAGGCTTGCCATGATCAAGCGCCCACACAATGCCATTGTTTGTGCCGTTTGCGGAAACAAAAGGAGTAGTTCCGTAGCTGAAAGCTGAGATGCTCTGCGGCGTAGTGCCAGCGGCGGTTATGTGAGAAGAGTTATAGGCGAAAGCTTTAACAGGGCCAGGATCGTTGCCGACAAAGAGTGATCCATTAAACCAGGCGGCAGTGCCATAAAAGCTGCTGGTGCCGGCTTGGCCGGTGACAACGGTGCCGTGATTATCGACGCAGTTTTCCGTAGAGCTGCCGGGACTGAAGAAGAGGGTTTGCAAAGCCCCAGCGTCATTGGGCTGAAGTTGACCGAGATTGGCCGTGTTGATCAGGTACATCTTGCCCGCCTTGCCGCCAGCGACTAACTGCGATTCGCCAGGGATCAGCATGACCCCGCCGGCAGAGACGTCAAGATCGCGACATTGCAGGAAAGCCCAATCAGATGGCGTGAAGTGGTCAATGATGTGCAAATGAGAGTCGAGTTTGAGGATGGAATCGCCCCATTCAGGCCCTGCATCATAAGGGCCGTTACCGGTTGAGACGTAAACGTTTCCCGCATCATCCGCCGCGGGTCCGCCGCCGCCCATCCATACGCCACCTGCGCCGCCAAATTCGCCAAAGCCATCAACATTTGGACTCATGTTGAGCACGGCTATTTGGCTAAGTGAAGCCGCGTCATAGCTGAGCAACCATCCTGTTGGGCAGGCGGAAAAACCGATGAACAGCGTGCCTTGTGACAACAACAGCGACGCGCGCTGCAGGCAGGCTACGGTGAGGTTGATAACGCCGTTTACCGATTCAGAGTTTGTTCCAGGCACGGAAGCATGGATCACGACTGGGCTGCCTGCACGCTCTTGGCCGGTAGTGATGTCAATGGCGTGCAGCCGGAAGAATGGCGCACCCGTGGATTTCTGCGATGAAACCAAATACATGGTGTTAGCGCTAGTATCGATGACCGGAGTGGAGGTAAGCCCTTGAAATGGTTTTGGATTGCCGCCAGATTGCGGGCTTTCACCATTTTGCAGCAGTGAGGTTTTCCATAGCGGGCTGCCATCGCCAAAATTGTCTGCGTCAAAAGCGTAAACAGTAGCCATTTCTGTGGCGACAAAGACTACATTATGCGTTCTGCCGTTGATGTTTAAGTTGGAAATATAAAGCGGCTGAGCATAAACGTAACCGTCCACTGCGTAAGAAAACAGCTTTCCAAAAGAGCCGCCGCTCACGTTTGCCGGCGTGAGAAGGGTTTCCTGATCGTTCAGGCCCGTGCGCGCATTGTTCATGTGCCAAGTGGGAACGTTGACGGTACTGGGAGCCGGAGTTGGCGTAGTAACCGGGGTTGGCGTGGCAGTAGGCGGCGTGCTGCTGGGAGTGGGCGAAGGTGAATTGGCGCTTACGCCACCGCATCCGGCAAGAGCAAGCACGACGGCTGCGGCAATGATGAAAGAAAATCTCTGGTGAGAGGTGATTGCTAATATGCTTTTTACTCTGGAATGCAAATGACTACGACGATGGGCGATTACAGCAAATTTCATAAGTAAACAACTCATCCTTTACGAAAGAGGGCGGGGTCAGACACACTGCTTTCGCTTCGTATGCGCCAAACCTAGTCCAGGGGTTCCAAAGTGGAGCGCTATTTAGACAAAAAGATGCAGCGGCTCTGGCCAGAGATGCACCTTTAGAGGTGTTAGGTAAAGAATCTATCGGATTACGATTTTTAAAATATTGTTAATCTGGGTCCATAGTAAAGGCGGTAGGTTGGCATTGCCTTGACGGGAGCTCGCGTAATCAGCTTTTTGCGGAGCAGGAACTCCTGACGACCCCGGTCTTTACGGAGTTTACTTTGAAGATCCTAATCGCGCTCTTGGCTTGGAGCCACGCGAGCACTTTGTCTGGTCCACCGCTGGCGACGAGCGTCGCAATGGCCCGATGATGTTGATGTAACGCTTTACTCTTTGCGCAAGTGGGCCAGCATGACGGCCAAGGAAAATGCTATACCGCCTGGCTCATGCTCAAAACTAAGCGGTAAAGTTGAAGCGGCTGTTTTCTCATTCGCCTCTGCCTCAAAAAGTAGGACCGAGAGCTGATCTCAAAGCTCATAGCACAAGCGCATCTGGAGTTCTGGAAATAATCAATACAAATTGAATGATATTTCCATGTTTAAGTGTGCAACCACAGGTTTGCCGCCTTTGCTGCCAGGCTGAAACCGGCACAGTGGGAGAACGTTCAAAACTTGCTGATCAAGTCCCATGCCCAGGGGGCGCGGAATGCTTGGCCGATGGGCGCGGCCGTCCGTACCTACATAAAACATCACTACTACTCTTCCTTGGTATTTTCTTTTTCGCGCTTCTACGCTAAATGCCGGATCAAATGAAAGCAGAGGCTTGGGTGGTTCCATCGCAGGTGGTTCGCGGGGAATGCTTTGAAGGTCCGGCTCTGCTGGCAGGTTGAACATAATGCCCGCGGTGGCCAGATACTGTTCTGGCGTTTGTAAAACTTTGCTTAGTGAGGTTGTTAGGGAATCTGTGGTTTCATCAGGCGCAAAGCCGGTGATTGTAAGTATTCCTCTGTCATGGTAATTATTGTCTCTACAGGTACGGGCGAAATTCTTTCCCCATATGGATGGTGTGCCGATTTGCTCCCAGGCAAAATCAATTTTGTCTTTGTCTTGGTGCACCATTTTGATCTGGACGGCAATGTCACAGGAAATTTTTATTTTAGGTAGATCGCTCTTTTTAACTTTTGCTCTATAGGTGTCCCCGAATTGCAGCATGATCAGCTTCTGTCCAACGAGAGAGTGCAGATATTCTTCCGGAGTTTGGGTGGCTGGAGTGGTCTCATGCACTGACTGGCAGAGTGCAACAACAGATAAAAGCAAAAGTGATGGCAAGAGCAATAATTTGCGGCTGATTGTGAGCATCGGTAGTGCTGTCCTTTCTGATCTCTAATCAATGCTGCTTAATTACTTTTTCCTTTCGACGGTCCCTTGTACATAAACCTTGAACTCCTCTGTTTTTCCCGGTGGCGCAATTTCAAAGACGATTGCCAGCGCGTCAGGACGCGGGACGGAATAGGTCAGCCGAAATCGCGGCGCATTCTCTGCTTTTTCACTCAGCATTACGACCTTTTTCTTGTCCGGAAAGATGCTGACGTCGTAGCGAATGACGTGGCCTTCATTATCGATATAAAAGGCTTTCGTCGCGCCGTTTTCCTGATAAATCGTCATCAGGTCGTCGTGAACAATCACCGGCCTTCCATTCGCCGGCGGATACTCCGCATGGTTCTTGCGCAGCAGGACCGCGCCTTGCAGGTCAGGCACGAGAGAGAACGAGCCAGAGCTGGTCTGCCCAAGTTGGCCGCCAGTCTGCTCGGCTGCCCATTCACCGATCATAAAATTCCACGCGCTCCAGTCAGGCTTTGCTGCAGACTGGCCGAACGCAAATGCGCTTAAAAGAAGCACCGCAACAGCCACAATGAACTTTGGCACTCGACGAGTTGGCAAGATTTTGTCTCCTTGGCGGTTAGCCATTATACTGGGCTTATGTCGATCTTTCGCGATCTGGCCGGCATTGCCAAGGGCATGTCCGTTACCTTCCGTGAGATGTTTGCTCCCACCGTCGTTGAGGACTATCCCAACAAGAAGCTCCCCAATGAGGGCGCGGTCTTTCAAGAGCGTTTCCGCGGCCTGCATGAGCTGCAGCGCGATGAAAACGGCCTGGAAAAGTGCGTGGCCTGCTTCCTTTGCGCCGCCGCGTGCCCCTCGAACTGCATTTACATTGAGGCCGCCGAGAACATTGAAGAGAATCGCATCTCCGGCGCTGAGCGCTACGCCAAGATTTATAACATCGACTACAACCGCTGCATCTTTTGCGGCTACTGCGTTGAAGCTTGCCCCACTGACGCCATCACTCATGGCCACGGCTTCAAACTGGCGACCTTTAATGCCAGCAACCTTGTTTATCGTAAAGAAGCGCTACTCGTTCCCGTACCGCCGAACGCAGGCCAGCCGCTTGCACCGCAGGAAGCAGTCGTCGTTCCCGAAAAGCGGGCTTAACGCTTAGATAAAAGTCGATCTTTAGATTCTTGTGGCACATGCACAACTGTCTGTGCTTGTCATTTGCGATCCGAAAAATGAAGGCACAGACAAGAGGTATCTGTGCCTCGCATTTTGCTAGAAAATCTTCGCCGCAGCTACTTCTTGCCCACCACCAGCAATGTGAACGATCCCGGCTTCATAATGCGGCGAGGCCGCTCACCTTCCTTGGCTGGTGGAGCTTCTGCAATTTCAGCCGTTACTTCGTACACATCGTGGTTGGTCGTATCCAGCGCCATGGTGCGGGCAAATTTCTCAGTCGTTGCGTTGTCCACCACGCTGAACTTACCCGGCGAATCTTCATGCACCACTGTCAAAGTGCCGTCACCGTTGGAACTGAAGGCCAGCTCCTGCTCGTCGTCAAACGCATTTGCATCCACGCCCTGTCCAATCGCCGGCGTGGCAATCACTTTGCCGGTATCGGCATTCGTCACGGCCATCATTTTATTGTGGCAACCGGAAAAGAGACGGCGATGTTTCTGGTCAATCGCCAATCCGCTAGGCTCTTCACAAGGCGCTAGCGGCCAGGTATTCAGCACCTTAGCGTTCTTTGCGTCAATCGCAGACAGCTCGCTCTTGTCTTCAATGTTTACAAAGACCTTGCCCTTGCCGTCCGATACGCCAAATTCCGGCTTGCCATCCAGTGGAATCGTCGCCACCACGGTGTCTTTGGTGGCATCAATCACCGTAGAATTTTTGCTGCGGCCATTAAAGGTAAAGACCCGGTGTGTTGCAGGATCATAAAGAATGGCATCAGGATTTTCGCCATCGATCTTGATCTTTGTGGTCTCCTTCAGCGTCTTCAGGTCGAAAACAGTAACGGTGTTCTCGCGGCCATTGCTGGTAAAGCCCTTGCCCAGATCCTGCGCCAGAGCGATGCCGTGCACTCCGGTCGTGTTGGGGATGTCGCCAATGGAAGAGCCTTTGTAAGGATCCACCACCATCACATGCGTCCCGCGTGAGATAAACAGCCGTTTGCCCGCAGGATCAAAAGTCAGGTAGTCCCAGCCGCCATCGCCACCCAGGACGTATTTTTGCTTTACCTCATACTTAACCGGCGCGAATGCCAGGGCCAGAGTCGCACACATAAATGCCATTGCCAACGCAGCAAGAATCCATTTCCGCATGTTCGTTCTCCTCAATTCCCGATCAGCGGATCATTGTAATAGCTTGCGGCAGTTTTTGTCTGTGTTGCCGGCTTCTGTGAATTCCTTTTCAAGTTTGTTTGCGATCAGGATTTTGCATTCTCGCCAGCCACCATCGCTTCAGCGCGACAACTGACCAAACTGCTTCCACCAAACCAAACGGCCATGCGCCTTGCAGGAACCCATAGATCGAGGCCAGAACGCATGCCCCGGCGAACGCAAGAACGAACCAAGGGCTTCGCTTCTCCAGGGCATAGAAGACCAGCATCGCCGTCACGGAGAGCAATCCGAAAATGCTCAGTGCGCTCATTATCCTTGCCGCGGCGCCACGGGCCTTACTTCAATCGAGCCTACATTTGCTGAAGGTATACGCGCGGCAATGGCCATCGCTTCATCCAGGTCTTTGGCTTCCACCAGAAAATAGCCGCCTAGCTGTTCTTTGGTCTCGGCAAACGGCCCGTCAGTGATTGACTGCTTGCCGCCTCGCACCCGCACCGTCGTCGCTGTTGATGTTGGCTGCAGCTCATGGCCGCCCAGAAATTTGCCTTGCTGCTGCAAGTCGGCGATCAAGTCTCTGTATTGCTGATAAATTTTCTGCTGCTCCGGATCGTCCAGCCGCTCCCACCGTGACTCTTCCATGTAAATCAACAAGAGATACTGCATTGTAAGAAGTCTCCTTTTAGATTTCTGTGTATGAGTCGCCGCAACCGGCGGAAATCGACAAATTCGCAAGGAAAAATTTTACTGTTTCATATTGCTCTTAACGCTTGCACCGCTTGCGGCATCACCGGGCGTACCTCAATCGATCCGGTTCTGGCGATAGGAATTCGCGCCGCAATAGCCAAAGCTTCATCTTGGTCATTTGCATCCACCAGAATGTAGCCAGCCAACTGCTCTTTGGTTTCCGCAAACGGCCCATCGGTAACTGATCGCTGCCCATTCCGCAGCCGCACTGTGGCTGCCGTAGATGTTGCTTGAAGCGGGTTTCCGCCTTTGAATCTGCCCTGCGGCTCCAGGTCTTCTCTCAGATCGCGGAAGCCTCCATACACCTTCTGCTTTTCCGCTTCAGGCAGTTCGGCCCACTGCCTCTCATCGTGGTAAATCAGCAAGAGATATTGCATTGTGACATTCTCCTTCTTTCCATCTGCCTGTAAGTCGTCCCAACCTGCCGAAATCGACAAAGACCGTAAAAGAATTTCTGGCCCTTTTTGCAAGATTTCCGTCTCTTCACGTTCCTTTAAATAAGAAAGCTTCCCGTTTCCTCCAAGCGGAAAGACGCCGGTCCTTCCCCACGGGATGGCAAGATGCTGGCGACGGTAGCTTGTCATCCCGGGACCAGCTTTTTGAATGATCATCGTTTGTGTCTTTTTCAACTCAAATACTGCGCAGATTCTGTGTTCGTGCCTCTGGCACTCTTACTTAAATCTAACCCATACCCACGGCGTTGCCGTGGGCTAAACTGCCGTTGCACCTGACGGCGCTTAGAGCCTGATTGCAATTGAGCTTTACACCTAGGAGTGCTGCTCGATTTGTGTTTAATCCAGTTGGTTGAGCTTGGCCTCATAGGGTGCCGAGGCAAGGGTACCTTTGAGCGCCGGAGGAGCGTTTGCAATTTAGCCCACGGCAACGCCGTGGGTAGGCGTGCATATTAGAATGCAGCGCTGTAGGCGCGACGCAGAAAGGAATAAATGTCCCATACATACGTCCAGAACCTCATGCACGTGATATTTAGCACTAAAGAACGCCGCAAACTTATTCCACTAGACTTTAGACCCAAACTTTGGGCCTTCATGGCAGGTGTGTAAAAGTGAAAAGCTTTTTGCCCATGAAATCAGCGGCATGGATGACCATGCTCATTTGCTGATCCAACTGCTGCCCACGCTTTCTCTTTCCGATGCCATTCAGGAAATCAAAACCAGTTCTTCACGATGGATGGGCTCTGCTTTTGCGTGGCAGCGTGGCTTATAGCGTGAGCGCATCGAACAAAAATACCGTAGCTCGCTATATTCAGACACAGGACCTCCACCATCGGAAAATGACCTTTGAAGACGAATTCATAACACTTTTGAAAAAGCATGGTTTGGAATATGACCCGAAATATGTATTTGGCTAGATGGTGTCTCGTTTTCGCGCTCTGATTCACAAACGCTTAACTTAAGCAAAGCGTCCTGTTATAAGGATTTTGTCACAAGCTAAAAGCTGGTTTTCACTGCATCGTGCACGGCTGTGCCGGTCTTGTAACCAGAGAGGTATCGGGGAAGCTGAATGCGCCATCAACCGCGTCTGAAGTAGCGCTGCGTTCAAACCATTGCAGCAGGACCTGGTTGTGCGGATGGTAGGTAAAGCCGTCGATTGGCACCGGGGTGCTGGCGTTCGGCAGTGTGGCCAGCGGGTCGGCTGTCTCCAGATTGTTTTGGCATCCAGCGCTGCCGACAGGTTGCCATGCCGGGACCACATTGCTGCCAAAAGGATTGTTCATCCACTCGGAGATTTCGTGGCTCATCGGCGTAACATCGGCCACGCTTGCGCCCAGAATTCCCGGATCCATCCAGCTTGCCCAGATGAAGGTCTGCACAAACTTCACCTGCGCCAGTTCGCCCACATCGAATGATGTGTGGAAGCCCAGCACACAGCAGCGTTTGATGTCGCTCTGTGGCGCAAGCAAGACATTTTGGGTCAGGGCAATGGCCAGTGCATCCACGCGCAGGTTCTCCAACTGAATAATGGTGTTCAACTGGGAGATGAAGAAGTTTGAATCCACAATGGCGTAAATCGCGCCGTTCGTCTGGTTTCGGTAAACCTTGGCTGCGCCTTTGGGGACGTCGATTCTCACCGCCTTCAATGATTGTGGCTGGCCTAATAAGGTGTGCCAATCCGGCGCGCTGTTGTGGAAGAACTCCGCGCGTTGCACGGCATCTGCAAATTGCGTGAACCCCGTCAGGTATTCAGCATTGCGGAAATTAGGCGACGATTGTACGCGCGAAAGAATCGAATTCGGATCAAGCACCAACGGCTCGCCGTTGTCGTCCACATACCCTTCAAAGAACATGGAGATGGGAATAATCTCCGTAGGTATTTCAGTAGTGCTGTTTGCCGCCGGATTGCTCCCTGCCATCGTGAAGGGGTAGGACGTGCCATCTAGAGCAAATGAGCCATTGAAGTGAGGAATACTGGAGACGCGATTTTGCCGCACGGCCAGCCGCGCTGAAGGAGAAAGCTTGCTGCCCGATTCAAAGCGAGGAAGAGCGCCCTGGTTTTGTAAAAATCCCCCGGTAGCGTCAATCGGCTGTGTACCGTCTGCAGGCGGAGTTTGTGAGCGTGGGGCTTGTGACCATGCCATGGTTTGCATGGCAAGACACACAATGGCAGCGGCACATATAGAAAAGAACCGCCCGCTCCGCCAATCTCGCAAAAAAAACACCAATGCCTGCTCCGGAAGCCGTAAATCAGCTATTTTCTTGCTCTTCGCCGGTTTTGTCGACTGAAATTATGTAAAGAACTGAAAACACGAGTTTTTTTGTTGATGAACTGGGCACATCATTAATGTTTCCAATAATATAACCAGCTACACTCATTACTCATAGCAGATGCCAGCCCTTGCTGCGATGATTGCCGGTTATCCTGTATAGTTTTGCGTTCCCTTATGGTTAAGGCCAAACCAGCAGCGAACTCGCGAGTTACCCAGTCTCGAGTTACCACTTCTAAAGCCACTGTGCGCGTTGCCGTGGTGCAGGCGGCTTCGGTTGCGTTTGATCGCAAGCGAACTTTGCAGAAGGTTCTTGATCTCACTCGCGATGCAGCTCATCAGGGCGCGAAGCTTGTGCTCTTTCCGGAAGCATTTGTCTCCGGCTATCCTCGCGGGCTCGATTTTGGCGCTGTCGTCGGCTGGCGCACAGAAGAAGGGCGGGAAGATTTTAAACGCTACTTTGAAAGTGCTGTAGAAGTTCCCGGGCCTGCGGTTGAAACGCTCAGCAAAGCCGCTCGTTCCAACTCCGTCTATCTTGTGGTTGGAGTGATTGAGCGCGAGCGTGGCACGCTCTACTGCTGCGTTCTCTTCTTTGCTCCCGATGGAAAATTTCTGGGCAAGCATCGCAAGGTGATGCCCACTGCTTCGGAACGCCTGATCTGGGGCTATGGGGACGGCTCCACTCTGCCTGTCTTTAATACTCCGTTTGGGCGGCTGGGCGCTGTGATCTGCTGGGAAAATTATATGCCCTTGCTGCGCACTTATATGTATTCGCAGGGCATTGAAATTTACTGCGCGCCCACGGCCGACCATCGCGACACATGGTCCGCCACCATGCAGCACATTGCGGCTGAAGGCCGATGCTTTGTCCTCGGATGCAACCAGTTCAACCGGCGGCACGATTTTCCTGAAACCTATCGCACCGCTCTGGGCGACGCGCCGGATACTGTGATTTCGCGCGGCGGAAGTTGCATCGTCGATCCGTTTGGCAAATTTCTTGCCGGCCCGAACTTTGAGAATGAAACCATCCTGGTGGCCGAATTGGATCGCGGCTTGCTGCCCAAAGCCAAGTTTGATTTTGACGCTGTTGGTCATTATTCGCGGCCAGATATTTTTCGTCTCACCGTTGACAACCGGGCCAAGCCGCCGGTCGCCACTGTTAGCAGAAATCAAGAACCAGAAGCCGAATGATCTCGCGCACAGAAATTCAGGACGCCGGACGGCGCATTGCTGTGCACGTGCGCCGCACGCCGGTGATTGCCTTGGAAGAGAAGGCCTTTGGCATTGACGCCAAAATCTTTTTCAAGCTGGAATGTCTGCAGCACACCGGCTCTTTCAAACCGCGTGGCGCTTTTAATTGCATTCTCAGCTCCACTGTTCCCGCAGCCGGAGTCATCGCCGCTTCCGGCGGCAACCACGGTGCGGCCGTTGCTTACGCCGCACAAAAACTTGGACACCGCGCGAAAATCTTTGTTCCCACCATCACACCGGCCCAAAAAGTTGAGCGGCTCAAGCAATACGGTGCGGACATCAGCATCACCGGTAAAAATTATGCTGAAGCGCTGGAGGCCAGCCGCGAGCGCGCCACACAAACCGGCGCCGTTCCCATCCATGCCTATGACGATCGCCGCGTGCTGGCGGGACAGGGCACTCTGGGCATGGAGTTAGAAGAGCAAATTCGCAGCCTGGATTCAGTCCTGATTGCGGTTGGTGGAGGCGGTCTTATCGGCGGCGTTGCAGCATGGTATCAAGAGCGCGTCCGCGTGATCAGCGTGGAGCCGGAGCGTGCGCCAACCTTGCACCACGCGCTTGCTGCCGGACATCTGGTTGATGTTGAAACCAGCGGCGTTGCTTCCGATTCGCTCGCTGCCCGCCGCGCCGGCGAACTCATGTTTCCTATCGCGCAGAAATTTGTTTCTCAATCTCTTCTTGTTACTGATGAACAGATCGTTGCGGCACAAAAAACTCTCTGGCAAAATCTGCGTCTTATCGCCGAGCCAGGCGGCGCTACGGCTTTCGCGGCGCTGCTTGCAGGCGTTTACAAGCCGCGCTCTGCTGGCGAACGCGTTGGAGTTGTACTGTGCGGATCAAACGCTGATCTCACAAGTATTAAGTAATAAATTCGCAGCTCTGAGCAGCAACACTGCACAAAAGCAAGACATCAGATTTTTCAAAGCAGCAGCTTGCGCCTCCCTGTTCCCCCGCACTTCACTGCTGAAAATTCATACAGGAAGGTTCATCAATGCGTTCTCCCCACTTTGTCCTTGCGGCAATTGCTATCATTTGCAGTTTTAGCCTGGCCGCTTCCGCCCAAACCACTTACGCTTATACAGCTAATACCCTCGGCAGCAGCATTTCTATTTACAAACTCAACACTACAACCGGCGCTCTCACACAAACCGGCGGATCGCCTTTCCAAAACGACTCACCCGCTTATCTGGCAGCCAGCGCGAGCGGCAAATTTCTGGTCGTCAGCGGCGGTGAATGCCCTGGTTGTGGGCTCCAGACTTTTGCCATTAACCCAACTACAGGCGGACTGACGCTTTCCAACGCCTATGAACAGATTGGTTCAGTGCTGTTTCTGAGTGGACAAATAGCAAGTGACGCTGCAGGAAACACCATTTATGCGCAGGGATCCATTCAGAGCAACGGCACGGCAGATGGAGCAATCGATGCCTTGCATGTGAATACGGATGGTTCGTTGACGCAGGTGGGAACTCCGTTCGACTTTGGCGCGGGAATTGATGCATCCGGCGAAGGACCACTGGCCGTGGACCCGAAAGGGCGCTGGGTATTTGCTATTATCACGGATTCCAACACGCAGCAGCAGATGCTCGTTGAAATTCCGCGCAACACAGACGGCTCGCTGGGCAATGTGGATAGTAGCGTTAGCCTGACAGTGCAGAAGTGCAATAACAACCCTGTGCTGCCATTGATCGCCATTGACCCGCAGGGAAAGAATCTGTTTGTTTCCTGCAATGCCAGCGGAGCATCAACCTTTACCGGCATTCAGGTTTACGGAATCAATCAGACCACGGGACAGCTCTCCCGCGTGGACTCATTTACCACGGCTCATCTGTTTGAAGCTCTCTCAGTGGACCGCCAGGGCTGGAGGCTTTTTTCTGTTACTGAAGAATCAAACCTGGTTGAGCCATTTGACTTTGATCGCAATACTGACCAGCTCGGCCTGCTGAATGGCGGTATTCTTTATCACACGGGCTCGCAGCCTAACGGTGTGGTAGTTGATGCCGCAAATAAGTTTATCTATGTCACCAATGGCAGCTTCTGCTTCCCGAAACAAATAGCCAATGGCAATTGTACGAATACATCGTCCGGAAACATTACCGGCTTCTCTTTTAACTACACGCAGGGAACACTGACAGCGCTTTCGGGATCACCATTCCCCAGCGGCGCAGGTACACGATCAATGATTCTTGTGACGGTCGTAACGAACTAAAGATAGTAGCAACAATTTGGTTCATGATTGGTCTGGGTGGAAGTTCTCGCCCAGACTTTTCATTTATGCTCTGATTTACAGATTGTCCACAAATGGGAGAAGTAGACTCAGAGGCGAGTGCTAGAATCGTGCGGTGAAAATTCCTAACGTCTCTGAGTTGATCAAGCCGCCTGCCGGTGAAGAACTGGTGCTGGTGGCGCATGCCAAGGGATTCCAGATTTATGTCTGCCAAGCCGGTGCGGCTGGCGAGCCAACATGGGTTTTAAAAGCTCCTGAGGCCTTCCTTTATAACGATCAGGGTGACGTTCTTGGCAAGCATTTTGGCGGTCCCACATGGAAACATAGTGACGGCAGCGAAATTACCGCCAAGTTGGCTGAGAAAGTTGACTCGCCAGATGCCAGCGCTATTCCCTGGCTTTTGTTGACCGTTACGGACCATTCAGGCAACGGAGTATTCAGCCGCATAATTTCTATTCAGAGGATTCACACCGTTGGCGGGCTTGCACCAACCTCAGGATGCAGCAGCGAGAATCTGGAAAAAGAATCCAAGAGCAGTTACACCGCCGATTATTACTTCTACGCGCGTAAGTAGCCGAAGCAGTGCAATTTTTGTCCTTTCCAGGATACGGATATCCCTTTTATCTGCTAGCGCTTACAGCCTCTTTTTTCAAGGATTACCACTGTAACTTTCCCTCTCTATGCAATCTGCGCTAACTTGCCCACAACGCCCAGTGTACGAGCAAGTGTTCTTTCGATTTTAGGAGAGGGACATGCCTCGAAATTATTTCTTCCGGCTGGTGGTGTTTACCATCTGCTTTGCCGCGCTTTCATTTGCCGTGGAGACGGCCTCGCGCGAGCAGGGAATTCTTCCCATTACAACCAAGTCAGCGCCCGCGCGGCAGCTTTTTGCCGGCGGCCTGGTCAAGTTGCAGAACCTGCACGGCCCTGAAGCTATGCAGGATTTTCACAAGGCCATCCAGCTTGATCCGGACTTTGCTCTGGCCAATATCATGATCAGTTTTGAGTCGGTCGATGCAGCAGTCGATCCGGCGGAAAAAGTGGCTGCGCGTGATCGAGCCAATGCCGCAAAGTCCAAGGTAAGCCGCGGCGAGCAACTCGTGATCGACTGGCTCACAAACTCCAGTGAAGGCCGGATGGTTCCGGCCATTCAGGCCATGAATGAAGTGCTGGATGAGTATCCTAAAGACAAGTTTCTGGCCTGGCTTGGCGCAGTCTGGGTGGAAAACCAGCAACAGATTGCCCGCGCTATTCCTATGTTTGAACGCGAGGTTGCGCTCAACCCTGAGTTTGCGCCGCCGCTAAACGAGCTGGCTTACTGCTACGCCCGCACGCGGAACTTTGACAAAGCCTTCTCAACCATGCAGCGATACATCGCGTTGCTGCCCAATGAATCCAACCCGCAGGACTCTTATGCTGAGATCCTGCGCATGGCCGGACGATTTGATGAAGCGCTCGTCCATTACCGCGCTTCGCTCAAGATCGATCCCGGATTTGTTTACTCTCAGCTCGGCATTGCCGATACCTACGCTCTCAAAGGCGATGAGCCTCGTGCCCGCGCCGAATATGCCCTGGCCATCCTTCATGCATCTTCCAAGACTGAAGCTGCCCAATGGGGATTGCAATCTGCCATCACCTATATTCGCGAGCAGGACTTTGCCGGCGCCGACGCAGCCTTCCGGGCGGTCGCCAGCCAGGCCCATGAAAATGATTTGGCCGTGCCTGAGGCTGAAGCTTATCGCACCATGGCCTCATACCAGGCTGACGGAGCAAAAGCGCTGGAGCTGCTGAAAAAAGCTGAGGCCATGTTACACGAGAAACATTCTCTGCCAAAAGCGGCCCAGCAGCAGGAACTGGCAGTTGTTCTGCGTGAGCGCGTAGCGCGTGCCGTGCGCGAAAGCAACAGCGAACTAGCCAATGCCACACTCAAACAGTTACACGATCTGGCCGATACAACTCATGACCAGGTTGTACAGATCGCTTATGACGGCGCTGCCGGAGCCGTGCTTGTGGGACAAGCCAAGTATGACGAAGCTCTGACGCACCTTGCTGAAGACAATCGCAACCCGATTTCACTAAGCCTGATGGTCCATGCCTACCAGAAAACCGGTGACAAGGCCCACGCCGATGAACTCTCGCAACTCCTGTCTAACTGGAATGAGCCAACTCTGGAGCAAGCCCTGGTGGCCGCCGAACTGCGTGAGCATGCCACCCAGAGCGCTCGATCGTTTATGCGTATGTAGCTCGGGATATTGTTCTGAAATATTCTGCTTCTAAAGCAGTTCCTGGTTGCTGTATCCATTACACACGTCGCGGTTAGTGATCCATCTCACCTCCGCGACGCGCCATCCTGAGGCAAGCCACGCGAACTGCAAAAGTGTTTCGACACAGTTTCCGTGAAGCCGAAGGATCGGCTCCGCTGCGCGGGGCGGGGTTCCCCTCTCGGTACCACGATCACTGGGCGAATGGCCCTCTTTCAGTTTATGAATGAGAAGTTAAAATTTGTTCAGGTATTTTCAGCGGCAACTCTGTTTACTGTGCAGTACATCTCACTGTGCGAGTTTGTTGGCAATGGAAGCCGCCGATGGAACGCCTCTTTGTTATTGCAGCTTCGCTCTTGTTATCGCTCACCTGCTTAGGCCAGAGTTTTTTCACGCAAGGCTATTCGATTGCAGCAAAACCTTTTCCGCCCCCAACTTACATCTTCAATCATCATGCTCATCTCCGGAGTTGAATCATGCCATGGTACCGGTTTCTCTCAGTTCTTATTGCGCTCAGTGTTGGCCTTCCAGTTGCCGCCCAGGTCAGCCTCAGCCCCACAATTTATCCGGCGCCGGTAAATACATCACTTGGGTTCTCGGTCGCAGCCGATATTGATCGCGATGGAAAGCCCGATATCATCTCCACCGACAGTTCCAACCCTCAACTTCTGGTCTTTTATGGAACGGGCGGGGGCAAGTTCGGGTCGCCCGAGTTTATCGGTCATCTCGACGGGCCATCCGGTAACTTCGCTGTGGGCGATTTCAACAACGACGGCAAGCTGGATATTCTCGCTGCCACCGGGCAGAGCCACTCCGTCGACCTCTTAATCAATGAAGGCAATCGCACATTCTCGGTGCGATCGATTCCCATGCCCGACTCGCCCAACTGGGTCGCGGTGGGTGATTTCAATAACGACGGCAAGCTCGATTTTGCCGTGTCATCGTCCAAGCCGGATACACCGGACACAGTCACGAATTACATGCAGATTTTTTTCGGCAACGGTGACGGCGGGTTTACCCCAGGCCAGGTGCTGCCACTCCCGTCTTTCGCCACGTCTTTCATCATCCCACGCGACCTGAACAAAGACGGCAAGATCGATCTCGTAGTTGTGGGCGCGCCTACCGTTATCTTCCTGAACAACGGAGACGGTACCTTCACCGCCGGGCAAACTTTTGACGCGCCTATCTTTGGCAGTTATAACTCCGGCTCCGTGAGGGATCTTAACGGAGACGCGGCGCAAGACCTCGTGCTCACTTCCATGACGTTTTGCGGCCCAGGGTGCGGCGAAGACACAACGCTTGAGGCCTGGATAAATGACGGCACCGGTCATTTCACAAAGAAATTACCACAGTTGCCGGACATCATCACCGACGCTCTCGGTCTAATTGCAGATCTTGCAGATCTCAATTACGACGGCAAACTCGACATGGTATTCGAAGGCGACGAGGCGGGACTGGCCTTTGTGCCGGGTAAGGGAAATGGGACGTTCGGCGCCGTGCAACAGGTTGTTCCGAACTTTCTTGACGACGGTTTCAGCGGGCTTCTGGCCCATGATCTGAAGAATGATGGGCAGATGGACATCGTTTCAACTTCTCCCAATTCGATTCTGGTGGAACTGAACACCTCGGCCAAGCCCGACTGTGTGCCGCCGAATTCGAGTGCTGTTGGAAGCACGGTCTGCTCGCCCGCTTCCGGAGAAAAGGTTGGTCCGACTTTTCCGGTCCGCGCAGCGGCAAACGGCCCCGTCGGCATTCTCCGAATGGAAGAGTGGCTCGATGGAAAGAAGGTTTTTCAGAGCCTTTCGAATCAGCTTCGCAATAGCATCACGGCTAGTGCCGGGCCGCATACCCTCACGATTGTTACGGTCGACGCGTTGAATACCATCTCAAAGAAAAGCGTTTCTATATCGTCGATCTCCTGCAGCGCCCCGGCAACTGCGGGGGTCAGAATCTGCACGCCGACGGCAGGTTCAAAAGTGGGTTCCCCGGTTTCAGTTGTCGCAGCATCGACCCCGCCGGGCGGAACCTCCATTACAGCTGTTCGCCTCTATGTTGATAATCGTGCCAAAACCACGACCGGCGGATCGAGGCTCTCAACTTCGGTAGCGCTGGCCGCTGGATTACATCATTTGACCGTGGTCGCGTACGAATCGAACGGTCACGCGCTGACCTCGTCAGAAACGATCACGGTTCCTTAAATGCATTCAGCAATCTGTGCAGCTTTGCCCAAAAACCCGAAACCTTACCACGGATGAACACGGATAATACGGATTTACAAATTCAAAATGGGTTCTATTAAGCTTTTTTGATCGGTGTAAATCAGTATTGTCAGTGTTATCCGTGATGGGATTTAACTTTTTTGCGCAAAGCAAGTCCGTGCAAGGACACCGCGCTAGCTTTTGAGCTTTGCTTGCGGAGAAACAAATCGGCGTAACGGCGGCGTTCCCCGGCACCAACTACATTACAAAAGCACCCCTAAATGCGAACTGCCCGGAGCACTCAATGCGTCCGGGCAGTGATTTGATGATTTGGTTTACAGAGCTCTTACGTTTTCCGCCTGCAGGCCTTTGGGACCTTTGGTGACGGTGAATTCCACGGCCTGGCCTTCCGGCAAGCTGCGAAAACCGCTGGACTGGATTGCTGAGAAATGTACGAATACATCTCCATCGCCGCTATTACGGGTAATAAATCCAAATCCTTTTGCGTCGTTAAACCACTTCACAATTCCTTGTTCCATTTGTTTGTTTCCTTAAATTTTGATATTTCCTGCTGAGAAGATTGACTGGTTACTGTGAGGTAGGTTGTCGCTTTAAAGGCTGGACCGGCTCGCTGACCGCTGGTGAATCACTTAACTGGAGATTTAATTGTAACACTGTTTGCCTAAGGAAATCCGGACTATTTACCAGCGATGATGGTTAGGCCACCGCTCAGGTCTGATCGATTGCCCGGCTTGTGTGCCCTCCAGGAGTGTTTGGGAATTCACCTAAACGCTTTCTGTGATTGTTGGTCACGGTTCATCTTCTGTCTGTCCGATAAAGTTGCACTTCACAAATCCGCGTCTTCAGGAATAATGTTTCTCTTTAGCAATTCAGTTATCATGACAAGTCTTTGCGCGTAGAGAGGATACGGCCCTATGAGAATTGCTGTCCCACGGGAGAACCAGCCGGGCGAGGCCCGGGTGGCGCTGGCGCCTGAGTCGGTCAAAAAGCTGGTTGCAACCGGCGCGGAGATCGGGATTGAAACCGGCGCTGGCGTGCACGCTGGATTTCCTGACGCAGAATATGAAACTGTCGGCGCCAGCGTGATGGGCCGTTCTGATCTGCTGCCGGAAGCCGACATTTTTGCCTGCGTGAACCGCCCAGAGCCCGATGACATCGCTAAGCTCAAAGCCAGCTGCGTTGTTATCGGTTTTCTTAAACCTTTGGATGAACCTACCGCCCTAGAGCCGATTATCGCCAAAAAGCTCTCGGCTTTTGCCGTGGAGCTGGTTCCGCGAACCACGCGCGCACAATCCATGGACGCTCTTTCTTCCATGGCGACCGTGGCGGGCTACAAAGCCGTGATCATGGCCGCAGAGCGGCTTCCGCGCATGTTTCCGCTGCTGATGACTGCTGCCGGAACAGTCCCGCCTGCTAAAGTTCTTGTGTTGGGTGCGGGTGTTGCCGGGCTGCAGGCTATCGCCACTGCGCGCAGGCTTGGCGCGGTGGTTGAGGCGTATGATGTCCGCGCTGCCGCCGGGCAGGACGTGAAATCCCTGGGCGCAAAGTTTCTGGAAGTCGATCTTGGCGGCATTGAGACCCAGGATGCAGGCGGCTACGCCAAAGAGCTTTCACCTGCGGCCCTGCAGCGCGGGCGTGATATGGTGGCCAAGCGTGCCGCCGTTTCTGATGTGGTGATTACCACAGCGCAGGTTCCTGGCCGCAAAGCTCCGCTCATGTTGACGGAAGAAGCTGTCAACAGTATGCGACCCGGCTCTGTGATCATTGATCTGGCTGCTTCCACCGGCGGCAATGTGGCGCTTACCAAACCGGGTGAAGAGGTGGACCACAACGGCGTGCTCATTCTTGGCCCGTTGAACCTGCCTGCTACGGTCGCAGGACACGCCAGCCAGCTTTATTCGCGCAATCTCACCAGCTTTATTAGCCTCATCAATGACAAAGGCACTTTAAAGATAGATATGAACGATGACATCCTAAAAGGCGCTTGCGTTACCTACCAGGGCGGCAGCGTGCACCCCAAAGTGGCCGCAGCTCTGGGCAATCCCGTGGCATAAAAAGGAGAGTGGAATGGAGCACTTATTGTTTAATCCGGTAGCTTTCATCAGTGCTTTTTTCCTGCTTGAAGGGCCGGCAGATACTTTGCATTTCAACCCTGCAATCTTGATCGCATCGTTGTATGTGTTTGTGCTGGCGGCGTTCCTCGGCTATCAGGTGATCTCTCGCGTGCCGCCCCTGCTGCACACGCCGCTCATGTCGGCGACCAACGCGATTTCCGGTATCTCACTGATTGGCTCACTGGTGATTGCCGGCTCGCGTTATGACCAGCACCAGGCTCTTGCGGAAATCCTGGGCTGCGCCGCCGTGACTTCCGCCATGATCAACGTGACCGGCGGCTTCCTCATCACCGACCGCATGCTCAAGATGTTTCGCAAGAAGGAAGCAGTGAAGGCGGAGGAGAAGAAGTGACCAACGCTCAATATTTTATTGAAGCCACATACCTCATCGCTTCCATCCTGTTCGTGCTTGGCCTCAAGAGCCTGAGCCATCCGGATACGGCGCGTCGGGGCATGATCCTGGCCGCCGCCGGCATGGCCGCTGCGGTTTTTGGCACACTGTTTCATCCTGACATTCACAATTATCTGTATATCGCCATCGGCATGATTGTGGGATCGCTCATCGGCATTCCCATGGCCATGGTGCCGATGACTGCCATGCCACAACGGACCGCGCTCTCCCATGCTTTTGGCGCATTGGCTGCTTCCCTGGTGGGCATTTCTGAGTATGTGATTCACGGCGCTAACATGGGCGGGATAAAGATGGGCGCTCTGGGCATGGAAGTAATGCTTGGGTCGCTCACCGTGACCGGCTCATTTATTGCCGCAGCAAAATTGCAGGAGATGATGCGCGGCACGCCAATCATGTTTAAAGGCCAGCAGATTGTAAACTTGGGGCTCTTTATTGCCATGATTGGCTCTTTTATTATGTGGCTTATCCATCCCGGCGGGGCGGGATATTTTTATTCCACGGTGGGCTGCGCCTTTGTGTTTGGCATTTTGCTGGTGATTCCTATCGGCGCTGCGGATATGCCAGTGGTGATGTCTCTGCTGAACTCTTACGCCGGCCTCTCATCGGCCGCGACTGGCTTTGTGCTGGGCAATAACGTGCTGATCATTGCCGGCACGCTTGACGGTTTTTCCGGCTTCATCCTCTCCATCCTGATGTGCAAGGCCATGAACCGCTCCATGACCAACGTTCTCTTTGGCGGCTTTGGCTCGCCTGTCTCGGTCGAATCCAGCGTCTCCGGCACTATGCGTGAAGTTGGTTTGGACGATGTGGCCGTGCAGCTTGCCTATGCCAATCAGGTGGTGTTCGTCCCCGGCTATGGGATGGCGACTGCGCAGGCGCAACACGCTGTTCGCGAGTTGGGCAATCTGCTGGAAGAGCGCGGCGTCTCGGTAAAGTACGCCATTCATCCCGTTGCCGGGCGCATGCCGGGACACATGAACGTGCTCCTGGCGGAAGCTAACGTGCCGTATTCTTCGCTGTACGAAATGGAGCAGATCAATCCTGAACTGCCCTCAACCGACGTGGCTGTGGTGATCGGCGCGAATGATGTGGTGAACCCCGATGCGCGCGATAATCCCAAGAGCTTAATCGCTGGAATGCCGATCATTGAGGTGGATAAGGCAAAATCTGTGGTGGTGCTCAAGCGCGGCAAAGGCAAAGGCTTTTCCGGTCTGGAAAACCCGCTCTTCTTCAAGCCCGTTACCGGTATGCTCTATGGCGATGCCAAAGCCAGCCTTACCAACCTGACGCAGGCTGTGCAGAAGGTATAGCTAAATCTGAGATAGCTCGCGGGAAGATGAGTCGCCAAAAACATGTTTGCTTCACGCACCAACTGGGACCTCGAAACCAACCGCCTGGCAGATGCACTGGCGCGCCATCGTTCCAGCGGTCGCAAGCTGTTTGACCTTGCTGCATCCAATCCCACCGAATACGGCTTTCACTATGACGCTCCGGCAATCGTGCGTGCGCTCTGCAATCCTTCAGCGATGCAATATCATCCTGAGCCGCGCGGGCTGCTCTCCGCCCGTAAAGCGGTCAGTGAATACTACGCAGCGCGAAAAGATCAAGTCAGTCATGAGAGCCTCTTTCTCACGGTCAGCACCAGTGAAGCTTACTCGTATGTTTTCCGTCTGCTTTGCAATCCCGGCGATGAGCTTCTGATTCCCACGCCCGGCTATCCTCTTTTTGATTTTTTGGCTGAGGTGAATGACGTCAAGCTCTCGCGCTATCCGCTCTTTTACGATCACGGCTGGCATATTGATCTTCACGCGCTCGAACAGGCCATCACGCCGCAGACCCGCGGGGTGATCGTGGTCCACCCCAACAATCCGACCGGGCACTACACGAAGCCCGCTGAAATTGCGCGTTTGAATCAGATCTGTTCGGCTAACAAAATGGCGGTGATTGCCGATGAAGTCTTCCTCGATTTCTCGCTGATCGGCACCACCCAGCCGAGTTTTATTGCCAATCAAGATACGCTAACCTTCACACTGAGTGGGATCTCCAAGATTTCCGGCTTGCCGCAGATGAAATTGGCCTGGCTGGCCGTAAGCGGCCCGGACAATTTGAAGAGGGAAGCGCTGGCCCGGTTGGAACTGATCGCAGACACTTATCTCTCCATGAACGCGCCCATTCAGTTGGCTGCGCCGATCCTGCTGCAGCAGCGTACCAATTTCCAGCGGCAACTCATGGCGCGCGTAAAGACGAATCTCAGTGGGCTTGATTCTCAGCTTACAGGCCAAAGCCAAGTATCCCGGCTGGAAATCGAGAGCGGTTGGTACGCCGTGCTGCGTGTGCCTGCAACCCGTTCGGATGAGGATCTCTCCATTGATTTACTGGAGAAGCACAACGTATATGTGCATCCGGGACATTTCTACGAGTTCCCCGGCGATGGCTATTTGGTTGTGAGTTTGATTACGTCGGAGCAGGAGTTTGCTGAGGGCATAAGTCGCATCCTTACAGCTTTCTGATCACAGCTTCTGATCGCTTTTTTCTGAAATCTCGAGCGGAGCGAGAGATCCATATACCCGGAAGACCTCTAACTCGCGAATATAAACAAATACTTTCCTTGTCTGAATAGTCCTTTGAAGCGACTAGACCGTATGGACCCCTCGCTTTGCTCGGGCTTCGGAAAAGCCCATAGCTATCCCTTGTTTGCAATCTCAGGACGTGCTTCAGAAAAGACCTCAAATCTTATCCGTCCGCAGTATCAAATCGCCCACCCCAACGTATGCATGCAGCCGGTATTTTCCCGGACCACGGGTTTGCAGAGATCGCAATGCACCGATCTTTCCTGTTTTCAAATTAGGGGCGTTCAGGTCACCCATGCGGACAGAAAAATCGGCCTTCGCATAGTCTTGGGGCCGGACAGCGGTCAATTCCAGATTGCCCGTACCCATTTCGATGTCCTTGTTGCCTTCAACTTCACCCACATACAAATCCCCAGCCATTATGCGCACGCGCAGGTCGGTCTTGCGCGGCACTTCAATCACGGCGTGGAAGTGTGGCTTAGGTGCGGCAATCTTCAGGGTGTTCTGGCCATGTCCAGAGCCGATCTGCACTTCTACTTCGCGCGTCTCTTCGGGTGTGTTTTCTTCGTAGACAACGGCAATGCAGTTAGATTCGCTGGGGACAATCTGGTAGTCGCCTGAACCTAATTCAATGGCCAGGGGCCAGTCAGGATCAGGCCGTAGTTCATAACGGCGTTCATGGTTGTTCTGGGCACAAGCAACAGCAAATGGCAGAGCGAGTAAGAAAGGCAGGAGTCTTTTCATACACGCCTCCTTGCATCCTATATACGCCATTTGGACTAGGAAGGTTCCCGGAAGTCTTCAATTTATTTTCCTATTTGCGGATGGGGTTGATTTAAACCAACTCCCTTAACTTATAGCGTTGAATCTTGCCCGTAGCGGTCTTAGGTAGCTCTTTTACTATTTCAAACTTTTGCGGGCATTTATGCGCGGCCAGCTTGCCTGAGACGTGTTGCCGAATCTCTTCGATCAATTGTGGCGTTTCCTTCACGCTTTCCTTTAACACTAAATAGGCCGCTGGCTTTATTAGTTGGTTACCATCAGGGTGCCCGATAGCTGCCGCCTCCTGCACCATGGGATGCTCCAGCAGCGTGCTTTCAATTTCTATTGGGCTTACCCACATGCCCTTCACCTTCATCATGTCGTCATTACGGCCTACATACCAGTAGTAACCGTCCGGGTCGCGATAGTATTTGTCCCCAGTGCGGATCCAGTGGCCCTGGATGACCTCTTTGGTCTTCTCATGCTGGTTCCAGTAGCAGGAGCAGACGGAGTCACCTTTAATGAGCAGGCTTCCGACCTCACCATCAGGAACGTCATTGCCATTCTCATCCACGATGCGCGCCTCATAGCCGGGCATGATCTCTCCGCTCGATCCCGGCCGCACAGCTCCGGGCCGGTTGGCGATGAACATGTGCAGCGCTTCCGTCGATCCAATGGCGTCCAGAATCTCTACGCCAAAACGCTCTTTAAAGCGATGGAAGAGTGTTGCTGGCAAGGCTTCACCAGCAGAAACTCCATGGCGTACCGTGGAGAGATCAAAGTCCCCTGCGCCGTCCCGCTTGTAGGAAAGCAGGCTGGCGTAGTTTGAAGGCACGGAGAAGAAGAGGGTCGGCTTGTGCTTTTCAATTACACCAAAGATGTTTGGCGGTGAAGGTGACCCCGGCCAGAGAATACTGGTTGCGCCTACTGAGAGGGAAAAGTAAAGGCCGTTTCCCAGCCCATAAGCAAAAAACATCTTGGCGACGCTGAAAAAGCGATCGTTTTCCGTGATCTGCAAAATGTCTTTGGCGTACAGCTCAGAGCACACCACCATGTCATGATGCAGATGCACGCAGCCTTTAGGGAAGCCCGTGCTGCCGGAAGAATAAAGCCAGAACGCCGCATCGTCTTTGGAAGTTGGTTCAGCCTCAAGCTCCGGCGAGCTTTCGTCGAGCAAGCGCTGCAGGGAATGTATTCCTTTAGGCCCTTGGTCAAAAACAACAATGGTCTTCAGATAGCGCAGTTTTTCCTTGGCAATGGCCTGTACCTGCGGCAGCAGAGACTCGCTCACAATCAGCACGCGGGCGCGGGAATCATTCAGGATGTATTCATACTCCTGCGGCTTAAGCATGGTGTTAATGGGGATAGGTACAGCGCCAATCTTGATCCCGCCAAAAAAGCAGTAGGCGAACTCCGGTGTATCCAGCAGCAGCAGTCCGATCCGCTCTTCCTGCCTTACGCCAAGCTTCCTGAGCGCGTTTCCGGCGCGGTTCACTCGCTCATAAAGTTGCCGGTACGTAACCCGCTCATCGCCGCATTCAAAGGCAATCCTGCTCTCGCGCCCCTCATGAATATGGCGGTCCACAAAGTGTGTGGCCACGTTGAAGATGGTTGGTAGCTGGATAGTGGTCATTTCTAAAATCTCGAGCGTAGCGAGAGATCCCTACAAATTATAAACACCGTCAAATTGAATAAAAGCCGTACCTGAACGAATGTTTTCATGGCGATACAGACCCCTCGCTTCACTTCGGGGTAAAAATCGCTGGAACTTCTTTTGCTTTTCAACCGTAATATTCCCATGGTGGGGCGCAAAATCGAGATAATTTGTGCCACCGTTAATAACCGGGCCTCTTCTTTCGTCCTTATTCTTGAGAGGAGCACCGTACTCAATTGCAGGCCATAATGCAAATAGCGCAGGCAAACACGGCAGCCATGGCTGGAGAAGATTTTAGACCGGGGCTGGAGCAGATTTTCCTTGAGCACAAGGACTTGGTATTCCGGGCGGCGTATCGCGTCACCGGAAATGCCACTGACGCGGAAGACGTGCTGCAGACCGTCTTTCTTCGTCTGGTGCGATTGGAAAAATTCCCTGAGATTTCCAATCTGCCGGGATATCTGCACCGCTCCGCCGTAAACGCCTCTCTTGATCTGCTGCGTGGAAAAAAAGATTCACAAACCTTCTCGCTCGATGAAAACCCAGGTCAGCCCAATGCTGCCGTGCAAGATCACGGGCCGCACTCAGCTGAGCTTCGGGACTGGTTGCGCCATGCTCTGGCGCGGCTCAATTCCCGCTGGGCAGAGATGTTTGTGCTTCGCTTTATAGAGGATTACAGCAATCGTGAAATAGCCGTAATTATGAAAACCTCGCCGGCGGTTGTTGCTGTGGTACTGCATCGTACGCGTGCTTTGTTAAAGAAGGACTTTCAAGGACTGAAGAGGCAAACCCGATGAAGCACGAAAACACCCCCCCAATGAATTCGCCTGCACTGAATCCAAAAGACGCTCTGAACCAGGCGGCCGCTGCTCTGCGCGCTGAACAGCCAGAGAACGCGGTTGTAAGCGTTGCTTCTGATCGTGTCTGGCAGCGCTTGAGCCAGGAAGCTTCTGCCGTGGCCAATGTGCACGTGGAGTCGATTCGCGGTTGTGAAGATGTAAGAAAGCTGTTGGTCCAATATCGCGGCGGTGAACTCCTTCCTGCTCGCGCCTTGCTGGTGGAATCGCATTTGCATGATTGCGTTGGCTGCCGCCGCGAGTTGGAAACGGGCCAACCGGAGCGTAGCGTGCTGCGCCCCTGGAAGCAGGAGCTTCCGAAGGCTAGAAACACAGGTTTCCGCTGGGTCGCTGCGGCTGCGGCCGTAGTGGTCTTTGGCCTGGCCACGTATTTCGCTCAAGGGTGGTATTTCAGCGGGCCCTCCGGAATGCGCGCGCGTGTGGAATCGCTCAACGGCGGGCTTTTCCGCGTAGGCACCAGCGGTGAGCAGCCATTGAAAGTCGGCGACGAACTGACTGAAGGCGAACACGTTCGTACGGCAGGCGGCGGACATGCCATGCTTCGCCTGCGCGATGGCTCTCTGGTGGAGATGAACGAACGGGCTGAGTTCGGCGTCGACATGGGCCGCAAAGATACAACGGTTCAGCTCACACGCGGCAACATCATCATTCAGGCCGCCAAGCGCACTAGTGGTCATCTTTATGTGAATTCCCAGGATTGCCACGTCTCAGTTACAGGAACAGTTTTTTCAGTGAACGCCGGACTGAAAGGCTCTCGTGTTTCCGTGATTGAAGGCGTAGTGCACGTGGCTGAAGCCGGCGCGGAGAAAGTCCTCCATCCCGGCGATCAGCTTTCCACTAACGCCAGCCTTGGAACAGTCCCGGTGAAGCAGGAGATCGCCTGGAGCCAGAACCTGGACAAGCATCTGGCATTACTGGCTGAGTTTGCTCACCTAAGCAACAAGCTTGAAGCGGTGCAGCTGCCTGGACTTCGCTATCAGAGCCATGTGCTGCCAACGCTTCCGGCAAATACTGTTGTGTATGGCGGAATACCCAATCTGGGGGATGCGGTTCAACAGGCCAACAACCTCTTCCAGCAGGAGCTGCAGGAATCCTCAGTATTGCGCGAGTGGTGGGCGCAGGCGCAATCGCATTCCAGGCATGAAGGGCCTGAGTTTAATGACCTGATCAACTACGTTCACGATCTCAGCCAGTATTTGGGTGATGAGATTGTGTTCTCAATCTCGAGCAATGGCCGGAATTGCGAGCCGCTGGTGGTGGCGCAAGTGCAGCATGATGGTTTGAAGCAATTTATTCAGCAGGAAGCCGCCAAGTTCGCCGGCGGAAATGAGAATGTGCGCGTGCTTGACGATCAGGAGTTGAGCCAGCTTTCTCCGAAACAGAAAGGGCAGCTCCTGATCCTGGTGCGCCCGGATTTTGTTGCAGGCGCCATTGACGCGGCCACGCTCAAGCAATTTGCTGCTGGCCTAAACCAAGCTGGCGGAGGCTTTGCCGCAATGCCGTTCGGACAGCGCATGGCAGCCCAGTACCAAAATGGTGTGCAACTTCTTTTTGGTGCCGACCTTGCCACTATGGCGGCAAGCCACAAAGTCGAGTTTGCTGAAAATGGAAGAATCGATAGCAATCAAACCTATGAACTCACCGGCCTGACTGATGTGCAGTACCTGATCGCCGAGCGCAAAGGCAGCGGTGAGCAGTTACAAAACTACGCTCAGGTCACATTCAAGAGCCAGCGTCGCGGGCTTGCTTCGTGGCTGGCTGCGCCAGCGCCCATCGGCGGTCTGGATTTTGTCTCCAAAGATGCAGGCGTGGCGGCTGCGTTCATCTCCAAGAGTCCATCTGCCATGTTGGATGACTTTCTCAATATTGTTAAAACTTCCAACACCAATGCGGCAGAGAATATAGCGAACACCGAGTCAGAGCTGAAGATCCAATTCCATCAGGATCTGGCTGACACTCTGGGTGGCGAGGTTACATTTGCACTCGATGGCCCAATTCTGCCTACGCCTTCCTGGAAGATCATTGCTGAGGTGCACGATCCCAACCGCTTGCAATCTACCATCCAGCAGTTGGTTGCGGACGTGAACGACCACAAGAAAGGGAACCATCCACCGCTTACGCTGGACCAGGAAACCACCAACGGGTTGACCTTTTACACAATCCGTACGATGGATGCAACAAAACCGGTCGAGTTTACGTATACCTACACTGACGGCTATATGGTCCTGGGACCGACCAAGGCATTAGTTATGAACGCAATCGCAATTCACCAAAGCGGGAACTCGCTGGCCAACTCAGCGGATTTCCGCGCGCTCTTGCCGCAGGATGAGCACCCTGACGTTTCCGCAGTGTTGTACCAGAACCTGGCGCCGGTGATTGCGCCCATTGCCCAGCAGCTTACGCCTTCGCAGTTACAGTCACTGCAGCAGCTTGCGGCAGAAAGCAAACCCAGCGTGGTTACCGCTTATGGTGAAGATAATGCCATTCGCGTAGCCACCAGTAGCCGGCTCTTTGGCTTTGATTTGAACACACTCGCGTTGTCCACTTTGTTGAAGGTGGCTTCACCGCGCCACAGGATAGATTAGGGAACGATGCAGCCTATTATTGAAATGCAAAACCTGACAGTGCGCCTGGGCAACCGGATCATCCTTGACCGGCTGAACGGCGCGCTGTCTGGCCGTTGCATTGGCCTGCTGGGCCCAAACGGCTCAGGCAAATCCACATTGATCAACACATTGCTTGGCTTCTACAAGCCTGCAATGGGCGCAGCCCGCATTTTTGAAAAAGAAGTCCAGAGTAATCTGCGCGAGCTGCGCGCCATGATCGGCTACATGCCGGAAAGCGACGCCTTCATTGCCGATATGAGCGGCGTGCGCTTTGTCCGCTATATGGCGGAACTTTCCGGGCTGCCGAAGAGCGAAGCCATGGAGCGCGCACATGAAGCTTTTTTCTATGTTGGTTTGGGTGAGGCGCGCTATCGCAAGCTGGGAACATATTCTCTGGGCATGAAGCAGTTGGCCAAGCTGGCTCAGGCCATCGCGCACGGGCCACGGCTGGTATTGCTCGATGAGCCAACCAACGGACTCGATCCTGAAGCTCGCCTGCGCATGTTACAGCTAGTGCGCGAGATTCGCGACACCGGCGAAGTCTGCGTGCTGATCTCGTCCCACCTATTGCGTGACGTGGAAGAGTGCTGCGACGAGGTGCTGATCCTGAAAGAAGGGAAGATCGCCGCCATTTGCAATCTGGAAGAAGAGCGCAAAGCAAATCTGAAATTCCTAGAACTCGAAGTTACCGAAGGGAACGGATTTCTCGAGTCGGTACGCGGGCTCGGCTGTGAGTGCGCCAGCTTTGGCGCCGGACGCGTACGCGTGATCCTGCCCGACCATAT
>Ga0070741_10002898_pt1 | contig 44351 bp, 33 predicted proteins | sample Coa_R1_4_FD_66440 | JGI IMG/M metagenome (GOLD analysis project Ga0070741, IMG submission 66440) | Surface soil microbial communities from Centralia Pennsylvania, which are recovering from an underground coalmine fire - Coalmine... | ecosystem: Environmental > Terrestrial > Soil > Unclassified ... | reverse complement strand
CTGGTAGATATCGAACGATGTGAGCGGACGTCCGGTGAGCGGGTTCGTCAGCCCCGGAATTCCAAGCGGCGTGATGGCCGCTTGTGCGATCTGCACTCCGTTCAGCGCCGCGGGAATGTTGGCGATCTGGCCGTTGATCGGTCCGTAGTAAATGCCGTACCCCCCGCGAATGATCGTGCCGCCGGTGCCGGCGGGCGTCCATGCAAATCCGATTCGCGGTGCAATGTTGTTGGTGTCCATCTGGATTTCGCGGGGAAGGTTTTGCAGTTCATAGCGCGCCCCAACATTTAGAAGCAGACCCGGCGCCGCACGGAACGTGTCCTGCACAAACACTGCGTAGTTCTTGAACCAGGCCAGCCAGTTCGGGTCTCCGAAGCCTTGCTGATAGAGCGTCGGCAGCCCCAGGTTATAAGCCTGCAGAGCGGTGATCGGGTCGCTGAGCCTGGGTATGAGCGCGGCCTGACCAGCAGCGGTCAGCGCGGCGGCAAGCATCTGGGCGGTATTCGGATTTCCTGTTGCCGAATTGAGCAGCGATGCCAGAGGTATGTTCTGGCCGAAGAGAAAACGGCCGCTGAAGAAGGTTTCCGTTCTCGCAGTGATCCGCACGGGATTGATATCTGCGCCGAACTTCACGGTGTGCCGCCCACTCGTAAAATCGAAATTCTGCTGCAACTGGAAGTGACGTTCAAATGTAGTGGAGGGCAGGAACAGGTCGCGGCCGAATGAACCGTATCCGGTGATCGTAATGTCGGGTCCGAACGGATCTGTAGGCAGCACACCGAGCCGGAAATAATCGAACATGGCGCGTGTCTCGCTCACCCAGCGAGGACTGAACAGGTAAGTGTTGTTCACCGTGAAGCCGCCGTCAAACGTATTCAGGCTGCGTCCGCGATTGAATGCAATCAGAGCGCCGAACTGGGCATTCTGGTTATCGCTCCCGGTATAGTTTCCCCGGATGAACATGGTGTCGGCGGGACTGAAGTGGTGATCGATGCGCAGCGAGACCTGGTTGCTGGTCTCCGCGAACGGGAAATTGCCGCTGTTCCGGTTGAACAGCGCAAGCGTTGCCGGATAATTGTTCGTGATCAGCGCCTGCCGCATGATGCCGGCTACAGTCTGCAACTGCGGTGAAGGCGCCTGGCTGAAGAAGTTCACCAGTTGCTGCTGCGATGCGGTGAGCTGGCCGAAGGACGACCGGTCCTGAAGAATTGGCACGAACGCAGTTTCGTGTCGGTCCAGCCGCTCGTACGCCGCAAACAAAAACGTGCGGTCGCGAGCGAGCGGCGCGCTGAACGTGGCGCCGTACTGGCCGCGCGTGAAGGCCGACTTACCCGGATCGAAGAAGTTGCGCGCCTGGATGTCCCGATGCCGGAGGAAGCCGAACAGGTTGCCGTGAAACTCGTTGGTGCCGGACTTCGTCACGATGTTGATCGCGCCGCCGAAGGCGCCCCCAAACTCGGCATTGAAGCTGTTGCGATTGATCTGAAATTCGTACACCGCCTCCTGGCTTACGGAAGGACGCACACCGCCCGAGCTGAGATAGTTTTCTGATCCATCGATTGCGAAGGCATTGCCGCGCCCGTTGCCGCCTCCGAAGCTCAAGCCGGATTGCGGCGTCTGCACCACCCGGAAATCGGTTCCGTCTACCAGATCATTCGTTTCTACGACGCCGGGAGCGAGCAGCGCGAAATCGAGATAATTGCGGCGGTTGATCGGCAGGTTGAGAATCCGGCGTGAGTCGATGCTGGTGGCCTGCTGCGTGCGCTCGGGTTCGATCAGCGGCGTTTCCGCCGTCACGGTGATCTCGGTGCTAACGGTCCCGACCTCCATGCGGCTGCGCTCCACTGTGGTCTCGCCCACCTTCACGACGACTCCTTCAATGACGCGCGTCGCAAAACCAGCCGCCTCCACGCGAACCTGGTAGACGCCAGGCTCCAGCAGTGGAATGCGATACTCGCCCACTTCGTCCGTGAGCGTCGAGCGATTGATCCCGCGCGCCGCGGCCGAGACGGTTACCTTCGCCTTCGCGATCGGTGTGCCGCTGGGATCCACGACGGTTCCTCTCAGGTCTCCCGAATTGACCTGCGATTGCCCGGCCGCGATCGACACGGCTGCGAACAGCATGGCGGACATAGCCAGTGCTTGCCTCATAGGAAAATGCTCCTGCTCGGTTATACTATCGTTTCCTTGCGGAAAGCTATGCTCAGAATCCTAACTGGTTTACTCTTGGCGGGACTGCTTGGGGCGGCAGAGTACAAAGTAGGGCTTGCCACAGTGGTGATCACGCCCTCGGAGCCGATCTATCTATCCGGCTACGCGAACCGCACTCACGCTTCCGAGGGTGTTTCGCTCGATATCAAAGCCAAGGCGATGGTTATCGAGGACTCACGCGGGCACAAGATTGCAATCGTCACGGCCGATCTCATCGGCTTCCCCCGGTCGCTATCCGACCCGGTGACGGCGCGCATTTCTCAGCAATACGGTCTCGAGCGCTCCCAGGTGCTCCTCAATGCGTCGCACACGCACACCGGACCGCTCGTCGGCGATAACCTGCACATCATGTTCGATCTGTCTCCGCAAGAGCGGCAGGTCGTCGCGAATTACGCCCAGAAGCTTTCCGGTGACCTCGTGGCTCTCGTGGGCGCCGCGATCGCGAATCTGGAACCGGCGGATATTTCCTTCGGCAACACCGAGGCGCACTTCGCCATCAACCGCCGCGAGCCGACGCCAAAAGGGATGAAGATCGGCGTGAATCCCTCCGGCCCGACGGATCCGCAAGTCCCGGTGCTGCGTGTAACGTCACCGGACGGTCGTTTGCGCGCCGTTCTGTTTGCATATGCGTGCCACAACACTACGCTCACCGGTGAGTTCTACAAGATCAGTGGCGACTACGCCGGCTTCGCGCAGCAGCGAATCGAGCAGGCCCATCCGGGAGTTACGGCCATGTTCATGGCGCTCTGCGGGGCGGACCAGAACCCGAACCCGCGCAGCACGCTCGAGCTTGCCGAAAAGCACGGCGCCGAGCTGGCGGACGCTGTCGAGCGGTTGAAGCCCGATCAGATGCGGCGCCTGAGCGGTGCTATTCGCACGGCCTTCCGCATCACAGACCTGGATTTCGCGCACCACACGCGCGAGACTTACACGGCGAGATTGGATGAAAAGAATGTCTGGCGCGTGCGTCACGCCAAAGCCATGCTCCGGACATATGACGAGGGGCACCCGATCCGCCACTATCCCTATCCTCTGCAAGCGATCGCTTTCGGAAAGGATCTGGTGATTCTCGCTCTCGGAGGCGAAGTGGTTGTCGACTACGCTCTGCGGGTGAAGAAGGAGTACGGTGCGAATGGTCTGATCGTCGCCGGATATTCCAATGACGTGATGTCCTACATTCCATCGCTGCGCGTTCTCAAGGAGGGCGGCTACGAGGCGGTGGACAGCATGATCTACTACGGCCAGCCGGGTCCTTATGCCGATGACGTCGAGGAGCGGATCTTCGATGCGATTCACAAGGTGATGAAGCAGGTGGGTAGGAAGCCGGCGCGGTAGCGGGCCAGCACTTCGAGCGCACCAGGTGCGGTTAAATTCTGGTCAGACAGGTCAGAATTGGAGGCTAAATATGCCGAAGCGGTACCAGGTCGCTCGCAAACAAAAGCGCCATCACAGTCCGGCTGCGAACGAATGGCAGCTTCAGGACGCCAAGTCCCGCTTCAGCGGTGTTCCGGCTGGCACGGGAACAAGGGCCCCAGCGGGTGACAAAACACGGCAAGACCGCTGTCGTCGTGATTCCGGCTGAAGAGTACGACCGGCTCGCCAGGCGCAGGAGGCCGAAGGAGACCCTCGTTCAATTCTTCGCCCGATCGCCACTTGTCGGTTCCGGTATCGTGCTCGACAGGAAACCTGATTATGGCAGACCGGTCGAGCTATGAATGGGTTCCTGCTCGACACGAATGTCATCTCCGAACTCATGAAGCCCAGGCCGGAGGCCAAGGTCATAGCATGGCTCGAAGAAGTGGAAGAGGATCGGCTCTTTTTGAGCGTTCTTACACTCGGCGAAATTCGAAAGGGAATCGCTGGGCTGCGCCCCGGCATGTGCCGAACGCGTTTGGAATCGTGACTCGAGATGGAGCTACGCGCACGGTTTTCCGGCCGCATTCTCACGATTGATGAAGCCATCGCAGATCGCTGGGGTTCGAATCACGTCAGCGCCAGCAGACGCTGGTAAGCCCGTGCCTACAATAGATGGACTACTGGCCGCCACCGCTCTGCATTACAATCTCACGCTGGTGACACAAAACAGTTCGCATGTGAGCGGAACCGGAGCGCTCGTGCTAGATCCCTGGTCCTGATCTGCTATTCGCTTTTCCGCAGCGCCTGTAAGTCGATACCAAGCTGTTGACATTTCTTATAAAGGTGGCTGCGCTCCAGGCCGAGGGCACGGGCCGCGTCGGTCATTCGCGCATTGCGTTTCAGCTCCTCGACAATTGTCTGGCGCTCGAAAGCTTCCACACGCTGCGACAGCGGGCCCTTCGCGGCCGAAGCGGAGCTGGCGCCGTCGGCCTGCTGCGGCAGAGCCAGCAGCACGGCATCGCGGTCCACAATCTCGCCGGAGATCAGCAGCAGGCGCTCCACCACGTTCCGTAGCTCTCGCACATTTCCAGGCCAGCGGTACCGCTGGAGCTCCTCAATCGCTTCCGGTGAGAATGGTTTCGGCTTCCAGGCGTTCTGCGCCGAAATGCGCTGCGAAAAATAATTCACGAGCGCCTCAATGTCCTCCGGGCGTTCACGCAAGGGCGGCAGCACGAGCGGAAAAACATAGATGCGATGGTACAGGTCCTCGCGGAAGGCGCCCTGCTTCACGAGCTCGTCCAGGTTCCGGTGCGTGGCTACGATGACTCGAACGTCGACCGCCACCGGGCGATCACCTCCTACCCGCTCCACCCGGCCTTCCTCCAGTACCCGCAACAGCTTCGCCTGCATTACCAGCGGCATATCGCCGATCTCGTCCAGGAACAGTGTGCCGCGGTGCGCCTGCTCGAACTTGCCGGTGTGCCGCATTGTCGCGCCCGTGAACGCGCCTTTTTCATGACCGAACAGCTCGGATTCAATCAGCTCGCTCGGAACGGCCGCGCAGTTCAGGGTAACGAACGATCCCTGGCTCCTCGGGCTGCGCGCATGCAAAACACGCGCGATTAATTCTTTTCCGGTCCCGGTCTCGCCCAGTATGCAGACGCGGGTTTCGCTTGCCGCGACGCGCTCCACCTGCGCCATGACGCGACGCATGGCCGCGCCGGTGTGTACGATGTCCTGCCCGCCAATGCGTTCGCGCAGCGCTCGGTTTTCGGCTTCGAGCTTTTTCAGCCGCAACACGTTCTCTACCGTGAGCAGCAGTTTGTCCGTGGAGATCGGCTTTTCAAGAAAATCCACGGCTCCCAGCCGAGTGGCGCGAACCGCCATTTCGATGTTCGCCTGACCGGAGATCATGACTACCGGCACCGCTGCCCCAAGGTTCTTCAGCTCCTCGAGCAGCGAAATGCCGTCTTTGCCGGGCATCACGACGTCGGAGAAAATCAGGTCGAAGGGCTGGGTCTTCACCAGCTCGAGAGCGCGCGCCGCGCTGTCGCACACGGCTGTTTCGTGTCCAGCCAGCCGAAAAGCCCGCGCCAGCGACGCCAAAGTGCTGGCATCATCATCGACGATCAGGAGAGAGGCCAATTTTTACTATCCGGGACGCCGCCCGAGGATGTCAAAGCGGCTGGCACTTCGGTCCGCAAGTCGATGCGGAAGGTAGCGCCGGCGCCGGGCTCACTCGTAACGGTTATGCGCCCGCCGTGATCGCTCACGACTGACTGCACAATTGCAAGTCCCAGACCTGTCCCATGATGCTTGCTCGTGTAGTAGGGCGTAAAGAGGCGTTCGCATTCTTCTTTGGTCAGCCCTTGCCCGCTGTCGGAGACTTCCAGGCGGACAGAGCCGGGCTGGCGGCTGGTGCGAACCGCAAGTGTGCCTCCGGAAGGCATGGCATCGATCGCATTCAGCACTAGGTTCTGGAGTGCACGGCACAACTGATCCGGATCGGCGTGGATCTCCGGAAGATCGGGATCGAGTGAAATCTCGACGTCAATGGGCGATTGCCGAAGCTGCGCCTCGAACAGTTTCATCGTGCCGAGCACAAGCCGGTTCAGATCGAGCTGCTGCAGCTCAGGCGGCGGCATGCGAGCAAAATCGCTGAAGCGCCCAATGATTCGCTTGAGATTGTCGAGCTCGGCAAGCAGCGTACCGGTGCTCTCGCGAAACACTTCGTCAAACTGCTCGGGGTGCGTCTGCCGCGCGCGCTGAAGATTTTCCACGGTAATCTGCAACGGGAACAGCGGGTTTTTGAGCTCGTGCGCAAGCCGGCGCGCCAGTTCCCTCCAGGCGGCAACGCGTTCGGCTTGCACCAGACGATCGCGCTGTTCGGCCAACTGGCGGGTCATCTGGTTGAAAGCGTCGGCCAGCGCCCCGATCTCGTCGGCCGACCGCACGTTCACACTAGTGTCCCAATGGCCGGCTGCAACTTCACGCGCGCCGGCCGCCAGCGCTTTCACCGGCCGCGTCACGCGGGCCGTAGCCCACCAACTGAACAGCGCCGCAACCAGCACTCCAGCCATGCCGGCGAGAATACCCACCCACCTGAGATAGCGCTCCAGTTCCACCTGCTCGCGCCGTGAGCTGCCTACGAGCAGCGCTCCTAACAGCGCTCCATCGCGTCCGGTAAGCGGAAAGGCGTGGAAGGTCTCGGCGCTTGCAGCGTCGGCAGTCCAGGTAACTGTGCGGCTTGTCTCGCGCCTGGTGCTGGCAACCTCGGAAATGAGAGCGGAGAGCGGACGCGCATCGGGCAGCGGACCGGCGGGTGATGTGATGGACTGCTCCGGTTTGCCCGTTCCCCAGTTGCGGTACAGCAAGACTCGCATTCCCGCGGGAAGCGCCAGCGTGCGTAGAAACTCGGGATCGAGCTCCTGCCCGCCGGCAACGTACAGGCGCTGGTCTCCAGCAGTGACTATGCGGACGCAAACCACGGCCAGCGCCGTTTTGTCCGGCAACTGTTCGCGGCGGAGAAACGCGCCTTGCGAGTTCCAGTCCGCCGTCTGCGTCAGCCACGCTTCTTTGTAGCCGAAGCGCGCCGGCCATTGAGCCGATGAAATAATTGTCCCGTCAGCCGCCACCAATTCCAGGAAATCCAGGCCCTGCGCGCGAGCCAGCGCCTCCGCCTCGCGTACGAATGGGGCGAGATCGGGTTCCGGCCGTCCCAGGCTGATAGCGATATTCAGCGTGGAATCCGCATTCGCGATGCCGGAGATACGCCGCACGACATCTTCGCCCTGGCGGTTGAACTCATGCCGGAACTGCTCCAGAAGCGCGCGCACGCGCTGCTCTTCCAGGCGCTCGAAGGAGCGGCGCGTGACTTCGGATACGATCCAGCCCACCACGGCCACCGCCGCGATGACTGCGCCCGCCGAAATGATCAGCAGGCGCGTGCGAAAAGTCATGGCGTCTCGCTCCAAACCCAGAGATTGGCCAGACGCCAATTCCCGAACGAATCCAGCCCCGGCTCGAGCCACGTGCGCACACGTGAGCCTACGGCAAAGAGCTCGGGCAGGTGAAAGAGCGGGATCACCTCGAAACCCTGAAGCAGACGGCGCTCCGAATCAAACAAGGCCTGCGGCGAAGAATCCGGTGGCGGCGCCGCCAAGCCGAGCTCTCCGGCCACCGCGGCAAGCGCTTCCTGCGCATTCGCCGAGCTAATCCTTAGCTGAACGAGGCGAAGCGCCGGGCGCCCTCCGCCCGCAACGATCTGGACGGCGATGCCGGCATCTCCGGCGTTGAGCGCCACGCGTTCGGCGAGCGCTCGGGCAAGCGGGCTGGCCGGGTCATAGGACAGCGTAAGTGTGCGCGCGGGGGCGGGCGCCTGCGCCACGAGGCTCCGTGCACGCGCTAAGTCAAGCGAAGTGGAAAAAAGAAACGCATATCCGCTAATCCACTGCGGCAGCAGCGTCCCAGCCATCTCGCCTTTGCGCTGGAGCAGCACGTTGTGCATCGCCGCACGATCGATGGCCAGCGCGAGAGCTTCGCGCACGCGAAGATCGACGGCGGAAGGACGGGAATTGAATACCAACGCCATCAGCTCGACCGGCTCTGACGACCAGATCTTTCGTCCGCGTTCGGAGGCGCGCCGGAACTCACCCGGATCTACGTCGACTAAGTCGGCCTTGTCCACTTCCAGGTCGATCAACTGCTCCCGCGGAGACCGGCCCATCTCGATTTCGATTCGATCCAGGAACGGGCGCCCTCCCCAGTACTCTTCATTTGCGACGAAGACGGCGCGCCGCCGGGGCCGCCATTCGGCGAGGCGAAACGGTCCCGTGCCTGCCATCCGGTCGCGGCCCGCGCGAATCAGGATTTCGGGCAGCGCATGGATCGGCGTGGAAAACTCGACGACCACTCCGTCTCGGGTCATCGTTACTGCGCTCTTGCCCAAAGCCTCTTCGAGCGCGGCGGCAAGCGATCGCGCTGTCAACGGCATGCCGGTGTGAAACGCGACGCCCGAGCGTACAGTAAGCTCCCACCGCCGGCCCTCGTTTTGCGATGAAGCCGAGACCAGCGCCGGCAGGGGATCGAAAATCAGCGATGCCAAGCGCCGCGCCAACAGCGAGCTGTGAACCTCCTCCGATTGGAGAGACGCAGCGGCGAGGCGGGTTTCAATGCGCAACGTGCCTCCGTAGCGCGGCCGCGTGGCAGCCACTCCGGGCGCCGCGGCGCTGAGCGCGCTAAGGGCCGCAACGCAGAAGCAGACGAAAGGCCGCATATTTTCTGGTTGTCGGATCATGAGAGACGGCGATGGCGGCCGCTTCACCGGCGGGCCACAGCGCGGTTATCGGTCCGGAGAAACGGACCGGTGGACTGGCCGCGGCCGGTTCTCCGCTCAAATGGGAATACGCCTGGAGCAGGTCCGCCTCGCTATCTTGGCTTGGCGAAGTGGCCAGAAGCTGGCTGCCGCGCTCACATGGCGCGGCCAGGGCCGCGATGTCGCTGCCCCAGCCTGGCAGGGTTCCGAGCGATTTCCAGGAATTGTCGTATACGCGAGCCCGTCCATCGAGACCCGCCAGAATCCAGATTCGATGGCCCTCTTCCTCGACCGCGGCGGCCGAGAAGAACGGGTCCAGCATCCGGCTGCCGCCGGGAATCGTAGTGACCCGGCCGGTGAAAAAATTTCGCCCTTGCGCAGTATCAGCAAGACCGAGCATTTGGCCCGCGGCTTCTACCGGCCAGGGTTCATCGGTCTGCTGGCAATCGGCGGAAAGCGCGGGCCTGATGGCGCCGCGGCAGCGGACGCCGGGCAGATAGGCCTGAAACGAGTCGTCACTTACGGTGAGCATGCCGCGGAGATCACGCGACAGGGGGCGCGGCGTATCGAGAGTTGCGGCGCCGCGTTGCTGTTGCCCGCTAGCTCCAGCACTGTACAACACGATCCGCCGCGGTTCAAGGACCAGCAGGGCCTTCTCGCCGGCTGCTTCCATTAGCTCCAGATCCAGAATCGGCGCTTCCTGCTCGAGCAGCAGCGTTCTTTCAATCGAGATTCGCGGCGGCTGGAGAGGCGCCGCCGGATTCGTTCTTTGCTCCCAAGACGTGATCCGCACCTCGCGCGCGCCCGCACGTTCTATCTCACCGACCAGCAGGAAGCGCGTCGCGTTCTCGGAAATCGTAATCGTCACGCCGGCCTTCGCGCCGCTTTCGGACAGACGCAAGCCTTGCGCCGAAAGCTCCTGCTCAAGGGAATGGCGCACCTGATCAGCGAGGGCCGGGGGTAGGGATGAACGGTTTCGGACGGCAAGCGTCACCAAGTCCTGACCGGTGAGGGCAGCAACCTGAGAGGCTAGCTCCTGGGCAGCACCGGTCCAATCATTGGCGGCTATCGCCGGGCAGGCGAATACCGCCAGAGCCGCGATCAGAGGTCTCCATCGCCTCGTCACGGCTTCATGATCGCACACAGCCGTGTGCTCACCGGCGCGGGGGTTTCTCCAGCATGCGCATGATCCGGCCGAGGCAAAGCCGGGCCAGCCCCAGGGCGAGCGGGAAAGAGACCAGAACCATCGCGGTCAAAGTTACTGCGCTGATGCCGCTAGTTTCCATACATCTCCCCTCCCGGCGTCTGCGAAACGGAGGCCAGCTTCGCAGGCTCCGGCGCGGGTCCGAAGATCCGGAGCGTCTCGAAGTTGCGCGCTTTGTACAACTCGACGGTGTCGCCCAGCTTCACCAGTTCATAGAGTTCCTCTACGTCCCGGTTCCGCATCCGAACGCAGCCGTGAGATGCGCGCCGCCCTACAGACGAAGGGCTGTTGGTGCCATGAATGCCGTAGCCCTTGCAGCTCAGGCCCAGCCAGCGTGTCCCTAGAGGATTTGATTTCCCAGGCGGCACGATCTTGCCTGCGTAGTACCAGGTGGGCTGCGGGATTCGATGTACGATCTCGTAGCGGCCCTCGGGCGTTGGCGAAGATGTTCGCCCAATCGCCACCGGATACACGCGGATGACCTGATCCTCCTCGAGCAGCGCCAGCTTGCGATCTTCAAGGCTGACGACGATCCGCCTGCGCCCTCCCCCATTGGACTGCGCCCAACTCTCGGCGGCTGCCATCACCAGCGCCGCCGCTATCTTCCACACCCTCGATCTCCCGCCGACCCCCCGCATCTCCGTTTCCTTCGGGGTAGGGAAATGCACGGCCGTGGCCAGAGCTAATTGATAGATAAGAAAGAAAGTTCAAGGGAGGCGCGTGTCTGGCGGGACACGAGCGTGTGTGCGATCGTTACTTGGAGGAGGCCACGTCCCGGACGGCGTACCACAAGAACTCGACGAGCCGATGCAGCGCCTTCTCCGACAGACGCTCGTCATCAGAATGCGCGCCGCTGAGGCCGTCATCGCTCTCCGCGTCCGGACCGATTCCGTACGCCTGGACTCCCCTCGCCCGCAGTTGCGCCATATCGGTGGCTCCGGTCAGCATGCCCGGGATTGTCACGGCGTGCGGATAGAGCCGCCGCTGCGCTCTCTCCAGCGCGCGGAACATTTCGCTATCCATCCGTGAAGGCTGCGCAGCCGGGCGCGAGCCGCGCGGCTCCGGAATCACCTCGACTTGCCGGTCGTCGATCTTCCGCCGAAGTTCCTCGCAGAGGCGGTCGTAGTCTTCATCCGGCAGCGCGCGGACATCCAGGCGAGCTTCGGCTTCCGAAGGAATCACGTTCACGCGAAAGCCCGCTTGAATCATCGTAGGCGTTATTGATGTGCGCAGGATGGAGTAGTGGCCGGGCTCGTACTGGAAGAAGTAACGGTCGATCTCGGCCTGCGAGTTCGGGTCGAGAATGCCTTTATAGCGCGCCGCGCGCTCAGGGGGACTGATCGCGGCGAGGCGCTCAAAATAGGCGCGCGTGGTTTCATTCAGGCGTACCGGAGGTTGCCACGCTCCGATCCGGGCCACAGCCGTAGCGAGCCGCACGACGGCGTTGTCTGGTGTGGGGCGCGAGCCATGTCCCGCCGTCCCGTGCGCCACCAGCCGGATTCGCCGCGGGACTTTCTCGGTTGTCGTAATGCTCACGTATTTGGTCTCGCCTCCCTCGGAAACGACCGCTCCGCCTTCGGCGAGCGCGTACTCCGCGCGAATTTCATCCCAGTGGCGCTCGACCAGAAAGTCGATTCCGAGCGACATCGTGCCTTCTTCGCCTGCCTCGGCGAGAAAGATTACATCGCGGTCGAGCGGCACGCGCAGACGCTTTAGCAATAACGTCACCATCAGGGCCGCGGTAAGGTTGTCTTTATCGTCCTGCGCACCGCGGCCGTAGACATACCCGCCCTTCCGCACGGCGGCGAAAGGATCGACCGACCACTTCGCGCGCTGGACGCCGACCACGTCGGTGTGGCCCATGAGCAGCAGCGGTTGCTTGGACCCATTCCCTTTCAGGCGGGCGACCAGGTTGGCTCGCGCCGGATCGAGCGCAAGAAGCTTCGAGCTGATTCCGTCGCGCGCGAGCACCGCTTTCAAATATTCCGCCGCCCTGGCTTCATTGCCGGGCGGATTGCTCGTGTCGATTCGTAGCAAAGCTGTGTAGTGCTCGATCGTCTCGGCTTCTACTGCCTTCCAGTCCGGCGAGCCGGTTCCGGCTGCGCAAGCCGCGCTCGAAGCCGCGAGCGCGCCCAGCACCGCCAGCGAAAGCCAGCCTTTCACCACGCGCTCAGAGCGGAATATTGCCATGTTTTTTCCTGGGCATGTTGTCCACCTTAGTTTCGAGCATGCGCAGCGCGCGGATCACGCGCGGGCGCGTTTCTCGAGGCTCGATCACGTCGTCGATGAAGCCTCGTTCCGCCGCGACGAACGGATTGGCGAAACGCTCCCGGAACTCCTCGGTCTTCTGCCGGCGCATGGCGTCCTGATCGGCTGCGGCGGCCAGCTCGCGGCGATACACGATATTCACCGCGCCTTCCGGACCCATCACCGCGATCTCGGCGGTGGGCCATGCCAGGTTTACGTCCGTGCGGATATGCTTCGAGCCCATCACGCAGTACGCTCCACCATAAGCTTTGCGCGTGATGATCGTAATCTTCGGCACGGTGGCTTCGGCATAGGCATAGAGCAGCTTGGCGCCGTGACGTATGATACCGCCGAACTCCTGATCGGTTCCCGGCAGAAAGCCAGGCACGTCTTCGAAGGTCAGAATCGGAATATTGAAAGCGTCGCAAAAGCGTACGAACCGCGCCGCTTTATCCGACGAGTTGATATCCAGGCAGCCGGCCAGGTAGGCGGGTTGGTTGCCCACCACCGCCACCGGCCGCCCGTCCAGGCGCGCGAAACCGATGACGATATTACGCGCGAAGTGCTCATGCACTTCGAAGAATTCGCCGTCATCCACTACACGGGCTATCACGTCCTTCATGTCGTACGGCTTGTTGGACTCCTGGGGCACGAGCGAATCGAGCGCGGGATCCATGCGGTCCGCAGGGTCCGAGCAGGGGCGGCGCGGCGGATCCTCCCGATTGTTCTGAGGCAGATAACTCATGAGCTCGCGAATCATCCGCAAACATTCCGCATCGTCGGACGCGATGAAATGTCCCACGCCGCTGATCGTGTTGTGGGTTATCGACCCGCCGAGCTTTTCTTTGCTGACATCTTCATGAGTGACGGTCTTGATCACATCGGGCCCGGTGACGAACATATAGCTGGTCTTCTCGACCATAAACACGAAGTCCGTAATCGCAGGCGAGTAGACCGCGCCGCCCGCGCACGGCCCCATAATGGCCGAGATCTGCGGCACTACACCGCTGGCCAGCGTGTTGCGCAGAAAGATATCGGCATAGCCGCCGAGCGAGAGCACGCCTTCCTGAATACGCGCGCCCCCGGAGTCGTTCAGTCCAATAATCGGCGCTCCGGTCTTAAGCGCCAGGTCCATTACCTTGCAGATTTTTTGGGCGTTGGCTTCCGAGAGCGAACCGCCGAAAACCGTGAAGTCCTGGGCGAAGACGAAAACGAATCGCCCGTCGATGCGCCCGTGTCCAGTGACGAAGCCGTCTCCCGGAATCACCTGCTCGTCCATCCCGAAGTCGCGGCAGCGGTGGGTAACCAGCTTGTCGAGTTCTTCGAACGAGCCTTCATCGAGCAGCAGCTCAATCCGTTCTCGGGCGGAAAGCTTACCCTCCTGGTGCTGCCGTTCGCGCCGCGCGCTGCCTCCGCCCTGCTCGGCGGCCGCATGCCGCCGCCGCAACTCCTCCATTCTGTTCATCGGGTCTCTATAGCGTCTTGAGGAAAGCGATCAACGCGCTCCTGTCCTGCGGTGTGAGATCAAGTCCGAACTGGTGGCCTTTTACAGATCGCCTTTTCCCGTCTGGTCCTTTGAACCCTGTCGGGACGTAGTCGCCGCGCAGCCGGGACGGATCGAACCAGTCTTCGAGCGTAGCGACGGAGCCGTTGTGCTCGAAGGGGCCGCGATACCAGAGGCCTTTAAGCGACGGGACTTTGTAATAGCCGGTCCCTTTGTGAGTCTCCAGCGCGTATCGCGGATCGGTTCCAAGGCGTTTTTCGAGGAGGTCAAACCGCTGCTTGTGATCGGCAGGAGGCTCAAAGCCATCCACCGCGATAATCGTATTGTTCGTATAGAGCGGCGGAGTGTGGCACCCGGCGCAGCCCTCGCGCTCGAAAACCTTCTTGCCGCGGGCTGCTGCCGCATCGAAGCGGTTCGGGTTCGGCGGGGGCTGGAGCGAATAGAGGTACATGGCCAGCGCATAAAGCTGCGGATCGCTGTAGCGAATCGCGCGACCCCCAGCGGGCCGCGCCGGAGGGATATCGCCATAACGATCGAGTCCCACCATGTCCTGCACGAGCGAAGAGTAGCGCATCAGGTCGCCGATCGAGCGCTGGCGCACCAGACCCGTATGATCCAGATAGCGGCGCTCCTGGACCCCGATCAGGTCCGGGATTTGAGGCGGTACGAACATGCTGGTATTGGCGCGCGCCGTCACGCCCGGCGGAATTGCCGCTCCGGCGGCGATCAGTTCCTCGAGCGACATCGTTTGCGCCCGCCGGTTGGGATCGTCCGGCAGCCACGGCATCTCGAACTGATGCGCGAATTCGCGGATTCGCGCCAGCACCTTGAGCGGATCGCTCACCTTCGCCGCCCGGCTCAGCATGCGTGCGCCCTGCCGGTCGCCGGGATTGTTGCCTTGGGCTCCGGGAACCACGGTACCGTCGGGCAGCACGCGCGTATGGCACGTGTTACAGCCCATCGATCCCATTTCCACCTCGCCCTTCCGGCGGATGACCCACCGTGCGAACGGAACCGTGCCATCCTTTGCGACCGGCATGCCGGTCTCTTCATAAAACGAGGGATCGCGAAGATCCGCAGCGCTGAAGAACACTGGGTTGAAGGAGGTTGGGGCGTTAAAGACCAATTCGCCGGCGCGGATCCATTCTTCGCGTGTCTTCAGCTTCGATGCGTCGAAAGCGACCTGCGGCTCCTGCTGCTTGAGCCACTCCATGTAACCTGCGGGCTCGCGGCCCGGCCGGTACACCGGATAGCTCTTGTAGATGACCCGCTCGGGAATCTCGTAGTAAGCCTGTTCGGAGATATGGACGGGAGAATACTTCGGATTCGCGAGCGGCACTTCCAGCGCCCGAACCGCCGCATCGGTCCACGTTCTCGGGATCTGTGGCTGGAATACGCTCGCCGCGAGCAGGACGGCCAGTGGTTGCATGGATGATCGGATTCGATCACCATTGTATACCGCTTATCGAAGCGGCCGGCGGCAAGTGAGCCAAGCCTGGATCTAGCTGGGAAAGGCCTGTATTCGGCCGGAGGACGTCAGAAACCGCTTATGCAGCTTGCGGGATCGACTGGACCGCTCGCCAGCCAGCGCCGTCCAGTTCATCGAAGACGTACTGCCAACGCTGATGACACTCGGGGCAGGTCCAGGTCTCGTCTTCCTGGCAAAAGGCAATCACCGGGACAGCCCGCTCACAGCAGTTGGTAGCCATATATCACCCAAGTGCCCCTCGCAGCGTTTCTCTCTCACTTTCCGCCGAGCTGTTTTGTATCCTGGTCCTGATCCCACGCATATTATGCCGATCACCAGACGTTCCATGATTGCGGCCGCGGCGGGCCTTTCTGCCTCAACCCACGCGGCAGGTCAACGCGGGCCTACGAAATCGTCGATTAAACTCGGGATGGCCACGCGTCTCGATCCTGACTTTCTTCGGTTCCTGAAGCAGATTGGCATCGAGTGGGTGGCCACCTCGCTCGTTGCAACTCAGGGCACACCTCCGCCGCCAGGCACCCGCTTCGTCGGAGCCGACGGGGCCCTAGGTGGTCTGGGAGGCCCGCCCGGTGGACCTTCCGGACCATGGAAGGAGGAGGAGCTGCGAAGCCTTATCCAACAGGCCGAGGCTGCTGGGCTGCGCCTCGGCAACGTGATGCTGCACGGCTTCCCGAACGTGATCCTCGGGAACAGTGAACGCGACCGGGACATCGAACATGTGCAGCAATCAATTCGGCTCGCCGGCCGGCTCGGCATTCCCGTAGTCGAGTACAACTTCTTCGGCGTCCGAAATGTCGAAGGATTGTACAAAACTCCGGGACGCGGCGGCGCCATCTATCGTGCGTTCGACCAGAACCGCTCGAAACAAGACACACCGCTTCCAGCCATGGGTACCGTGAACGCAGACGAAATGTGGGATCGCTTGCGTTATTTCTTAAAGGCCGTGGTACCGGTTGCAGAGGAGTCGCACGTTCGGCTTGCCCTGCATCCCAATGATCCTCCAGTTCCAAGTCATCGGGGCGTGGCGCAGCCATTCGCCAGCATCGATGAGTGGAAACGCCTGGTGAACTTCATCCGCAGCCCTGCCAATGGCATCACGCTGGATACCGGCGTAACGGCGGAGCTGGGCGGGCAGGTCGAAGAAGTGATCCGCTATTTCGGGGCGCGAAACTGCATCAATCACGTTCATTTCCGCAATGTCAGAACTATCGTGCCGCGGTTCAACTACATCGAAACCTTCATTGACGAGGGACAGGTGAACATGCTGGCTGCTATGCGTGCGCTCCATGATGTCGGATACGCGGGAATGGTGGTTCCCGACCACTCACCGGCGATCACAGGCGACAGCAAAGGTTTCGGCGCCTGGGGATATGTGTTCGGCTACATGAAGGCTCTGCTCGCCGCGATTGAGTCCTGAACATGCAACCCTCCGCACCCGGGAACGCTCACCAGATCAGTTTTGCCGCGACCTGGCCGATACGGGCATCACGCGCCGACGTCACACGCCCGAACGCTGCGCTTCCGAACGTGGTGCCCACGGCACTAAACTGCGTGTGATTGAACACGTTGAAAAACTCCGACCGGAACTCCAGGCGCAGCGCTTCGGCAAGCTTGAATTGTTTGTGTAATCCTACATCGAAGTTAAAGATACCCGGGGCGCGGCCGGCGGCGTTCAGCCCAAGGTTGCCGTAAGTGCCGAAATCAGGCAGCGAATACACCGAGGTGTCGAACCAGGAATCCACGGTTTTAGTCTGCGATACTTTTCCGGTGATATTCGGGTGCTGTCCCGACGCTGCCTTGCCCGAGCGGTCGGGTGAAATCGTGACGTTCAGGGGCTGGCCGGCTTGCACGGCGGTAATGCCGCTCAGCGACCATCCGCCGAGCACGGCGCCGGCAACGCCGCGGCTCGAACGGAATGCCGGAATTTCCCAAATGTAGCTCACCACGAATATATGCGGCACATCGTTGCCCGCCAGCCCGCGCGTCAAGCGGTAGTTGTATGAATCCATGGGGCTGCAGTAAATCGAGTCGCACCCGGCTGTCGTCGTTTTGCTGAATGTGTACGCCGCGCGCACCTGGAAGCCGTTGGCGAACTGCCTGTCTAACAGCACCTGCAAGGAGTTGTATTTCGAGCTGGAAGAAAACTGCCACACGGTGATGCTGGCGAATCCGGGATACGGCCGTACAGCATTCACGTTGATTCTGCCCTGGGCCACATCAGCGCTCAGATTCCGCGGCTGGTTGATGTCCGGCCGCTGCGGCTCGTGATAGCCATGGTTGGCGACATAACTCACGCCGAGTTTGGTGCGCGGTAAAATCTCATGCTCGATGCCGAAATTCCATGTCCAAACCGTGGTGATCTTGCCGTCCAGAGATGTAGGGCTAAAACCGAGCGGCAGCGGCGTCAAAGCGCCTCCGCCCGGGTTCGAGAGAATCGTATTGAAGATAGTCGGCACCAGGTTGAAGGGCGGCTTGGTTTGGGTGTAATAGTTTCCGACCGGCGCATCAAAGAACGCGCCCGTTGCAGCGCGAATCGCCGTCTTGCCTCTGCCGGTGGGGTCCCAGGCGATATCGATACGCGGGCCGAAGTTGGTGTACCGCGTCGCCACGATTCGGCGGCCATATGGAGAATCCTTGCCCGCTACAAAAATTCCGTTCATGTAGTACGTGTTCGGATCGTAAGTGCCGGGGACGAACCGTCCCGTGGCCGGCGCCACCTGCGGCGCCTTTGAGAAGTCGAAACGCTTCGGGTCGAAATTGGAATTCTGGTCATTGGAGAGAATCACAGACGGGTATAGCGAGTAGCGCAGCCCCAACCCAACGGTGAGGCGCTGGCTCACTTTGATCCGGTCCTGAACATAGGGTTCCAGCCGCCAGGTGCTCTCGGGTGTAATGGTCGGACTTAACGCTTCGTTATACGAGAAGGCTCGGCCAAGCAGGAAGTCCGCCATGGAATAACCGGTCGCGGAGCCGTCGAAGGAAAAGACGCCGTTCGTATTGGAGTCGGCCTTGTTGTCGTAATAGAGACGCGCGAGATCGCCCCCGAAGGTGAACGTGTGCCGGCCCCAGATGCGCGTTAAATGTTCGCTCCACTTGAATACGTTGGTGACGCGTGGGTGCGGGAACTCGGTATTCACATTGCTTTCCGGCGAAACCGGATATGTTCATCGTCGGCATCTTGGTCTGCAGGTTGTTGTCGCTCAGCTCCGGAATCGGAACCGAGCGGGCGGCAGTGGGACCAAGGGGCAGCGGGAGCTCATTGCGGCGCATGAACATGAAATGGGTTTCCGCCACAGTCGCGGGACTGATCGTCGAAGTCACATTGGTGATCAGGTTCTGATCCCGCGTATTGTTCGTCATGGAGCAGCCGGGATATCCATATCCGCACCATCCGTTGCCGCCAATCGACCACGGCACCAGATCTAACAGGTTGTTGATCACGTAGCGGAATGAAACGCGGTTGCGCGGCGTAACTTGCCAGTCAATTTTCGGCAGATACTGATCCTGCCGATACGCCTGGACCGGAGCTGCGCGATAGTTGGGCGTGCCCTCCGCGTTCGGCAGCGGATAGAAATTATTAAGCACGGCAACAGCCAGCGGCTCTTGCCGGGATGGCGGGATTATGTTGCCGGGAAACGGCTGCCCGCTATCAGGATCACGGACCACCGTCCGCGGCAGCAGCGAGCCGAAATCGCCCGCGCGCATGGCCGCGGTTGGCACTGTTTGCGTATTTACGATACCGACTCGCCTGCGCGTGCCCTCGAAGGAAAAGAAGAAGAACAGCTTGTTCTTTACGATCGGCCCGCCCAGCGTCCCGCCGTACTGGTTCAGAAGCCGCCTGGGCCTTTGCGCCGCAAAAAAATTGCGAGCATCGAAATCCTGGTTGCGAAAGAATTCGAACGCCGTGCCGTGGAAGTTGTTTGTCCCGGATTTGGTCACAATGTTGACATTGGCGCCCGCCTGCTTGCCGTATTGCGCGCTATAGCTGGAGGTCTGAAGCGTAAACTCCGCAATCGAGTCGACACTCGGAGGGAAATTCGCCAGCACTCCGATCTGGCCGTTCTGGTCGGAGAAGTCCATAATCTCGCCGCTGTCCATCTGAACGTTTATGAAGGGCGAGGGAAGTCCATTGGCGGTGAACCCGCCGCTCGAGCCATAGGCGTTTTGATTGACGCCGGGATTAATCATCCCGAGCTGCATGAACACGCGGCCGTTTAGAGGAAGATCGACCACCTGGCGCGCGCTGACAATATTGCTGATCTCTCCGGTTTCCGTCGCGATTACCGGCGCTGTGCCTTCCACCGCTACCTGATCGCTAATCGCGCCGACTTCGAGCGTGAGATCAATACGCAAAACTTCATTGACGTGCAAATCCAGTGACCGCCGCACAGCGGTTTTGAACCCTTCGGCGCTCACTTCCACCCGGTAACGGCCGATGTCGAGAGTCGGCGCCCGGTAGAATCCGGAAGCGTCCGTCATCACGGTACGCTGTGCCTTGGTTTCCTCGTGAATGATTGTTACTTTCGCGCCTGGCACGACCGCCTGCGTTGGATCCTGCACCGTGCCGACGATTTCTCCCGTGACTCGCTGCGCCATTGACGGCAGCGACGCGGCAGCAAAAGCCGCCAAAACAATATATGCCTTCACAGCCCCTCCGGATGCGGAATTTGTACATATTTACCCGCTTAAAGCAGTGAAAAGCAAGTTTGGCCGCGGTAGTAATTTTGCGGGTGGAAGGATCGGGCTGCGTTTGATCCAGCGGCTGCAATCAGACCTGCGGAGAAGTGTCTCCGATCTATAGTCACGTTTCTAATTATCAAATGAATACTTCAGCCGCGGGCCTTCTTTAGACTTCGACGCGCTTTTGCGCGGAGTTCCACTTCATTCGCCTGCCTTGCTTGAGAGACATGTTCGCCATGAGTACAACCAGCGTGGACGGGAAAGCGATCCGGATGGGTGCGGTGGTAGTCTTTCGCGTGCGAACGCACTCGAGAAAGTTCTGAACGTGCAAGTCGGTCGCATAGCCGAACCCCTTTGGTGATTTCTTTGAGATCGCCGGTTCTTCTTCTGCGCCTTTCATGTAAACCTTCAGTTCCTCACGCCCCAGGTCCATGCGCGCCTGGTCGCCATCGAGCTGATTGAGCTGGTCGTTGCGCAGCTTATACTGCATCGCAGCGTAGTTCACCGAAAACACGCCGATGAAATCTTCCGGATATTCGGCTATGGCCACGACCGACTCGGGCGTATCGACACCTTCCTTATGAGGTTTCCCTCCGGACGCGTTGACCGCCGAAGGATAGGTTGCGCCCATCAGCAGTTGTATGCCGTCAAAAACGTGCGCACCCTGATCGGCGATGATGCCTCCCGCGTAATCCGAATAAAGCCTCCAGTTTCGGAATCGGTTCGGATCAAACGGGCGGCGCTCCGCAGGACCCTGCCACTGCTCCCAATCCAGCGGTCCATCAAGCTTGGTTGCCTTGCCGGTGCCCAGAAAATTATTGAGCCACCAGGAACGGACCATGCGAACCTGGCCCAGCTTTCCGGAGGCGACAATTTCCCGGCCTTCGAGAAAGAGATCGTAGCTGCGCCGCTGCATCCCGACCTGAATAACACTCTTCGACCGCTGCTCAGCCTCTAGGAGTTGAGCGCCTTCCTCCGGCGTATGGCATAGCGGCTTCTCCACGTACACATCTTTACCGGCTGCGAGCGCGTCGAGGACCATCCGGGCATGCCAATGTTCCGGCGTAGCGATCAGCACTGCCTGCACGTCCCGGTCCGCCAGAAGCTGCTTGTAGTTCCGATAAATTTTGGGATGCGTTCCGGGCGTCTTTGCCGCGGTCGAGACCGCGCGTTCCAGATTCGGTTCGTAGACATCGCAAATTGCGCCAACACGCAGGGCCGGATCTTTTTGAAAGACCGTCATTACAAAAGTCCCGCGGCTTCCGCTGCCGATCACCCCGAGTACCAGCTGGTCCGAAGGCGCCGCGCTCGTAACGGCCACACTGGTTCCGGCCATAAGGAACATTCTGCGATTCCAACTCATCAGACCTCCCGTCCGGCAAGTTCCGGACATCTGCAATGTACTGCAATGTCACTTCGAAGGTCAATCGTGCCCGGCAGAGTGTAAAAGATCGCCCCGGCCCGCATTTCTCGGTGAAACTGGTATTACAGCTACAGCATCGCCGATCAGCCTGCCTGGGATAATGGAAATTATCGTGTGAATCTAAAAATCACTTTACTGCGGACATCTGAAGAAAATAGCGCTGCGGACGTTAGCGGGCGGCATGGGTGTGGCCGACAGCAGCCTGCCGCCGCGTTCGCAGCCAGTGCCATAACGTAATCTCGCGCAGCCGTCCGTCGACCTTCTCGGTATCCGGCAGGAGAAGGCTTGCGAGGAAGCCGCTGGCAAACAGGATGACGTTTCCAACCGCGCCGATCATGTAGTCGTGCCATGGGAAGTTGAGCATACCCAAATCAAACACGCGCTTCCCGGGAAGCGTCAGACTGGCCCAGGCGGTGAAAGCCAAGCTCACGATGATACCGGCGTATACCCCCCGGCGTGTTGCGCGTGACGTCATGAACGCGAGCGCGAAGAGACCGGCAAGGCCCCCGCTCGCGATTGCGGACACGGTGAACCACATCGAGAGCGCCGACCCCTTGGTCTGCGCGAGCGCCAGGGCCGTCGCCATACAGGCGAAACCGCTCACGGCGACAACGTACTTGCCCATGCGCAACCGCCGCTTGTCCGATGCAGAGGGTCGCAGCAGCCGATAGATATCCTCGACGCCCACGGCCGAGAAGCTGTTTAAGTCGCTGGCCAAGGCGCACATTGCCGCGCCCAGCAGTGCCGCCATAATAAGGCCCGCAACGCCCGGCGGAAGGTGCGTAGTCAGGAAGTGCGGAAATACCTGGTCGGCTTTGGCTACATATGCCGGGAGCCGCTCACCTGTGAGTCGATAGAACGCCCACGTACAAGTGCCGATCAGCATGAACAGAGACCACACCGGAACGCAGAGCAGGGATCCCAGCGCGACCCCCTTTAATGCGGACCGGTCCGTCTTTGCGACCAGGTAGCGCTGAACTATGGTCTGATCGGCGGTGAATTTCTGCAAGTACCAGAAGAAGCCGTAAATGATCAAGACCGGAACGGTCGGCTGTGAGAAATCGAAACGCGTAGAACCCAGGCTGAACTTGTGCTGATCGGACGCGAGTCTGAAGACAGCCGAAGGTCCGCCCGGCGCCGTGTATAGCAGGAAGCCGAGGCAGATCGCGATTCCGATCCACAGAACCAGGCCTTGCACGAAGTCGGTCCAAATCACGGCCTCGAGTCCGCCCTTCAGCGTGTACAGAATCGTGAGTGTGCCAATCACGAAAATGATGACCTCCACAGTCCAGCCGGTCATGCTGTTCACCGTCAGCGCAACCAGGTACAACACGAAACCCATCTTGGAAAAATGTGCCATTGCGAACGCGGCTGAAGCATACACGCGTGTCGGCCTGCCAAATCGTTTCCCGAAGTATTCGTAGGCGCTCATCCCGACTTCCTGCCGATAGAAGGGGATGATGATGAATCCTACGAGCGCGAGCACTACGGCCACCATAAATCCGGGCACCAGCAGCTCCCAATTTTTGGCATAGGCGGAACCCGGGTATGCGATGAACGTGAGGCTCGTGATCAGCGTGGCCAAAATCGAAAATCCCATCGCCCAGGATGGAATCGACCGCTTCGCGATGAAGTACTGCTCGGTGGAGGTCTGCCTTCGCGAAAAGCGCAGCCCCAGCAGGGTGAGCCCCAGCAGATATAAGCACACAACAGCCGTATCCAGCCAGCGGAATCCGGACATATCTTAGAATTCCCTCCCGCGTCTCATAACTGAAACGTAACTGTCGCTCCCGCTATAGTGCTTTCAGATCGATCGCTGCCTGCCTTGCGCAGTCGAGAACCGCGCGCGTGATCGCCAGCTCGCGCTCCGGCGACATCCGGACGAGTGGCGTGGACACGCTGATTGCCGCAACGACGGGTGACCCGTCGATTGTCACTGCCGCTCCCACACAGATGCCTCCCAGGACGGATTCCTCCCGATCCGTGGCGTAGCCCTGAGCGCGGATTCTCTCAAACTCCGCCAGCAACGCCTGCCGGTCCGTGATGGTGTGCGCCGTTCTGGCAACAAGGCCATACACCTCCAGCATCCGGTCGATCAGCGCCGGTTTTTGAAACGCCGTGATCGCTTTCCCCAGCGAGCTTGCATGAGGAGGCAGTACGCGCCCGGGTTTGTTCGTCATGCGAATCGCGTGAAATGTTTCTACAGTGTCGAGCGCATGGACGCGATCCTCGAAAAGGTAGGCTGAAGTGGCGGTCTCGTCGAACCGGCTTGCGAGTTCCTGAAGGTACGGCCGCAGCTTCGCCCGAACGTTCTGCGCCCGCTCTTGAATCCGGCCCAGCAATACTTTCGCCGAAAGCTGGTAGGAGCCGTCGGGGTTCTGGATGAGATATCCGCGGCTCTCGAGCGTCAGCAGGATCCGGAACAATGACGATTCCGGCAGACCGATCATCTGGCCAATGTCCTTCAGCGTCAACTCCGGCCGATAATCGCTGAAACACTCGAGCACATCCAACGCGCGTCCAATCGCTTTCAGGTGATACTGCGAACCGCTGCTTTCCAGCGCATCCGCAGCTCTTGCGGCTCGTTTGGGCCGACGGCGGCGCTGGGCAGCCGTGTTGGAATTCGGAGGCATTAGGCACCTCTAGAGTACGAGCGCTAGCTTACCAACGTCAATGGAATTCAGAGTCTGTAATCTTCGACTGTACCGCATCAGCGCCGAATTGCAACGCAGTCGAAAATAAATCACATCAACTTTCACGAAGATTGGACTTTGTGTATGATCGGTATACCCGACGGGTTCACAACATGCGGGCAAACTCAACCTTGAATATCCTAGCCGCGGGCGGCACTGCGTTTGGCTGTGCTATCCAGAGCTACCGGTCAACGGAGATCCCGCGCGCGTTCGCGGCTGCGGGCTTCGATTACGTGTTCATCGATATGGAGCATGGCGGCTTCGATTTCGAGACCGTGCAGGACATGATTGATGCGGCGTCGCGCGCGGGAATCACGCCCATCGTTCGGGTGGGCGAATTGCTCTACTCGCTGGTTTCGAGAATTCTCGACATCGGCGCGCAGGGAATTGTGCTGCCGCGTGTCGAGGATCCGGCATTGCTGGCCGAGGCGCTCGCATGGATGAAGTACCCGCCCGATGGGAAACGCGGGTTCGGAATTCTGCCTCCCTACATCGATTATGAGCCGCTGCCGATGCGCGAGGTCATCGCGCATCTTAACCGGAACACGCTCTCTATCGTGCAGTTCGAAACTGTCCCCGCCTTGGAACGCGCGGACGAACTCCTTTCCATTGACGGTCTGAATATTGCCATGGTAGGTCCCGCCGACCTTTCGATCGCTCTCGGCGTCCCCGGCGAGCTCGATCACCCACGCATGATTGCTGCTATTGATCGCCTGATCGAGCAGGCCGACCGGTATCGTGTCGTTCCGGGCATTCAAACGCGCACCGTCGAACAGGCGAAATTCTGGGCGGCCCGCGGAATGCGTTTCGTCGGCGCGGGCGGCGAACACGGTATGCTTCTGGCTGCCGCGCGGAGTGCGGTTTCGACTCTACGCCAGGCTCAAGTCGAAACTGCCGCGACACCGGCGACGTAAAGCCTCCGGGAGGACCGTAATGCGAACCGCGCTGATTGTGCTCGCTACCTGCATTGCTCGACTCGACGCGGGCACGGTAGCCATATGGCTGTTTGATGAGCAAACCCAATCCTACCCGAGCACGAATTTGAGCGATGCCGGGCCGAACGGGTACGTAATGGCCCTCGGGCGGGGAGCGAAACTCTCACCGGGCAAGTTTGGCAACGCGTTGGAGCCCTGTGAACCGCAACCGCTGCACATGACGGGCACGAATGTCCGTGCCGGTTCCGAGTCTGCGAAACGATTCGGCCTGGTTCCCATTCCGATTCCGGCGGGCCGTCACATGCAGCCGCTGTGGTGGGGGAACGCGACCTTCGCCGCGCTGCTCACCTCCGGCGAACGTCACCTGCGTTCCGCGGGATTCGCGAATGCCACGGACACGCGCCTGAATCTTGGCAATTTCAACTGGACCGTCGAGTTCTGGTATCGGCCCGGGCCGGGCTCATCCGAAGGCGTTATTCTCGAGGTGGGAGAAGGTCCGCGCGGGGAAAACGAACATATCACGCATCTCGCGCTTGCCGCGGATCGCAGTGCATTTGAGCTGGTGAATCAGTCCTCCGGCACGGTTCTCCGCATCCCGACCGATGCCAATGCGCTGCGCTCCGGTGCGCCGTGGCGGCACCTCGCTTTCGTCTATGAGGCGGCCCAAGCACAACTGCGCCACTACGTAGATGGAAAGCTTCAGCCTCTGCCGCACAAAGCGAAACTCGAGGCTTTGCGCCGCGGAGAGGAAGCGTACTTCACGGTCGGCCGTGACGGCCTCTTCGAGCGGCCGTTGCCTGGGATGATCGACGAACTCCGCTTCAGCGACGACGATCTCTACCACGCCTCGTTCACACCGCCCGGCAGTTTCGCCGAGCATCCCCCGGCACTCACTCTGAAGCCGGGGCCGCCGCTGCTGTTCGGCCGTGGCGCTAGGCCTGGGGTCATTGACTTGGGCTCGCGGAAATACCTGTTCATCGACAATGCCCTTATCGAGCGCTCACAGGGCATATCCTTCGTTCCAAGTCCGCCCATGCGCATGGAGAAGATCGCCGACGAAGTTCGGGGACATTTGAGCACCGTCGAGGATGAAACGGGACTCATCCGCCTCTATTACCGCGGCCCCAAGGATTACCTGGCTGTCATGACTTCGCGTGATGGCGTGCACTGGGACAAGCCGGACGTGGGCCGCGGCGAGCACGCAGGCGCGCGCAACATCGTACTTCCGGAGCCGGTGGACCTCGGCGTGGTGATGATCGACCCCAATGCGCCGCCCGATTTCAAATATGTCTACGTCAGCGGTGTCAAATATCGGGCGATCTATTTGTTTACATCTCGCGACGGCTTCTGGTTTCAAAAGCACGCGACCGCGGTCCTGCCGTTTTCCGCCGGCTCACAGACCGCTCTGTACTACGATGATCAACGGCAGCGCTATATCGCGCATCACCGGTCCGATTACGGCATGACGCCCGGCGGTGCCACGCGCCGGCGATTCGTACTTTCGGAAATCAGGAACCTCTATGAGCCGTGGCCTTTTGAGCACGTGACCGAGGCGCGAACCCGCGAAATCGCGCGGACGATGCCCATCCAGAATATAAAGCTGGATCCCTGGTATTTGGACAATGGACCGCTGGCTCCTGCCGGATTCGGCATTGATCTTCCAACCGTGCTGGCCTCCGACGATAAGTTGGACCCAACCGGAACGGATATTTACGTGACCAAAGCCATCAAGTATGCCTGGGCGCCCGATACCTATCTGGCTTTCCCCGCCGTCTATTTCCATTACGAGAAGGATGGTCCTGCAACCCGCCAGCTACTCGGCGATGGGGAGCGCGCACGGGGCTCCGGGGTTGTCGAAACGCAACTGGCCGTAAGCCGCGATGGTCTGCAATGGACGCGGTATCCGCGCCCGGCATACGTGCCGATCGGTGGCGATGGAACGAATCGAGTGCACATGCTATTTGCCACACACGGCCTGATCCGGCGGGGTAACGAAATCTGGCAGTTTGTCGGCGGGCATGGCGGCAGCGGTACAGGGTATCATTCGCCGTATGGAAAAGAGAGGCCTGCTCCTTTGTATCGTTACGTGCAGCGTCTCGATGGATTCGTCGCCGCCGAAGCCGCCTACACGGGAGGGGAGTTTGTTACAAAGCCCTTTCGTTTCGAAGGCAATCAACTGCAGCTCAATATAGACACGAACGCTGTAGGCTACGCGCAAGTAGGCTTTCTCGACGAAAGCGGCAGTCCGGTGAAAGGCTATTCCGTCGATGATTGCGTGTACATCAATGGTGATTTCATCCGCACGCCGGTCGAATGGCTCGGCAAGGGGACCGACGTTTCTGCGCTCGCGGGGAAACCCGTTCGACTGCTGTTCCGCATGCGCGGAGCGAAACTGTTCGCGATGCAATTTCAAGAGGCAAAGTAAATGCGAATCCCATCCGGGCCTATGACGCGGCGTGACATGTTGACCGGTATGGCCGGAGCCGCATCTCTTGGCAGACCCGTGCGCGCGCAGCGCCACGGGACTGCGCTCAACGTACTCTATTTCTGTGTAGACGATCTGAACCACGCCGCCAGTATCTACGGCAACCCGGTGGCGAAGACGCCGAATCTGGAACGTCTCTCGCGGCGAGGGGTAACTTTCGACCATGCCTACTGCCAATATCCTCTGTGCCAGCCATCTCGAACGTCGTTCCTCAGCGGCAAGCGTCCGGAGACGACTAAAGTTTGGACTCTGGAGACACCGACTCGCGAATATATAGGGGACTCCATCTTGCTCCCTGAGCTCTTTCGCAAGAACGGCTACCACACAGCGCATGCAGGCAAGATCTTCCACACAGGCGAGCAGTGCGAAGACCGCCGGTCTTGGGACCGCGAGCTTCGCGACTTCGGCAAGACGCCGCCGCGCGATCAGATCCTGAAGGCGAGTACTGCGAAAGGCCCCAAGGGACACACGTTCGAGTGGGACATCCTGAAAACTCCGGATGAGCAGATGCCTGACGGCGTCTACGCCCGAAAAATCGTCGAGTGGCTGGAAGAGGCAGCCCGGCAGCGCACGCCGTTTTTTCTGGGGTGTGGTTTCCGCCGGCCGCACGCGCCGTACGCCGCACCAAAGAAGTACTACGAGCTGTTCCCGGTGGATCGGATGTCACTGCCGGACACGGCACCCGACGATTTCAAACGCGTGCTGCCCGCCGCCGTCAATCATTCGCCGCCCGATAAACCGCTCACCGATACGGAAGTCCGCGAGCAGTTGCGAGCCTATTACGCCGCGGTCAGTTTCGTGGACGCACAGCTCGGATTGGTGCTGGACGCGATGGACCGCTTGCAACTGTGGGACACGACGGCGGTCGTCTTCCACTCGGATCACGGATATCTGCTTGGGGAGCACGGAGGCATGTGGCACAAGAATTCGCTCTTCGAGCCTGCTGCATCGGTGCCGCTCATTGTCTACGTGCCCGGCATAAAGGCGTCGGGGCATCACTCGACGCGCCTGGTCGAGTTGGTGGATGTATATCCGACCCTTGCAGAGGCCTGCGGTCTCGAGGCGCCTTCGGACCTCGAAGGCATCAGTCTGCGCCCGCTGCTCGATGACCCCGGGCGCCCCTGGAAACGCTGCGCCTTCACGATGCAGGGCCGCGACAAAAAGCGCATGGAGGCGCCCAAGGACATCGAGTTCATCGGTAAGACCGTACGCACCGAACGCTACAGGTACACCGAGTGGGACGCGGGTAAACAGGGATACGAGCTGTATGACGAAAAGAAGGATCCGCGAGAGAACGAAAATTTAGCCGGCCGTTCCAGCCACAAGCACGTGCAAGCGGAACTTCGCGAGCTCTTACACAAGGGATGGCGCGCCGGGCTGCCCGATGGCGTTCGAGGCTAGCGGCAAACCGGTACATCTACATCAGAGTGCTCGTAAGATGGTAATCCGAAGCGCATTCCCTACTACGGCCAGTGCGACGGCAGGCGCTCAGCAGGGCCATCAGTGCAGTACTTGAACGCGGGTTAGCATACAAAAGCTACCAAGACCGCTAAGCTCAACACTTTTCTGGTCAACATTTTCACGGCACCCTGTCTTCTCCAAAGAAGTTCGAAACAAATCAGTACGCATAAGAGGCGATTTTCAGTTCGCCGAGACTCGAAACGTATATAGCATCGCCGCTCGCTCGAACTATATGTGGGTGGGAATGTTTCGCACCCAGCGCGCCCGTGGCGAACGGAAACTGAACCAGACTCTTTCGCACGCCGCTCGAATCCAGCACCAAAACTCGGAGATATGTCCGCGCAGTGAAATTGGGAAGAGCGCAATAGATGTTTCCCGCAGCATCGGTCGAAGTGGAGTGCATCACGCCGGCTCCTTGTCGTGCTAAGTCGTCGGGACGCTCGCGAAATGCGGCAGCATTCAGCACCTCCGGAGGAGAAATCCGGTCTCCAGAAATCAGCCGAAGGAGGCCGTCTTTGTATTCAATAACAGGAATCCGATTCGAGGGCTGAGGAAGCAGCGAAAACGGATAACTCAACTCTGGGCACAAAGTTGGCGATAGTTTTAGCTTCGGTTTTTGAGAGAGAATACCACTTGCTCCACGAGGCCCCGAACAGGTTATTGTTGGAGAATACAATTTCCATAACTACGTCTTCGTTGGGAGTGGCTTGCTCCGTAATGTTGCCAGTTGAGCTACACAGAAACACTTGAGAAGGTCCCTTCAGCGCCCGTCGCAGTACAGCCACATCCCCGGTAGGGCTTACCGCCAGCCCCCCTGAAGAATAACGCGCAGCAACCGGCAATTGGATGTCCCGAATCACCTCTCCACGAAAATCAGTGTGCACCACCTTAGCAAATCCTCCTCTTCTTGCGAGAAGGAAATACAATCCGGTCGGGTGGCTCGCGAAATCCCAAATTCGCGAGGATCCGCTATCGCCCGCTAATTGGATTTCGCCATTTGATTTTAGAAGTGCGGGGGCCTGCGAACCGGCGAGTGTACTGCGTCTTGGGGCAACTGAAACCGCCCTGATTAATACCAGCCCACAAAATGTGAGCGTTAGCGAAAAGCGGCGCAGGAGTAAGGACATTTTTCCTCCTTTGGCACCAGCGCTAATGACCCGCGAAAAGGATTTGACTTACTCATAAGGGGCGCACTCTCCGTCAATCCGGAATTGACCCGAATCTCCTGGACGAACCGTGGCGATTCTGCCCCGGGTCCGTACCAGCGTGCGGCCTGAGCCGCGAGTAGAGGGTTGACCTGGCCCATCTCAAGCCGCCGGACCATGTAATTGAAAATAAATCTTGACTACTTTCTATAGGCGTGCCAAAATTCCGCTATTAACCAGGTTCAGGGGAATTCTAAGTGAGGTCGTTATGCTTCGTGCATCCATGTTGATCGGTGTAGCGCTTCTCGCCGGCAGACCTGCTTTTGCGCAGCGGACCACTGCCACACTCTACGGTAATGTGCAGGATTCGGCGGGCGCTGTCGTTCCGAATGCAAGCGTCCACCTGATAAATGAAGACACAAGCGGAGCGCTGGCCGCGCAATCCGACGAGCGGGGCGATTTTGCTTTCCAATTCGTGCCGGTCGGTAGGTATAGGATCCAAGTGGAAGCAAAAGGCTTTGCCGTCTATTATGCATCGGGGCTGGCGCTCGAGGCAGGCCAGCAGACGCGATATATCGTAACGTTGCAGGTCGGCGCGCTTATCGAGTCCGTGAACATAACTGCGGAAGCGCCGATGGTCGAGAACGCCATACCCGGTTTGACCGATCGCGTGAATCGGCTTCAACTCGAACAATTGCCTCATCCGAGCCGGAATTTCACGGCATTATTGGCGCTTCAGAACGGCTACCGTCCAGCTCGCGATGGGCTGATCCAATTTAATGGTCTTGCAAGCGGCGGCCTGACACTCACCGTGGATGGCGTGGACGGCTCCGGAAGCGCCGAGGTGTCTTCCCCTTCGATGTTCCAGAATTTCAACCCGATCAAGGTCATGAGCGAAGATGCCATTCAAGAAGTCGTTGTTTCAAAGGGCGTGATGTCGGCCGAGTACGCGCATACCTACAGCGGGAACATTAACGTAATCACAAAGAGCGGCACGAATCAATTCCACGGTTCTCTGTTCGAGTCCGTGCAGAATAATGCATTCAACGCGAAGAATGCGCAGCAAAAACCCGGCGACCCCAAGCCGCCCGTGCACATTAATCAATTCGGCGGCACGCTCGGCGGGCCAATCAAACACGACAAGCTGTTCTTCTTTTTCGCATATGAGGGCTATCGCCAGGCAACGACGACGCTCACTACTGGGCAAGTCCCGACGGAGTCCTTCCGACAACAGATGCTGGCGGCAGTTCCAGCTTACAAAACGGTTCTAGATTATTATCCGCTGCCGACCTCACCGATTTCCGGGAACGCAACCGTCGGCTTGTTTCAGGGACTCGCTTCGACAATCTCGAACGACAATAACTTCGTCGGAAAAGCGGACTGGCAGATTACTGACAATAACCGTGTTTCGCTAAGATACAACCACCTGAAACCGAAACAACTGAACCCGCGCTTTCCTCCGACTTTCCGCCGCGATTATACCGGCATGAACGAATCGGGTAGCGCCAACTTTATTCACGCCGCTCCAAGCTGGACCGCGGAGACCCGCTTCGGCTACAACCTCGTGGATGTTCAGCGCGTCGAGACTTTGTACACGGCCGGTGCGGTCCCGGCGATCATTCTCAGCGGCGTAATCGAGACTCAGGGTGAAGGCTATCTCAAACACGGCCACTCCTACACAGCCGAAGAGGTGATCGCGAAGAACTGGAATCGCCATTCGATCAAATTCGGCGGGCTCTATGGAGCGCGCACACCCGGTAATTTCGACGAGCAAGTGCCGGAGTACACGTTCTCGAATGCAGCCGACCTGCTCGCCAACCAACCGAGCAGAATCCGGGTAACTTTGCCGATTCCGAACTACCACGCGCGTAACTGGGAGCTCGGCCTGTTTATTCAGGATGATTTCCGAGTCCGTCCTAACCTGATGCTGAACCTCGGCATGCGGTACGAGTATTTTTCGGTCCTGAAAGAAGAAAACGGACGGCTTTATAATCCTGACGGCGCCTATGCCGCGGTCGTGCGTCCGATTCAGTTCCGCCCCGCTGATTCCGAGTACAATGCGGACAAACTAAATTTTTCACCGCGCGCCGGATTCACCTGGAGTCCCGGCGGCTCAGCCAGGATAGTCATTCGCGGTGGCGCGGGAATCTTTACGGCACAACCGCTTCTGAATAACTTCACACAGGTATATTCCAACCCTCAGGTACCCTCGCGCTCCGATATCGGCGCATCGGATATCCGGGCGCTGGGACTGGCTTATCCGCTCAATAACGCCGTATTCGCGGATATACTCGCGCAGAAAAGCGTTCCGGCAGGATATGGCGTCGTCGATCCGAACTATCGGAACCCGTACAGCGCGCAATGGACACTAGACATTCAGCGGCAGTTCGGTTCCTCCTTCGCTTTCCAGACAGGCTATGTCGGCAACAAAGGTCTTAAGATTGCGGCAGCTCATAATATTAATCTTCCCGATCGCATTACCGGTCTGCGCCCGTATCCGCAGGCACTGCAGTCCAGCTACTTGAATAACTCGGATTTCAGTTACTATCATGCCTGGGAAACCTCGTTCCGCAAACGCTTTTCTAAAGGACTGGTATTCAACGTGAACTACACGTGGGCCCGCGCGATGTCAATCAATGAAGGAGACTTCTACTCAGGCAACAATGCGCGGGTACAGGATGAAACGAACTGGCGGGCGAACAAGGGTCCGGCAACCAACGACATTGCCCACCGGCTAGTTGGCGATTTTGTGTACCAGCTTCCGTTCGATCACTGGGCAGGAAGCCGGCTGATGCGTGGCATAGCAGGCGGCTGGCAGCTCTCGGGCGTGTTGAGCGTCCAAAGCGGCGACCGCCTGGATATCCTTCAGAAGAGTAACTACGATTTTTCGCGCCCGGACTATGTCGGCGGCAATATTTACGCACACGGTGACCCGTATCAATGGTTGAATCCGGCAGCATTCGGGCCGGTTCCGGTCAGCAAAGCCAGCGGTATTACTCAGCGGCCGGGGAGCGTAGGAAAGTATATCGCAGTGGGTCCGAGAAACTGGAGCACAAGTATTAGCCTGGCGAAATCCTTCTCGATAGCCGAGCGCTGGCGCTTCCAGGTCCGCGCCGATGCCTTCAATTTCCTGAACAAGCCGATCCTCGGCAACCCGCAAACGGAAATCACGAGCGCTACCTTCGGTCGAATTCTGAATGTAGGCGGATCGCGCGCAATGCAAATAAACACGCGGCTCACGTTTTGACGGGACTACACTGGCGCAGCTTTGCAGCCAAGGCGTCCATCAGAATGCATCGATAGCTCTGGCGTCGCCCTCCCGGACGTGAGATCAAAATGCGAATTTGAGCGCGAATTGGATAATTCTTGAAGGCAGCGCCGAGGTTATCCTTCCAACGGTCGGAGAGCTCATGTTGCCGTTCGGATTGTTGAAGTTGGCCCGGTTAAAAAAATTGAAGAACTCGGCCCGAAAATCAAGGTGCTGCACTTCGCGAAAATGCCCTTTGCGAATGGGAATCGACTTCACAGCCGAAAAGTCGACATTTGCATAGCCCGGACCAGTTAATGGATCCTTGCTCGACGTCCCCAGCGTTCCTACAGGATTTTGCACGAAAGCTTTCGGATTAAACCATAGCAGCAGTTTCTCTCCCAGTGGGCGGTTTCCCGGCAGATTCGGATCACCGACAAGATTTGCCCTGTTCCCTCCGCCTCCGATGAGGGCATTGTCTTCCCCATAGCTCACCCCGTAAGGCAGACCGCTGCGCAGGGTGACGATACCGCTCGCCCCCCATCCCCCGATAATGTGACGACCGATAAAACCAAAACTCCTGACTTCAGGAAGTTTATAGACGGATGAAAAAGTGAGTTGCTGGCCTACGTTATAACTGCACCGCCCGCGATCATAGGCGGGGTCATTCGTACTATAGGAATTCCCATTAAGCCAAGGAGATTCGCCCTCATTCAAACACTTAGACCATCGATAGCCGCCGAGCGCTGTCAGCCCATGCGACAACCTTTTCTCGATGGAAATGACCAAAGCGTTATAACTGGCAGTGCCAATAGTTTTTCCTAGAGAGAGACTTTGGTAATATGAAGCCATCGGGCGGCGCTCTTGTGTCGTACGGCGATTTTCTGCCACTGATAGTGCCGGATTATAAACAGGCTGGTTGCCTTCAATCCCACCGTACAAATGATACGATTCCGAGCCTTCGTAGGCCATCCGCAGTAACACGGCCGCCGGCAATTGATGCTCAATCGTCAGATTCCATTGCTGTATAATCGGGGCTGCTAAATCGGTATAAAAGGGTTGAGCGGCTATCGGAAGCTGCCAGTCAAATGTCGAGGGGACAGTACCAATAATTGGGAATGGAGAGATCACCCCGGAGCCTTGGTACGGCGCGGTTAGACTCTTCGGGTAGTTGATTTGTACTCCCACAGTGAAGGGACTATAACTCGACCCGCCGGCGATGCCGCTCATTTGATCGACATACATTCCATATCCACCGCGGATACTGGTTTTCCCATGGCCAAACGGATCATAAGCAAACCCGACTCTGGGATTGAAGAGACGATAATGAGCTGGCATCACACTTCCATTCGGGAGATTTGGGTCTCCATCCACCAGTAGTCCGGGAGGGAGGTTCACGTACTTGGTGGAACGAATGCCCTGGGCAAATGCAACCGAACTAAAAACCCCTTGCCGGCCAGCTATATCCAACATCGGCACCAGGGGATTCCAGCGCACCCCCAGTGACCAAGTCAATTTGCGCGTTGTTTTCCATGTGTCTATGAAGTAGAGGCCTGGCAACGTCCGCCGCGGCACTCTGTAGAGCGGCGCTCGTTGAATGAAGACGTCAGGCTTGCCCAAAAGGTAATCTACAGCATTGTCACCGGAAATGTTGCCGTTGAATGTCGCATATCCATCACTCAAGAAATCCTGGCTAGTTACCTGTCGAAGTACTTCGAGTTCTCCTCCGAATTCAAGCGCATGACTGGCTCTAATATATGTCCAGTGCGTTCCAAAATTGGCCTGCGTTGAATAATTGCCTCCTTTGGCGCCGCCAAGGACCGCATCCATGTAATTGCCAACACGCACAACTACTTCCGTGTATCCGTCGGGTGATAGCTTAGGCACGCCTTGTATTCCCAAATCCTGATAACCAGGAAATCCGTTTGGGGGGCCGGGATTCGCCGTCAAAAAAGTCCGACGGCTTACAGAGCCCACGAAGTTAGCTACCAATACCGGACTAATTAAATATGTACCATTTAATGTAAGGTTTTGACTGCTCCATTGGCTCGGACGCTGAATACTTAGAAGGTTCTTAAGGTCCTGTGTGCTGGGTTGATTGAGCCGGTCATAGAGATAGCTCCCATAGAAGCGAAACTTACTGCCGAAATTGTGATCAATCCGGCTGACGTATTGGTTGGTGTCCTGCCTCAGAGACGTGCTATATTGCGCGAGTCCTGTGCCGGGTGCTCCAATCGGAATCAGAGCCAATTGCTTCACTGAAATCGGATTAAAGAGCGAGACCGGAACCTGATTACCCGGGAATGGCTGGCCTGTGTCGGGGTCGCGGAGTTGACGCGGTACATTGGAAAAATCGCCGTTCCGCTGCGCGGCCGTCAGCGTGGTCTGAACGTTTGTCGTCGGAGCGCTTCGCAAAGCCGTCTTCTGGAAAGAAAAGAAGAAAAAGGTATTGTCTTTCTTCACAGGCCCGCCAAATGTCAAGCCGTATTGATTTCGCTTCAGCCCGTCCTGCTTGGCCGCGAAGAAGTTTCGGGCATTCAAAGCACTGTTTCGCAAAAACTCGAACGCCGTGCCGTGGAAGTCATTGGCGCCGCTTCGTGTGACGGCATTCATTACAGCGCCGCCGCGGCCGCCGAACTTCGCACTATAGTTGTTCGTCTCGTAGCCGAACTCCTGAATGGCGTCCGGATTCGGATAGATATTCGCCCCTTCCGTGTAACCGTCCTCATTCAAGCCTCCGTCCAAATAGAAGGCGGTGGATTGACCGTTACCCCCGTTCGCTGCTACAAGAGCGAATTGATTTTCAGGCCGCGTAGCCGACTGGAAGAAGGAAGAATTCCCCAGGTACCCTCCACTCGTCAGGCCGGCATCCGGCGCCAGGGCCATCAACTGCGTGACGTTCCGCCCATTCAACGGCAACTCAGTTATCATCTCAGAGTTGATGGAATAGGCCACGGTCGGCGAACGTACATTGACCTGAGGGGCTTCACCTGTTACCGATATGGTTTGCGCCTGGCTGCCCACGGTCAGCGTAACGTTCACGTTTGTAGCACGGTCGACTTGCAGCGCAATGTTTTCCTGCGAATATGTTTGGAATCCCGGCTGTTCCACTTGGAGCCGATATACGCCTGGCAGCAAACCTGTGAGGATGTAGAAACCCTCGCTGTTGGATTGGGTTTGCGTGATTACGCCTGTCGACGCGGCGGTCACGGTCACTTGAGCCTTCGGCACCACGGCCCCGCTCACATCGCTGATCGTCCCGGACAAAGAGCCTGTAGACCGCTGTCCAAATATCAGGCCGGGCAGGGCCAATACTGTTAGCAGAACTCCGCTGGTTGTACGCATCGCTTGTACCTCGTTTCCCCCTGACCCGGCGGGCGGAAAATCAGATTAGCTTTGGCCGATAATCTTCCCGCTTGTTGTACATGTATTCGCGGCCAACCGCACCGAGTTTCCTGTCCTGATCGGCTAGCGTTATCGCATGGAGCCGCGCACGAGTCATATAGAATTTGAGCCGAATTTCGCTCCCCAAGAGCTTCCGCACGTCGGCATTGTCTTTCCACCGGACGGGATGATCGAGGGCGTTACCTTGAACATCATGCGCCTCCGGCTCGGTAAAGCCAGAAATCGGCCGCCAGTCGCGCGTCAGTGCCTCCACGCGTATGGATCCCTTCTCCCATGTAGCCGCATTAAGAAACAGCTTGGGGTGCCTCACGATAAAAGGTTTCGTCACCACCCTGCATAACCCGGAGCCGCTCTCGCCGGTTTCCAAAGAAGCGAACCGGTGCCGCTTGAACGTGACCAGGCCTGCGCCGCCTTCTTCTCCGTGCAGATCGGGATCGAAGTCATGGGGCACGTTTACCGCCGAGTAATAAATGTAAGTAGTATCTTCGACGACAATCGGCTCTGGCTGGGAACAGCACATTGCCATGTAGTCGTAATACCCCAGAGGCCCCGATGGGATGAACGGTTCATCGCGGCAGACACGGGTGAAATTGATTCCATCGCGGCTAGTGGCAAGGCGAATGTCAATCGACTGTGGCCGTAAGTGAAAGACACTCATATACCCCACGTATATATCTTCGTATTTATGGCATGAAAACTGATATAGCTCGGTGTCTGCCGGATCGTCGGGTTGCATGCTGAGTATGAACTGGTAATTTTTCCATTCGCGAAGATCCTCGCTCTCGGCATACGCGTAAGAGCGATAGTAGCGATTAACGGGTTCTCGTTCCCGATCGCTGTCATCGGCTATCATGCGCTCGCTGACTTCCGGAATAATACGGCGGTAGATCACCCATTTGTGTCTCGCTGTGTCGTAAATCAGATGCATGAGGCAGTCATCGCCATAGCCGGAAACATCGTGGGGCGTTTGCCAGAACGGAGCGTCCGCACACGACCAGTGGATTCCGTCAGGCGAGGTCACGATGTGGGCTCCGCGGCGATGATCTTGAACAATAGCCAAAGCCACAAATCGTTCATTTGCGTCCTTGGGCTGAGGATGCTTGACAACGGACCAGAAGAATGCCTTTTTACCCTGGGGCGGCGCCGGCCTGCTTGGTATGACAAATCGTTTAGTGGGACGGTTCGGGATGCTGGCGGCAACCATATCGCTAGTGAAAACCACGTTATGATCGCGCCGCCCCGCAAAGGTCACAACGCCGAGTTCCGGCTTATCCCAATGAATTCCATCTGCAGAGGTGAGATAAGTCATGTACCCGGCATTTCCGTCAAGATAGTTCCGCGCGTGATCACTCCCTGTTCGGGCCCACATCTTGAAGAGCTTCTCCTCCTCGTCATACATGGTGGTATATGGCTGCAGAAAGTCACCCTCCCACCAGCGATCACGGCGCACAACCGGATTCGAAAGGTGCTTTTCCGGCGGATGAAGTTTGCGTGGAACACCAGGAGTGACCTCGATCATGTTGTTATCGAGAAAGAGTTCAGTTGTTACTGCCCTTTTGCCGGCGCTCTGTAGCGCTTCCGGAGCAGCCGCGAGCCCACCGCCGGATGCGGCTCGATTCGTAAGGGCTCCGGCGCCCGCAACGCCTATCAGTTCCATGAAGTTTCTACGGTTTGTTTTCATCTCGAAGCACCTACCGGACTGCAGCCTCAATGCAAATGTGGCTGAGGTTATCACATGGTTTTCCACGTCGTCAAGCAAATTCGTCACTAAAATGTGAAGTATTTTCAGAACTGTGACCTATAATAATGTCTGTTCGAACAGAAGTGATTGATTATAAAAGTGATATATTATTGACGAGACCGAGGCCATGTCAATTGCCAGCAACGAGTGGCTGTGCTAGGCTGAGTGATGCTTCAGAAGGAGGCCTGGAAGGCCCTCGCTGACAAGGAGCCTATTATCAGACCCAAGAATCACACGTTACGGGCAGTTGCAGAGACCGCAGGGGTAAGCCTGGCCACAGTTTCGCGAGTAATTAGCGGCAAAGCCCGCGTAAGTACGGACGTTCATGCGCGTGTATGCGAAGCCGCGACGAAGTTGGGAGTGGATCTCGATGCCCGGAAGAGAGCGAATGTAGTCGCCTTCCTCTTGAGTAATAAAGACACATTGCATCCTTTTCATTCCCGAGTCCTGGTTGGAGCCGCCGATTGTCTGGCCCTGCATCATTATCACTTACTATTCTCGACGTTAGCTTACCGCGAGGACGTCCCTTGGAAAGAGCTGCACCTGCCGGGAATTCTACAGCGGCGAGACCTCGTAGGTGGTGTGATCCTTGCGGGTAATAACTCGCCGAATCTTCTGCAAGCGCTGTCTCGCCGCAATGTTCCATTTGCTGTCCTTGGGAACAATGTTCTCGCGGAATGGCGGCCCGAAGAGTATGACGTGGTTTCCTGTAACGATCGCCAGGGCGCTTATGAGATTACTCGGTACTTGCAAGCGCTGGGCCATCGAGACATCTGGTTCGTCGGCAACTTCCGGCTGCCATATTTCGTTCGTTGTTTCCAGGGCTACCGCCGCGCAATGGAAGAGAGCGGATTACAGTCTCGACAGCGAAGTATTGATTCGAAGGATGACCAGGAAGTCGGATACGTCGCGACAAAATCCATCTTCTCCGGTGCCGAACGGGTGACGGCGATTTTTGCAGGAACTGATGCGGTCGCCCAAGGCGTCTACAAGGCCATTGTGGACAGCGGACTTCAGATCCCTGACGATGTGAGCGTGGTGAGCTGCAATGATACACAATCGGCGATGCTGATCCCACCCCTGACCAGCGTGCGCGAATTTCCTGAGCAAGTGGGTAAGCAATTGGCGGAAACGGTTTTGCGGAGAATTGCTCAAAGAGATATGCCACCGCAGCAGTACATCATTCCAACCGAATTGATTGAGCGTGCATCTTGTCGGGCGATCAGGCCTCGTGGTATAGCCGAAGAGCGCCGCCAGACCGAACTCGTCCGGGACTAATTATCTGCGCGCCGGTATCACTCTATGATGCCCGACTCGCGCCGATGGTCGAAACTTGGAGCAGATCGAGAAGGATCAGTGAGCGTCCCGAGACATGGGTGACAGAACGTTCCGGAGACATGGGTTACACTTTTCTCCCCGACAGGGGGGCGGAAGTGGGGGATGGCGTGGAAGGAACGAACTGTGATCGACGAACGAATGCGCTTTGTAATTCGGCTCAAAGACGGGGAGAGCATGGCCTCTCTATGCCGTGAGTTCGGCATCTCGAGGAAGACCGGCGACAAGATCTTCGAGCGATATGAGGAGTGCGGTCTGGAGGGACTCAGCGACCGGACACGCCGTCCGTTTCGCTATGCCAACCAGCTCCCCGAACAGGTGGAAGCGGCCATCGTCGCAACCAGGCGCGAGAAGCCGAACTGGGGCGCACGGAAGATCCGCGAACGTCTTCTGCGCCGTCTGCCACATGCGGTCAAAGTGGCCGCTTGCAGCGCCATTCACGCCGTGCTGGATCGTCATAGCCTGGTCACGCGGCCCATAGGATCGCGAACGCGAGCCGAAGGCACGCCCCTTTCTGAGGGCACGACTCCGAATGATCTCTGGTGCGCCGACTACAAAGGCGAGTTCATGCTTGCGGACAAGCGCTACTGCTATCCGCTGACGGTGACCGATCACGCCTCGCGCTATCTGCTGCTCTGCGAGGCCATGCGCCTTTTCAAAGAGCGTGGATTACCGCGTGCGATCCGCTCGGATCACGGCGTGCCGTTTGCTTCTCCAAACGGGTTGTTCAATCTCTCGAAGCTTTCCGTGTAGTGGCTCCGCCTCGGCATCTCCATCGAAAGAATTCGTCCTGGCCATCCTCAGCAGAACGGCCGCCACGAACGCATGCATCTCACCTTGAAGCAGGAGGCCACCCGGCCTGCCGGCGCCAACATCCTGCAGCAGCAGGGCAAATTCGACGCCTTCATTGAGGAGTTCAATACCGAGCGTCCGCACGAAGCGCTGGAGATGAAGTGCCCGGCCGACGTCTATACCGCCTCTCCACGGCCGTATCAGGGCATCCCGGAGCCGCACGACCCGTTTCACGATCGCACCGTGAACGTCACCAGCTGCGGCCGTCTATGCCTCGATCGCAAGAAAATCAATCTCAGCAAATCGCTCGCCGGCCACCCGGTCGGCGTCAAAGAGGTGGAGTCCGGGATCTGGCTGGTCAGCTTTATGAGCTACGATCTCGTGTATATTGACCTGGAGGAAAAAACACTGCAGCCCCTCGAGAACCCCTTCGGGCCAAACGTGTCACCCATCTCTTAGGAACGAACTGTCGCCCATGTGTCCGGACCGGACACAGCAGCTTCTGGAGCTGGCGGAGGGATTTGAACCCCCGACCGTCTGATTACAAATCAGATGCTCTACCAACTGAGCTACGCCAGCTTAATTTTGTTTACAACAATTTACAGGCAATAGACGAGGAGCAATTTCCATTTTGTGCTAGATTTGTGCTGGAAATTCCTTCACCCTGCCGCTGCACACGGTTTTGTGCTGAAGCGTTGTTCGTGCGCCGTGTACCGTCCATTGCCCCTTCATCTTAGCATCGGGCGTGCGGCTCGTGCACAGGCCACCTGAGCAAGGCTCACGATACCAGCCGGTCCAAGATGTACCGCGAAGCATACGCCCCGCCCAGATACGTATGCGTGTAGATCCGTGCCGGTGTCGTCAGGTTCCCGTAGTTGTACATCTTGGTTTGCGTCACGTTGCCGGAACTGTCCAGCACCTGCGACATCGCCTTCTGCACCTGGTTGGCCGTCCCCAGATCCTCCGTCGTCACCGCCGTGCCCACGTACGGATTTCCCGCCGCATCCTGCATCCAACTGAAGTCCTGATGCCGGCCTCCTGCCGTTATTGGGCCAATGGTGCGGCCGGTCTGAGCAGAATGCCAGGGAATCGTATCCGAAGAAGTCGACATCGCCGATTCAACTTCACGGTTTCCAGAGTCAGCTTATCTGAATCTCACGATACACGCTAAAGCGGCTAAGAACGATGTCATAATCAACATCCATAACAGATACAGCCTTTCTGGAGTGTGCTGCCCGGATAATAACGGCGATGCAACCTAATCACTTTGCCTCGTAGCCAGCTTGGGCCAAATTCGGGAATCTTATGACTTCCGGAGATTGCTGCATTCACCTCGTCCATCATGCGACGGAACACAACGACTAGCACCAACTCTAGCAGGACTGCGATCATGAATAGTACACTAGCGAGAAAGTATTTCATTCTTTTATCGGCCCCTGTGCTGTACAGCGTAAAGACGAAAGTCCACAATTCCTGCCAGAAGAGCAGCTGGACCCGAGATGAAACTCCCCAGCGGAACTTATATAAATGAATTCTGGGCACCTATGCTGAATACTCCAAGTAGATTGACTAACCCGACCGCGTAGCCAATCTGCACTGCGGTTGCGGATAGGGCATCTAGGGCAGTAGGATTTCCAGTTAGTCCACCGCTATTTGTAGTAACTGATATTCCAAGACCGGTTGGTAGGGATGCCGAAATGGTCGTATTGCCGCCATTCGCGTACTTTCCGATCGAATCGCCCTATCCCCATACGAACGCCGTACTGCCACCGATCTGCGCGGCTGCACCGGTCGCATCGAATCCAGCGGAAACGACGAGTGAAGCTTCACCGGTGTGATCGTCAAAGACAAGCTCGGCTGAGACTGAGATCCCTCCAACAATCCCTAGCAGCCCGAGTTAGAAGTAAGTCGATTTCAAAATTCGGCAGGAGCGAAGTGCGCAAGCGGGTGTGATGAAAAGACGTTTCTTCAGAGTCTGAAGTCGCCTGCGACGGCTGTTTTTGTGCTGCGTGATGCAGCGTAGCCAAAATAAGGCCAAATATGAGCAGTTGAGCCGAGCAAACCTGCGTAGCCTTGCTCCCTTGAAGCCCTCGCGGCGTTCCGGCTCCGCACATCGCCCGCATGAGTAGTCCGAGATTGAGCCCGCAGGCGTGAATCAGCAGCCACTTCAGGATATTGCCATGTCCGCGGATGTGCACGCGACGCATCCAGCCGGTTTCATACAGATGGGCATTGATGCGCTCCAATTGCTCGCCCGGCTGCCGTTGCAGCCGGCTGCCGCGCGCGCCTCGCACGCGCCGCCGATTTCCATATACAGCCTGCTGCTCGGCTGGTTGACCGGCCCAGCGCTGGCCGCCCCGCTCGGGCTCGGAAATGTAGGTTCGGACGCCAGCCTCTCCAATCCGTCGGACCGCCTCCCGGCTGTGATAGCCCTTGTCGGCCACCACTTCAGCCGGCCCCTCGGGCTGTATTACCTGGGCGCCGGCCGCATCGTTGGCCGCTTCCGCAACCACCGCGATGTGCTCGGCGGCTTGCGCCGGCGTCTCGTGCACAGTCTGCGTGTCGCCCGCGTTAGCCGGTTGCACGGCAACCGCAACTACCGCTCCCGTTTCCATGTCCACGGCGTGCTCCGCCTTATGGGCCAGATGCGTGCGCCCGTCCTTCATCTTCGTGATCCGCGCATCGGGATCGTTCGGGTGCATCCATTCTTGGTTGGAGCCCTTCTTCGGCCGCCTGCGGTCCAGCCGCGCCAACTGCGCACGCGTGGGCATTTCGATACCGGACTCCTGGGCCAGCCGCCGCAGGAACTCCTCGTACGCCTCTCCGGTATCCCGGCGGACGATGCTGCGCAAGGCCGCATTCGCCTCCAGCGTGGTGGCGTCGATACCGAGCGTCTTGCCCCGCAGCAAGCCGTGTTCGGCCAAGACCGAAAGGATCCACGCGAACACCAGCCGGTGGCTTTCTATGTCGATCAATCGCCGCGTCCGCGAGATGGTCGTTTGGTCCGGCGCCGACTCGTCCAGAGCAATCCTCAGAAAGGCCCGAATCGCGAGCGAGTCTGCGGCCCGCCAGGCAATTCCTCGCTCGCTATCGATGCCCTCGAAATCCAACCATCAGCAACCGGAAGTACATGCCCGGCGGCAAACTGGGCCGGCCGATGCGCTCAACGTAAAACGACCGACAAATGTTCTCCACGAACTCGTCAAATCCACATTCGTCGAGCAGCCCGTTGAGGCGCTCATAGAACGGGTGGCTCGCCGGACGCGCCAAGCTCGCGGTGGCCACCCACAACTCCTCCTGCCGCTGTCGTCCGCGCCTCGTTCCCATGGCCATGCCCAATTCTAGGCCGAAACATAGCAGAAGGAAAATGATTTTTACTTACTTTTGCCTCAGGCTGCTAGTCTAGTGCAGCATTGAGGCCAACGGTCCTACCATCGGGGGCGCCCCTACATACTGTTTCTTGTTCCTCTTGGCTTGGTATAAAGGGTGCCCAACCGCCCTCCGGTGCAAACATGTGTTCTTCGAAAACGCTCAGTGTCTGTTAGCGCCGGAATAAAATGGCGCCACTTTAGCCGGTTTTAGCGCTGCCAACACCGGCCGCGGCGTTCGGTAGACACACGAGGGCGCCAGCCGCCGGTGAGGGGATGCCGCAACCCGTGATGCGAGTTTCTTCCCTGCGGTGAG
>Ga0070741_10002897_pt1 | contig 44358 bp, 41 predicted proteins | sample Coa_R1_4_FD_66440 | JGI IMG/M metagenome (GOLD analysis project Ga0070741, IMG submission 66440) | Surface soil microbial communities from Centralia Pennsylvania, which are recovering from an underground coalmine fire - Coalmine... | ecosystem: Environmental > Terrestrial > Soil > Unclassified ... | reverse complement strand
AATGACTTCGTTGGGACTGGCGCCGTAACCGACAACGTCGCCTAAATTGAAAACCATGTCATAGGCGGGAGCGGCGTCGAGGCAAGCCTCAAGCGCTTCAAGATTCGCGTGAATATCGCTTAATAAAAGAATGCGCACACTTCACCGGACAAACTGCCGATTATAGACCTGTTCAGGTGCTTCGTCGGAGAAAGCCTCTGCAAAGTTCGCATTATGGTGGGAATAGTTCAGAGTGAATGACCGTTTATCACCGGACATCTTGCCCAGTGTTCTGGAGCAATCGCGACAAGTGGGGGCAGACTCTGTCCGCACTCAGGGATACGAGATTCGCAACGCGGCTCAAACGGGCAACCTCCTGGCAAAACATGGGCTGCCGGAACAGTACCTTCGATAGTCTTTAGCGGACGAGTTCGATCCGTGGCCAGCGTAGGCACGGAATTCAAAAGCCCACGCGTGTAAGGGTGAGCGGGAGCATGAAATATATCTTTCTTCCTCCCGAGCTCTACCAGGCTACCGGCATACATGACCGCAACCCGGTCTGCCACCTGGGACACCACGGCGAGATCATGCGAGATGAACAGCATGGTCAATCCAAACTTAACCCGCAAATCCGCCAGCAATTCGAGTATTTGTGCCTGAATAGTGACGTCGAGCGCGGTGGTTGGCTCGTCCGCGATGAGGAGTTGCGGGCGATTCACGATGGCCATGGCGATCATGACGCGCTGCCGCATCCCTCCGGAAAGCTGGTGGGGGTAGTCGCGAGCGCGGCGCTCAGCATCGGTAATAGCCACATCATTCATTGCAGCAACAGCTCGTTCCCACGCTTCTTTTTTTGTGACTTGTCCGTGGGCAGTAACGGCTTCGGCAATCTGATCTCCAACCCGCATGACAGGATTTAGCGCGGTCATCGGCTCCTGGAAGATCATGCCGATTTTGGAACCGCGTAGCTGACGGATTTGTTCGGCGGACAGCTGGAGCAAGTTTTGCGTTGATCCATTATTGGCGAAATGTATTTCGCCCTGAAGCTTTGCCTGTGGCGGGAGCAGTCTCATCAAGGCGAGGGATGTAACCGATTTGCCTGAGCCAGATTCGCCGACCAACCCCAAAACTTCACCCGAGGTAATGATAAAACTGAGATCGCGTACTGCCGCAGACGACGATCCCGTGCCGTTTGCGCGGCTTTGGGCAGGAAAATGAACAGTCAAATTCCGGACATCGAGTAGCGGAGGCAAGAGCTTATCGTAACAGGCGGACATCTTCACTTGTCGAGAGCGGACGGGCGAGAGTCTGTCCTGAGCGAAGCCGAAGGAACGCCCGTCACTCCATCGAAAAAATTCGCCGGCATAGACCGGAACTTTGCTTTTTAATACTTGTTTCGCAAAATCTTAAATTCTGTTATCCCCGTCATTCAATATTTGCGGCCAATTTTCCACACAGAATCGCGGGCTGCTTCGATGGCGATTGAAAACGAATTTCCCCAAAAAAGCGGCTTATATTACGCTTCGCGCAAACTCTCTGATTGTGCTCTGCACAAAATCCGGTCAGCCGGTTGTGAACTTGCTGCACATCGCTGTAATCAAAGCAGATGCAAGCGGTTCATTTTTGTTGACTCTAAAAATTGGAGGAGTTAAAACACAATCGTTCTTTGACGCGTTCTAAAGTTTATCTGATTGGCGCGGCGGTTGAGTCTCAAGCAAGATCACTCTGCGGCATCGCAAGATGAAATGTGGAGCAGGTCGGCAGAGTCTGCATCAAGGCGCTGGATGAGGTAGGCCGGAACTCAGTCAAAGGAAACAGTCCCGAAGCGTTGAACAGGTTATCGCGGTTGGCAGTTAGCCCGGAGCCCAAGTGAAGATTTCGCAACAACCCGCAAGGGAAATGTAACGAGGTCCACAAGGGTTTAAGCAAGCTAGTCGCCGAGACAATGAGTTCAACATCACTTCGGGACTCTTAAATTTATCTGAACATTTCATTGTAATTCTGGTTCTGCATTTTGGTTCGATGTCTCCCCGATCCGACCAATGCCAGCGCTTTCTCCCATCAACGGGACAAGCCGTGATCTTTCAGCGAAAGATCATTCCAGCACGGATCGGTCGCGGAACCAGCCATGCCTCTTGGCGAATAGTGAAACAGCCCTCTCCCCCATTCCTACATCGTCAAGAGGCTTGATGCTGGACTTCGCAGATAGCCCGAATGCGTACCGGGCAATTAAGAAGAACGGACGGAAGCCTCAGCAATCAAAGCAAGCGCGCAGATTAGATTTTTCGCCGAAGCTGGTGTTGGGGGTAAATGTAGAAAGAATAAAGGTCGACTGAATATCTCAAGCGGTAACCTGCACGAGTTGCAACATTCAAATCTGGCACCACTCATCACAGTGGCATATTCCCATGCTTCTTGGGTGGATTCTTATCTCTCTTCGTAGCCAGCATTTCTAGTGCCTGGATCAACTTCTTTCTCGTCTCTCTTGGCTGAATTACTGCGTCCACGAATCCTCTTTCCGCCGCCACATACGGATTCGCGAATTTTTCCCGGAACTCTTCGATCTTTTTCTGGCGAACTGCGCCGCGATTCTCTGCCCCATCCAAGTCGCGTTTGTAGACGATGTCCACGGCGCCCTCCGGCCCCATCACGGCAATTTCTGCTGTTGGCCATGCGTAATTCACGTCGGTACGAATATGTTTCGAAGCCATTACGCAATACGCTCCGCCGTAAGCTTTGCGCGTGATCACGGTTACCTTGGGAACGGTTGCCTCCGCGTACGCAAACAGGAGCTTGGCACCGTGCTTGATAATTCCGCCGTACTCCTGGTTCGTTCCCGGCAGAAATCCCGGAACATCTTCGAACGTTACGAGGGGAATATTGAAGCAATCGCAGAAGCGCACGAAACGCGCCCCTTTCAGCGAGGCGTTGATATCAAGCGTGCCTGCAAGAAATGCAGGCTGATTGGCCACGATGCCGACGGAGCGTCCATTCAGCCGGGCGAATCCTACTACGATGTTCTTCGCGAAGTGTTCGTGCACCTCGAAGAAATAACCATCGTCAACTATCGCGTGAATTACATCCTTGATGTCGTACGGCTGATTTGATTGATCGGGAACGATGGTGTCTAAAGCGGCGTCAGCACGATCCATGGGATCGGTGCAAGCTTTACGTGGAGGATCGTCCACATTGTTGGAAGGAAGAAAACTCAGCAACTCGCGCACCATCGAGAGGCATTCGGCATCGTCATGCGCTACGAAGTGCGCCACACCGGATGTCTCGTTGTGAGTCATCGCGCCGCCAAGTTCGTTTTTTGTGACCTCTTGGTGGGTCACCGTCTTGATCACATCCGGGCCGGTGATGAACATGTACGAGGTCTTGTCGACCATCAAAATGAAATCCGTAATTGCAGGCGAATAAACGGCGCCACCGGCACACGGTCCCATGATGGCCGAAATTTGCGGAACCACGCCACTGTACAGCGTATTTCGAAGAAAGATATCGGCGTATCCCGCCAGCGATACAACGCCTTCCTGAATGCGAGCCCCGCCGGAGTCGTTGAGTCCGATCACAGGCGCACCCATCTTGGCCGCAAGATCCATAATCTTGACGATTTTGGCTGCATTGGTTTCCGAGAGCGATCCACCAAAAACAGTGAAGTCCTGTGCGAAGACGAAAACCAAGCGGCCCTCGATTCGTCCGTAACCAGTAATGAAACCGTCGCCGTAGTATTTCTGCTCGGCCATTCCGAAATCGTTAGCGCGATGAGTGACCAGCTTGTCTGTCTCTTCGAAGGTGCCCTCGTCCAGCAGGAAGTCGATGCGTTCACGCGCCGACAATTTGCCTTCTTTGTGCAGGCGTTCGCGGCGATGCGCTCCGCCGCCATCCTCGGCAAGCTGATTTCGCTTTTTGAGTTCAGCTAATTTTTGCTCAAGACTCATGGGAGGGAATTATAGGCGAGAGAAGGAGGTTGAAGGCGAACTGCGAAAAGCAGGTAGTGGCTCAATTTGAAATTGACGGTATATTTTCTATATTTTCCCGAAGAATACTCCTTATTTACTAAAGACCCGCCTAGCCCCTTTGCGTTCTTTGCGGCTTTTCTTTTGTGTTCTTGGCGGTTACAGTTCTTAAAACCTTTAACCGCAAAGTTCCCTAAGAAATTTCGCAAAGTACGCGAAGGCGCAACTCACTCGTTATCCATTGCTGACGTTGTAATTGAGCCACTACCGAAAAGCAGATTCCTCGCGTTGTCCTCGTTGCGCAAAAAGCGCAACTCTGACTTAGTTCGGAATGACAAAAAATGAAGCTGCATGCCTGAAGCCTAATGCCTGTAGCCTGCTCTACTCCATGCTGGCGCCGAGCGGCACGTAGCGGTATTTCTTGCCGTCCCAGAATAGAGCGGATGTCATCTGGTCGGCTCCTGTTTCTTCGACATAGATCGCCATCACTGTCTTCTTTTTCTTGAACTTCATCTTCTTCAGACTGTACTGCTTAAACGGCAAATCGATAATAACGAACTTACTTTTCGGAGTCGCAGAATGCCAGGCATCGTCTCCCGAACCGTGAATAATCAGCAGTGAAATGCCGCGGCGCTCGGGGACATCCGTGGAAAATTGGGTGGCGATCTTAGGATTACCGTATCCGAAGAAACTGGCAAATGGATCTTCTACTTTGAAATTATTTTCCGCTTCATCTAGCAGGGGATTCTTGCATCGGGCGGCTATGACAATATCCTCGATGCCATCCCCGTCCAAGTCGGCCTTGAGAGGAGGGCTATCCAAAAGCGTGCAGGTTGAGCCGAACTGCTTCTGAATAAAGTCGTTGTCAATAACCGGTGCTGGTGCCGGGGGGTTCTGTAAAGCGCAAGTGAAAGATGCCAACACGATTACGACAACCGCAAAGCGCGCGAATCGAGGGAGAGACATGCACTTAATCTAGCTTGTTAGGGATGTAATCCCCAGAGAAAGTGACCATTGGGCTGCACCAAAGTCACATGGGTCGTGGCCGAGATTCTGGCGGACGGGCGAGACGCCCGTCTCTACATCAGCAGGTCATTTGAAGTGCTCCCAGCCGCGTGCATTTAGCGGCTCTTGTTTACCATCCGGCTTTCGCAAGAAAATTCTTTTTCTCTTAATAATTTGCCCGATCTGAGTTATCGGCACTCCATTGATTATTGCTGGAATGCGTTTGGCTGGATGGCTGGTGAAGAGCAATTCATAATCATCCCCGCCGTGCAGTGCGTACCGTAGGTCCACTTTTTGAGATGGTTTTCCGATGTTCCCATAAGGAATAGCTGCTGCTTCAATTTCCGCTCCAACTCCGCTCTCTTCACAAATATGTGTGAGATCAGTAGACAATCCATCGCTAATGTCGATCATGGCAGAAGCGAGCGATCTCTCTCGCAGAACACGTCCAACCTCAATTCGTGGAGTCGGAAAGAAGTGAGCCGGAAAGTCGCCCGGACGAAGTTTTTTTCTCTTTCCCGAAAGCAGCAGATTCAGTGCGGCAGCCGACCCGCCCAGCGACCCGGTTACGAAGATTCGATCACCCGGTCGGGCTCCCGATCGCAAGACCGCTTTCCCTCTCGGCACCGATCCAAGCACAACAATGTCTGCCATCACACCATTGGAAGATTCGGCAGTATCGCCACCTGCGAGCGTCACTGAAAACGTTTTCGCCAGATTGAGCAGACCTTCATAGAACCCGTCTACCCAGGATTGTAGTAACTCTGGAGGAAGAGCTATTGATACAAAGGCGGCCACAGGCGCTCCTCCCATGGCAGCAATGTCGCTTAATCCACGAGTCAGACAGCGATGCCCTACGACGTCAGGAGAATGCCATTCTCTTCGAAAATGAACCCCTTCGAGACTGAAGTCAGTTGTGACCAAGACTTCGTGTCCGGCAGGGACTCGAAGGACTGCGCTATCGTCGCCAATTCCGGCGACTACACCGGCTCTGGCCAAGGCTTTGCGGCGAATTCGATCCAACAGCACTTTTTCGGGCAATGGCAAAGTGGAATCATGATAACTCCAACTTTGACTATCTAACTCTGCGCCCAAGCCACGGATGATCGACCTGTCGCGATATAAATCTGCCCCAAAAAGGGCAACCGCTCTGAGAGACATTCCATCTATTCTTCGCCTCGACAAGGGGTGGAGGACGGTGATTACGAACTATTGAAAGGGCGGTCTCGAATTGGGACGGGAGTTGGACGTGCACCAAATCGGCATAAGGTCAAGCCCTGCTACCTGTCCTTGGTAATGGGTTTTTGAAGCAGCGGCCGTTGACAGGAGGAACCTACTTTGTTACCGTTGCGGGAGTTTCCAAACACTTTGGCCGAGCTAAGTGCTGCATCTCGTTTGAATTGCAGTCAGAGGTAGTTTCGAGCCTTACCTGGTTCTGAGGTTAAGTCGAGCACACAAGCCTGACGCCAACTGCGGCAAGGTGCTCTGGAATCAGGGTCAAATGAAGGGCCTTCGTAACCGCGAATTGCCCTCTAGTAATCTGAAACTTGGTTACTTGCAGCGAAAGGGAAAATTATTGCATAAGCGTTTTTATATTCTTTTTGTTGCACGGGGAGAAGACGGCCAGCTCCGCAAGATCCCAATTCCCCTCCACTACTTATATGTTCTGGTGGCTGGGACGGCAATTGGGTTCCTAAGTTTGACCGGAATTGCGAGCTCGTATGTACGGATGTTGCTGAAGGTCTCGCGTTACAACGAACTCCGCACACAAAAAGAAGAATTAACCAACCGCTATTCAAAGTTGGAAGAAATTGCCAAGGAACGAGATGCTCAAGTCGCATCCCTTGGATCCCTTGCCAGCGAAGTGTCATCACTTTACGGTTTGAAAGCAAGTCCCATGCTGGTGGCGGCTTCTTCTTCGGAAGACGTGCAAAATGCCCAGGTTGGTTTATCGCTTGACCGGTTGTACACGCTGAAAAGCACTGCGCTAAGTGGCGCGACTACGACGGGTATTTCCCTGGGAATGACTCGTGACGCGACCCCCGCGGACTGGATGCGGGCGAATTCAGCTCCCAATCTTTGGCCAGTCGAAGGCCCGGTGACGGGATCGTTTGGCGAACGTATCGACCCTTTTAATGGTGAAGGCGCCTTTCACTCTGGTATCGATATTTCTGCTTCTTATGGGCAGGCCGTAATCGCCCCAGCGGATGGTACAGTCGAGTTCGCCGATTCTATGGGCGGCTACGGGCGTGCCGTCATTCTCGATCACGGGCACGGCATCACGACGCGCTATGGACATCTGTCAAATTTCGCTGTAGCCGCAGGACAGCATATTCATCGCGGCGATACGATTGGATACGTGGGCTTAAGCGGCCGCAGCACAGGTCCACATTTGCACTATGAAGTCCGCATCAATGACACTCCGGTCAATCCTCACAAGTATCTTCGTTTGACTATGGCAAGTACCGGCGGCTTTGCGGCTGGAAGTTAGGAAGCAGTTGTTGGTCGATCGTCGTTGGCCTATCGCCTCTGAAATAGAAATTCTAGCGTTGCCGATTGCTTTCTGTGAATAAGGCCGACGACCAACGGCTGCCTTATTGCCTCAGTCCCATCCACTTTTCCGACACTACCATGGAATTTCCCGGATTATGCGGATCGTAGCGCACTGAGGTAGGCACTCCCAATCGGCAGGAATGAAGATTGATCTTCTGTCGCAGGTACGTTACGTCCTGCGACGCTTCATAAGAGACTCCGGCCACGTCGTAATGAAAAATCAGCATGGTCGCCAATTTTGTTTCTTCGGGGCGAATCTCTTGAACATCGATCACAGTTCCATCCGTGATGCGTCCGACTCTATCGAGCCAGGTTCGCCGCTCCCGTTCCAGCTCATCGGAAGTTTTGGGCTTACGGCGGAACATCCAATAGGCTGCCAGCAATGTGCCGGAGCCTCCCACAACCAGGGTATACAGACGAAAAGGATTCATAACGAAGCGGGAGAAAACGGCGAACCTGAGATCTTCAAAAAAAGATCTTCACAAAAACGCACGTTTGCAAAAACAGCATAAGGCCTAACCGGCAATCAGGGAAGAGGCATGAATGGTTACGGAAGGGGGATACGCCCTAGTCCTCCTGTAAGAGAGCAAAGCTTAATGAACTTCGACTGAAACCTTTCGACATTACTTGATTGTGGATGTCGGGCACGTCAAGAAAAGAAACCGTCGTAACTTTTCGTGACCAAGTGGTCGAAATATACTTTTCAACGAAACGAAAGCAGTCGCATTAATCATTCGTGCCTGGGCCCTGCAAGAGCGCTGAAAGCAGTCTAAAAGGAGTTCTGTTTGTCCTTCTCGCGAATTTCTGGTATTTCCGTTTTCATCGTGAGTACCGTGCTGGCATCGACACTAGTTTGGGCTGCTCCGCAAAACCAGAAGCAAGATTCTGCGGGTTCGAACAGCGCGGAATCTCAACCAAAGTCTATCGCTGAGATGGCAAAAGAGGCGAAGAAAACATCAACCGCGCATTCGAAGAAACTCATTACTAACGAGGATATTGAGGAGCAAGGCAGTTTCCCAGCATTGAATCTGGATGGTGACGACAACACCGATGAGATCGTGCAAGCCATTGGTGACTATAAAGCCAGGCACAGCAAGGACGAAACAGAAGAAGCCGTCCACGATTGGTTCAATCGCTACGATTCGATGCTTTCCAGCTCCGCCCGGCAAAATGCACAGACGCAAAAACAGCGCTCGTCGACCGACTATCACGATTATTGGAATTGCCAGGATTTCCCAAGTTACGAGAATTGCATATTACGGCGCCGGCAGGACATGCTCGACCAGCATGATGCTCAGCAAAGAATAGGCGCGAACTTTGCTGCCATCGGACGCATTCAGCAGGGGTTCATGAAAGTGCGGAGCGGCATTTTCCGCTATAACCTGCAATACAGCTGGTTCAAGATCCGCAATGCGAATGGGGTTGGAAGCTACTGAACCAGCACCCCTTCGGCTTGCGGCGGTGCGACAATCTTCTTAAACTGTATCTGTGCACGTCCATGCCAGCCCTACGAACGAGAGAACCTCGCGTATTCTCCGCGTCTCGTTAGTTGTCACTCTGGCTTATATTCTGCTTTTGGTGGTGGCGGGAATTCGTGCCCATTCGCTGGCGCTACTCTCCGAAGCTGGACATAACCTCTCTGACTTCATCGCCCTGCTGCTCTCTCTGGTCGCCGTTTACCTGCAAGCACGTCCTCCTAGCTCGACCAAGACCTATGGATATCATCGCGCCGGAGTTTTGGCTGCCCTGGTCAATGCGGCTTCGCTGGTTGTTGTGTCGTTCTTTATTTTTTACGAGGCCTTCCGCCGTCTGCAGCATCCCGAGCACGTGCAAGCGGGCGTCATGATGGTTGTGGCTGCGGGCGGCGTCGCCATGAACGGAGCGATCACCCTGCTGCTTTACCGTGCCGGACGCGACGTGAACATCCGCAGCGCCCTGATCCACGAAATTGGCGACACGCTATCCACCGCTGCCGTGATCGTGGGTGGCTGGGCGATTCTGGCAACAGGACAATACTGGATCGATTCCGCACTTTCGTTCGGCATCGGCGCTCTGATTTTATGGTCAAGCTTCGGGATCGTCCGCGAAACCATGAACATTCTGCTGGAAGGTACGCCTCGTGGTTTGCGGCTGGAGGTAGTTGAGGCAGCGATGCGGGAAATCGAAGGCGTGAACGACGTCCACGATCTGCATGTCTGGAGCATTGGCTCGGAATCGCGGGCGTTGTCCTGCCATATCTCAATCGAGGACATTCCACCGTCAGTCAGTGAGCGAATCCTGCGCGATGTGAAAGAACGTCTGCATCACGACTTCAAAATCAATCACACGACGATCCAATTCGAGCACGTGGTGTGCGAAGTGGCCCACGGATGCGTGATCCCGGTAGGAGAGGGAGAGCACCACCACAGCCACTGAAAAGTGGCGCGTACTACTGCACCCATAAATAATTAAGAATTGTCATCCTGAGCGCCCCTGTTTCTCCGCAAGCGGAGGAACAGTCAGTCGAAGGATCTCTTTTGTGCCATGTCAGATGATTGACCGAGTACTAACTTCTAGTCCAGGAACTCTAAGCAATGAAGATGGAGAAATCACGCGAGATGTACGGCATCAACGCTGGGATCTTGGCGCAGCTTGGACAATAGGCTTGGAGATTTGCATGCTTCCCTGCAAGTAACTGATACTCTTGCTCAACTCGGTTATTTGTTGAGATAGTTCCTTTAATTCCATCCGTTGCTCTTCGCGAGCGCGCACATTGTCGTCAAGCCGGGCATCAATCTCTCCTTTCCAGGCTCCGGCTGCGAAAACACCGCCAAGAACCGTCAGAAGAGTGATGCCTTGCAACAACGGGCTAAGCCAGTCTGGAATACCCTTATTCCCTGAGCTCGTGATTATGGGATTAGCGGCGGAAGGCGGGGAAGCAGCCGACACGGAGACTGGAGGGGTAACTTGTCCTGCCATGTGAGTGCCTCCTAAGTAATTTTACACCTTACCTGCAACCCCTCGTGTTACACCTCGGTAACAGAAGGCTAGACAGCATTTCAACAACAAATCAAGCTCTCAATTCCCACTTGATCCCCTCCGCGATTCGCGGCATGTCTTTTACCAGCGCTACCTCAATCCCACTTTCTTCCAGCATTCCGAGCGCGAATCCGACCTCATCTCGGTTGCGGTCCGCATCATCCTCAACCACTGCTGTCAACCAGGTTTTAACGCCCTTTTCATTCGCGAAGTCACTTGCGATCTTCGGATACCGCGCCGCCAGCGTGACTGCCGCATCCAGGCGCGAGTGCATGGAAACAGCTTGCAGCAACTTCAAATCCGATCCGATTGAATATCCAAAATCAAATTTCAAACGATCTCCTGCCCTCTGCCGCACGGGAGCAATGTCAGTCAGCATAAGCGGTAGAATTCCCTGCTGCGCAAAGGCGCTGTGCATCTGGCTTCGGATGTATCCGACCCCGTTTCCCGCTGGAAGCCTCGACTCATGTTCATACTGAATCGGCTTCAGGTAATCCCGTTCAAGATCGTTGAGGGTTTGGACTGGATCTTGCGATATACAAACTTTTCGTTCCGACAGTTGAATTGTGTTCGAGAAGCTATCTTCCCAAAGCCGAATCAGCGATTGCCGCCCATCGATGGATGGCCACTGACTGCGGATCTCTCTTTCCAGCGCTTGCAGTACCTCCGTATCTGCCTGAGGATCTATGTCTTGCGCCGCCTTCCATTTTTCTAAGAAGCGCACTCCCGCAAATTTGTCGGCCTTGTCTTCGCACTCGTGTAGGCAAACCGCGATCTCGATGCCGCGTTTTCGCAGCACATTGGGCACATATCCCAGGAGCAAGTATTCCAGCTTAAATTCAGCCATTTGCTAAAACCGAGTGGTGGGACCATTCAGAAAAGCATGACATCATAATCCGAACGCGAAGAAACCGGATGTGACGGCTAAACATTGTCATCCTGTGCGATTCTTCCCTGCCTCTGATATATCTCTTCGGCCCTTTGGAGCGTATCGGCTTCTTCTTGCGGTTTATCCGGCCTCAGCCTCACTATCCTTGGGAATCTCAGTGCCAATCCACTGTTGTGCCGATCGGACTTCATCATGTTGTTAAATGCCACTTCGATCACGATCTTCGGCTCGACGATCAGCCGGAATCCCTGATCTTCAATCGTGTGCTCCAGAAACCACTTCGTCATCTCGGCAATCTCGACATCAGTGAGTCCCGAGTAGGCTTTGCCAATGTTCACCAACCGTTCGCCATCGCGCACTGCGAAAGTGTAGTCACTCAGAACGCCGATGCGTTTGCCGTGTCCATATTCGACCGCTGTTACGACTACATCCAGAGTCGCCAATTCGCGTTTGAGCTTCAGCCACGACTTCCCGCGCCGTCCGGGAGTGTAGACCGACTCGGGATCCTTGATCATCAGGCCTTCATTGCCGCGGGCCTGAGCAGCGTCGAATAGCTGATCGAGTTCTTCCGGCAATGAAGCCTGAAATACCGGCGCGCGAGTGACCTGGGCTTTAATTTCTCTATCGGCTACGTCCTCCTTTCCGAATTCCAATTGTCCTTGCATTCCAGCAGAATAATTTCTGTTTTTTCTCAGTGTCTCAGTGTCTCCGTGGTGAGTGGTTTGTCTTGATGTCGCCAGCAATTCATCCAAAATCTTTCCCCGCTCCCGCAACGTTCGATCAATCAGCAACTCTCCTCCCGCATAGAGCACATCGAATGCGAGATAAGCTACCGGGACCTCTCGCATCATCACTTGGCTCACCTTCTTTCGTCCCAGCCTCTTCTGCAAAGCGCTGAATGGAAGCGCTCGCCCGGGTTCGTTTGGTTCGCCGACCAGATAGCTCCACGCCACGATCTCTCCATCCAGAATCACGTCTTGCGGAAATCCTTCCAGCGCATCTGCGAGTTCTGGGAAAGATTCGGTGATGTCATCGCGCGTGCGGGAGAAGATTTGAACATGGTCTCCCGAACAATGCGCCTGGGCGCGGATACCGTCATACTTATCTTCCACGAATGCGTTTTCAAAATAACTTAAGGCTTCCTCTGCGGAAGCCGCTGGACTTGCCAGCATGAATCCCAGCGGGTGAAACAGCCGCATAGTTGCTTCTGAGAGCTTATTTTCCGCAGCCAAGCGTAGCGTCTCGCCAATGTCTCCAAGCAGCATGTTGGCGCGCTGGACTTCCTTGGTCTGAACTCCAAAAGCTTTGGCGATCGCTTCTTCTACCAGACTTTCTTTCAAGCCAATCCGCAGATCGCCAGTCATGACCTTCACGACGTACTTAGCTTCAAGCGGAGTCGCTTGCGAAAACAGTTCGCGAACGAGGGCTGTCTTCGCGGCGGGTCCGTGTGCAGCGGCAATCTGCCTGAACCTGTTTTGCACTTCGAGAATGCTCAGATCTTTCCCCGGAACACGTTCGGGCAAAACCGCTGCCGCAACCGAGCCGAGGTCCCCAAACTTGCGATAAGCCTCGGTTAGGTCCTGACCGCGTTTACCCGAGAGCTCTTCGACCACTCGCCAGAGCAGCGACCCTCCAACTTGCAGCGTCGTCTCCTCCCGCATGGGAAAGGGGCGTCCAGACAAAAACACCGCCGAGGCCGGACCCTCTCCTCGCGAGCAAGACTTCAAATATTCGGCAACGATGGCGATCTTTTCGAGTTTTTTGGTCGTATCTGCAATACGTTCGCAGGTCTCAGCAAGTTTTCGCATAGAGTGGCGAGTGGCGACGCTCGCGTAGGGACAGCCGCCCTCGGCTGTCCGCCTTTGAATGTCACTTATCCGACGCCTTAAACCTCACATAAACAACTACTTACAGTTCCGAACCAGCTCTTCAACTGTGATATTCTCACAGAACGCGACTTTGCTCAGAGAGAGTACATCTAACTAACATGCGTTTTTTGCGAACATGGTGGAGTTTCCTCGTAGCTGTTCAGCTTTTGCCTGCTCTTGAGGGCGGCGAGGAAACCCTGGTCGGCGGCCAAGCCGTGCTCGAGGGCGTTATGATGCGCTCTCCGCATGCCTGGGCCATTGCCTGCCGCAAACCTTCCGGTGAAGTGTCCACGCATAGTGAACCGCTGGAACGCCTTTCGGAAAAGCATAAATGGATGGGATGGCCGGTGCTTCGCGGTGTGATGACGCTCGGCCACGCGATGACGCTGGGATTTCGAGCCTTGAAATTCTCAGCCAATGTTGCGCTGGAAGAGTTGCAGCTTGAAGGCGCATCGGCTGAACAAAGTTCCGCTGGCGAGGCTCCGAAGAAAGACGACAAGAAAAAGCTCGAAGTCACCGGTTGGATGGCTACAGTAAACATCATCATCTCGGTCGGCTTTTTCATTTTCATGTATAAGTTTTTGCCGCTGGTTGCTGCTACCGGATTGAAACGGGTGAATCCGTTCTTCGGCGGACAGATCATGTTCAACCTGATCGACGGTATCGTCCGGCTGGCTCTGTTTCTGCTATTCATCTGGGGAGTATCGTTGTTGAAGGACATTCGCCGCGTATATGAGTACCACGGCGCCGAGCACAAAACGGTTTTCGCGTTCGAAAATGGCGACTCGCTCGAAACTGGATCGGTGCAGAAGTATTCGACCTTCCATCCCCGCTGCGGCACCAGCTTCCTAATGACGGTGATGATTATTTCGATCCTTGTCTACACCTTGATTCCGGTGCATACGTTCTGGGCGCGCTTTGGAATCCGCATCGCATTATTGCCAGTAATTACGGGTCTGTCATACGAGATCATTCGCTTCGCCGCTAAACATCGCGGATCGCTGTTCGCCCTGATGACGGCGCCGGGACTCTGGCTGCAACGCATCACGACACAGCCTCCGTCGAACGAACAAGCCGAATGCGCCATTGTCGCGCTGGATCATGCCATGTCACTCGAAAAACAGCGCGGCGGCGAATTAGTGATTGCCTAGGGAAGAACCCCGTCATTGGTTGTTCGTCTTTAGTCGTGCGCATTCTCAACGCCGGTTACTTATCACATACAAGCTGACCAGACGAAACGATAAGAGTGCAAGAGGAGGCAATTGCATGTCATCATCGTTCCGGGATTTGCGAGTGTGGCAGGAAGCTATGAAATTGACGGCTGAAATCTATCGGGAAACAGCTCAGTTTCCCAAGCATGAACTTTATGGATTGAGTCAGCAGATGCGTAGAGCGGCTGTTTCAATCCCGAGTAATATTGCAGAAGGCAAGGGATATAGATCAGATAAAGAGTTCACGCACTTTCTCTTTCATGCGCGAGGATCGCTTCTTGAACTCCAGACGCAAATATTGATAGCAGAGGAATTACAATACTTATCGAAGGAACACGGTCAGGACTTACTATTAATGGCCGAAAATGTAGGGCGCGCCTTGAGTGGATTAATTAACTCGTTGCACGAGAAAGCCGCCTAATTCAGGCCAAAGACCAACGACTGATTTTATGTTTGAACGACTTGAACAAATGGAAGCACGCTACGAAGAGCTGACACAGGCGCTCTCCTCGCCCGACATAATGAACGACACGGCGAAGTTTCAGAAAACCGCCAAGGCTCACAGCGACATGGTTCCCATCATCGAGAAGTATCGCGAGTACAAAGACTTAAAGCGCGGTATCGAGGACAGCCGCGCCATGCTCGCCGATGAGACCGACGCAGAAATGCGCGCCTACGCGCAAGATGAGCTGACAAAATTAGAATCTCGTATCGGCGGCGTGGAAGAAGACTTAAAAGTTCTCCTGCTGCCCAAAGATCCCAATGACGAGAAGAACATCATCCTCGAAATCCGCGCCGGCACGGGCGGCGATGAAGCCACGCTTTTCGTTGCGGAACTTTTCCGGATGTACACGCGCTATGCTGAAACCCAGCACTGGAAAGTAGAAGTCCTTTCGACTTCGGAGTCTTCGGTTGGCGGGATGAAGGAAGTCATCGCGATCATTGAAGGCAAAAGGGTCTATTCGCAGTTGAAGTATGAAAGCGGAGTGCATCGAGTGCAGCGAGTTCCGGCGACCGAGCAGCAGGGACGCGTGCATACGTCAGCTGTGACTGTAGCCGTGTTGCCCGAAGCTGAAGATGTTGATGTGAAGATTGAAGCCAAAGATCTTCGCATTGATACATTTTGCTCTTCCGGTCCCGGCGGACAATCGGTGAACACGACTTATTCGGCCGTACGCATCACGCATATTCCCACAAACACGGTCGTGAGTTGCCAGGACGAGAAGTCACAGATTAAGAATCGCGAGAAGGGCATGCGCGTTTTGCGCGCCCGCTTGTATGAAGTCGAGATGCAGAAGCAGCAAGATGCGTTAGCGAAAGAACGGAAGGCGATGGTTGGATCAGGAGATCGCAGCGAAAAGATCCGCACTTATAACTTTCCCCAGAATCGTGTCACCGATCACCGCATCGGCCTGACCCTGCATCAATTGCAGGAAACCATGGACGGCAAACTCCAGCCGCTCTTCGAAGCTTTGATGACGCACTTCCAGGCGGAAAAGTTGAAGCAGGAAACTACCAGCGTCGTTTAGCCACCGCATTCCGATCTATCTTTCGGCGTGTGCTTCGAGCTTGCCGTAGGGTTCAATGTTTGCCCTCCTTTGCGTTCAATCGCTTATCTCTAAGTTATTGAAAAATGGATACGAGGTTAGTCTGCTGAGACGGTAGTGGTGGTTTGGGTGTCTTTCCGGAATGCCCATGGAATGGGCCTAGGTGCGTTCTGGCGAGCGACAATGCCTTCGGCATGATATCAGGGGTTCACCAATAAGTTTTGGATCGCTTAAATCGAAGCTGTTCGAAAAGTTATCTTTTAGCTAATAAATTTCTCATTGCTGTGCACCAGTTCGCGGGAAACTTGCTTTTGATAGTTGAGAACAGCTTCTCATCGCAGCTTCTCAGTTTTGCCACGAAAATTGCCCATGCTTACGTAGGGACAGCCGCCTCGGCTGTCCGGGTTGAGCAAACCTCATAAAGGCGATAATTCGCGCCGTTAGCCGTCGAGCTCTGCTCGACTGGACAGCCGAGGGCGGCTGTCCCTACGTGAGTTTTGCGCGATTTGAGGTTTGAGGTTAATGTTTAATTTCGTTTTTGTTATGGTGATCTTGGTGTTTTTCCTCCGGCCCTCTGTGCCTCCGTGGTGAAATAGAAGCGATGCTCCTGCGCGATTCTCTTCGCTTGGCGATCAACCGCCTCACGGCAGCCAATGTTCCCTCGCCTCGCATGAACGCTGAGTTGCTTCTCATGTTCACACTCGGGTGCGACCGCGCATTTCTGTTCGCGCATCCTGAGCGCGAAATCACAGCTGAAGAATCAGAGCGATACGACAAAGCTCTTGCCCAGCGAGCAAGCGGGATTCCGGCGCAGTACATCACAGGACATCAGGAATTTTGGGGAATGGACTTCATCGTAACTCCGGCGGTTCTGATCCCACGGCCAGAGACTGAGCACTTGATTGAGGTTGTGTTACCGCTTGCACGAGCAATGAATATTGAGAGCTCAGCCCCAACTGGACAGCCGAGGGCGGCTGTTCCTACGCGTTTAAAGATTGTGGATGTTGGGACGGGATCGGGTTGTATCGCGATTACTCTCGCCAAAGAGCTGCCGCAAGCCGAAATTTACGCCACTGATATTTCCCCGGAAGCTCTTGAAATCTCGTGCGCCAATGCTGCGCGTCATCAATTGCAGGAGCGAATCCAATTTCACGAAGGCGATCTTCTTTCGCATTTTTTAGACTCGAAACTCGCAACTCGCAACTTTGACTTTGTGGTCTCCAATCCTCCATATGTTGGTGAATCCGAAGAGGATCAGGTTCAACTCGAAGTTCGCAAGTTCGAACCGCGCAATGCGGTCTTCGCAGGATCGACGGGTTTGGAAATTATCGAGCGACTCATTCCGCAAGCACAACAAGTCCTGAAGCCGGAAGGCTGGCTGGTCATGGAAGTCAGCGGAACAATAGTCGAAGGCGTAAAAAAACTTTTGGCGAGCTGGGGTAACTTGCAGATCACTAATGATTTACAGGGAATTCCGCGCATTGCAGCAGCGCGAAAGCCCTTCATTTAGCTCCGCCAGGACGCCCACCCGCGTTTTTTGCAGGTCGCAACATGTAAAATAACCATATAGATGGCCAGCACTGCGGAACTCATACAGATCGATGTTGGCCCTCCGGTACGGCAGCCTAAACCGGAGTGGCTCAGGGCAAAAGCGCCTGTAGGCGAGAATTTTCATAATCTGAAGAAACTCGCTCGCGGCCTCGGTTTACACACTGTCTGCGAATCAGCGCAGTGTCCTAACATTGGCGAGTGCTGGAATCATAAGACTGCGACGTTCATGTTGTTGGGAAACATTTGTACGCGGCGTTGCGGATTTTGCGCCGTACCGAAAGGTCGCCCTGAGGCAATCGATTGGGACGAACCCCGCCGGGTTGCCGATGCAGTTGCAACGCTTGGCCTGAAACATGCGGTCGTAACCAGCGTTAATCGCGACGACGACAATCTGGGCGGCGCCAGAATCTTCGCTGAAACTATTCGCTTAATTCGCGAACTTACTCCAGATTGTCATGTCGAAGTCCTCATTCCTGATTTTCAAGGTATGGACGAGGCGTTACGAATCGTCCTCGATGCGCAGCCCAATGTGCTGAACCACAACACGGAATCTGTTCCACGCCTTTATCGAGCGGTTCGTTCAGGCGCAAGATACGAGCGCACGCTACAGCTACTTGAGAATGCCAAGAAGATTTGGCCAGATGTAGTTACAAAATCCGGAGTGATGGTAGGTTTGGGAGAAGATTCCGAAGAGCTGATCGAAGTTTTTCGCGATCTCGGATCGCGAAGCGTGGACATCCTGACGATCGGACAATACCTTCGTCCTTCACGCGATCACCTTCCTATCGCGCGCTTCTACGCTCCCGAAGAATTTGTTTATCTGAAAGAACAGGCCTTACGGTTTGGGTTCCGTCATGTGGAGTCGGGCCCGATGGTGCGCTCCAGTTACCACGCTCACGAGCAAGCAGCGGCAACTTCGAAGCCACGGGCGACAGCACAATAGCGTCGCGATTCGCAAAGCGGCTCATGTAGGCAGCCGCCACCGGCTGTCCAGTCGAGCAACGCTCGATTTCTTAAACCAGCTTATATAGCCTCGCGAAGGCACCATTGTGGGGTACTTGTTGAGCTTCGCTCAACCGGACAGCCGAGGGCGGCTGTCCCTACGTGACCCGGAACAACTGCCTCTCTGCACGCATCGGCGATGGATTTGCCTGAATCTACTCGCGCCGTAATATCTCTAACCGCAAAGGGCGCCAAGCAATTCGCAGAGGACAGCGGATTGGACTCATGGTCAAAAAATTTTCAAATGAATAGTCAAATATTTCTTTGGATTGGCGCGGACTGCCTTGATTAAGTCCTGAGTTTCGACGAGCAATTGATTTGAATTATTGTAGAGACTCGGATCTTTAATAAACTTACCCGCTGTGCCTTCGCCTGCATTCAACTGGTCTGTAATAGCGGACAATTTGCTGATAGTGTTTTGTAGCTTCTCTGCGAACTCCTGGTCGCGGGCAAGTTTTCCCAGCGTTCCCTTGCCGGCGTTTATGTCATCCGTTAACAGTCTGACATTGTTGACGGACTTGTTCGCCGCATCGTAAAGAGCGGGATCCTTCAGAAGCTTGCCAGCTGTACCCTTGCCTGCATTAAGATCTGCGATGATCAGGTTGAGCTGATCCACGGTGGTATTCGCTTTACGATAGAGTTCATCGTCTGTGAACAATTTTCCCAGCGTTCCATTTCCCGCTGCGACTTCATTTACGAGTCCTTGGAACTGAGCAACAGTTGAATTCAAGCGATTGTAGAGGCCAGGATCATAAATGACTTTCCCGATGGATCCCTGTCCACTTTCCACGAAAGCTACGATGCGATCCAGGCGTTTCAACAACGCATCCATATTTTGCAATGTTCCCTGGCTTGATCGCACAACGTCATTCAAATCCGGTGTATCGCGCGTGGCCAGCACTTCTCCGTCTGCCAGTTCCGGACCGCGCGCGGTCGCACTGTTGATGTCGATGTAAGTTTCGCCCAATACACCCGCAGTGGAAAGCGAGGTGACGGAATCCTTTCGCAAAACTTCATGATAATTTGTGCTGACCTTCATCGTGACTTCAACAGGCGTCAACTGATGTTCTTTATCGGCGACGATGCGTATTGCGGATACATTGCCAATATCCACGCCTTGTAAGCGAACCGGGGCTCCTACACGCAGGCCACCGGCATTATCAAAATATGATTTAAGAATGATCTTCCTGGTTAAAAGCCCGCCTGTGCCGCTCATGAGGAAAATCAAAACGCCCAGAGTTATGCTGGCAACCAGTACTACAATGCCGACTTTAAGCTGGGACCATTTCAACTGCTTCTGGCTAGGCACCGATTCCCCCAGGCAAAATCATCAAACCTCCACGCCAACCGTGACCTAATATTTTTCTGATCATACCAGACGATCAGTAGACGACCGCTTAAGCATCGATCTGACTGACATTCGCCTTCAGAGTTCCAGCTAACAAAAGAGCCAGAAGGTAAGCCCCAGACCCACATGCCAGGGTGGCGTTCAGCCCGAATTGAATGGCGATCACCATAGCCAAAACTGAACCAAGAACACTGGATCCAGCATTCATGGCCCAGGCCCATTCCACTGCGGTGTCTTTGTATTGAAAATCTTTGTATTGAGAATCTGCTTTTGCCAATAGAGAATTCTCTGAAGCTGGGACACTTGCTAACGCACGTAAGCCGGTGGGAAAGGGCATGCCCATGGCAAATCCTAATGGCACCAGTAACACTCCACTGATAAACAGCTTAGCAACGAAAGGCAGTCCTACAAAGGCATTCAGCACGCCAGGCAAGATAAAGACGTAAAGCAGAACTGTGGCCACAATGAACGCAAGAGGAAACCAAATACGTTTCGTTTGAATGAGCCATTGGCGGGAGGCAAGACTCCCAAGCCCACTCGAAAGAAGCAGCAAAAAAACGACCACAGTCAATGCATACGTGGGATGTCCGAGAAATAAAACAAACCGTTGTATGAATGCGATCTCCACCAAGATATATCCAATGCCCACGGCTATGAAATACAGCAGCTTGGTCGGGTGATTCTTTTGACCTGGGATACTAACCAATGGAACGATCAGGAATGCGATTACGGCCAGCACGGAGATCACTAGCACCATTCCCAACACGGCTACTCCCAGGTTCACTTTCCAGTCGATACCCTCCCGCAAGGATTGCTCGGGCAGCATTTGCTTAAGCTTTAATGTGAAAAAGAAGAACGGCTTATTATCATTGACCGGCGATACGTTATAGAGGTATTGATCGGCAAATGCCCGAGGATCATTGCTAGCGATCAGAGCCGAAAAAGGATTTTCGCCGGGCTGCGAGGGAAGATAAAGGACGTTGAGATCTGGATTATCGATCAAATGCGCCTTGACCGCCTCTTCTTCCGCCGCAGTGAACGCGGCCTTCTTCGCCAGCACTACGACAGGAACCCCGTCCTGATCAAGTTTGCCTTCGCTAACCACGATGAAGTTTTTTGAAGGCGCCGCCGAGCCTAGTTGATGAAGGGCCTCCATCGCAACTGAAACTACTCGCAACGCTTCTCGTGGTTGCCTAAATTCCCACCGCGTAACAGCGATCATCCCATCGGGTTTGAGATGTTCAAAATATTCGCGAAATGCATCGACTGTATAGAGACTGTTCTCACTTAGCGCGAAGGCCCCGGCTGCGGTGGAGGCCCAAGTGTCGACCAGAGTCATTTGCACAACATCGTAATTTTGCTTGGCATTTCGAACGAATGAACGCCCGTCGGTGACTTGGATGTGCACTTCGGGACGCTGATAAAGATGGTAGGAATAGTCGGCATAATTGTCCCGCATCACCGTGTTCGCAATGATTGGATTGATTTCAATCCCAGTCACGCTGGGGCTGCCATTGGCTACCGCCCTTAGGACATCTACCCCGCCGCCCGGCCCGATGATGGCGTATTCGCCATGAGGCCGCAGAACATTAGCCAATGCGGGAGGCGCAGCCATCAAATTTTTCTGCCAAACTGAACCCTGCCATTTGTTGAGGTCGGCGTTCATGATGTAAGTAGAGGCATCGGCATCGATCACCACCGCTTTCGCGCCTCTCTGCCGATCCACTTCCACCCGCGAAATGGCATTCCAACGGGAGAATTCGACCCACGATTTATCGCGGAAAACGCCCTTCGCATAGACAATATCAATCAGGCGTCCGGAGTAATTTGCGGCAATGAGAATGATCAGCGCGGCTGCAACCGCAGTAGTCAATTTGCGTAAATTATCACTTACGGTCCAAACGCATGCGGCAACCGCGGTCATCAGAGCGGCAAAAAGGACGGTATTCGGGCCTCCGAGCCAGTTCAGCAACGGCACAATCGCCAAACACGCCAGTGCTCCGCCGAGAAGATCTGCGCCATATAGACGGGGTATATGGGCTGATTCGCGCGCGAAGAGGATCGAGAACTCGAGTCCAGTTAGAAAAAACGGAACCGCTGAGCAGATGTACACGATGCTAAGCCGGACAAAATTGGCTCCGGTAAGTTGCAATGAAACTGGGAGATGTAAAACAATCTCAAGCACCACAGGAACAATAGCGGCATTCAATATGGACAAACCCGCTAATACAGAACGCGTATGAAAACGCATCAGCCAGTTTTTTGCCAGGAAAGCGAAGACCCCGCCTGCACCAAGGCCGAGTAATGCAATCGAGATTGCCAGAAACGCGAAATGATAAAAAAGTACGACAGAGAAGAGTCGCGTTAGTCCCAGTTCAAGAAGCAATGCTGCAAAGCTGCTAAGCGCAACTCCTGCCAGCAAAGAAACGTTATGAGAGTGTTCGGATGTTGGATTGTATTTAAAAAGTGTGTTTTCAATAATCGCTGACATTTGGGAAGGCGTCAGTTTAACAGAGGAACGGGCTCCAAGGTCACCTCGAACTCTTGAATTGAAGGTTAGGCAGCTTGGAGAAGGCTTATCAATATGAGCGCAGAATCCAAGAACTTTAAGTGGACTGTTCCGCTGAAGCCAACGTATCGAAGAATGTAAAGAATTGCTCTACCCGGGTTACTTTCAAGGCATTCAGAACTCTCTCATTAATACCAACAAGTAACAGACGGCTACCTTCCTTTTGATGCGTAACGTAGGCGCCTACGAGAGCGCCGATTCCAGCCGAATCAATGTATGGGACTTTTGTGAGATCGAGAATCAGAGTAGCGGATCGGTCTGCCCTCACTTTGGACTGAAGCTCGTAAAGATTGCCAATGGTGACAGGTCCATAAAGGCTAAGAATGCGATGCTCATTACTGGAACCGGAAATATCTTCTATGGTAAGAGGCTCTTGAGGCATGCAAAATACTAGCGTCCTGAGCATTCAGAAATTGTTAAAGCACTGTGAATTTTGGATTTGATCAACTCCGTTCACGCAGTGCGAGGCTTATTTGCATCCTTGCGAATCGATTTCGCAATCACGGTCAATATAACCAGCAACGTCATCAATGAGATGATGCCGAGGGAAGCTACACAGTAGATACACCATACGCCCAAAACATGCGCTTCTATGTGAGCCAGAAAGAGCGAGAACCCCAAGCCCATCAGAGCCGCGACTAAAAGCACTCGATATGCGCGTCTGAATGCTAATGCTGCCATGAGCAGGTATCCGGCGATTCCTATATCGGCTACGGGTATACCTAAAAAAATAGCGTAAGGACTATGGTTCACGATTCCGCAGTCCCATTTGTCATTAATGCTGCATGGCGAATCTCCGTACTCGCGGTAATGCTCGCGAAGCGCGAGGCTGGAAGCAACAATGCCCAGAACGGCCAATATGATTAAAACGTAGCGCATGAAAATGTTCCTCGTTATTTTGCCAATAGATTGCTGATTATGCGTTAACTTGCGACATGCAGCGCATCAGCCGCATCTTTCACCAACTCGGATGAAGTCCAGTCATTGCCGTGATACCACTTAAAGATTCTTCCGTCAGGGCCAATCACCGCTGTGCTGAGCGAATGCGTGATAGCACCATTTTCCTCTGTACACGTTAGAGCGAAATAATTGGCGACTTTGGACAATTCTTTTTCCGGTGTTACGGCGAATTCCCAGTAATTGAAGATTTGCGATGACTCGCCCTTGGTGTAAGTCGCCGCATAATTGCGCAGGGCTCTTGGGCTGTCGTTTTTAGGATCGAAGCTGATGCTCAGCAGATGAGTCTTACTCTTAAGAGCTGCGTCGGCTTGTAGATCACGATTTATTTCGGCGAATTGGTGGGTTACACGCGGACAAAAATCGGGAAACGGGCAGCGCGTATAAAAGAAAGTCAGGATCAGGGTCTTGCCGCGATATTGATTGAGCGAAATACGTTTGCCGTTCTGATTTACCAGCTCGAAGTCAGGCACTTGCTCGCCGCTCTCCGGGATGTGCAGACTGGCCGAAGGCTTGGCTGGCGGAGTAGTGGGGTGTTTGGTGACCTGGATATTCTCCAGCCAATAATCGTTGTCTTGCCCGACAATTTCAGCCGCAATTGAATCGCCCGTCGCAACTTTATCCAGATCGCTGGAATTCTTCACTTGGTAGGGCATCGTCATAGCAGACATGAAGCCGGGAATGTCATCACCGTCCACAATGATCGACTTGTTCTGCTTATCGATAGAAACCACGCGCCCCGTAAATTTATATCTTTTTGCATTCTTCGCTTGCTTAGACGGCCCGCATGCGATGAGGAAAGCAGCGCATAGAAGAACAAAGACTATCCCCAGCAAAACTGTTTTTTTTCGAAGCAAGAAACTCACAATTGTTCTCCTAAATTTCGCGTGATATGAAATCAGAATACCCGAGAGGACTCGGGAATTCGCGCGGAATTTGCTCTCTCTAACGATCCGGATCGAGTTTGCATACTCCCGATACGCAATAACGATTTCTCGCGAACCATCTGTAACCTATTTTAATGAGACTGTTAAAGCCCGGCAGGCTGAATACTGCATAGAAAAGCCATGCCCACCATATTCGCCGTGCAGCTTGCAAATAAACATTAGCGCCGGAAATCAACTCGCCGGTGGGAGTAAGTAAGCGGATGTCGGACAAGAGATCCTCTACCGGAAGTTGCAAGCGTTCTGAAACCCAAGATTCTTGCAAGGCAGCGACTGCGAAACCTGCTCGATTTAATGTCGGTGTCCAAAGCTTCGCCCAGCGTGTGCAGAAGCCGCACTGGCCGTCATACAGTATCCAGCCCTTCTCTGCAATCTTTGAATGAACGGCGGGAGGCACTTATAACCTCCGTCCACGGGAGACGGTTACATAAGATCCATCTGCAAGAAAAGCCGATGCAGGAGGGTTTTTTAGAGCGGCAGAAAGGCCTGCTCCGTAAAGCTGCGACGGGTCGCCTTCTACAAAAGCGCTTCCGTTGCCCCATACCTTCCATGCGGGGTGTTCAACACGGTATTCAACACAACTACCGTTCTTCTGCGCTGCATATCCCCAGTAATGCTCGGTAATGAACTGCTCTTCCGATCCGAGTGTTGGCAGGACCGAACTTCCCGGCGCCATTAATCCTATTCTGTTCCAATAACTATTAAACTTCCACGCATACTCCACCGTCGTGACCCCATCGCTCTTCGATTGAATTTTGTGAGACATGGGCATAGCTGCGTAATTTTCATTATAGAAAGTGCGAGCCACAGTTGCGATTGCCCAGCGGGGAACGATTTCGCGGATAAATACCACGCCCCGTCGCACTTCACCTTCAACCCGCCGTCGCACATAGAATCGGAGATTCACCTCTTCAAAGTTGCAATGGAATGGAAAGGGGAACCCGAATACTTTCGTATTCAGAAACCTAAATCCTACGAGACTGATGAAGAGCTTTCCATTCCAGTAGTCCAACTCTGTCCCCCTGGGCACAAACTTCGTAAGAATGCTGGCATCCACTTCGTAGTTCAGCATGACAAGGTTCCGCCACTCTGCCCTGAGGAAGACGTCTTTCGGCGAAATGGGAGCACGTGGATTCATATCGCTTTTCATTCCTACACACTTCGGCTAGCGATCACCTTAAACCATCCAGAGTTGAGCCTATCCCCCCGGCGGTGGTAGCATCCTAAGTTTTGGCGGCTTGTTCTGTTCCTGGACGCCCCGTCTTCGGAGAGGTTCATCGGATGCGATTAGGACAGTCGAAAAGCTTACGACATTTTAAGGAGGCTGCGAAGGCTCTTATGATTCGAGTCTGCTGACCTCGTAGGTACAAAGCTAGAACCAATCCGACGAATGCCAGCCTGAGCAGGCTTGGCCTGCTTCACACTCGATTCACTCCTTCCAGTTCCGTATTAATATTTCGGCCTATTTAAGGAGCGATTCGTGAAAGCTTACGAAGGATCGAATATCCGCAACATTGCTGTTGTAGGACACGGGCATGCGGGGAAAACCTCGCTAGTCTCGGCCATGCTTTACACCTCCGGCGCAAGCCCGCGCTTTGGACGAGTGGATGATGGTTCTGCAATCACCGATTACGACGATGAGGAAATTGCACGAAAGATGTCGATTGGTGCGAGCCTTGCCTATGTCGAATGGGATAAGACGAAAATCAACATCGTGGATACTCCTGGGTTCAATATGTTCGTTCACGAAGCCAAGATGGTTCTGCCGGTCGTGGACGCTGCCGTTGTTGTCGTCGATGGCGTGGCCGGGGTGGAAGTCGTAACCCAGCGCGTGTGGAATTATTGCGAGGAATTTCAGACTCCGCGGTTGATTGTGGCCAGCCGCATGGACCGCGAGCGCGCCGACGCGGACCGGGTTCTCGAATCCCTGACAACCGCCTTTGGACGGTCCGTGATTCCGCTGGAATTACCGATAGGTAGCGAAAAGAACTTTAGAGGCGTAGTCGATCTAGTCCGCATGAAGGCTTACACCTACGAGCTTGGCGGGAATGGCAAAGGTAAAGAAACCGAAATTCCGGCCGATATAAAAAAGCGCGTCCAAGAAGCGCATGAAAAGCTGGTTGAGTTTGTAGCCGAGGGTAACGATGCACTCATGGAAGAGTTCTTTGAAAAGGGAACTATCCCGGAAGAAGATTTAATTCCAGCGTTGCACAATGCCATTCGTGAAGACAAAATTTTCCCAGTAATCTTTGGCTCCGGTTTAGGCAATATCGGTGCCGACCGGGTGATGGACTTCATCGTCGATTACACACCTGCACCTTCCGAGCATGAGTGGGTGCAAGGGGAAACTTCGTCGTCCGCGAACGGGCAGCCGCCACGCCGCCATGAAACAGACGCGGAACCGACTTCCCTTTATGTGTTTAAGACAGTTTCGGATCCATTTGCAGGGCGCATTTCTTACTTCAAAGTCTTTTCCGGGGTAGTGAAAAACGACACTAGCATGCAGAACTTCTCGCGTAGCGTAGTCGAGAAGCTGGCGCATATTTCCATTATGCAGGGAAAAGTTTCGGTTCCTGTAACCGAGTTACATGCGGGTGACATTGGCGCGGTCGCAAAATTGAAGGACACGCTCACTGGCGACACGCTGGGAGATAAATCAGCTCCTATTCAATATCCGCGAGTGAAGCTGCCGGAACCTGCGATTACATTCGCGATCGAGCCCAAGAGCCGTGCTGACGAAGACAAGCTCGGTCCGGGTATCCACAAGCTGATGGAAGAAGATGCCATGCTGCGTTTCTTCCGCGATTCGCAGACCAAAGAATTTCTCATTGCCGGTACCGGGCAGCAACATATTGAAGTGGTAGTTTCCAAGTTAAAGAAGCGCTACCACACTGAAGTCAATTTAAAGGCTCCGAAAGTTCCCTATCGCGAGACTATTCGCGGCAAAGCCGACGTACAGGGCAAACACAAAAAGCAGACCGGTGGCCACGGTCAGTATGGTGATTGCAAGATCAAGATGGAACCGCTGCCCCGCGGCGGCGACTTTGAATTTGTGAATGACATCTTCGGAGGATCAATTCCGAAGAACTACATCGCTCCAGTAGAAAAAGGAATTCGGGATGCCGCTGCCCGAGGGCATCTGGCCGGATTCCCCATGGTCGATTTTAGAGTCATTCTTTACGACGGTTCTTACCACGATGTGGATTCGAACGACATGTCGTTTCAGATGGCAGGACGTATCGCCTTCCGCAAAGCCATGGAACAGGCGAAGCCCACGCTGCTGGAACCCATCATGTCCGTCGAGATTACGATACCCGATGAATTCGCCGGCGCGGTAATGGGCGATTTGAACAGCCGGCGAGGAAGAATTCAGGGCATGGACAACAAAGGCGGAAACACGGTAGTGAAAGCTGAAGCGCCCATGGCCGAAATGCTGACCTACGGCGTAGATTTGACAGCGATGACCCAAGGCCGAGGCAGCTTCAGCATGGAAATGAGCCACTACGACGTAGTGCCAGCCATGTTGCAGGACAAAATAGTGGAGAAAGCAAGAGCAGCGCGGGGAGACGTGAAGGAAGAGGAAGAATAGTTATGGCAGGAGACATATCCTTTTAGAGCGATATCACGATACGAAGATCCTGATGCAGGCCGTTGTGGCTCTACCAGATCACGTGCACAGGATTTTTGCTCAGCTGGCGAGCGAAACGGAGAATTTATTCATTGGCTGAAATCATAGGAGCCATCGAAGCAGCGTCAGCCCGCAAAATCAATCAATTGCTTCGGTGCACTGAGAAAGTGTGGTGGGCCCGAAGCGTTCGATCGTCTCCTATGTTCTTCGGAGAGCCTAGACTAGAAGACCGCTTACACCTTGGACAATCCGGTTCGCCGTAGTCTGGCTTCCGTGCCCACAGACCCTTGGCTATGGCAACGGCATGACGCGAAGGCTATGCTTACGTAGGGACAGCCGCCCCCGGCTGTCCGGTCAAGCAACGCTCGACTTGCTCTCGCACCTATGCTTCCTTATCTGGGACGCTTTACTTCACAGAATATTGTGGTAAGGAGCTCATCGATCCTCGTTACGCCTACAATTGCTACTGAGCTTCGCTCAACTGGACAGCCGAGGGCGGCTGTCCCTACGTGAGTCTCGCGTGAATACCCAAGCCTTTCTATTGCCGCAAACTGCATCAGATAGTCTCAGTCCATCGTCTTGAGTCCCGCGACTTTCGCTAACTTGCCCTGCTTTTCATCAAATGTCCAAAATTGTTCCGCCTTCAATTTCAACGCCGACGCCACGTGCAAGCTGTCCAGAGCGCGTACACCCAGACGAGGACCATGGCGGCGCGCCAACTCCGCACAGAGATCGAAAACACCTTCTGGCAACGCAACTTCAGCCCACGAGTTGGCTGCCCGATCCGCTTCCAGATGTCGATAGATAAGTTGCACTGCGCTAGCAGATATTTTCTTGTGAAAGACTTGTTGCGCCACAGCGTGCGTCCACTCTGCATAGTGGAGAGGGGTAAACCAAATGTGTGAGCGGCTGCCGATCATCCGTTCAGCAGCAACAGAGTGGGCATCTTCTACATAGAGCGAGACGAAGAAACTGGTGTCGGCGTACACCAATCAATAGCGTCCGCGATCTTTGACTAGGTCGTCAACGATCGACAAAACACGGTCACCAAATATTTTCTTTCGCCGCGCTGCGAAGTCGGGATACTTGACCGGCCGCTCCTCCTGCTTCTCGGGGACAATACGCGCGATCACGCGATTTCGCTCTTTAAGTTCTACCGTATTTCCAGCGCGCAACAAGCTCTTCAGCCGACGAGTGTCGCGGAGTTCGCGCATGTTAACGGATGGCATAGATTAAATGTGACACATAATGTGTCACATGTAAACGACTAATAGTTCGATAGACAGCCCTAGCCGCAAAGTCTGCTGCTATAGATGCCGTCGTCGTCAAAGGTATGGCGTCGTCAGCCTGGTGCTCGTGGTAATATCCCGCTAAATGGCTTCGGTCCGTAATACCCCCGATTTGCAAGATAAACGTGAGCGCCTGGTCTCGGCGGCTCCGGTTGAAGACGACTCTTCTTTTGAGCTGAAGCTGCGTCCGCAACGGCTAACGGAATTCATTGGTCAGGCCAAGATTAAAGAAAACCTTGCCATTGCGATTCAGGCGGCCAAAAATCGTGGCGAGGCTCTCGATCACGTTCTGCTCTACGGACCTCCTGGACTTGGGAAAACGACTTTAGCGACCATCATTGCCAATGAACTTGGCGTGGATTTCCAGCAGACCTCCGGCCCCACGCTGCAAATCAAGGGAGACCTGACTGCAATCCTGACCAATCTTCGCGAGAAACAGGTGCTCTTCATCGATGAAGTCCATCGCTTACAGCCCGCTCTCGAAGAGATCCTGTATTCGGCCCTGGAAGACTACAAGCTGGACATCATCATTGGGCAAGGACCGGCGGCGCGAACCCATACCATGGACGTGAAGCCTTTCACCTTCATCGGCGCCACCACACGCGCAGGGTTGCTTTCGGCTCCCTTACGCTCACGATTCGGCATCGTGTTACGGCTGGAGTTTTATGGACACGAAGACTTGCGCGTGATCTTGGAGCGGTCCTCAGAAATTCTTGGAGTTGAGATCGATCATGCCGGTGCGCTTGAAATCGCCAGCCGCTCGCGCGGAACTCCGAGAATTGCAAACCGGCTGCTCCGCCGGGTGAGGGATTACGCGCAAGTGCGCGGAGCGGGCAAGATCGATTTGGCGACTGCGCAAGCCGCCCTGCAAATGCTGGAAGTGGACCGTCATGGCTTCGACGAAGTTGATCGCAAGCTGCTCTTGACCATTATCGAGAAGTATCAGGGAGGGCCAGTCGGCGTGAGCACATTGGCAGCGGCACTGGCGGAAGAAGCGGACGCGATTGAAGAAATTTATGAGCCATTTCTGATCCAGATTGGTTTTCTGAACCGAACTCCGCGAGGGCGTGTGGCGACGCAGCTAGCCTACGATCATTTTGGAATCACGCCTACCCGCAAGCAGAGCTCGCTTTTCTAGCGGCGAAAATGTGTGTAGGGCGGACACTCTTTCCCGCTGCATCGAAAGTACTCCGCTCACGCCTATAGTAGAGAATCCAAGCCCAATCAAAGCAATGCAAAGACAGCGGACAAGAGTGTCCGCTCTACACAGTTTTTCGCTTAGCCGTTTGCTCGGCTACAATGATTTTTCTCTCTCGCGAGGAATTCTATGCTTCAGAGTCGCTTGATTCTCTTCGCTCTGTTTTCCGTCCAGATCACGCTATCTTCCCTGCACGCACAACAGCCGGCCAAACTGGATCCGTTGGTGCAAAAGTACGTGCGCGTGAATGCTCACAAAGTTGTTCTTGAGCACGTCCGCGTAATCGACGGAACAGGACGAGCTCCGGCAGAAGATCAGAATGTCGTGATTGAGGACGGGAAGATCACTGCTGTGCAGGCTGGCTCAACCGTTCTTTCGTCCGATGGGACAGAAGTTATTGATCTTCATGGATACACGGTCATGCCTGGAATCGTGGGCATGCATAACCATCTCTATTACATTGCGAAACCCAATTTGAAAGCCGATTGGAGCTGGGAGCCTCCGATTCTGATCCCGCAAATGAGTTTTTCCGCCCCGCGTCTTTATCTGGCAGGCGGCGTTACTACGATGCGCACCACAGGAAGCGTCGAGACTTATGCTGACCTGAATCTTAGACGCGATATCGATGCAGGCAAGCTGCCTGGTCCGCATATCGATGTGACCGGCCCCTATCTCGAAGGAGCGGGTAGTTTTGCAGTTCAACTACATCAGCTTACTGGTGTGGAAGACACACGGCGAATGGTGAACTATTGGGCGGATCAGGGGGTAACGTCCTTCAAAGCCTATATGAACATTACGCGAGCTGAATTAAAGGCTGCGATTGAAGAAGCCCACAAACGTGGCATCAAGGTGACTGGACATTTGTGTTCGGTGACCTATAAAGAAGCCATTGACCTTGGCATCGACAACCTCGAACACGGTTTTTTTGTGAACACGCAGCTTGATCCGGACAAGAAACCGGATGCGTGTAGCGAAAGCCAAGGAGCTTACACGCTGGAACATATGCCAGCGAATAGTCAGGAGGCGAAAGATCTGATCGACACGCTGGTGAAGCATCATGTAGCGATCACCTCAACGCTGCCGGTCTTTGAGAGCGGGAGTTTCCCGAGACTCGCTCCGTTGCGACAGCAGATGCTCGACGTACTGACTCCCGAAGCGCGCGAGGCTTATTTGTATAGGCGCGAGCGGCCTGCAACTGCCAAGCCAATGAAAACCGATTGGGCGGCATTGTTGAAGCGCGACATGGAACTGGAACACGCCTTCGTGGCAGCGGGAGGATTGCTGCTGGCTGGACCCGACCCAACAGGCGATGGCGGCGTAGTTCCAGGATTTGGCGACCAACGCGAAATTGAACTATTGGTCGAGGCAGGGTTTTCTCCAGTCGAAGCTATCAGGATAGCGACGTTGAATGGCGCAACCTACATGGGGAAACAGGACCAGATCGGATCAATAGCTGTGGGCAAGAATGCAGATTTGGTAGTGATAAAAGGCGATCCGGCGACGCACATTACAGATGTCGAAAATGTGGAGATCGTCTTTAAAGATGGGGTTGGCTATGATTCGCAAAAGCTAATCGATTCAGTCAAAGGGCGCTATGGAGAATACTAAAGCACTCCTTATAAGATTCTTTCGAAATTAAGAGCGGCGGACAGAGCTTGCCCTGAGCAACGTCGAAGGGAATGTCCGCCCCTACACGAATGCAGAGCGGCTACAATATCCCCAGCATGATCGCTCATCTACGCGGAAAGCTCCTCTCCAAACAACCGAACCAGGCTATTGTTGAAGCCGCTGGCGTTGGATACGACGTGACTATCACCGTGCCTACCTACTCCGATCTTCCGAGTGTCGGTACTGAAGTGGCCCTCAATATTCATACTCACGTAAGGGAAGATCAAATTGCGCTCTACGGTTTTCTACAGCCGTCCGAAAAAAAGCTGTTTGAAAAGTTAATCAGCGTCAACGGTATCGGCCCCAAGCTCGCGATCACGATTCTGAGTGGCATGGCGGCTGAGTCAATGATCGGTGCGATTCGTGGTAATGACATCGCACGATTAACAAAAATTCCTGGGATCGGCAAAAAGACCGCCGAGCGAATGGTCTTAGAGCTGCGAGACAAGCTCCCTACGCAGGACTCATTAACGATTAGCGCGATTCCTTCCCTCAGCGCAGTAGAAGAGGACGTACTCTCTGCCTTGATAAATCTTGGATATCAGCGAGCTGCTGCCGAAAGGTCATTGTTGATTATCAATAAAAGCCAGCCCTTCGACGCGATGTTCCGGGAAGCGCTGGGCGTACTGTCTAAATAAGGCTCACCACCACTAGGCTCCGCAACGTCGGATCCAAAAGCTGGATGGCCAAACTCTTTCATGATCAATGCTGGGGATGAAGCGCCGTTTGGAATGAGGCATCGACCGATAGCTGTGCTTCCAGCGCGGGAAATAACGTTCCAGGAAATTTGCGTGGAAAAACTGCATTGCACTTGAGGCCCATAGCACTTGAAAGCTGGAATTGAAACTGAGAAAAGCTTGCAGCAAATATTGTTCGGACCAAAAGCACAAGTTATGCAGCACGGCCCTTCTTGGATAGTCAGAAGGCAAAAATATGTCATGAATATGAATGACCACACCTGGATGAAGCGCAGGAAGAATTTCCAGGTATTCGCGAACTACGTCACTGCCGACGCCTACTACATGGCTTGAGTCGATGAAAAGCACGTCCCCACTTCTTAAACTTCTGAATACATCCAGATCTACATCTTGTACACGCTGTTGAAGACACGTTACAAACTTTTCCATGCCAGCAAGGGGCAGACGTTCTGGATGAGGATCGATGGTGAGCAACTCGCCTTCCACGCCGTCGAATTCACGATTTATCTGCATTGCTCTCGCGAGTACACGGGTGCTGTATCCCGAGCCAATTTCAATGACGCGAGCAGGCTTGTAGTGTCGCAACATGCTGTGTGCGACTTCAGCGTCTATGGTTTCAAAAAAACCATTATTGAAATGATAATCACCATTGGACCCTGGTTCCTCGCCAAAATCACATTCGCCTACATACTCGCTCACGACGTGTTGAATGAACCCTAATTGTTTATCTAATCTGAGATCGCATCCCGGCCCAAGGTAAATAGGCCATTCCCTTCCTTCAAGTTCATTCAAATCCGGGATGGGCCAGTAGAAGTGATTGGGACTTACGTTTAGGCCCACCCTTTGTAGTACACGAAACGTGCACACAAACAGACGGAATAGTGTCTCGTTTTCCTTAATCCGTTGTGCAATCTGCAAAAACCATCTTTTACCGAGAGGATCCTTTGCTGGCGTAGCGAGTTTGTACTTGTCGATAGAGGGTAGATTCAGTTGCGTGCTCCGCTCTGGGAAGGAAACTCCGTTTCGAACAACTGAACTCATCATCATCTCCAGAAATGATCATAAAAAGTCCGGAATCAATGAATGATTTGATGCTCGCCAAAACGTATGGGCAGCTTTAGAAATAGCCCTAGCTGCGCTACAGGAATTGCCGCAATGTCAGCTATCGTGACGAACTCGGCGCGCATTTTTAATGCGCTATTAACAATCTACTTCCCGATACAAAAGGTGCTAAAGATGAGATTCAGAATATCGTCGTTAGTAGTTGCGCCCGTGATCTCGTCTAATGCACGCAAGGCGGAGTAGAGATCCAGCAGAATCATCTCGTGCGGAATTTTATTCTTCACCGCGAGTTGAGCAGCCCGCAATGCAGTGATCGATTCGCGGACCCGCGATTGATGGCGGACATTAGTGAGGAAGCCGCTCTCGGCTTGTATTCCTGATTCCGCACCCGCGCAACGTAAAATTTCATCGCGCAATTCCGGGATGCCCTCGCCTGTGGTGGCAGAGGTTCGCACGCTAGCTCCTGCTGGATTTCCTCTGCCAGCTGGCTCTTCTTTGCTCCGGAGTGCAGATTGCGAGTTTGTCGTTGCGAGATCACACTTGTTCTTCACTAGAATCGATGGGCGTCCTGCAACCTGCCTGAACAACTCGCGATCTTCCGCAGCGATCTCCCGCGAAGCATCAATCACAATCAAAACAAGATCGGCATCGGCCAGCGCTTCCATCGATTTCTGGATGCCGATACTTTCCGCTTCATCGATTGCGCGGCGGATTCCGGCAGTGTCGACCAATTTGACTGGAATCCCGCCGATTGCGACGGTTTCGGTCACCAAGTCGCGAGTAGTTCCGGGAGTGGCAGTAACAATGGCGCGCTCGCGTTCGACGAGACGATTGAAGAGGCTGGATTTGCCAACATTGGGACGGCCGACAATTGCCAATGTCAGACCTTCATGAACGAGTTTCCCATAAACAAACGTTTCTGCAAGCCCTTCAAGAGGCGTTTGTATTTCGGAAATTCGGTTCAGAATCTCGCTGGCTGCAAGGACCGAAATATCGTCCTCAGCAAAATCTATTCCAGCTTCAAGCGTTGCGATCAGTCCCACCAGCTCTTGTTTGGTCGGTTGCAGGCGGCGCGAGAGCGCGCCTTCGAGCTGCTGGGCTGCAATTTTGGCTTGATACAAGGTCTGTGAATCGATCAGATCGCGGACAGCTTCTGCTTGGGTCAGGTCGATGCGTCCGTTGAGAAAAGCCCTCATGGTGAATTCGCCCGGTTCAGCCAAACGTGCTCCACGAGCGAGCGTTAGCTCAACAATATGCCTAAGGACTACTGGAGATCCGTGAGCCGAGATTTCGATGATGTCGTCTGTGGTGTAGGAGTGGGGTTTGACAAAGTAGGTGACCACGACTTCATCGATGCGAGAGAGTGATTCAGATGGACGGCCAAGGGCGGCTATCTCATGATTTGTTTCTGAAGAAATTTCCGGTTCGACCAATTCCCCGAATACGGCTCTTCCCGGTTCAAGTTCGTGTTTCAACCGGAGCATGGGCTCTGCAATTGCACGTGCTTCCCGCCCAGCCAGGCGAACTACGCCGATTCCCCCTCGGCCCACGGGAGTAGCGATCGCGACAATAGTGTCGTCCAGGTCCACTTGGAGATTGTAGCGAAACAGTTTGCAAGAATTCCCGCAGAGAGAAAGCGCAAATGAACAAATTTATTCGGCTAATTACCTACGCGGCACTGGCCTGCTTGCAGATTTGTAATTCTTGGGATAAACCACCAGACAACGGCGGCCACCCTCGCCCTGGCTCTCCGTGTGGAGATCTTCGAAATCGCGAAGCGCAAGATGAACGATTCTTCGCTCGCGGGAGGACATAGGCGCAAATTCGTAGGGCGTCCCGCTCTTTCTCACCTTCTCGGCAGCGACGTTCGCCGACAAGCGCAACTCTTCCAAGCGCATAGCCCGGCTGTTCATGCAGTCGAAGCGAACCTTCTCATGCTCATTTCCGGGCAGGCGAAGCATCTCAATCGCCAGCAGTTCCAATGACCGCAAGAGCTCTCCGCCGCGCTCAAGTATCAGCGTTGAATCAGGACCAACAAGTTCCACCAGAATTTCCGGACGTTCCCAGTCGCGTTCCTCCGGAAGTGGAGGATCCACGGTGATGCGGTACTTCAAGCGAAAGCCACCGAGCGCAATCACGCTGCGGAGGAATTCGTTAATTTTATTTGCGGCAACGATTTTGTCGGGGATTGCCATTCGCTTCTTGCTCCTAAGTTGCTAGGCTCGTCCGGTTCCGGCAGCTCTCACGATACCTGAGCTGAGAGCTGAAGGCCGATAGCTACTTCTCTTTTTTACGGGCCCTCTTCAGAGCCATCTCACGCATTTCGCGGCCCAGTTTTGTTTTATTCATCACATACTGCTGCACGATTCCGATCAAACTGCCTTCCGACCAGTAAAGACATAAGCCCGCTGCCAGGTTGAAACTCATGAAGCCCATCATTACCGGCATCATTAGATTCATCATCTTCTGCTGTTGCGGATCCATACCGGCCTGCGGCGTCATTCTCTGCGTGAACAGCATCGTTATGATAACTGCGATGGGCAGTATGAAATAGGGATCACGAGACGACAGATCACCGATCCAAAGCCAGCGAGCATGGCGGAGATCAAGGGCCGCACCCAGCATGCCATAATACGCGAACAGAAACGGCATCTGAATCAATAGCGGCAAACACCCTCCCGCTGGGCTCACGCCCTCCCGTTTCATGAGCGCCGCGATTTCCTGATTCATCTCGGCTTTCCGCGGATCGCGCATTGTGTATTTCTTGTATTTGTCCTTAATCGAATTCATCTGCGGCTGGACCTTCTGCATCTTTAGCGCGGATTTCATGCTGGATATGCGAAGTGGCAGAAGCGCTATATTGATAATCAAAGTCTGAATGGCAATAGCCCAGCCCCAGTTGTGAACAACGTGATCATAAGTCCACTTGAGCCAGACGAACAATGGACGAGCGATGATGTGGAAAAATCCGAAATTCACCAGAGAACGAAGATCCGGATCCGCATTTCTGATGCCCGGCACGGGAACAGACTCAACAACCTGGAGCGATTTCGGTCCCACGTACATGCGCTCTTCGCTTGGACCCTTTGGGTTGCCAACTGCGACCCCCAGCACGTCGGCCTTCACCGTGTCTTGCGAGTTTGGCTTCTGCGGGTCTTTAGGGATCTCGATTGCATTGTGCAGGGTGACAGCGACGGCATTCTGCGGATCTTGAGGAATGAATACGGCGGCGAAATATTGATCGGTTAAGCCAATCCAATGAAATGGACCTTGAAGCGTGGCGCCTCCAGTAATTTTCTTAATCGCCAGTCGCTCGATGTTGTCGTTGTATTGATATTCAATTTTTCCAGAGGCGTAAAACGCGGAACTGATCTGATCGCCAAAACCCGCGGGCCACATCGGTAGTGCTTCCACTTGGCTGCCCTTGGAGACAACTGACGTGACAACCTGGATAACATAGGTCTGGTCGAAGTGGAAGGACTTGCGGACCGTGATGTCCTGATCGGAATATTCAAATGTGAGATCACCAGGCAACGCCTTCAGCGTACCTGGCGTGGAATTGGCGTACAGGAGCGAATTCAGTTTGTTCCGCAGGGTTTCATCGTACGTAAAGAGCGACAGAGGATATCCGTATTTTTCCGTTGCAGGATGATTCACCAAGTCAAGAGGCTGGCCTTTGTCATCGTCGAACTTCTTTAAGATCCACGATTTGACTTGGGCGCCGCGGTTGGTAAATGTAATGCGATAGAAATCATTCTCAACGATTGTCTCTGATTCCGCGTTGGCTTGTTTGCTCGTGCCCGAGGCCGGAACGCCGGATCGAGTTTGCGCCGCCGCGATATTGCTCGTCGCAATGGGCTGATTCGAACTTTGTGCCTGGTTCTGATTTTGAACTTGCTGAGTCTGGGCTGGAGGCGTCGCAGTCTGCGGAAAATACTTCTTGAGAAGTGGCTGAAAAGCAATAATTACCAGGAAAGTAAGCGCGAAGACAATAAGCAGTCGTCGCTCCATCCCGGGATCTTGGTTAGGGTTTTGATATTCAGGCAATTTATCTTAGCTCGGTAACCACAAAGTTAGGCTCATGAACATTGCCGACTTGATTTGGACATTTCACAGCGACTACCGGATCATACCCGCCCTTGGAAAATGGGTGGCACCGAAGCACTCGCCAGAAAGCCTTGAAACTTCCACAAAGTACGCCGTGAAGCTCGACCGCTTCCATGGCGTACTCAGAGCATGTCGGCACATATCGGCACGCGGGCATCAACATAGGAGAAATCGCCCGCTTATATGCACGAAGCGCATGCAGAGTTATGTTTTTTGCAATTCGCTCCATCGTCCAAATTTTATGAGGCTGGCTGCGGATCATTTCTGAAATTACCTGTCTGCTTCTCAATTACTGCAAAAGCGCGCTCAACTTCTTTCAGCAAATCGGAAAAATCTGCGGTCCGAAGTGACTTCTTCGGATTAATCACGACATCGACCGCGAGGCTCGCATTTGGAAACTTGGCGCGCACTGCTTCGCGCAAGCGTCTCTTCATCCGGTTGCGGTCTACGGCGCCGCCCAGTGCGCGACTTACTGTGAATCCCACTCGAAGTCCATCGGAGCTTTTTCCCCGCTCCGCGCGCGCCAGATAAAATATTGTCATATGCGTGGCAAAGTGCCGCCGCCCCTGCTTGTAAACCCGCTCAAAATCAATATGCCGGAGAAGATGAGCACTGCGTGGAAACCTGGTTTTACGGCCGGTGCTCGACGGATCAATACTTCCATCGGAACGATGGCGTTCACAATTCACGATTTAACTCAGATTGCGATATCTCGTTCATTCCTAAACGCCGGAAAGTTTACTCGCGAAAGCCGGGCTTCACTGCTACTCGTTTGCGCCCCTTGGCCCGCCGGCGCGAGATCACCGCTTGGCCGCTCTTAGTCTTCATACGCGTACGAAAGCCGTGCGTCTTTGAGCGGTGACGACGGTTGGGTTGGAATGTGCGCTTGGGCATGGAAAAATGCTGCTCCTGGTTTCAACCAATAAAATTTTAGTATTTGGCCTTAGGCAAAATGTGGGCCGTGAGGCAAATTAGAAGTATAAATGACGAAGGCCCAGGGCAGCAAACCTAACTTCGTCAGATATTGAAGTACGAGTTTGAAGTTTTGAGTTGAGCGCCATTGATCGAGGATCGAATCGGAACTCACATTGCACAATTCACGCGGCAGTTATAATTTCGCCACTTGACAGAGTTTTCCAAGGAGTCTTGAATCATCTCTGCGATGAAAAAATCTCCGTCGCAAGATTTCCACCAAACCATTTTTTTTGTGCTAGTATGCCGGACTGTCAAGCTTACTGATTTTATCCACGCCCAGCATAACTCGCGCGCGGGCGCGATTGAAGCTGGACACTAAGTAGATTTCTAAATTCTGCAGGTTTTTTTATTACCCGGCGACAATCCGTCGAGGCAGCCCTATTTGAAGAATTTTATTATGTCAGTTCCAACTCCCAGTCTTTCGCCAAATCCGTGGGTGCGCGTTTTAGATGCCCTCGAAAAGAAGATCAATCGAACCTCTTACGACACATGGCTCAAACCAACTCGCTACAGCCACGCGACCGGAAAAGTCTTGTTCGTGCGCGTGCCAACTGCTGAGTTCCGCCACGTAGGAGACAAGTACGCCGATGTAATTCAAGAAGCCCTGGACAATCTCGGCCTCGAATACCAGGACGTGCAATTTGTAACGCCGGAAGACGATCCCGCGGCGACGCCGGTACGTCACGACGGTGGACTTAAGCTGCACCCAACACCGGTAGCCTCGCCAGCACAAGCACGCTTTGACTGGGATAGTGCCGCGCAGTTGAATCCCCGCTATACATTTGACGCATTTGTGATTGGCAGCGGGAACCAGTTCGCGCATGCTGCCTGCCAGGCAGTCGCCGAACGTCCTTCCAAAGCATACAACCCGCTATTCCTTTACGGCGGTGTCGGCATGGGCAAGACCCATCTGATGCAGGCCATCGGACATGAGATCAAACGACGACAGCCACAATCGGCTATTTGCTATGTCTCTACCGACAAATTCACCAACGAAATGATCAATTCGTTGCGCTATGACAAAATGACCAGCTTCCGGGATAAGTTCCGGACGGTGGATGTGCTTCTGATCGACGATATTCAGTTCATCGCGCAAAAAGAGCGTACCCAGGAAGAGTTCTTCCACACCTTCAACGCCCTGCACGATTCGAATAAGCAAATTGTGATAGCCAGTGACCGCCCGCCCAAGGAACTGGCCGAGATTGAAGACCGGCTGCGCAGCCGTTTCGAGTGGGGCCTGATTGCGGACATCGCGCCACCAGATCTGGAAACAAAAGTAGCAATCCTGCAAAAAAAATCCGACCAGGAGAAAGTAACTCTTCCCACTGACGTTGCTCTTTATATCGCTTCGAACATTCGATCGAATGTCCGCGAGCTCGAAGGAGCGCTGATTCGGCTGGTAGCGCATTCTTCTCTCATTGGCGCGGAAATCACGTTGCCCTATGCGCAACAGGTCTTAAAGAACTTCATTGACTCACAAGCGCGCAAAGTGACGATCGAATCGATCCAAAAGGCTGTCGCCGAGCAGTTTGGATTAAGACTGGTTGAGATCAAAGCCAAGAACAACTCGCGCGCCATTGTTTATCCACGGCAAATTGCCATGTACCTGGCAAAGCATCTAACGGAAGCGTCTCTCCCCGAAATCGGACGCCAGTTTGGCGGCAAGCACCATACTACCGTTCTACACTCGGTCGAAAAAATTGACGGGGTACGCAAGACAGACAAAGACCTGAACCGGCTGATCAACAAAATGACTGAGCAATTGAGCGCCTAAATTAGTTTTTCTTTTGATATAAAGATAAGTACTATTAGCACCGCGCCACGGGGGATCAGGTATGCCGGTTGAAACAATAGCCTCAGCGACGGGAACCACTACGATGGAGATTACGGTCAGCAAGGGCGAACTTTTACGCGAGCTCACGGCGACTCAGGGTGTGGTCGAGCGCAAGACCACAATTCCCATCCTATCGAACTATTTGTTTGAAGCTGCTGGCGACAAATTATCATTAACTGCCACTGATCTTGACCTAAGCCTGCGCACATCCTGCAACGCAAAGGTCAAAAAAGAAGGTTCTTGCACGATTCCCGCCCGCAAACTGCATGACTATGTGAAGTTGCTGCCAGATGCGGACATCACAATCAAGTTGCTTGAGAATCACTGGGTTAGCATCCGCTGCGGTCGTTCCAACACAAAGATGGTAGGGATGGCAAAGTCGAACTTTCCAAGCCTGCCCGTGTTCCCGACCGCGAGCGTAGTAAACATTCCCGCTCAGGTTTTACGTTCCATGATTGCCAAGACCGGATTTGCTATTGCGAGTGAAGAATCGCGTTATACGCTGAACGGCGCTCTGATGGTGCTCAAGCCAGAATCGATCACCATGGTTGCCACCGATGGCCATCGGCTCGCGCACATCGAACGTGCAGGCGAAAAATTTGATGGTGTCTCGGGAGAGCTAAAAACGCTGGTCCCGAAGAAGGCTATGGACGAATTAAAATCGTTGCTCGACTCAACCGATGCCGAGACTATTGAATTCGCCAAAGATGAATCGACTCTATTTTTCCGCATAGGCTCGCGCCTTCTGACTTCCCGCCAGCTTACGGGGCAATTCCCGAACTACGAAGCTGTGCTTCCCAAGGACAACAGCAAAAGCATCCTGCTACATGGAGGAGATTTCGGCGCGGCCATTTCCCGCGTGGCTCAATTCGCCGACGAGCGTTCCCGGGCAGTACGGCTCAAGCTCGATAAGGGCGAGTTGAAGCTGTCGGCTTCCTCCACTGAAACAGGCGAATCGGAAGATTCGATCGAAATCGACTACAACGGCGAGGCGCTGACGATCGGTTTCAACGCACAGTACGTGCTTGAGTTCCTGAAAGCCGCCGGAGCGGGCGAAGTAAAGCTGGAGTTGAAAGATGCACAGTCGGCAGGCCAGCTAAGGCCAGCCGAAAGTGAAGATTACAAGTACCGCTATATTGTCATGCCGATGCGGATCTGAGAATTTCTAAGGCTGCTCGCCCACATTCTTTCTTGACCTGGTAGCTGGTTTCCGCGTAAAGTTGCGCCAAATATCTAGGAGCGCACTATGCTCAGCGGATTTAAGCAATTTATCCTTCGCGGCAATGTGGTTGACCTTGCCGTAGGCGTCGTTATCGGGGCTGCTTTCGGAGGCGTGGTTACTGCCTTCACTAAAGATCTTCTCACTCCTCTTATAGCCGCGCTGGTGGGCAAGCCCGACTTCTCCGCCATTAGCTTCACCATTCACGGCAGCAATTTTCCTGTCGGTGACTTCATCAATGCCGCAATTTCGTTTTTCCTGATTGCAGCAGCGGTCTATTTCTTCGTAGTCACGCCGATTAATGCCTTGGTGTCGCGAATGAGAAAAGCTCCTGCGCCAGCCGATCCTACAACCAAGAAATGCCCGGAATGCTTGAGCGAGATCCCACTCGATGCACGGCGATGCGCACATTGTGCACAGCCGCTCGCCTTAGGCCAGGCAGCCTGAAATTCAAAGCACGCTCTTGTAAGATGAATGGATGTTTCGTTTATTTGCGGCAATTTTTGCCATAAGCATCTACTCGACTGTTGGCATGCTCCACGCCCAGAATGCTTCTTCATCTTCTCGCGCAACCTCTCACCAGAAAGCCTCCACTCTCGATCCCGGAACTTTCGACGCTAACGTCTACCGCAATCCCGCGCTTGGCTTCACCTACAAGGTTCCCTATGGATGGGTTGATCGTACGCAGGACATGCAGCAAGACGCCACCCAAGACAATGAAGCTGGTAAGTCCCAAGTGCTGCTGTCCGTCTTCGAGCGGCCTCCGGGCGCGCCGGGCAATACCGTGGATTCTGCGGTTGTGATTGCGGCAGAGAGTGTTTCTTCGTATCCCGGATTGAAGAGCCCAGCGGACTACTTCGGGCCATTGACCGAACTAACCACGAGCAAAGGCTTTAAGGTTTTAAACCAGCCGTACGAGTTTCCGGTGGATGCCAAGCCTATCATCCGAGCGGACTACGTAAAAAAAGAAAGTGGATTGCCGATGCAACAGAGTTCGCTAGTGATGGTTGCGAAAGGCTACGTAATCTCATTCACGTTTATTGGCGGGAACGAAGATGAGGTGACGGAACTGATTGAAGGCTTGAGCTTTGGAGTAAAGAAGTCAGCGCATTAATTACGGCTTTAAAATATTACCAACAACACTGTCATTCCGAGCGCACTTTACGAGGAATCCCTACACTTGGCGATTTTGTGTGGATAGAAAATGGCTTCGACTTGCACTGCCTTTCGTAACGAAAGCCGCGCCTTCGCTCAGCATGACAGTTAATTAGTTACTCCAGCGCTTCCGGCTGCAAGGCAATATTCTTTTCGCCGGCGGCTTTCTTTTCCTGATACTTTTTCACCCAGGCTTCGAAGCTTTTTCCCGCCGCCGTATCGCGGCCGCTAAACGCCAGCGCGGCAATTTCGGAGTAAGGAATCGCAATTTTCTGGTTAGAATCTTTCGGAATCAGACGTACGCGCGACTCGGCCAAACTCACCCCGCTTCGCCGGTCGAATAAATATCCTTCGACTTTCGATCCATCTTTTTGTGTGATGGTCACGTCGCCGCGATAATCGAAGGCCTTCTCCAAAGCGTTGCGAATTTCTTCATCCGTCGCGAGTGCCGGAATCCAGCCTTCAAGCTTTTCTTTTTCCCGTCCCGGCGCTACTTCCAAAGCATCCGCTGCAAGATTATCGGTCATGCGCGGCTCTCCTCCAGCGTTTCGCTCGAGGTTTCGATCTGTACCAGCGGATGACTCGCTCCTGTACCTTCTTCATCCAACAACCGATAAGCCCCTTCATCCGGGTAACGCGAGAACAACGTAGCTTTCACGGTGGCAAAAAATCCGCCTAACGAACTGAAAGTAGCGTTGACGGCCGACGCTTCATAGCCGCTGTGCACCATGCAATTCGCGCACTTGGGATTGCCAGACTCAGTGCCATAGTTCGCCCAATCGGTTTCGGCCAGCAGTTCCTGGAAAGTATCGGCATAACCATCTTGCAACAAATAACAGGGCTTTTGCCACCCGAAGATGTTGTAAGTCGGCATTCCCCACGGGGTGCAAGGATAAGTACGTTTGCCCATCAGGAATTCGAGAAACAGTGGAGAAAGATTGAATTTCCAATTCTTCTCCCGGTTCGAAAGAATCGCGCGAAACAACCGCCGTGTACGAGCGCGTCCCAGAAAATGTTGTTGATCCGGTGCCTTCTCGTATGAATAGCCTGGCGAAAGCATCATGCCTTCAATACCGAGATCCATCATTTCATCGAAGAAAGCGCGTACGCTCTTGGGATCCGTCC
>Ga0070741_10002896_pt1 | contig 44360 bp, 45 predicted proteins | sample Coa_R1_4_FD_66440 | JGI IMG/M metagenome (GOLD analysis project Ga0070741, IMG submission 66440) | Surface soil microbial communities from Centralia Pennsylvania, which are recovering from an underground coalmine fire - Coalmine... | ecosystem: Environmental > Terrestrial > Soil > Unclassified ... | reverse complement strand
TTTCGCGACAGCAAGGCTGTTGATGGGCGGAAGCTGGTAATCGTGTGCATTAGGTGCCGCTCCGCCCGAGACTGCTGCTGTTCGATCAAACCAGGAGCCAGCGATCATCCCAGCGGGGTGTCGGGTTCGGCATTTCGCCACAGCGAACAAGGGCCATTCCCCGAGACTCGCTCCATTTCTGAACTGAGCCGCGACCGTAGTCGGCGACAATGGCGGTGTGGAAGGAGGTGATGGCCGCGGCGATCGAGGACGTGGTCGAGAAGGCCGGTCCGCCCTGCTGACGACCACCTTCCTCGTGGCGGCCGTGATCGGCTGCGGCTCGCAGGCCAGGCCTCCACATTTCACGACCACGCGCATGGGTGTGTACGGTCCCGTCGCCTCGTGCTCGCGGCCTTCCCCAATCGACAAGGCGCCCGGCGGAATAGGTTTCCCAGAGGTCGTCGGGCATGGCAACGACGCCCGGCTGTGGGGCCTCATCATGGCGCCCCGGTATCCGCTCGTCGCGGGTGAAGACGTGGTCAAGATTGTCTGGCACATCACGGGTCACGGCCCGTTGAAGCTCGCTGAGTACGACGAGAGGGGGCGGCCCATTGCCCTGGCGTGGGGGCCAGAGGCGCACGGCACCGAGGCGAGCAATTACGCTCGACCCGGAGAGGAGTGGGGCGCCGGCTACCTGTTCCGACAGCCAGGTTGTTACCACCTCACAGCACACAGAACCAAGGGCCGCGCCGAGGTCTGGCTGTGGGTGCATCCCTCACCGCCACGGTGACGCGTCCGGGACGAGCGCCGCTTTAGCGCGAATAAGAGAAGTCCGGCGCTCGTTAGGGAAAACTAAGTTCATGGAGCATGCGCGAGCGGCGTAGTCTTCGACCTTAGGCGGGCCGCCCGGGACAACGGGGTCGAAAGGCGGCCCGTTCGCCGTTCGGCTACCGACCCGGAAGCTGAAGCAGGGTCTCGCCCGGGTCCTGAACGGGGGGCGGGCGACGGCCTTAGCTTCAGGCCAACTCATCTATGGCGCCGCTTAGCCCGGGGTGCCCCGGCCCACGCAACAGGAGATCCGCCACCCGTCCTGAGTCTTCTGGGCCTGGGCGTGGGAGCGAATTGTCCTGCCCCGATAGCGGAGGCGGAGCTTGACATCGGCGGCGTTTCCGTGAATCCGAACGCTCGTAATCTCGATCTTCTTTGTCACGACCAGGGCCTTGGCCGCACCCAGGCTCGTTACGACACTGAAGATATGCTCGAGGGCGTGCTGGCAGTCGCCGCCGACGCCAACCTTTTTCACGAACTGATCCTGAAGTCCCGGCGTCATCAGACCACAGGCGTCTGCCGCGTGCTGAGCGCTGATCGCGTTGTCGTATCGCGTTCCGAGCGCGATGACCTGCGCCCGGTCTGCTGACGGGCCGGAGGTTGAATTTCCTGTTCCGGAGTTCGAGCTTGAACCGCAGCCCGCCAGCGCTACGCACCCGAGAACCACCGCCCCCATCATGAACGTCGTTCGCATCACGCAAGCCCACGCTACCAGTGCTCTGCTGGTGCTCGCTGTGACGGACCCCAAGATCGGGGTCCGTCACAACAAACCAGAGCGCTACGACTTCATCACCGCCTGGATCAGCATCAGGCAGCCGTCCACACCCTTGGAGCTGCTGAAGCTGGTGGTCAGAGGCGGATCAAAGAGAAGCTGGCCGGGGGTTCCGTCCGAGCAATATTCGGCCTTGTTGCTGGTCGTGTTGACCGCGAGCTCCTCACCCTTCTTGACCGCGAGGTGGACCGGGAACGTCTGAATCGCTCCGGAATTGACGGGGTGAAGCGTCGGCCCGTTGACAACTACCCTGGCCTGCCCGGACATGTGGTCGGAGCTCACGTTGCGCACCGCCACAATCAGGACGTGCAGCTTCGCCGCGCCCTCGGTCCGAAGCCTGATTGCGGTCACCGTTCCGTTCTGCGGGGCCTTGGCATGGCCGGAGAAACCTGGGTAATAGGAACCGACGTGCGTGCACAGTGCCCCTCCGTGCACGCCGTTCTGCGCACAGGTGCTGCCGGCGTTGGCCGGGCTGTGATCGAGGCTTGAACCGAAATACACCTTCGGTGTCGAGGCGCCCGCCGTCGTAACTAGGACGACGCTCAACGTGACAAGCAGCGCGCACGCGGCCCCCAGGAGATTTTTGCGCCAGACCGTCTCAAACATGCGTCTCCTCCAGATGGTTGTGGCATGGCACCGGCCGCAGGGCGCACAGCGACACCCGGCCAGTTGCGCTCGGTCCCAAAAACCGACCCCCATCAACCGCGACAGCTGCGCCGAACCCCGGACTCGGCGTTTCCCGGCAGCGTACCAGGGTGCCTGCGACTTGCGGGCTTATTTTCGCGCGGCGCGCTCTGGCGGTGAAAGGCCGCTGACCGGGCGGTCATCTCGCGCGGGCCGCGATCTCCTAGGGTTCGCGTGGTTGAGCCGCGTTCCCACGAACATCGCCGAGCATGTCGGCCGAACACCGATCGTCCAATTGACCCGGATGGGGGTCGAGGGCGTCGAGCTCTTCGCCAAGCTCGAGGCTTTCAATCCGGGCGGTAGCGTCAAGGATCGGATCGGCGTCTCGATGATCGAGGCCGCCGAGCGCGACGGGCTGATCGAGCCCGGCCGGACCACGATCGTCGAGGCGACCAGCGGCAACACCGGTATCGCGCTCGCGTTCGTATGCGCGGCCAAGGGTTACGACCTCGTGCTCACGCTCCCGCAGGGCATGAGTCGAGAGCGGGAGGGTCTGCTGAGGCTCTATGGGGCCGAAGTTGAGGTGACCGAGTCACTCGGCGGGATGACCGAGGCTGTCGCTGCCGCCCGCCGCCTGGCCTCGCGTGAGGACGTGTTCCTTCCCGACCAATTCTCCAACCCGGCAAACCCTGAGATTCATCGGCGAACCACCGGGCCGGAGCTGTGGGACGCCCTCGACGGCCGCATCGACGTATTCGTTGCCGGGGTGGGCACCGGCGGCACGATCACCGGCGCAGGGGAGGTTTTCAAGGAGCGCCGACCGGGATGCAAACTTGTGGCCGTCGAGCCCAAGGCCTCCGCCGTACTGTCAGGGGGCCGCGCCGGGCCACACAAGATTCAGGGAATCGGGGCGGGCTTCGTGCCGGCGGTACTCAACCGCGAGCTGATCGACGAAGTGATTGCGGTGCAGGACGATGATGCGATCGAAACCGCACGAGCGCTCGCGCGCCGGGAGGGGATCCTTTCAGGAATCTCAGGCGGTGCCGCCCTCTGGGCGGCGCTGGCCGTCGCACGGCGACCGGAGTCAGCCGGCGCGAGGATTGCCGTGGTCCTCCCGGACTCGGGCGAGCGGTACGTCTCCACGCCCTTTTTTGCGCCCTGACTTGGGCGCCCTTCGGCTGGGACAGCGCGGTAGCGCGGGAGAGCGCCCTCGCTACGCTTGGTCAGTGTCCGGGCTGGGCCTTATCCGGCGTGCCGCGCTTGAGATTCGTGGCGCCGTCATGGCGGCGCACGGCCGCGATCCAGCCGCCCGAGATGTCGCCGGGCTCGAGATTCTGGCGACGTGGCCCGGGGTGCACGCGGTTCTGGCCCATCGGCTGGCCCACACGCTGCACGGCGCCTCGGTGCCGCTGGTGCCGAGGGTGATCGCCGCGGTCACACGCTCGGCGACGGGGATCGAGGTGCACCCGGCAGCAAAGATCGGCCGAGGATTCTTCATCGACCACGGGATGGGCGTGGTGATCGGGGAAACGGCCGAGATTGGCGACAACGTGACCCTGTATCAGGGTGTGACGCTCGGCGGCACGGGCTTTCAGACGGGAAAGCGACACCCGACGGTGCAGGACAACGTGACCGTTGGGTCCGGAGCGAAGCTGCTTGGGCCGATCACGGTCGGTCATGGATCGAAGATCGGTGCGAACACCGTGGTCATCCACGACGTACCACCCAACTCGACCGTCGTGGGAAATCCAGGCCACCCTGTGCGAGTGGAGGGGCGCCGACCAGAGGGCCCAGATGCGGACTGGGTCCACCTGCCCGATCCGATCGCCGACGCGCTGAAGGCACTCGCAGCGCGAATAGCCGCACTGGAGCGCACCGTCGAGCGGCTCGCGGGCGAGACCGGTGCCGGAGACGGGTCCGTTGGCGACGGCACGGCTCCAAAACAGAGCGTGACCGCGGGCCACGGTGGATCGCGATCTGTCGGCCCTAACCCCGCAGGCGGCTAGCTCGACCTCGCCGACACGACCGCGCTCTCGGGCTGTTCCAAGGCGTTCAGGTGACTGTGGACGCGGCGCACCCAGTCCTCTGAAAGCTCGTCGGCCTGAGCCGCAAGCCGTGGTGCCCCTAGATGGAGCGGCTCCGGCGCCGGGATGCCGAGGTGCTCGAGCACGCGGTGGACGACGGGCTTCGGGTCGGCCGCCAGCTCCTCGTATGTCACCTTCAGCTGCGGAGGTTGGCCCAGCCCCAGGAAATATGCGTCCCAGGAGGCGTCGTGGGCGGTGAGCAGGCGTACCAGGTAGTTGATCGCCCGGAAGGAGAACACCGGCTCGCGTGCCGGGGCCGTACGGACGTCCTGGCGCCAGGCTTGGGTCTGCACCGCCTTCCACAGCGAGACTGCTTGACGGACTTTGTCCTCACGGGTGATTTGGATGTAGCGCAAGCCCGGAAAAGCCCGTCCCAACACGGCCGGCAGGGGCAGGTCGGCCATTCCCTCGATGGTGCGCAACAGATCCGCGAAGTCGCCGAGATAGCCCCACATCAGCTTCGCGCCAAAGACACCATTCTCGGTCGTGCCCTGCTCGAGCGCCCACTCCAAGTAACGGCCGTAGTCGCTGGGGTTCCACAGGGGATTGGCCGGGCGGACGATCCCGTCGGGCATCTCCCGGAAGGCGAGGCGCTCGATGATGTTGGCGTGGCGCTCGGGGTCGAAGTACTCGTGCGGCCGCCGCGGGACGCCGGAATGTCGGAGCGCTTCGAAATACTCCTCGGGACGGCCTGCCACGCCTGTCTGGTCGAGCAGCTCGCACAACAGTGTGCTCCCGCTCCGAGGCGTCGCGCAGACCAGGTAAGAAAGCATCGGCACCATTAACACCATAAAGTCTGGCGAATTCGTTGACAATGCCTAGAACCCTTCCTCATATCCTCTATCTTCACTCGCACGACACCGGTCGGTACGTGCAGCCCTATGGACATCAGGTGCTCATGCCGAATGTCCAGGCCCTCGCCGACCAGGGTGTGCTGTTCCGGCAGGCCTTTTGCGCCGCCCCGACATGCTCGGCCTCCCGGGCCTGCCTCCTGACAGGCCAGTACGGCCAGACCAACGGGATGCTCGGCCTGGCTCATCGCGGTTGGTCGCTGCGGGACTACTCCCACCACATCGTGCACACGCTGCGCGGCGCGGGATACAGCTCGGTGCTGATTGGCGAGCAGCACATCTCCAAAGATCCGGAGGCGATCGGCTACGACGAGGTGTTCAAGATTCCCACAACACACGTCGAAACGGTCGCGCCGCTCGCCATGGAGGTCTTGCGCCGCGGCCACGAGCGCCCGCTCTTCCTTTCGGTCGGGTTCTTCGAGACTCACAGGGAGTTCCTCGGTCCGGGCTCGCTGCGTGACGTCCATTACTCCCAGGTGCCACCAAACCTGCCCGACACTCGGGAGGTCCGCGCCGACATGGCGGGCCTGAAGGCCAGCGCCCGCTCGCTCGATCACGGCGTGGGGCTCGTCCTGAACGCACTCGACGAGACGGGCATGGGCGACGACACGCTGGTGATCTTCACGACGGACCACGGAATGCCGTTCCCCGGGGCCAAGGCAACGCTCTATGACCGAGGCCTCGGGGTGTTCTTGATTCTTCGCGGACGCTATCCCTTCGACGGGGGCCGGGTGATCGACTCCCTCGTCTCGCACATTGATCTCTTTCCCACGGTGTGCGAGTTCCTGGGCATCGAGCGACCCCACTTCCTCCAAGGGGTGTCGCTGCTTCCGCTGCTCCATGGAGAGGTCCCCGCCGTGCGCGACGAGGTCTTCGCGGGCTCCACCTGGCACGCCGCCTATGAGCCACAGCGGGCGGTGCGAACCACCCGCTACAAATACATCCGCCGCTGGGGCGAGAAGCACACTCCGGTGCTACCCAACACCGACGATGGTCCCAGCAAAGACCTGCTGCTGCGGTACGGGTGGGATCAGCACGAGATCCCGCGCGAGGAACTCTTCGATCTCATCTTCGACCCCAATGAAGCCAACAATCTCGCCTCCGATCCCGGCCACCAGAGCACCCTGGCGCAGCTGCGCGAGCGGCTGGAAGGGTGGATGCGCGAGACCGACGATCCGCTGCTCGCCGGGCGAGTCGATCCGCCGCCGGGAGTCGAGCTCAACGATCCCGGCCAGCGCTCATCGACCGAACAGACGACCCGGGTCGGCTAACGGGAATCCGGGCCAGCGGCGCGACGCCGGGGCTGCGGGCGGTGGCCCGTCCGCGGGCGCGGGTCAGTCCGCGGACGCGGGTCAGTCCGCGGACGTGGGCTCGGGACTGCCGGCCTCGCTCGATTGGGTCGCGGGCCCTTCTCGTACGGCGGCGCGAGTAGCGGACTCCGCTTGGGCAGGCCGCGTTGTACGTTCGCCTTCTGGAATCGCGATCTGGTCCTGATGGTGCGGAGCCCTGCGGGCATGGATGCCATCGGGCAACAAGTTACGGCGGGCGCGGACGAGGTACAGCGGTCGGCCTTTGACCTCGTCGTAGATCCGCCCCACGTACTCGCCCATGATGCCGACCGCGATCAGCTGGATACCGCCGAGCAGAAGGATCACGATGGTGATCGTCGCGAACCCTGGGATATATGAGTTCAGCAGCCGCAAGATGATCACCACGGGGATCGCCACGAACGCCAGCGCGGAAAAGATGAAGCCCATCAGGGTCGCCAGCTGCAGCGGTCTGTGCGAAAACGAGAAGATCGCGTCCAGCGAGAAGCGGATCATCCGGGGTAGCGTGTACTTGGTCTCCCCGGCGTAGCGTGCATCGCGTTCGTAGGGGACCGCGGCCTGGGTAAAGCCCACCCACACCGTCATGCCACGCAGGAAGCGATGCCGCTCGCGCATGGAGTTCAGGGCGTCCAGCGCGCGGCGGTCCAGAAGGCGGAAGTCACCGGAATTGTGTTGGAGCTGGACCTGGGCCAGCGCGCCGAAGAGCTTGTAGAACCACTTGGCGGTCTTGAGCTTGAAAGCCGACTCGCCCGCCCGCTCGCGCCTCACCGCGTAGACGACGTCGCACCCTCGCCGCCAATAGTCGACCATCTCCGGGATCAGCTCCGGCGGATCTTGTAGGTCGGCGTCGATCATCACGACCGCGTCGCCGCGGGCGTGGTCTAGGCCGGCACTGAGCGCGGTCTGGTGTCCGAAGTTGCGCGAGAGAAAAACGACGCACACCCTCGGATCGGAATCCGCGAGCCGCTCCAGGATCTGCGGCGAAGAATCGCGAGAGCCGTCGTCCACCAGCACGAGCTCGAATGGGATTGCCCGGAGCGCGGTGCATACGCGGGAATAGAAGGCCTCCAGCCCCGCCTCTTCGTCGTACACGGGTGCCACCACACTGAGCAGCCCCAGCCTTCGGGCGCCATCGGAGTTCCGACCAGCGTCGTCAGCCATCGAGTCCATGGTAGGGCGGCTCCTGCCCTCGGTCTAGAACGTCATCCGCTGAGACGTATTCCCGACCCTGGAAGGTGCTCGCGCCAATCCGCCACCCACACGCGCGGGCAGCTTCGAATGGGCTCCCGCTCACATCGGTGTCCCGACGTGCGGGATATATCCGATCAGCTGGATGGCGAGGATCACTCCAGACAGGACCAGCGCAGTTCGTCGCAGCCGCTGGTCCCTGCTCAGCGCGGCCAGCGGCATAAGCCAGGCCACATACCACGGCAACAGCGAGCCGGCCGTGACCAGCATCGCGAAGGTCGCCCACGCGGCTCCGTCAAGCCAGTCGAGTTGGCCTCGCCGCACCCGGATGAGCAGCCACACGCAGATCGCGGCAAACACGCATTCCAGCACGATGCCGAACACGTGACCCACGGTAGGCAGCCCCACGACGTTGACGATGAAGCCCGGAATGCTGTGCCAATCCCCGTCGCGCTGGTTCTGCGCGATCGTTGAAGGAAGGTGCAACGGGCCAGTCCCGAAGAGGATCGCGCTTATCAGCCCGACCGCCACGGTGACGGCAACCGCGCCAATTAAGATCTCGCGCCGGCCGCGCAGGCGTTTGCCGGGCTCGCCCAAGAGTGCGAAGGGAAACAGCAGCGCCCCGCTCAGCTTCACCCAAGTTCCGGCCGCGAGCATGCCGCCGCCGGCGACATTGCGCCGCTGAACGAGTGCATATACGCCCGCAACCGATGCGGCGAGCATGAGCAGGTCGTTGTGGGCTCCCCCGACTCCGTAGATGATGAGCAGCGGGTTAAGCCCGACCAGCGCCGCCGCCTTCGCCGCATCCACGCCGCGCCACCGGGCAGCGTTCCATACGAAGGCAACGATCGCGAGGCTCGACAGCGCGGCAATCGCCTTATAGGCGAGCACGTTTGCGGCGATCGAAAGCGGCGCCAGCACGTAAGACACCGCGGTGAATAGAGGCCCATACACGGAGGGAGTGTTGACCCACTTCGCGCCGATGAAGGGGTAGAGGGGATCCATCGAGATCGCATAGGGCCCATGGAGGTAAGGGTTGGCTCCATAGAGCGTGCCCATGCGGCCATAGGCGCCATAGCTGAAGACGTCGGTGGAGAGCAGAGGCGGAGCAAGCAGCATGAGCGCCACGAGCGCCGCTATGCACATCAGCACGGTCCTGGGCGAAAGCCGATCTGATCGCTGCACCGCGATCACGTAGAAGAGGAACATCGCCGCCAGCGTGATCATCACGCCGACCCCGCCGAGATTGATTCCGGCGCCTCCAAACGGGCCCGCGAGCCAGGTTGGAATCGGTCGCACGGAAAGCGGCAACAACGCATCGGTGCTGGCGGCGCTGAGTGCGATCAGCAGACCGGCCGCCAAGAGCCCCGCGATCGCGAGCGCCCCGACCGGGTCGCGGATGAGCACGCGCCTTGCGGTGCGGGCTGTTTCCAGCTCGTATGCGCCGTGCTGCGGTGTGGCGCCGAGAGGGCTACGCACGCTCATGACCTAAAAATGCCCGCTGGGCGGGTCGGTTTCAGCCAGAACATGTTTGTTTCACGTTAGGTGGCATCGGCCACATCAGATCGGTACGCGTCCCACGCAGCAGGCGCGGTGTCTTGACCTCCGAGACGCCGAGGCGCCGGACGGCCTACAAGGGCAACACTAATTTTTCCAGACGACCAGGTCGGTCTTCAAACCCGTGAGTCCAATTGTGCCCGAGAACCGTCGGGCGACCACCCGCGTAGGCGCGGCACGAGCCACATGGCTTCAATCGCAATCTGGGCCGACATCTTGCTGGTACCGGCCCGTCGGTCGGCGAAGATGATCGGCACCTCGACCACCCTGAAGCCGGCCCTTAGGGCACGGTAGGTGACCTCGATCTGGAACCCGTATCCCTCGGCTCTGATCGAGCCCAGATCGATGGTCTCAAGCACCTCGCGACGGATGCACTTGAAGCCCCCAGTCAGGTCGCGGACCGGAACGCCCAGGATCGCGCGCGCGTAGACGCCGCCGCCGCGGCTGACCGCTCTGCGCAGAAATCCCCAGTCGCGAACTCCTCCGCCGGGGATGTAGCGGGAGCCCAGGACGATGTCCGCTCCGGGCGCGGCTTTGAGGAGATCGCCCAGGTAGCGCGGATCGTGAGAGAAATCGGCGTCCATCTGGACCAGCAGGTGCGCGCCGCCGGCAAGGGCGTGGGCGAATCCCTCCCGGTAAGCCTGTCCGAGGCCCTGCTTGCCGGGGCGATGAAGCACTTGCACCCACTCGAGTTCCGCGGCCAGGCCGTCGGCGATCGCGCCGGTCCCGTCCGGCGAGTTGTCGTCTACGACCAGGACCCGATAGTCGTGGCCGACAAACGGTTCGAGCTCCGCACCCACGGCCCGCACGATGGAATCGAGGTTGGGAGCCTCGTTGTAAGTGGGCATGACGATCCAGGTGCGGGCCAGCATCGCCGAGAACGGTAGCTCCCGAGCATGGGCCGCCGACGCGCCGGTGAGCGAGACCTAATGCCTGCCGTAGGCGACGCGGTTCCAGCTGGGCTCGGGTGCGAGCTCGATCGGCTCCCCGCCGCGCTCAGGTTGGGTGTACACGAACCCGTGCCTCTCGTCATCGAAGCAGACGTCGAGCTCTCCCTCCTTGACGCGCTGGTCAAGCCAAGCACCGCGAAAGATCAGCCTTCGCAGCCAATGGACGAGCGAGCGCTCCGAGGGCCCCACCAGCTCGGGCCAACAGTCGTTGACGTGCTCACCGAGCGGCGAAGCGGGATCGGTCACCTCGCCGTTGACTACAAGGCTGACGAGGTCCTCGGCCTCGTCGTCCTCGACCGGACCCCAGAGAAACCCGACCTTGCGCGCCGCCTGCTCACAGCGTTCGCGGAAATCTCGCTCATTGAATGTGAACCGCAGCTCCCCGTACTCGAGCACGAAGTCTTCACCTGAGCTGTAGTTCCCACGCCGGTACATGAGGCGTCGGGATCATATGTCCGATTCCTTCTCCGGCGGGCGGATGAACGCGATGTTGCATCTACGGGCGGCGCGTGCGCTGCACAAGGATCCCGCGCCTCAACGATCGCTCGCAAATAGCGAATGCAACGTTGCAGACCCCTGCGGGGTGGGGGGCGAAACCCCGACGCCGGCGCGCTCAGGGATGCATGAACGAACCCTGCGCCACCATCCTGCTGATCGAAGACCACTCCGCCACCCGGACGTTTTTGTCCGACAACCTCTCGGCGGACGGCTATGAGGTCCTGGAGGCGGAGACCGCCTGCGACGCCGAGCACATGATCGCCTCGGAGTTTCCGGACCTAGCGATCCTCGATCTGGCCCTCCCGGACCGCGACGGGCTGGAGCTTCTACGCGAAGTGCGCGAGTCGGATCGCGTCGCCGGAAGGTTTGACCCAGACCTCCCGATCCTCGTTGTAACCGGCCGAACCAGCGAGCTCGACTGCTTGCGCGGCTTCCGTCGGGGGGCTGATGATTACGTGCGAAAGCCTTTCTCCTACCCCGAACTCCAGGCCCGGGTCGCAGCGTTGCTCAGGCGGGGCGAACACAGGACCGGGCCCGGGCGCATGAGGATCGGCTCCCTTGAGCTCGATCCTCTCGCCCGTCAGGTCTGGCTGCATGGAAACGAGGTCAAGCTGTCGAAGAAGGAGTACGCGTTGCTGCGAGCGCTCGCAGGCGACCCCACGCGGGTCTTCACGCGCGAGGAGCTTCTGCGCGGCGTGTGGGGATACAGGTCCATGGGCATAACGCGGACCTTGGACTCCCACGCTTCACGGCTGCGCCGAAAGCTTTCCGTGGCCGGGGACCGCTTCGTGGTCAACGTGTGGGGGGTGGGGTACCGGTTGGTCGACGGAACGCTGCCGTGAGCGTGGGCGTGGCTCTCGTGGGGTGGGGGCTGGCCGTGCTCGCGATGGCGCTGGCTTTGGGCGCCGAGTTGCGTCGCAGCCGACGGCTCGAGGCGGTCGCGCGCGCCGCCCACGAACTTCGAGGCTCGATCGCCGCCGCTCGCCTGGGGGTCGGGCTCGGCGTGCGGCGAGGCGGGCTGACCGCTTCGCCACTGCGGGGGGTAGAGCTCGAGCTTGAGCGTGCCGCGCTGGCGCTCGAGGATTTCGCCGCTGTGGGCGGCGGCTCGCCGGCGCCGCAACGCTTTGGTGACGTGGACCTTGCCGCGTTGCTGGCTGACTGCGCCGAGGCGTGGCGTCCGGCGGCCGCGACGAACGGTGGCGGGATCGATGTCAGCTGCGCGGCGGGGGCGGCGGTGGTCCACGGCGACCGGCTGAGACTCGCCCAGGCTTTCGACAACCTGATCGCGAACGCAATCGAGCATGGTGGTGGAGCCGTCGCGGTCTGCGCACGGATGGATAGGAGTTCCGTCAGGGTCGAGGTGACAGACGGCGGGCCCGGACTGCCCGCGCCCGTGACAGAGTTGTCGCGCCGGGCCCGCCGCGGGCGCGGGTCGCGGGGCCGGGGTCTTGCGATCGCGTCCGCGGTCGCGCACGAACACGGCGGTCGTCTGGCGTCTGCGCCCAGCGACCGTGGCGCGAGGCTCTCGTTGGAACTCCCGCTCGCCGGCGATGGACACCCCATGCGCCTTCCGAAGCAATAGCCGCACGCACCTAAGCCCGACGAAGTCCATCGTGTTTCGGAAACCGAAGCGAAATGGACATAGACCGAGGGGGGCGGCGGCGCGCCCCTAGACCCGCCCCGGCGCCAATAGACCCGCGCGGCAGGCCCGAAACCCGCAACTTCCCGCCCAGCCGTTAATCCTGCACGAGAACGTGCACGACGAGCGCGGCCGCATGCCCCTCTGAGTCTTCTGCGGCGAGGCCCGTAATCACCCGCCGTTTCGGCCTTCAGGGGGTGCTGGTGTGTCCCTGTGGGACAGCAGATGAGATTTGGGTTGCAAAGTGGGGGAAAGTGGGATATCGTGGCGACCGCATGCAGAACCCGGGTGGCAGGGCTCCTCCCACCCAGCCACCCGGGTTCGAGTTTCCCCGGCTTTCGAACGAGAACCATTGACCTTCCGCGGAACGTTCGAACACGCGCTTGACGCGAAACACCGACTGACTGTTCCAGCGAAGTTTCGCGCCGCCTTGGCCGATGGGGTCGTGCTTGCCGCCTCGCCGGAGATCAACGCCGACGCGCCCCGCTCGATCGCCATCTGGACGCCGACCGCCTATGACGTTTACACAACCGCCACCCTCCAGAACCTCAGCCCCATGTCGCCCAAGGCACGGGAGCTCAAGCGGTTCTTCTTCGGCAACTCCCATGACACCGAACTTGATTCCGCCAACCGCGTGATGATCCCCCCGCCGCTGATGAGATACGCCGGACTCGACCGCGAGGTCGTGGTAACGGGCGCCGGCGACTGCCTCGAGGTGTGGGATCGAGGCGCGTACCACTCCTACTACGAAGACGTTCTGGTCCGGATTCCCGACATCGCCGCGAGCCTTGCCGACACTGCTTGATATGACAGAAACGCACGTCCCCGTGCTCGCCGGCGAGCTGATCGCAGTGCTCGACCCGCAGCCAGGCGATGTGGCCGTGGACTGCACGCTCGGAGGTGGAGGTCACGCCCGGCTGGTCGCGGATCGCATCGGCCCGGAGGGGCTGCTCGTGGCGATCGACCGCGATCCCGAGGCCGAAGAGCGATTTGTGCACCTGGCGGCGGAGGTCCCGTGCAAGACGCGCTTCCTGCGCGAAGACTTCAGCGCAGCGCTGCACGGGTTGCGCCAGGAGGGGTTTGCCGCGGACGTCGTCTACTTCGACCTCGGGATGTCCTCGCTCCAGCTCGGGGCCTGGGAGCGCGGGTTCTCCTACGCATATGACGCTCCGCTCGACATGCGGATGGACCCCAACCAGGAGCTCACGGCCCGCGAGATCGTCAACGGCTGGGATGAAAGACGCATCGCAAACGTTCTGCGCGAGTACGGAGAGGAGCGGTATGCGCCCCGCATCGCTCGCACCATAGTGCGGGCTCGCCGGCAGGGCGAGCTGGCAACGACGCAGCAACTGGTGGATGCGATCAAGGCGGCGATCCCAACCCCCGCCCAGTTCGGGGCCGGTCACCCCGCGCGTCGCACCTTCCAGGCCCTGCGCATAGCCGTCAACGACGAGCTCGCGCAGCTGGCTGCGGCGCTTCCCGGCGCTTGGGAGTTGCTGAGGCCGGGTGGCAGGTTGGCCGCGATCGCATTTCACTCACTGGAGGATCGGCAGGTCAAGAGGTTCCTTGCCGAACGGGCGCGTGGATGCGTGTGCCCGCCCGAACTGCCCGTATGCGTCTGCGGCCGTCGTCCTGAGGCCGAGCTACTGACCCGCCGGGCTCTCGCTCCTTCCGCCGGAGAGGTGTCGGCGAATCCTCGGTCCCGCTCGGCCCACTTGCGGGCCGCTCGCAAATTGGAGGTAGAACCATGACGCCCGCCGCCCCCGCAGGCGCCGAACAGGCCCCCCATCACACAGGCGCCAAACCGCCCCCCCATAAGACGGCCGCGGAGCGCACCGCCCCCGCCCGGCGCCGCAAGTCACCCGGATCGCCGAGCGGTCCGGTGCCGCGGCGCGTTTCCGGTCCGGTCGCTGCGCCCGCGGCCCAGCCGAGGCGGGAGCCCGCCGAGCCGCGGCTGCCGCGGTCTCGGCCCGCGCGCAAGCAAACCCTCTCCCAGCGACTTGCGACACTCCTGCGGTCGCTCCCCGACCACCCCCTGCTTGACCGCCTCGTCCGGGGCCGTGCCTGGATTCCTCTGCTCGGGGTGATGCTGGTCGGGATCGTCGCTATGCAGGTGGAGCTGCTCAAGCTCAACGCGTCCACGGGCCGATCGATCGAGCTGATCGGCTCATTGCAGGGCCGCAACGACCTCTTGCATGCGCAGGTCGCCTCGGCCTCCGATCCAAACCGGATCGAGCGCCTGGCCGGCCGCATGGGAATGACCATGCCGGGTCCCGCGTCGATCACCTTCGTGAAGGCGCGATCGGCGAGCGCCCGCCGTGCGCTGGCGGGGATCCGTGTCCCGAATCTGGCTGCCTTCGAAGCGGCCCTGCGCGCGTCGAACGCCGCAACGCAACTTCCGGCAGCGAGCCCCCCGCAAACGGCGGGGCCCGCAAACGGCGCGGGCCAGGCAGCGAACACCACCTCGACGGCTTCTGGAGCTCAAACGAACTCCACGGCTCAGACCACCAGCACCACCACGGCTCCGGCCACGACATCGTCTCCCGGCGCTTCAACGGGCGCAGCGTCTCCGCCTCCCGCGACCGCGCCGTGACCGCGGTGGCTTCGATCGATCGTCGACTGAGAGTTCTATTCGTAGCGTTCTTGGGGCTGCTGGCCTTCGGCGTGCTGCGCGCGACCGAGCTGGGCACAGTCAAGGCCGCCAGCCTTCGGCGGGCGGCAGCCAGCGAGCAGGTGACTATCAGAACCGTCCCCGCCCCGCGGGGCACCATCATGGACCGAAACGGCGTGGAGCTCGCGCTCTCCGAATCAGCGGACGACGTGGTTGCGGATCCCTATCTGATCCGGCATCCGCAGTCGGTGGCCGACCGTCTCGCGCCGCTGCTCCAAGCCCCCGTGCCAAAGCTGCTGAGCGAGTTGACCAAGCCCCACAGCGGCTTCGTCTATCTCGCTCATCAGCTCGTGGCCGAGCGCGCGCAGGCGATCATGAACCTGCGGATCAACGGCCTCTCACTGGTGCCGGAAGTCAAGCGGGTCTACCCGCGAGGAGCGATGGCGGGTCAGGTGATCGGGACGGTCGGATGGGGCGACAAGGGGCTAAGTGGCCTTGAGTACCTCTACAACCGCGCGCTGCGCGGGACAAACGGCCTGCGAAAGACGGTCGATGACGCGATCGGCCAGCCCATCTCGATCGACGATTTGCGGCCGACGAAGGCGGGGCAGAGCATTCGGCTGACGCTCGACTCCGCACTCCAGAACGAGGTCGAACGTGTGCTCGCGGGCGTGGCCGCCAAGTACCACCCGAAGGGCGCCACCGCGATCGTGATGAACCCCAACACGAGCCAGATCCTCGCGCTCGCCAATTGGCCGCGCCTGGACCCCAACAACGTGGGTTCGGCCCCGGCTCCATCCTTCGACGACCTCGCGGTTGGTCTCGACTACGAGCCCGGCTCGACGTTTAAGGCGATCACGGTCGGCGCGGCGCTCCAAGACCATCTGATTACCCCGTCCACCAAGTTCAACATTCCGCCGGTGCTGAACTATTCGGGCAGTCAGATCCACGACGCGGAGGCTCACGGCTTTGAGAAGCTGACCGTCGCGCAGATCCTCAAGTACTCGAGCAACATCGGCGCGGTGGAGATCGGCTCCAAGCTCGGTCCCCGCCGGTTTGACGCCTGGGTGCACCGTTTTGGGTTTGGAACGCGGACCGGCGTAGACCTGCCGGGGGAAGAGCAGGGCATCATCAGGCGATGGTGGCAGTACTCGGGCACCTCGATGGCGAACCTGCCGTTCGGGCAGGGCGAATCGGTCACGCCGATGCAGATCCTGGCCGCGTACGCAGCGATCGCAAACGGTGGTGTGCTGCGCACGCCCCAGATCGTCGACTCGGTTGGCGGCAAGCGGCTTCGCGAGGCGCAGGGCCACCGGATCCTCTCGTCCGGGGTCGCTCGCCAGTTGCGGCTGATGCTGCGCGGCGTGTTCGCCGACGGCGGCACCGCATCGGGAGCCGCGATTCCGGGCTACGACATGGCCGGCAAGACGGGGACCGCCAACATCGCCGTGAACGGCCACTACTCGACCAGCGAATACGTCGCCTCGTTCGTCGGCATGGTGCCGGTCAACCACCCGCGACTGCTCGCGCTCGTGGTGGTAGACCAGCCGCACGGCGGAATCTTCGGCGGTTCGGTGGCGGCCCCGGCCTTCCAGCAGATAATCGGCTGGGCGGTGCCCTACTTCGGGATATCACCACACTAGTGGTCGCGGAGCAGGAGGGAGTCCTCGCTGCACCAGACAGAGACTGCAGAACGGTGCGTCGGCGATCTCCGACGCACCCCTAAGTACACTCATCTGGCGATGCGGCTGGACGAGGTGATTTCCGGCGCCCCGGCCTCCGCTTCGGACATCGACGTCACCGACCTCGCCTACGACCACCGTGCGGTGCGGCCGGGCACCCTGTTCTTCTGCGTGCCCGGTCAGACTCGCGACGGCCACGAGTTTGCGGATGAGGCGGTGAAGCGCGGAGCGGTTGCACTGGTCGGCGAACGGGTGCTTCACGCGGGCGTGCCCGAGATCGTGGTCCCTTCAGTGCGCGCGGCCATGGCCCCGGCAGCTTCCCGCTTGAACGGCGATCCGACGGCGCAACTCGAGGTGGTGGGGGTGACGGGCACCAACGGCAAGACCACCACCGCTTATCTGGTGCGCGCGTTGCTCGAAGCCGACGGCCGCGCCTGCGGGCTGCTGGGCACCGTAAAGAGCGTCATCGGCGGGGAGTCTCATACGGTCGTGCGGACCACACCCGAGGCGATCGACCTCCAGCGGACGTTCCGCGGCATGGTCGAGGCCGGCGACGTGGCGTGTGCGATGGAGGTCTCCTCGCACGCGCTCGCGATGCATCGCGCGGATGCGATCCATTTCGCGGTGGCGATCTTCACAAATTTGTCAAGGGACCACCTCGACTTTCACCCCACGATGGAGGACTACTTCGCTGCCAAGCGGCGCTTGTTCGACGAGTTGGGGCCACGGACCGCCGTGGTCAACATCGACGACGAGCGTGGCCGCGAGCTGGCCCGGTCTCTCGCCGATCCGATCACCTACGGGCTCGAGTCGGGCGATGCGGACTATCGAGCGATCGAGGTGCAGACCGGGCTGGCAGGTTCGCGGTTCGTGGCGCTGACTCCCGACGGACCGCTTCAGTGCAGCTCGCCACTGCGGGGCGTCTTCAACGTCTACAACGTGCTTGGCGCGCTGGCCGCTGCCCGCGCACTGGACGTAGCGGGTGACGTCGCCGCGGAGGCGATCTCGCACGCAGGCCAGGTCCCTGGGAGGTTCGAGCCGGTCGACGAGGGGCAGGAGTTCGCCGTGCTCGTCGACTACGCCCATACTCCCCAGGCGCTCGAAAACGTGCTACTCGCGGCGCGGCAGCTCACCCGTGGGCGCCTGCACGTGGTGTTCGGCGCGGGCGGAGATCGCGACCCCGGCAAGCGCGCGCCGATGGGGGAGGTCGCGAGGCGCCTCGCCGACCGCGTCATCGTCACCTCCGACAACCCTCGATCCGAGGACCCCGAGGCGATCATCGCCGAGGTCCTCGCCGGGGCAGGTTCGGACACCCCCTGGAACGTCGACCGCCGGCAGGCGATCGCAGAGGCCATCGCGGGCGCGGAGGCCGGGGACGTGGTGGTGATCGCCGGCAAGGGGCACGAGCAAGGACAGGAGTTCGCTGCGGGACATAAGGTGCCGTTCGACGATCGGGAGGTCGCCCGCGAGGTGCTGCGCCGGGACATCCCGTCGGTGAGCCACGAGCCGCTTCAAGCGTGAGGCCCTGGGGATCAAAGGAGGTCGCGCGCGCCTCGGGAGCGCGGCTGGTGGCAGGGCACGACACTGCGGCAGGCCCCGAGCGCGTCACCATTGACTCGCGTCAGGCCGCCCCCGGCTCGCTGTTCGTCGGGCTGCCGGGCACCCAGGTTGACGGCGGCAAATTCGCCTCGGACGCGCTCACAGCCGGAGCGTGGGGGGTTATCGTGGCGCCCGAGCACGCCGAGAACTTGCGGGCCCTCCAGCCCACATCTGCCGGGGTGGTGCTCGCCGCGGAGCAGCCTCTGGTTGCTCTGCAGCGGCTGGCGGCCGCGTGGCGCCGGGAACTGGGAGCGCAGGTGATCGCGGTCACCGGCTCCACCGGCAAGACGACGACCAAGGACATTCTCGTCTCGCTCCTTTCTCCGACCAGGCGAGTCGCATCGACGCGCGCGAACTTCAACACGGAGATCGGCGTTCCGCTTGAGATCCTCTCGGCCCCGCAGGACACAAACGTGCTCGTGCTCGAGCATGCGATGCGTGGCTCAGGCCAGATCGCCGAGCTCGCCGCGATCTCGGAGCCGGACGTCGCTGTGATCGTGAACGTCGGTCCGGTCCATCTCGAGCTGCTCGGAACGCTCGAGGCGGTCGCCGCCGCGAAGGCCGAGCTGATCGAGGGGTTGCGCGAAGGAGGCACGGCGGTCGTGCCGGCGCACGAGCCGTTGCTCGCGCAGTTTCTTCACTCCGCACAGCACGTGATCACATTCGGTCCTGGAGGGGATGTCCAGTTCCGGCGCTCAGACGTCGGGGAGCCCGTCGAAATTGACCTCGCAGGCCGGGTGATCGAGCTCGAAGTTCCCTTCTCGCAGGCCCACCTGCGCGCCAACCTGCTCGCTGCGGTGGCAGCGGCGAGCGCCGTCGGGGTGATCCCAAGTGGCCGTGTGGAGGTAGCTTTCTCGCCTGGCCGAGGCCAGCGAACCGAGCTTCCGGACGGCATCACGGTGATCGATGACTGCTACAACGCCAACCCCATGTCGATGCGAGCCGCGCTCGACGATCTGGTTGCGACCGCTCCGCCGGGCGGCTCCGCGCGCCGGGTGGCGGTGCTCGGTGACATGCTCGAACTGGGACCCGACGAACGCGCTTTTCACATCGAGGCCGGCCGCCACGCCGATGAGATCGGCATCGATCTGCTGATGACCGTCGGTCGGCTGGCCGAGGCGATGGGGGAGGCATTCAACGGGGAGAGCTACCGCGCCGCCACCGCCGCCGAGGCTGTGCCCCTGGTGCGCGAGCTGGTCAAGCCGGGAGACGTCGTGCTGGTCAAGGGCTCGCGCGGAGTGGGGCTCGAGGCGGTGTGCTTCGCCCTGACCGCGGACCCGGACTGATGGGTCCGCTGGCCGCAGTCGGGGGCTCGATCTCGGGCCGGGTGCTGATCGCGGGCACGGCGTCGCTCTTGATGTGCGTGTTTCTCAGCCCCAAGTTCATCGAGTTCCTGCGCCGCCGCGAGTTCGGCCAGAACATTCGCGAGGAGGGCCCCCAGGGTCATCTGCGCAAGGCGGGGACGCCGACGATGGGCGGGATCATTATCTTCTTGGCGATCGCGGTGCCGTTCCTGGTGCTCTCGCACCGCGATTGGCAGGCCATAGGCGTCTTCGGCGCCACGATCGCGTGCGCGCTGCTGGGCTTCGTCGACGACTTCATGAAGATCGTCAAGCGCCGCTCGCTGGGCCTACGGGCCCGCACCAAGCTGCTGCTGACCGCGGCGATCGCGGTTGGACTGTGGTGGATTGCCACCCAGAAGGTGGGGCTCGCTCCAACCGTACGCCTGCGCTTCGTCGATGTGACGATCGATCTCGGCCCGTTCTATCCGGTCTTCATCTTTCTCGTGCTGGCCGGTTCGACGACCGCCGTGAACTTCACGGACGGGCTCGACGGCCTTGCCGCCGGCTGCTGCGCGATCGTGCTGTTGGCGTACGTCGCGATCACGTTCATCACCCCTGGCAACGGTGGCGATCTGACGATGGTCGCCGGCTGCCTCGTGGGGGGCTGCATCGGCTTCTTGTGGTTCAACAGCTTCCCCGCCAGCGTGTTCATGGGCGACACCGGCTCGCTGGGACTCGGCGGGGCGATCGCGGGGCTGGCGGTGATGACCAAGACCGAGGTGCTGCTGATCCTGATCGGCGGTGTTTTCGTGGTCGAGGTGCTGTCGGTCGTGGCTCAGGTGATCTCATTTCAGACGATGCGCAAGCGCATCTTCCTGATGGCCCCGCTCCATCACCACTTCGAGCTCAAGGGGTGGTCCGAGACGAAGATCATCCTCCGGCTGTGGATCATGGCGGCTGCCTGCGCCGCGATTGGCTTCGTCGTCTACCAGCTCAGCATTCGTGGCTGACGGTCGCCGCACCCCGGGCGCGTGGACCACTGGGCCGTGAAGCCGCGGCCGCCGCTCCCGCATGGACCATTTCTAGTCGTAGGCCTGGCCCGTTCTGGACTGGCCGCGGCGCTGACCTTGCGAGCCCGCGGGGAGGAGGTGATTGGTTGCGATGCGGGCTCGCGCGAGGAGCCGCATCTCCGCGAGGCAAGCGAAAGGCTTTCTGAGGCAGGTGTCGAAGTAGTGCTGGATGCGTCAGGCGACGCTCTTGCCGCCCGCGCCGGGACGCTCATCAAGAGCCCCGGCGTCCCGACAGATGCTCCGGCCGTGGTCGCGGCGCGGAAGCGCCGGCTGCCCGTGCTCGGAGAGCTCGAGCTCGCCTGGAGGCTCTTGCCCAACGAGTTTCTGGCAGTGACGGGGACCAACGGCAAGACCACGACCACGGAGTGGATCGGTCACGTCCACCGGCAGGCCGGTGCCCCCGTGGCGGTGGCCGGCAATGTGGGGACCGCCGTCTCCTCGCTGGTGGGCAAAGTGTCGCTCGACGACACGATCGTGTGTGAGGTGTCCTCGTTTCAGCTCGAGGACTCGGAGGCCTTTGCCCCTGAAGCCGCTGTCCTGATCAACATCAGCCCTGACCATCTCGATCGCCATGAGAGCTTCGAGGCCTACGTAAAGGCCAAGCTGCGGATCTTTCGAAACCAGACCGGCGAGGACGTGGCGGTCATGCCCGAAACCCTGCCTGGGTTTCTCGGCCAACTCGCGCTGAAGCCTTCAGCAGGGAAGGCGCAACAGGTCGAATTCGGCCGGGGCGCCGCGGCCGCGCTGCGCGAACACGACCACCGGCTCTGGTGGCGCGGCGAGCCGTTGATCTCCGTCCAGGATGTCTCCCTCCCCGGGGCTCACAACCTCCAGAACGCGATGGCCGTAGCTTCGGTCTGTCTGGCCCGCGGACTGCAGGCCGAAGCCGTGGTCGCGGGACTGAAGAGCTTTCCGGGGGTGGCCCACAGGCTGGAGCTCGTGGCCCAACGCGACGGTGTCTCATACGTCAACGACTCGAAGGCCACGAACGTGCAGTCGACTCTTGTCGCACTCGGTGCTTATGAAGGCGGGGTGCATCTGATCGCCGGCGGCCGCTCCAAGCACCAGGACTTCACGCCGCTGGCGCCGTTGGTCGCGCAGCGGTGCCGGGCCGTGTATCTGATCGGCGAAGCCGAAGCTGAGCTGGCCACCGCGCTTGAGCGCACCGAGGTGCCGCTGCGCCACGAGGGCGATCTGGAGCGGGCCGTGGACGCCGCCCGTGCGGCGGCCGTGCCGGGCGATGTGGTCCTGCTCTCGCCGGCGTGTGCCAGCTATGACCAGTACCGCAACTTCGAGCAGCGTGGCGAGCACTTCCGGACCTTGGTGGAGGCTCGATGAGCCTCGCCACCGCGCTGCGTCAACGCACCGCCGCGACCGCACCACGCCACGACCGCCGCGACCGTGGCGCCCGGCCTCGAGCGGCGGCGCCGCCGATCGAGCATCGGCTGCTCATGACGGCCACGCTGTGCCTGCTGGCCTTCGGCGCGGTGATGGTCTACAGCGCCTCCTCACCGCCGGGAGTTCTATCCGGTCAGGGCCTGGGCACCGGGACATTCATCCGCTACGTGCTGTTTGCGGCGGTTGGACTGGTGGCCATGCAGATTCTCTCCCGACGTGGTCTGGCGTTGCTCGATGAGCGCGCGTTGCGCGTCTTTTTGATCGGCTCGTGTGCCCTGCTGATGCTGGTGCTGGTCCCGGGCCTGGGAAGGGAGGTCAACGGTGCACGGCGCTGGTTTGCCGCGGGCCCGATCGAATTCCAGCCCTCGGAGCTCGTGAAGCTGGCCTTGGTGCTCTACGCCGCCCGGTACCTCGCCGATCACCCGAAGCGGATCGGCCCGCGCCTGCTGCCACTGATCACGCCGATCGCGGTCGTGGCCGGGCCGGCGTGCCTGTTGATCGTTCTCGAGCCCGACATGGGTACCGCGCTGGTGATCGCGTTCACGCTGGGCGCCCTGCTGCTGGCTGCGGGGATTCCTCCGCGCCAGCTCGCCCTGCTGGCGGCGGTGGGCGGGGTGGTCGCGCTGCTGTTCGTCCTTGCGGAGCCTTACCAGCGGGCACGACTCGAGTCTTTCCTTCACCCCTGGTCCTCAAAATCCACCACGGGATTCCAGGCCGTTCAGGGCCAGATCGCGCTGGGCTCCGGGGGCGTGTTCGGGGATGGCCTGGGCCGCTCGGTGCAGAAGATCTTCTACCTGCCCGAGGCGCCGACCGACTTCATCCTCGCCGTGATCGGCGAGGAGCTCGGTGTCGTCGGCATCGGGCTGGTGGCGGTTTTGTACGGCCTGCTCGGCTACGCCGGCTTCCGTACAGCGCGTCGGGCCCACGATCGATATGCCAAGCTGCTCGCCAGTGGTCTCACCTCGCTGATCCTGTGCCAGGGGGTTATGAACATCTTCGTCGTGCTCGGCCTCATGCCGCTCACAGGCGTGCCCCTGCCCTTCATCTCCTACGCGCCCACGAACCTGTGCGTGATGCTCGCCTCGGTCGGCCTGCTGCTCAACATTGCCCGGCCCCGGAGGCGGCTGACCGTGGTGGAGGCTCCGCGGTCTGATACGGATCGTGATCGGCGCTGGCGGGACCGCAGGGCACGTCGTGCCCGCGATAGCGGTCGCCGACGCGCTGCGAGCTGAGGGAGCGGAAGTCGTCTTCCTCGGCGGCCAGCGAGCCGAGGCGCAGCTTGTCCCCGCTGCCGGCTACGAGTTCGAGCCGCTGGTGGTCCAGCCGCTTCCGCGCGACGGTCGACGCCTCAGTGGATCGGCGCGGGCCGCGGTCACGGACGCCGGGGCATTGAGGCGCGCGCTGGCGCTGCTTGGCGAGCTTCGAGCGACGGCGGTGCTGGGAGCGGGCGGCTACGTGGCCGGGCCCACCGGACTGGCAGCAGTACTGCGGCGCATGCCGCTGGTGCTGATGGAGGCCGACAGCCACCTCGGCCTGACCAACCGCCTGCTGGCGCCGTTTGCCCGTCGCGTCTGTCTGGCCTTCCCGATCGTGGGGCGCGATGGCGCCCGTTACCGGGTGTGCGGACGCCCGCTGCCGGCGCTGGCGACCGACCGCAACGCCGCTCGCGCACGCTTTGGGATCGGCCCGGACGAGAAGTGTGTGCTGGTTTTCGGCGGCTCCCAGGGCGCTCGCTCGATCAACCAGGCCGCGATCGAGGCCTTTCGCGGCGCCCAGTTCAGAATCCTCCACGCCGCCGGGGAGCGCAACGTCTCGGAGCTTCGGCCACCCGGACCGCATTACGACCTGCGCGGGTACATCTCCGACTTCAGCGAGGCGCTGCTGGCGTCAGACGTGGTGGTGGCGCGCGCGGGCGGCTCGGTGTTCGAGATCGCCGCTCAAGGACGGCCGGCCGTGCTCGTTCCGTATCCCTACGCCACCGCCGATCACCAGATGCTCAACGCCCACTTCATGGCCGACGCCGGCGCAGCGGTGGTGATCCCCGACTCGGAGCTGACGCCGGCCAGGCTGGCCGAGGAGGTGGGGCGGCTGCTGGCCGACCCGGCGCGCGCCGCGGCGATGTCTAATGCGGCTCTGTCGGTGGCGCGCCCCCGGGCAGCGCAGGAGATCGCGCACGAGGTCATGGCCGCCGCGGCAAAGGGACGGATGCGATGACCGGGCGCGAGTCCGGCTCGCGGTCGATTGCCGAGCGCGAGTTCGCATCGCGCAGCCTGCATTTCGTGGGCATCGGAGGGGTGGGGATGAGTGGTGTGGCGCTGGTGGCGCACGAGCTGGGAGCCCGAGTCACGGGGTCCGACCAGGCCACGTCCACGTACCTTGACGCGCTTATAGAGCGCGGGATCCAGACGACGATGGGCAATGCCGCCGAGAATGTGCCGCCGGGGGCGGAGGTCGTCTACTCGACCGTGGTGCCGCCCGACAACCCGGAGCGCCGAGCCGCGGCAGGGCGCGAGCTTCACCGCTCCGAGCTGCTTGCGCAGATTGCGGCGCTCCGGCGAGCCATCGCCATCACCGGCACTCACGGCAAGACAACCACGGCTGCGATGGTGGTCCATGCCCTGCAGGCCACCGGACTCGACCCCGCATACGTGATTGGAGGCGAGCATCGCTCACGAGGCATATACGCGGGCTGGGGAACGGGGGAATGGATTGTCGTGGAAGCAGACGAATCCGACCGCTCGCTGCTCAACCTCACCCCCGAGATTGCGCTGTTGACCAGCGCCGAGCTCGATCACCACACCACCTATGGCTCGAGGCTGGAGCTCGAGGAGACCCTGCGCGAGTTCATGGCGCGCGCGAGGGGGGCCGTGGTGGTGTGGAACCGCCCTGGACTGCGGGAGTTGTGCCCCCGCGGGGCGATCCCATACGACGCCCCCGAGCCCCTGCTCGAGCGAGGCCGATCGCGCTTCGAGTGGCGCGGTCTCGAGGTCGTGCTGCGCGTCCCCGGAGCCCACAACGCGATCAACGCCGCCGGTGCGCTCGAGGTGGCGACTCTGGCCGGCGCAGACGCCGCCGCGGCGGCTCGCTCACTGGCCGGCTTTGCGGGCGTTCACCGTCGGCTCGAACTGCTCGGCGAGACCCCGGCGGGCGCCACCGTCTACGACGATTACGCGCACAATCCGACCAAGATCTCTGCGGCGATCGACGCGGTGCGTACATTCGGGCCCCGGCGTGTCGTGGCGGTGTTCCAACCTCACCGCTACTCACGTACAGCCGCGCTTTTCAGACCGCTCGGGACCGCGCTGACGCGCGCGGATTTGGTGGTGGTGCTGGACGTGTACCCCGCCGGTGAGCGTCGCGACGACTATCCCTCAGTCGACGGTTCACTGGTGGCCGCGGCTGCGGCGGAGCAGGCGTCGGGGCGTCAAGTCGCCTGGCTGCCGGGGTTTGACGAGGCGCGTTCATTTCTCGACGCCACGCTTCGGTCCGGCGACCTTTGCCTGGTCATGGGTGCGGGCAACATCGACGACTTGGGGCGCTTGCTGGTATCGGGGGCCGAGCCGACTGTGAGTCGGCCCGTGCCCGCGTCGGCATCCTGATCGCCGCCGGGCCGGGATCTACCCTGCGACTCGTGCCGGATCTGCCCGATGGAGTGCAGCGCGACTATCCCCTTTCCCGGCTTACCACCATCCGCACCGGTGGAGCAGCCGAGCTGTTTGCACGGGTGGGAACAGTCGAAGAACTCGAGCGGCTGCTTGAGTGGGCCGCCGGCAGCGGCCGCGAGGTAGGGGTAGTCGGGTCGGGGTCGAACCTCTTGATAGCGGACGAGGGGGTCCGCGGACTGGTGTTGAAACTCGACGAGGAGCTAGGCGGAATCGAGATCTCAGGCACGCACATCCGTTGCGGGGGCGGTGCCCGCCTGCCTACCATCGCCGCCCGCGCGGCGCGGGCTGGGCTTGCCGGGATCGAGTTCGGAGTCAGCATTCCGGGGACCGTCGGCGGTGCCGTTCGGATGAATGCGAACGCCTACGGCGGTGATTTGGCCCGGGTGCTCGAGTGGGTGGACGTGTCCACCGCGGCCGGGACCGAGCGGCGCACCCCGGCCCAGCTCGGTTTTTCCTATCGCCGCTCCGCCCTGCGGCAGGGCGAGGTGGTGGCGCGGGCGTCGTTCGTACTCGAGCCGGCCGAGCGCGCCGCGGTGACGGCAAAGCTTGCCGAGTTGCGAGGTCTGCGCAAAGAAGCCCAGCCGTCCGGCATCCGCACATTTGGCTCCACCTTCAAGAACCCCCAGGACCCGCGTGCCCAAGGCCGCACCGCGGGCCAGCTGCTCGAAGCGGCCGGGTGTCGCGGGATGCGCATCGGGGGGGCGGGGTTCTCGGTCAAGCACGCCAACTTCATCGAGAACCACGGCGAGGCGACGACCGCTGACGTGGTGGCGGTGATGGTCGAGGGACGAAAGCGTGTCGGGTCGCAGTTTGGGATCGAGCTCGAGCCTGAGGTACAGGCACTGGGCCCGGTCGAATTCCCGCTGGACTGGCAGCGGACGTGAGCGTCTCGGGTCGCAGCGCGTCCCGGAAAGCCGCCCAATCCCGCGGCCTGCGGCCGGGCGGCACGTCGACGCGCGCGACGCGGCGACCGCGGCCCGCAAGGCGTGCCGGAGGCCGCCTGCTGAGGCGACTGGGACCAGCCCGGGTGGCGGTGGTGCTCCTGATCGCAGCTCTGTTGGGGGGCGGGTGGCTTTGGCTCCGGGACTCATCGCTGGTCGCCGTCCGGCACGTAGAGATCACGGGGATCAGCGGCCCAGAGTCGGGGCGCATCCGCGCTGCGCTGACCGCCGCGGCCCGCACGATGACAACGCTCGACCTGCAACGCGCGCGCCTGCAGACCGCTGTCGCGCCCTACCCGGCGGTCAAGAGCATCCGGGTCGCAACCGACTTTCCCCACGGGCTGCGCATCCACGTGTTCGAGGAGCTTCCGAGCGCGATACTGACCGCGGGCGGTCGCCGCATCCCGGTCTCGACGGATGCCACGGTGCTCCGCGGGGCGACGGCGAAGCGCACGCTCCCGGTGCTCCCGGCCCGCGCACTCCCGGTTGGCACCAGGGTCACGGCAAGCGACAATCGGCAGGAATTGGCCGTGCTGGCGGCCGCGCCATCGGCGCTGGCCGGACGTGCCGTGGGCGTCCTCGACACGGCCGCGCACGGAATCGTTGTGAAGCTGCGCGCCGGACCGAGCCTCTATTTCGGAACCATGAATTCGCTGCGCGAGAAGTGGATCGCCGCCACAGCAGTGCTCGCGACTCCCAGCTCTCGGGGGGCCACGTACATCGACCTCTCAGACCCGTCCCGGCCGGCAGCGGGGTAAGCGCAAGACGAGATGATCCTCAACTTGAGGTTGAGGGTAGCTATGAGGCAACGCTCTGGATGCGCTAGAGGGTTGGACGTTTTGCAAGCGAGCTTGCGTTTCCGGTGGGGACCATTGACTTCCGGTATCTCCAGCGCATAACGTGCAAAACTCCGCTTTCGGCAATTAGCCGAAGAGAACACTCAACTCTATCTCGAGGGTTGGATAAAAATGGAAAGCGGCAGTTATCTGGCAGTGATCAAGGTCGTCGGCGTGGGCGGCGGTGGCACGAACGCGGTCAACCGCATGGTCGACGCGGGGCTGCGCGGCGTCGAGTTCATCGCCTGCAACACCGATGCCCAGGCGCTCGCCATGTGCGACGCCGACGTCAAGCTCAACATCGGGCACGAGTTGACGCACGGTCTTGGGGCCGGCGCCAACCCCGAAGTGGGGCACGGGGCCGCGGCTGAATCAAGGGACGAGATCAAGGAGGCCCTCAAAGGGGCCGACATGGTCTTCGTGACGGCCGGCGAAGGCGGCGGCACGGGAACCGGAGCGGCGCCGGTCATCGCCGACATCGCCAAGAGCGAGATCGGTGCTTTGACAGTGGGCGTGGTCACGCGACCGTTTTCCTTCGAGGGAACCCAGCGTGCCCGCCAGGCGCAGCTTGGAATCGACGAGCTCGGAAATCACGTCGACACGTTGATCGTGATCCCAAACGAGAAGCTGCTGGCCATCGTGGAGCGGCGTACCACCATCCTGGACGCCTTCCGCGAGGCGGACAACGTCCTGCGGCAGGGCGTGCAGGGCATCACCGACCTGATCACGATTCCGGGGCTGATCAACCTGGACTTCGCCGATGTGAGGACGATCATGCGCGATGCCGGAAGCGCGCTGATGGGAATCGGGACAGCCGGCGGCGAGAACCGCGCTGCCGAAGCGGCCAAGGTCGCCATCTCTTCGCCTCTGCTCGAGGAGTCCGTGGAGGGGGCGACCGGAATTCTCCTCAACATCTCGGGAGGCCACGACCTGGGCCTGTTTGAGGTCAACGAAGCCGCGGAGATCGTCCAGAGCGCCGCCGACGCAAACTCCAACATCATCTTCGGCGCGGTGATCGACGAGTCGCTGACCGAAGAGGTTCGCGTGACGGTAATCGCGACCGGCTTTGACCAGGGTCGCCGCCGCCCCAGGATCGACCGCGGGACTCAGCCGCTACCGCGTCAGGAGCGAGAGGTCTCGATGGACGATCGCCAGCGCTCTTCGCTCGAGATAAGCGACGACGAGATCGACATCCCCGAGTTCCTCAAGGACCGCTGATCAATTTTTGCCGGCGCACATGTGCGCGGCTCCGGCCGAGCATGCTCGGCCGGCGGGCGCGCGCATGCGCGCGCCCGAACAGCTGCAATTGGCAGGGACACCACTGCTAGAGTCCGCGCGCGATGGAGAAGATCTCGGCCGACGCCGAGTCTGAGCCCTCTGGGGAGAGCCAGGCACGGGGATGGATGAGGTCCCCGCTTGGCCGCGTGCTCGGCGAGCCGCTTCTTGACCTCGTTGCCACCGCGCGCTTTTTGAGCACGGTCTTGCCCGAGGTGGTGCGCGAGCTGCACGCGATCCGCGGTCACGTTGCCTCCATGGACCCCGAGATGGTGGGGATGCATGGGGCGGTGCAGCGCATCGAGGGCGACATGCAGACCCTCAATGAGCGGGTGCAGGACCTCGGCGACCGGATGGCTGCGGTCGAGACTGCCGTGGCGCGGCTCGAGCCCCACGTCGCTGACGTCAACCTGGCGATGCGGCCACTGCGTCGCGCCCGCGCGCGGCTGCCGACCCGCCCGGCGCAATAGTGCGCAGTACGCCGCTGCACGACCGGCACGTTGCCGCCGGCGCGCGCATGATGCCGTTCGCAGGGTTCGAGATGCCGGTCCAGTATCGCGGCATCCGCGAGGAGCACACGGCGGTCAGGCGTAGCGTGGGCGCGTTCGACGTTTCGCACATGGGCGAAGTCGAGACGCGGGGGCCCGATGCGCAACGCTTCCTCCAGCGAATGCTGTCCAACGATGTCAGGCACATTCCGGAGGGGGGCGCGCAGTACAGCGTGATGTGCCGCGAGGACGGCGGTGTCCTCGATGACCTCTTCACATACCGGCTGGCGGAGAACCACTTCCTGACGGTCACCAATGCCGCCAACCACGAGCGGGACTTCACGTGGCTGCACGACCACGCCGGCGACTTCGACGTCGATGTGCTCGACCGCGCCGACCGTTACGCGATGGTGGCGGTCCAGGGACCCCAGGCGCGCAAGCTCGTGCAGCGCCTGACCGATGGGGCGCTGCCGCCTCGCATGCACTGCTGCGAGCGCACAGTGGCGGGTGAGACCATGCTGGTGTGCGGCACCGGCTACACCGGCGAAGACGGCGTCGAGCTGCTTCTGGACCCGGACGCCGCTGAGTCCGTCTGGGACGCAGTGGTCCAGGCCGGAGCGGAGCCGGCCGGATTGGGGGCCCGCGACACCCTGCGGCTCGAGGTGTGCTTTCACCTCTACGGCAACGATCTGAGTGAGGAACGCGGGCCGATCGAAGCGGGTCTCGGGTGGTGCTGCAAGGAGGAAACGGCCTTCATCGGCGCGCAAGCAATCGCGCAGGCCCGCAACTCGCCGCCGACGGAGCGGCTGGTCCCGTTCGTGATCGAAGGAGCCGGCATCGCACGCCCAGGCAATCCGGTGGTGGGAGGAGGCGAGGTCACCAGCGGCACCTTCTCACCCTGCCTGAGACGAGGGATCGGGATGGCGTACGTTTCCGTTCAGGCCTCGGAGCCCGGCACGGCGATCGAGATCGACGTGCGGGGGACGACTCGCCAGGCCACCGTTGAACGCAAGCCTCTTTACCGAAAGGGATCCTGAGATGGCACAAGCGAGCTACCCCGCCGATCTCCTCTATCACTCCGAGCATGACTGGGCCCGAATCGAGGGCGACGAAGCGACCTTCGGAATCACCTGGTACGCCCAGGACGCGCTCGGCGAGGTGGTGTACTTCGACGTGCCCAAGGTCGGGGCGACGGTGTCCCGCGGCGAGGCGTATGCCGAGGTCGAGTCGGTAAAGGCGGTCTCCGACGTGTACGCGCCCCTCTCGGGGGAGATCGTCACGGTCAACGACGGTCTGGCCGACCAACCCGAGGTGATCAACGAGGACCCCTACGGAAACGGCTGGCTGGTCAAGGTCAAACTTTCGGATCCCGCCGAGAAGGATGCGTTAATGGACGCGGCCGCCTATGAGGCGTCGCTAACGTGAACTGTGGTGAGCAGGTCCTCTCTGAGTAGCTACGTATCCGCAACCGAGGCCGACCGTCAGGCGATGCTCGCCGAGATCGGCGTCGGGTCGATCGAGGAGCTGTTCGCCGACATACCAGAGAATGTGCGCCTGCGCTCGCCGCTCGCGCTGGATTCGCCTCGCGCCGAGCAGGAGGTCTTCGAGGAGCTGCGCGTTCTCGCCGGGAGAAATGTCTCGGTCGAGAACGAGGTGTCGTTTCTGGGCGGGGGTATGTATGACCATTACGTCCCGGCCGTGGTCGATGCGATCACCCAGCGCTCCGAGTTTCTGACCCCCTACACGCCGTATCAGCCAGAGGTCTCGCAGGGCACGCTGCAGGCGATGTTTGAGTATCAGACCGCGATCTGCGAACTGACCGGAATGCCGGTGGCCAACGCCTCGGTGTACGAGGGGCCAAGCGCTGTGGCGGCTGCGGGATACGTCGCGAAGCTCGATAACTCCAGGAGCCGGTTTGCGGTCTCGCGCGGCGTCCATCCTCACGCGCGCGAGGCGCTCGCCACGCTGGCCCGCGCATGGGGAATGGAGGTGGTCGAGGTGCCGCTTAGCGATGGCGTGACCGCGCCACCAGAGCTCGATTCCGACACCAGCGCGCTGGTGGTGCAGCAGCCAAATTTCCTGGGCGCCGTCGAGGACCTCGACGCGCTTGCGGCCAGCGCCCGCGAGACGGGTGCGCTCACGATCTGTTCGTGTGATCCCATTGCCTTGGGGATCCTCAAGCCACCGGGCGAATGCGGGGTCGATCTCGCCGTCGGCGAGGGCCAGCCGCTCGGGGGCAGGCTTGACTTCGGCGGTCCCTCCTTCGGCTTCTTCGCCTCCACCGAGGCGCTGCTGCGCCGGCTGCCGGGAAGGATCGCCGGAGAGACACGCGATCAGGATGGTTGGCGCGGGTTCGTGCTGACCCTGCAGACGCGCGAGCAGCACATCCGTCGAGAGCGCGCGACATCGAATATCTGCACCGCGCAGGCGCTCAACGCGCTGGGTGGCGTGATCTATCTGAGCTGGCTGGGACGGGGCGGAATCGGCGAGTTGTCCGAGCTGCTGGTCCGCCGCACCGCGTACGCCCGCGAGCGGCTGGCGGAGATTGATGGAGTCTCGCTGGCGAACACGCAGCCAGTGGTGCGCGAGTTCGCGGTCACGCTCAAGGCGCCGGTTGCGGGGGTCATAGAGCGCTGCGCAGAGCGGGGCATAAACCCGGGCTATCCACTTGGCAGGGACTACCCCGAGCTTGAAGATGGGCTGCTGGTGGCGCTGACGGAGCGCCGGACGCGCTCGGATATCGACCGGCTGGCCGAAGTGCTCGGCGCGGCGATCGCCGCAGGGCGTGAAGTCGCGGAGTCGCGCGCGTGAGGGCCCAGCAGCCCAGGCGGTGGTTCACCGAAGCGGCCGACGACGAGCTGACCATCTTCGAACGCTCGCAGACGGGTCGCAGCGCCTTCGTGGCGCCAGAGGCCGGCGTCCCTGAGCGGTCGCTTGACGAACTGCTTCCGGCTCATCTGCGGCGCGCGCAGGCGCCCCGGTTGCCCGAGGTCTCAGAGCCCGAGCTGGTTCGCCACTACAACCGTCTGTCCAAGCGCAACTTCGACGTCGACACCGGCTTTTATCCGCTCGGGTCGTGCACCATGAAGCACAACCCCAAGCTCCACGAGCGCGTCGCGGCCCTCGACGGTCATGCCCGGCTTCATCCGCTGCAGAATCCGCACCGCGCCCAGGGCGCGCTTGAGCTGATGTGGCGCCTCCAGCGGGCCCTTGGCGAGATCGCCGGGCTGCCCTTCGTGTCCCTGCAGCCGTCGGCTGGATCGCATGGGGAGCTTGCAGGGGTGCTCTTGACCCGCGCGTACCACGAGGACCGCGGTGAGCGTCGGCTGAAGGTCCTGACGCCTGACACCGCACACGGGACCAACCCAGCCACGGTCACGATGGCGGGATGCGAGGTGGTCAAGATCGGAACCGATTCGGACGGCAATGTGGACGTCGAGGATCTGCGCGCGAAGGCCACCGACGAGGTGGCCTGCCTGATGCTGACCAATCCCTCGACGCTCGGGCTATTCGAGCCTCACATCGAGGAGATCGCGGAGATCGTGCACGGTGTCGGCGCGATGCTCTATTACGACGGCGCCAACCTCAACGCGATCATGGGTATCTGCAGGCCGGGTGACATGGGCTTCGACATCGTCCACTTCAACTTGCACAAGTCCTTCACCCAGCCCCATGGCGGCGGCGGTCCGGGAGCCGGCCCGATCGCCGTGTCGGATCGCATCGAGCCCTTCCTGCCGCGACCGGCCGTCGTCCGGCGCGCGCCCAAGGGAAACGGCTCCGAGGCGTTCTACGACCTCGATTACGACCGACCGAAGTCGATCGGTCGCCTGCGCGGCTTCCAGGGCAACTACGGCGTGTTCGTGCGCTCCTACGCCTACATTCGCTCCCTGGGAGCGGCTGGACTGCGCGAAGTGTCAGAGACGGCCGTCCTGAACGCCAACTACCTGCTCGCGCGGCTGAAGCGTGAAGGAGTAGCGGAATACCTCCCGGTCGCATATGACCGCCTCTGTATGCACGAGTTCGTGCTCAGCGGCTCGCCGATGAAACGCGAGCTTCAGATCAGGACGCTCGACCTGGCCAAGCGGCTGCTCGACCACGGCGTCCACCCACCCACCGTCTACTTTCCCCTGATCGTCGACGAGGCATTGCTGGTCGAGCCGACGGAGACGGAGACCAAGGAAACGCTCGACCGGTTCGCCGACGTGGTCGCGAAGGTGCTCAAAGAGGCACGCGACAACCCTGAGATCGCACGGGAAGCGCCTTACACGACCCCCGTTCGCCGGCTCGACGAGGCGGGCGCCGCGAGGCGTCCCGTGGTGCGCCAGCGGTTCTAGCTGCCGTGGTAGTGCACCGATCCGGCTAGCGACAGTGGAGGCTTCTCTCGGCGCCTTCTCGCGGCCGGTCCGGTTGCTCGCCGCGGGGGGCACGATTTCGATGCAAGGACCGCGCGCAGTGCCGGCTCTCGATGCCGAAGCGCTTGTCGAAGCCGTACCGGCGCTCGCAGCGGTCCCAGATTTCAGCGCGCAGACGGTCCTGCGCGCTCCGGGTCCTCATCTCGAGCTCGGGCAGGCGCTCGACATCGCGCGCCAAGCTTCGAGGTTGGCGGACGAGGGCGCGGGGGTCGTGATCACCACCGGCACCGACACGCTCGAGGAACTGGCGGTTCTGTGCGCGTTTGTGAAAGCCGGCGAGGCTCCGGTAGTGCTGACCGGCGCGAGTCGGCCGGCGACGACCGCGGGTGCCGATGGGCCTGCAAACCTGGTCGATGCTGTGGCGGTGGCGGGGTCAGCGCAAGGGCCAGTCATGGGAACGGTGGTCGTGTTCGGTGGTGAGATCCACGCGGCGATGACGGTGCGCAAGGTGGACAGCACCGGTCCGTCCGCGTTTGGCTCGCCGGCCACCGGGCCCCTGGGGCGCGTGGTCGACGGCCGAGTGTGGCTGCATGCGCGGCCGCTTCGCCCGCCCCACCTCGACGTCCGCAGCCTGGAGCATCGGGTCGAAATCGTCCATCCGGGGATGGGCGACGACGGCGCCCTGCTCCGGGCCGCCGCCGGGACCGCGGATGGCGTCGTGCTCGTCGCGTTCGGCGCCGGCCATCTCTCGCCGGGTCTCTTGCGCGAGCTCCGCGCAGCGGTCGCACGGGTCCCGGTGATCGTGACCTGCCGACCGGAGCGCTCCGCAATGCTCGTGGAAACCTATGGTTTCGAAGGCTCGGAGAACGACGTGCGCGCTACTGGCGCCGTCTGCGCACCGTTCCTCTCGGCGCCGGCCGCGCGGATCGCACTCTTGTGTTGCCTCGGTGCCGGCCTTGACCGCGAACACATCGCGCCCGCGCTGGGCAACTGGGACGTGTCCTAGACGAACGATGCGGATTCAGTTTCGCTGGGGGAAAGTGAATCCGCAAAGTTCGCCACACTACTTCCATGGGAGGTACGCGCCGTCACCACCGGTCCCGCTGGCGGCTGAGCCCATGGGGTGTGATCCTCACCGTGGCGCTGGTCGTCCTGGTCGTCCTCGCGATCTTCGACTCGAGCAAGTACGTCGTGATCGGCCTCATTGCCGTCGTCTTCGTGTGGGGCGTTCTTCTGAGCTCGAGCTTTCCGTCCAGCCGCATGACGATGACAAGTCGCTTTCCCGGCCAGGCCGGAGAAGATCTCGGTCGCGAAGCCGCCGAGGAATACGAGCGCGACCGCGGCTATCGCTAGGGCGCTCCCGCCCGCGTCAGGCACCGCGCCCCGCATTGCGCACCCATCGCAGCGGCCTCGGCGACAGAGGCGCCGCGCGCGAGCGCGAACGTGAAGCCGGCCGCAAACGAGTCGCCGCAGCCGTACGCGTCGCGCGCCTGGCCGGGTGGCGGGACCGCTTCCCAGCGGCCGGAAGAGTCGTCTGAACTCCACCACCGACCGCCGCGCTCTCCCTCGGTGCATACCTGCAGCCGCGCCCGTTGCTCGATGCGGCTCGCCCACTCCCTCTCGTCTAGGTCGTGCGTCGAGAACACCAAGGCGTCGATATGGGGACCGGGTTGCACGAGGGCGGCCCGCGCCCGGGGCGAGGCCACGACAACCGTGGCCGCCCTCGCCCGGCGAAGGGCCCCGGGATCGCCGGCCGTGAAGTAGACGCCGTCTGCGGACTCCAGCAGCTCCCACGCGAGCGCGTCGGAACCCAGCGGGTCAAGCCTCTCGCCCATCGTGATGATCGTCCGCTCACCGCGACCTTCCAGGAGGGTCACCGCGCGGCGCGTGGGCTGGCGGCGCCAGGCTATGTGCATGTTGAGTCCGCGGCCGGAGAGCTCGTCCGCCGCGGCGTGGCCGTGGACGTCGTCTCCCAGAGCGCAGAAGAAGTCAACCTCTGCGCCAAGCTGCGCGAACACGGCGGCCACGACACCACCCCCGCCCGCAGCGCGCGCGAAGCCGCTCGCCGCGTGGAGCACCTCCCCCCGCCTGGGGTGGCGCGCGACTTCAACGAAGTCGACCCACTCGACGTGCCCTACCACGGCGAGCCGAGTGGGCCCACCTGGCTCAGCCACCGAGAATTTCCAGCGCCAGCGCCAGGGCCACCTCCGAGCGCTCGCGTAGGGACGCAGCGAGGACGAACTCCTCCGAGGTGTGAGCCCCACCGCCGCGCGGGCCAAGCCCGTCGATGGTCAGTGGGATCGACGCCGCGAAGTGGCTCGCGTCGCTTGCTCCGCCCCGGTCTGTTCCTACGAGCGCTCGCTCGATCCGGGCTGCGGCGCGCTTGATCACGCCCTCGGTTGCCGCGTGCGTATCCATGCCCGGCCACTGCCGCACAAGCGCCGGTGAGAGCTTCACGCCGCCTCGATCACGGGGAACGGCCTCGAGTACCGGCGCGAACGCGTCGAGGTGGTCGGCGCGAATGTCGAACAGCAGCTCGCCCGCGGCCGGGACGACGTTGAGCGTGTCGCCTGAACGCAGCACGGTGGGGACGACGCTTAACCGCTGAGATCCGTGGGGGTCGTGGAGCCGCGAGATGTCGAGCGCCGCTTGCGCTAACGCCAGCAACGCGTTACGACCCTTGTCGGGCGCGCTGCCTGAATGCGCGGCGCGCCCGGTCGCGGTGACGCGCAGTGAGCCTGCGGCTTTGCGCCGCACGATCACCTCCTCGGCGCCGTTGGTCCACTGTCCCGCCTCGAAACACAGGCAGGCGTCGTAATCAGCGAAGCGCTTCACGTGTGCGAACTCCGAGGTGCGCCACTCCTCGTCAGTGACCAGCAACACGGCCAGCTCGGCGAACAGCTCGGGGCGCGCGGCGAGAAAGCGGGCAAGCCCCAACGCCAGCACGACGCCCCCCTTCATGTCCGCGCCGCCAGGCCCGTACAGCCGGTCCCCCCGGCGGTCAAGCGGCCCGTGGGCGTCATGCGAGAAAACCGTGTCAACGTGGCCCAGCAGCAACAGGCGCAGCTCGCCGCGGCCGGGGATGGACGCCAAAAGGTCAGGCGCGCAGCCCGGGGTGGAGGACTGCGGCCTTTGCACGGAGGCTTCCACCGGCAGCAGCGCCGTGCAGATCGCGATCGCCTCCTCTGCTCCGGCGATGTCGCCCGAGGGGGTGGACACCCCGACCAGCGCCTCGAGCTCGCGCTCGGCGCGGACGGCCATCTCGTTAGCTCCGGCGGCGATCGTTTGATCCATGGACAGTTCCGAGTGTTGCATTCGAGCGCGCGTGGCGAGGCTGTCATGCTTTGAGCCATGGCAGTCCCTTCCGTGAGCCCTCCTCAATCGACTCCCAAGCAGCCGGCGGCATCTCGCGGGGGGCGCCCGGCGCCTCGCAAGGGCCTTTCAGGCGCGGTCGAGCGCCGGACCCGCCGTTCCGTCGAAGGTCTCGCGCTGCTGGCGGTGCTCGTCGCGGTCATGTGGATCGTCGAGGTGATCAACGCGCTCGACGCAAACCAGCTCGACACTGCCGGCGGACTCTATGCGCGCAACGTCGACCATCTGTGGGCGATCTTTACCTCGCCCTTCCTGCACGCGGGCTTTGGTCACCTGATCGCCAACACCATTCCGTTTGTCTTCATGGGCGCCATCATCGCCTTGCGCGGGGCCGCGCGATTGGCGCTGGTCACCCTGATCGTGGTCATCGTCGGCGGCCTGGGGACTTGGCTGATCTCTCCCGGGGGGACCGACACGATTGGCGCGAGCGGCATCGTCTTCGGCTACGCCGGCTACCTACTGACAAGGGGATTGTTCGACCACAGTGTCTCCGAGCTGCTCACCGGCGCGGTCGTCGGCGTCCTGTGGGGAGCGGCACTGATCGCGAGTCTGATACCCCACGGCCACGTGTCGTGGCAGGGCCATCTCACGGGAGCCCTGGGCGGCGTGATCGCCGCGTGGCTGCTCGCCCGCAAGGACGGACGCCGCGGCGTCGACCAAGGTCGACGGCACGGCTTCCGAAGCGCTCATCAGCCGGCGGCGGCCTACCCCGTCGCGCGCACGAAATAGCCGCTTCCAAAGCTCATGACCCGGATCTTCTCTGGCATCCAGCCGACGGGGCGAAAGCACCTCGGAAACTACATAGGAGCAATCACCCAGTACGTCGCGGGCCAGGACCGCGGCGAGGCGATCTACTGCGTCGTCGACCTGCACGCGACGACGGTCGCCTATGAGCCCGCGGCGCTCCGGGAGTCCGTTTACGACACCGCCGCGACCCTGCTCGCCGCGGGACTCGATCCCGAACGCTGCATCTTCTTCCGCCAGGGCGACGTCCAAGAGCACACGGAGCTGTGCTGGCTTCTGTCCAGCGTCACCGCGCTCGGCGACCTCAATCGCATGCACCAGTTCAAGGAGAAGTCCGCCGCGCAGCGCGAGCTCGTCAGCGCCGGGCTGTTCTTCTACCCCATTTTGATGGCCGCCGATGTGCTCGCCTACCGGGCGACGGAGGTCCCTGTCGGCGATGACCAGCGGCAACATGTCGAGCTGATGCGCGACATCGCTCAGCGCTTCAACTCGCGCTTCGGCGAGGTGCTCGTTGCGCCGGAAGTGCGTATCCCCGAGGTGGGCGCCCGGATCATGGACCTGCAGTATCCGGAGCGAAAGATGTCCACCACAGGGAACAGCCCGCAGGGCACCGTATACGTCTTGGACCCGCCCGAAGCGATCGTCAAGAAGCTTCGCTCGGCCGTGACCGACTCCGGCACCGAGGTGGTCCGTGCACCGGATAAGACCGGAATCTCCAACCTGATCGAGATCATGGCCGCCGTGCGGGGGAGCGCACCCGCAGACGTCGAAGCGTCGTTCAACGGGTCGGGCTACGGCGCCTTCAAGCAGGCGGTGGCCGACGCGGTGGTGGAATACCTCGGGCCGGTGCGCGAGCGCTACGAGGAGCTCCGGGCCGACGAGGACGCGCTCGAGGACACCCTCGCTCGCGGCGCGGAAAAGGCGCGCGCGATCGCCTCGGTCACGCTGGACGACGTGCGCGAGGCGATGGGCGTCGGCCCGGTCCGAGCTCCCCGCTAACTTCTGCTCGTGCGCCTAGCCGATCTCGAGCTCGACCTCGATGTATTCGCGGGCCCGTTCGACCTGCTGCTGACCCTGATCCTGCGCGAGGAGGTCGACCTGCTCGAGGTCGACCTTGCGGAGATCGTCATCTCCTACGTCGATCATCTGGAGCGCCGCGCGGAGCTCGACCTCGAGGCCACTACCGAGTTTCTGGTCCTGATCGCCGCTCTGCTCGAACTGAAATCGCGTCTGATGCTTCCGGGCGAGGACCTCGAAGAGCTCGAGCTCGATCCGGCCGACGCCGCCGAGGAGCTGCTCGCGCGCCTGCTCGACGCTCATCGCTACCGGGACGCGGCCGCTGACCTGCGCGCGCGGCTGGACGAGCAGGAGGGATACAGATTTCGTTCCGCGCCGCTCCCGCCGGAGCTTCGGCGAGCGGCGTTGGCGGAGGCAAACCAGGCATACGCGCCAGCTGTGCTCTCCCAGGCCGTGGCGGAGCTGCTGCGCGTGCCGGAACCCGTCGACACGCGCCACATGGTCGCTTCGCGCGTCACGGTCGCGGATCGGCTGGCTCGGCTAAGGGCGCTGCTGGGGCGCGGAAGCTTCAGCTTCGAAGAAGCCGTGGATCGCGCTGATCGGGTCACCGTCGCGGTCACGGTGTACGCGCTGCTCGAGCTCTACAAACGAGGCGAGCTCACCTGGAAACAGGACCAGCCCTTTGGTGAGATCACGATTACGCGAACCGCAAACCACCTGGCGGAGGTGGCCGGATGACAAACGGGGCGAGCGGCGAGCTAGAGCGCGTGATCGAAGCGCTGCTCTTTCTCTCGCCGGATCCGGTGGGGCCAGACGCGCTTGCGCAGGCAACTGGGGCACAGCTTCATCAAGTCGTCACCGCCCTGGAACGGCTTCGCGAACAGTTCGAGTTCGACCGCAGAGGCTTGGTGGTGCGCGAGGTCGCCGGCGGCTACGCACTGGCCACCCATCCAGACGCCGAGCCTGCGGCGAGACGGCTGCTGGCGAAGCCGCGGACTCCGCCGCTGACCGCGGCACAGGCGGAGACCCTTGCCATCGTGGCTTACCTGCAGCCCGTGAGCCGGCCCGAGATCGCCCGCATTCGCGGCGTCAGTGCCGAGTCGGCGGTCGCCACGCTGCTCGAGCGCGGGATGATCGAGGAGAGCGGAAGGTCACAGTTCGGCGCGATCCTGTACCGGACGACGGAGCTCTTCCTGCGACTGTTCGGGCTCAACTCACTCGACGAGCTGCCCGACCCCTCGGAGTTCGATCCCTCGCCGGAAGTCCAGTCCGAGCTGCGGGACCGGCTGCTCAAAGCGGGCGAAGCCCGTGCCAGCGCCTGAACGCGACCCTGGCGACGCGGCTCGGACCGGCGGGCTCGTCAAGTTTGATCTCGAGCGCTTCGGTTGGGCCGATGTAGGGGCCACCGCATACAAGCCCTCGGCGGCCTCCAAGGCGCGTGGTATGGACTTCACGGGCGTCAGCCGACACACCCTCGCTGCGCCCGAGGAGCTCCCAGCCGCATGGGAACTTCGCTACTTCGAATTCGAACCGGGGGGATACTCGAGCCTCGAGAAGCACCGGCACGCGCACTTCGTGGTGGTGTTGCGCGGTCGCGGCCGGGCGCTCGTCGGTCCGCAGGTCGTCACGTGCCGTCCCTTCGACGCCGTCTACGTCCCCTCGCTGGCGCCGCACCGGTGGATGAGCGCCGGCGAGGAGCCGTTTGGCTTTCTATGCACTGTCGATCGCGACCGCGACCGGCCTCAGCCCCTGCGAGACGACGAGTGGGCCGAGCTTAGGGCCAACCCCGAGACCTCCCCGTTCATCTTCTGAGGCGAATTCTCCGACCGCGACGCGGTTGCCGCCAGCTGGCCGCAGGCGGCGTCGATCTCGCGCCCGCGCTCCAGGCGCACGGTGACCGTGAGGCCGCGCCGCTCCAGCTCCGAGCGGAAGGCGGCGATGGCCTTGGAACTGGACCCACGATACGACGACGACGTCGGGTTGTAGGGGATGAGATTGACCTTGAAGCTGCGGGGATCCAGGACGTCGGCCAACGCGACCGCCTGACCATGGGCGTCATTGACGCCGGCCAGCATCACGTACTCGACGAAGACGCGGCGTCGCTTGCGGCTGTAGTAATCGCGGCAGGCGGCGAGGACGTCGGCGAGCGGATAGCGGTCGTTGACGGGCATGAGCTGCGATCGAAGGTCGTCCTGGGCGGCATGCAGCGACAACGCCAGCCTCAAGGGCATCGGGTCCGCGGCGAGACGCTGGATCCCCGGGATCCACCCGACTGTGGAGATCGCGGTGCGCCGCTGCGAAATGCCTAGCTGCGGCAGGTGGCCACACGCTTCAAGCACGGCGTCGAGGTTCAGCAGCGGCTCGCCCATACCCATGAAGACGGCGTGGTCGGGGCCGCGCCTGCCGTCGGCGACCTCCATTCGCTTGAACAGCAGCACCTGATCGAGGATTTCCCAGGCCGTCAGGTTGCGCCCAAAGCGCATTTGCCCCGTAGCGCAGAAGGTGCATGTCAACGGGCAGCCCGACTGAGATGACAGGCAGACCGAGCTGCGTCCGTCTCGGTAGCGCATCAGCACCGCCTCCAGCGGCCGTCGATCGGCTGTGCCAAGGAGCACCTTGACGGTCCCGTCGCGGGCCCGGCTTTCGCGCTGCACCGAAAGGGTGCTAAAAGGGACCGCCTCGGCCAGCTGCGACCGCAGTCTTGATGGGAGATCCGTCATCTGCTCGAAGCCGTCCGAGCCGCTAAACGCCCAGCGAAGCACCTGCCCTGCCCGATAGCGAGGCTCGCCCAGCTCGGCCAGCGTGCGCTGAAGGAGGGCCACGTCCATGCGGCTATCGTGGCAGGCGCGGCAGCGAGGGGCTACGGTGCTCGGACCGTCGCCGATGTGCCGTGCGGGAGGGCTCTCCCGTTGGCCGCGAGGGCCTGGACGCGAAAGTAGGGGCCTTTGGTGGCCAGGACGCGGGTGGAGGTCTCAAAGCTCGTCCACCTAACCGTGGCGATACTGGTGAAACGTCCAGTGGATGCCGCTCTCGCTTCGATGTGCCACTTGACCACCCTGGTGGCGCCATTCCAGCTCATGTAAATACGGTCGCGCCCGGCGGCCTTTGACTTCCTCATGGCGATCGCCGGGGGTTGCAGGGGCTTTCCGACCCAGACGGAGCGATATGCGCGATAGGACTGAATCGGGGAGCGCATCGAGCCGCTGAAGATCTGCCTGCCGCTCGCCGCGTATTCAGAAAAGTAGGAGCGGGAGCCCCAGCCGACGAACACATCGCGATTTCTCAACAGCTGGGTGCTGCCCTGACTGAGTGCCAGCAGCGGCGGCTTGTGCGTGTAGGCATGCACCAGGTTCGCCCGGTGGTTGGCGAGGTGAATCTCGAGCGCTCGCGATTGGGGGGCAGCACCGTCGTCGAACACGGTCAAGATCCCATGTCCGTGGAGCGTCGCGTCGTGCTGCCACCGAAAGGCCGAGCCTGGGCTCATGCTGAAGCTCGAGTGCTTGCCGCCCAGCTCCCACGCGATCCTCCCGCTCTTCTTCTCGATCGAGTAGACGGCCCAGGTGTGGCGGGCAGAGATGAGGATGCGGCCGTCGGGGAGCTGCTGGATCGAGTTCAGGTGGAAGTAGTCGTAAGGCTGCCCCGGGACATATCTCTGATACGACGCGCTGATCGGCACATGACCGAGTGCGTGCCACTCCCAGATCACCTTGTTCGTGGCGATATCGATCTCCTGGATGATCCAGTCGAGCACCGTTCCATTGGCCGGGCCTCCCACGGAGGTCAGGTTGCGCTGAACCGGCGACCAGATCTGAACAAACGCCGTGGCCTCCTTGCCCTCGTGGCCGAGAGTGAACTCGTGCAGGTCGATCCCCTGTTTCTCATAGCCGTCTCCTGCCCGAACCGTGTGGATCGTCTTATACGAGCTGTTCAGGATGTGCCCCTGGCCATGGCCTACACCTGGTGGCACCACCAGGCCCTGCCAGTAGGTGATCACTCGGTGGTGCTTGTAGCGCTGAACGCGCGTATTGAAGATCGACGGACCTCGGTGGGCCGCGTTGGAAGGCTCGTACCACCGCAGCTCACCTCGCGGATTGAGCAAGAGAGCCGCCGGCTGGCCCGAGTTCTGGGTGTCGAGGAAGATGTCGCCGGAGGCGGTGTCGGTGTCCTTTCCGTGCATGGAGATCCAAGGCACGTGAAATCGGGGCTCGGTCACGAAGCTGTGAGTGCGCGGTGCCGAAGCGCGTGCAGGAGACCGTGCCAAGCCGAGGTCGTCGTCGACCGCGCCCGCGCTGGTCTGTTGGAGATTTGCCGGCCGCGCGATTGCAAAGGACCAGCGCAGCCTGCGGGAGCCTTCGGCGCCGCTGGCGGTGCCGGCGGCAGGGGACCGCAACGCCGCGGTGACCGTGACCCGCTCGCCGAGGCTGAAGGCGTGTGCGGGGTGGAAAGCGCTTCCCTGGTCGTCCGGCTGGGCGCTGAGATGGCCCGAATGCAGTCCGGTGCGAGAGCCCAGCGCTTTAACCGAGTCGATCTGGCCCGGGGATACACCGGGGAAGTCGATGTTGGTCGCGGGGGCCGCGTCCGGTGTGTCGGGGAACGGCAGCACGTCCAGATTCTGGGCTGGCGAGCTGGCGCGGCGAGGTGGGGCAGGGCCGCGGGCCGATGCGGCGAGCGCGACCGCGGCGGGGGTAACGCCGGCTGCGCCGGCCAAGCCGGCGATGAGTGCGGCTCTTGATGCGTGAAGCCTCAACCGTTTTCTCTTCACTGCGCGCGCCGGCACACCCTCGCGGTCGCCGCGGCGACCCCCCAGCCCGCCCGCCAGTTTATGGTGTCCACCCGGCCGCGGGGCGCAACACTTTGCCTATGCGCCTCGCCAAGTACCTCTCCTCGCGCGGCGTCGCCTCCAGGCGCGCCGCCGAGCGGCTGATCCAGGCTGGTCGGGTGTCGATCGACGGCGCGACCGTCACCGACCCCGCGCACTCGGTCTCCGGCGGCGAGGAGATTGCGGTCGACCGTGCCCTGGTCCCGCCCCAGCAGCCGCCCGTGGTGTATGCCGTGAACAAGCCGGCGGGGGTGATCTCAACGGCTTCTGACCCACAGGGCAGGCCGACGGTGGTTGACCTCGTGGATTCCCCCGCGAGGCTGTACCCGGTGGGTCGGCTGGACATCGACACCACCGGTCTGATCCTCGTGACCAACGACGGACCACTGGCCCACCGGCTGACTCATCCCAGTTTCGAGGTCCCCAAGACCTATCGCGCGACGGTGGCACGCGCTCCCGTCCATGAGGCTGCCGTGGGCGCCTTGCGGGCGGGAGTGCAGCTCGACGACGGGCGTACGGCACCGGCTCAGGTTCGTCGCCTCGGTCCGGCCAGCCTCGAGCTCACCATCCACGAGGGCCGCAAGCGCCAGGTCAAACGGATGTGCGAGGCCGTCGGCCATCCCGTCCGCCGCCTCGAGCGCGTCGCGATCGGCGGTCTGAGCTTGGGTCGGCTAAAGCCGGGAACCTTCCGGCGGCTGAGCGATGACGAGGTGGCTGCCCTCCTCGAGGACCCCTCAGGGCTGCAGCAGTAGGTCGTCGTACTTGAGCCTGGTGTTCGTCAACGCGCCGGAGACCGTCTGGGGCGTGACCTTGACCGGCCGTGCAGCCACCATTCGCATGACCGTGAACTGGTACACGTGGCGAATCCAGGCCACATGGAACCCGGGGATCGAATATGAGGCCTGCAGAC
>Ga0070741_10002895_pt1 | contig 44368 bp, 40 predicted proteins | sample Coa_R1_4_FD_66440 | JGI IMG/M metagenome (GOLD analysis project Ga0070741, IMG submission 66440) | Surface soil microbial communities from Centralia Pennsylvania, which are recovering from an underground coalmine fire - Coalmine... | ecosystem: Environmental > Terrestrial > Soil > Unclassified ... | reverse complement strand
TTCTTGGCGCACAGTTACCCGATCGGAATCGCTCGGCGCCGGGTATCGTCGGCTTGCCCGAGGGGAGCACTGTCGCTCGCTGCGTTTCTGAGAATGAACGTCAGGGCGCGCTCGGGATCCGGCGGCATTTCGGGAGCCTCGCGTCGCCGCCCATAACGCATGACACTCAGGGCTCTCGCCAGGCGGCGACGACAGACGAACATTCCCAGTCCCAGCACAAGCCATATCGCCGAGAAGCCTGCCAGCACGATCCGCTCCGGATCCAGCAGAAACTGCGGCCCTGCCTCCCCTGACGCTTCTGTCACGACCGGTGGCGCATCGTTCTCTGCTTCGGATTCGGGGCCCGGCTGGACCTCGCGCAGCGGACCGCCTTGAGCGTTTTCAAGAGGGGAGCTTTCGACAGGCCACGGTGCAACTGGCGCCGGTGCGGAGTTTGGCCAGTCCGCCGGTGGTGGCAGCACGTTGTTCTCATCGGCTGCCGGCAACACTTTCTCGACCGGCGCGGAATTGTTGAGAAGTTCACGCGGAATGGCAGGCGCTTCTGCCGACGGCTGTGCCGCATTCTGTTCTGAAGGGACTGACGGTGACTCGGCGCGCGCCTCAGGTTCCCGCGACGGCGTGACTTGGCGGTGTCTACGGCTCCCATTGTAGCGCTTCTTGTAACGGGGACGCGTCGCTTCCGTTGGCTGCAAAGCAAGCGGTTGGGATTCGCCGGCCGTCGAGGCAGCCGTTTCGCCGGTTGGCTGGTTTGTTGTCGTGGCGTTCGCATTCTTTAGCGACTCGAGCAGTTGCTCGATGAACCCCTGCTCCGCGTGTACGCTGCTCGTTGCGAAGATGATCAGAAGGATCGGAAAATATCTGATCATGAAACCTCCTGCTTGACGCGATCACCGCTGCCAGAAATCTTCCTGCCTTGTGTGGCCGGCCGATAGCGCCACAGAACTGTGGCGCGTGGACGGCCGCCCGGTGGCAGCGCACATGCGTGGCTTCCATAAAAAGAACAAAGTCGCGCGGCGGAGATTACGCGGTCGACCACACCAAAGCACCGCGGCAATGTCTGCTGTCGCGCAGTGAGTCGTGCCCGGACAGTGAGGAGGACTCTCCTAGTCTTTCTCCGCCTTGAGGGTCTTCTCGGCCTCGCGCAATTCCTTGAGCGCATCGGCGTCGAGCTTCGGAAATTCGAGCTTGAGCGAATCGAGCTCGTGCACGAGCACACCGGCGACGACCGTACGCGTGAACCATTTCCTGTCGGCCGGTATGACGTACCATGGTGCCTCCGGCGTGCTCGTGTTCCGGATCATGTCCTCATAAGCATCCATATACCTGGCCCAAAGCTTGCGCTCGGCCACGTCGCCCATCGAGAATTTCCAGCGCTTTGCCGGCTCCTCGATGCGCTCGAGAAATCGGGAACGCTGCTCCTCCTTCGACACGTGCAAAAACAATTTCAGGATACGCGTGCCGCTGCGCGCGAGGTGACGCTCGAATGCGCGAATATCCTCGAAGCGCTGCTGCCACACGTCCTTGCCCGGCGGCGCTGGAAGCTTCTGACGCTCCAGCAATTCGGGGTGTACCCGGACAACCAGAACCTCCTCGTAGTGGGACCGGTTGAAGATGCCGATGCGACCACGCTCCGGCAGGTGTCGCGCCGCGCGCCACAGGAAATTGTGATCGAGCTCTTCCGCGCTCGGCTGCTTGAACGGATGCACCTCAACCCCTTGCGGATTGAGACCCGTCATCACGTGCTTGATCAGGCTGTCCTTGCCGGCGGCGTCCATCGCCTGCAGGACGATCAGTACCGACCAGCGATCGGATGCATAGAGGCGTTCTTGCAGTTCGCTCAGCCGGCCAAGGCCTTCGGCTAGCAGGGTGCCGGCGTCCTGCTTGTCCAGTCCGCCGCACTCATCCGGATCGCAGTCCGACAAGCGGAACTTGCCCGGGTTGTCGACACGAAAGCGTTTAGCGAGGTCGCTGAGCGTCATGCTGGGTCTCCGACGGCCTGGCCGACACGTGCCCGGCAAAATGCGCCGCAAGGAACGCGGTGACAAAGCGCGGCATGGCCGGGTCCAAATCGCCCGGGCCGTAGATTATCCGGATATCGGAAAGCTCCGGTGTCTTCTCGCGCGCCAGAAATGCCAGGATTTGCGTGTGCAGCGCTTTTGCCGATTCCCGCGCGCGCAGCACCTTGATCTGCGCGATCAGGGGGCCATCGACGACCGTGGTCCAGCCCGGCTCCGGGCTGAACATATTCATGGCAAGGCCGGTCTCCTCGAGCAGTTCGCGCCGCACGCTGTGCTCGAAGTCGACTTTGCCGTCGAAAATATCCTTAGGATCAGGCGTTCCGCACGGAAAATAGATCCGGCCGGCATTGATTGTCTGCGCGCCCATGACACCGAGGAGAAACGCGCCATCGGACGTGCGCACGGCGGCCGCGCTGAAGCAATCGCACACACCCGCATTCGGACGCCCCCAGTGCTTCCAGGCGGCAAAGCTCGCATAGTCGGTCTCGAGAAATTGCCCCCGCATGACGCCGTGCTCAAGTACGTGATGATGCAGCATGAGCACGCGGCCATTCCACAAAGCCGGCTTTACCCGACGCATACCGGCAAACCATGCATCAATCTCGGCGCGACGCGCGTCCGCAAAGGGCCATGGCTTCGGCACCAGTGAGAATTCCAGCCGGTCGATGTGAAAAACTGAAGGCACGCTGGATGGCCCTTGCGCTTCGCTATCGTGCAGGAGTGGCGGCGCCTCGCACGGTGCAATCGTTCGCCTCGCGCCGGCGGCTGTCCGGGCGGAACCAAGCGGTCGTGCATCAAAGACACGAGTCGGCGTGACGATCTCTTCCTGCGCCGCGATCAGCTGGATCTCGCCTGCGCCGGCATGGGCCGTCCTCGACAGCACGCCAAAGATGCTGGAAGCGGCGCGCGAGAGCGCTTCGCCGACCATTCTGTTGCGCAGGTAGTGCGCGAAGAACAGCGCGGCAACCATATCGCCGGCCCCGTTGATGGCGAGCGGCAATTTCGGTGTGCGCACGAGGAAGCAGTTTTGATCGTCCGAAGCGAGCATGTCGATGAAGTCCGCAGGCGTCTCGTCCGTATACAGAGAGGTGACGAGGATCACGCCCGGGCCAAGATCGTGCAGGGCTTTGACCGCATCGCGCACCGCGCTGAGCGTGTTGGTCGCGTGGCCACTGAGAAATTCAAGCTCGAACTGGTTTGGTGTGATGATATCCGCCACCGGGACCGCCTGACGGCGCATGAACTCAGGGATGCCCTCGCGTACGAAGATACCGCGACCGACGTCGCCGATTACCGGGTCGCAACAATATAGCGCCGCCGGGTTTGCCCGTTTGATGGATCCGACGGCATCGAGGATCGCCGAACCAATGTCCGCTGATCCCACGTAGCCCGAGAGCACGCCGTCGCAGGTGCCGAGTACGCCGCGTGCCGCGATCCCGGCCACTACCTCGCCGATCATCTCCGCATCGAAGACTCGACCCGTCCAGTCTCCGTAGCCGGTGTGATTGGAGAATTGCACCGTATGGATCGGCCAGACCTCCACGCCGAGCCGCTGCAACGGAAACGTGGCAGCGGCATTGCCGACATGACCAAAGGCCACGTGCGACTGGATGGAGAGGATGTTCATGGCGGCACTATAGCTCAAACTGCCGCGCACGGGTTCATCCTGCGCGTCCCGATTGGAGCGGAATGATCCCGCCCATAAACGAGATCGCCGGCACCAGGGCCGGCGATCACACAGAATTCGCTCAACCGCCTGTCGAATGCAGACCCCTACTTCATCCCCATCTTCTTGTTGGCCGCATCGACATAGGTGTTCGTATAGGTCTTCGAGAGATCGATATTGGCCTTGGCCACATCGGGCGAGGACTGGCTGAACACCGCCAACACGGCTTCCGCGCCTTTCGGATCCATGCGGCCGGTCTCGGAGTACATGGCGAGTGTGTTCTTCAACGCCGCCACATACAAAGCCTTGTCCTTGCCGACGAGCTCCGGCGGCATCTTGTCGGTGATCTCCTCCGGTGTGTGCGAGTGTATCCACTTGAGCGTGCTGATGATGGCGTTTGTCATCGCCTGCACTTCCTTCGGGTGTGCGGCAATCCAGTCCGTCTTTGTGTAAAGCGCACCACCCGGATATTCGCCGCCGAAGACGGCCAAAGTGTCCTTCTGCGAGCGGGTATCGCTGAGAATTTTCAGGTTCTTGTCCTGACCCTGAAGGATAGTGACTGCCGGATCGAGCATGATGGCGGCATCAATCGTCCCCTGCTCCATCGCGGCAATGGCGGTCTGGCCGAGGCCAACGCCGACAACGCCGACAGAGTTCGGGTCAACGCCGTTCTTTTTCAGGATGTACTTGAGAAAGAAGTCAGTCGACGAGCCTGGCGCGCTGACGCCGATCTTTTTGTTGGCAAGATCCTTGATCGAATTTATCTCGGCCGAGTGCTTGGGTGAAACCACCAGCGCAAAGCCGGGATAGCGATCGTAGACCACGAACGACTGCAGGTGCTGTCCTTTGGCCGCCAGGTTGACGCAGTGATCGAAATAGCCGGAGACCACGTCGGCGCTGCCGCCCATCACAGCTTTGAGCGACTCGGATCCACCCTTGAACTGCACAACCTCGACATCGACACCGGCTTTTTTGAATTCACCGAGCTGATACGCCAGCATTGTCGGCAAATAGCAGAGACACGAAGCGCCGCCGATCGCGAGCGTCACTTTCGACTGCGCGAGGGCAAGGCCACTCGACAACACGAACGCAGCCAAAGCCACAGCAAGCCTTCTGAAAACCACGGGCATGAAGTCCTCCCTTTCGATGCAGGCCTTCTCGGGAAGGCCAATTCGTCCGGACGATAAGCCAGCAGGCCGACGGTAGCTAGGGCCTCGCATCCGCCGTCGTCGGACGCCAGACCAGCAGGCGTTTCTCGATCACACTCACAACCATGTCTATGGCAATCACGAAGGCCGCAAGCACGAACATGCCGGCGAAGACACCGGCAACGTCGAAAACGCCTTCCGCCTGCTGGATGAGGTAGCCGAGCCCGGCGGCGGCGCCGAGATATTCGCCCACCACCGCGCCCACCACCGCGAAGCCCACCGAGGTATGCAACGAGGAGAACATCCACGACAGTGCCGACGGCCAATAGACGTGACGCATCAACTGGCGCTCGTTCATGCCAAGCATGCGGGCATTGGCAAGAACCGTCGGGCTTACTTCCCTGATACCCTGGTAGACGTTGAAAAAGACGATAAAGAAAACCAGCGTGACCCCGAGCGCGACCTTCGACCAGATGCCGAGACCGAGCCAAAGCGTGAAGATCGGCGCAAGCACGACGCGCGGCAGAGCGTTGATCATCTTCACATAAGGATCGAACACCGCCGCGGTGCGCGGCTGCCGCGCGAACCAGAAGCCGATGAGCACGCCGCCGATCGAGCCGAACACAAAGGCGAGGATCGATTCAATCAGCGTCACCCAGAGATGCTTCCAGATCACGCCTGAAGCAAACCAGTCCACGATCTGCTTGGCCACGTCCACCGGGTTCGAGAAGAAGAATGGCGGCAGTAAAATCTTCCCGAACACCGGATAGGTCGTGAGCGCGTACCAGAGCGCGACCGCGACGATCGCGACCAGAATCTGCAGCGATATTAGCTTGATCCGGGCCATTGCGCGGTCAGCGTTTGAACAGACCGACGATGCCGGCAACCCCCTTGGCGTGGCCTTTCAGTTTTTCCCAGAGCTCATCGCGCGTCAGCCCGGGGGGCAGCGCGCCCGGCTCGAGGTCGGTCGCGATGACGGTGAAAATGTAATGATGAGGAGAGAGGCCAGCCGGCGGACAAGGCCCGCGGTAGACAGTCGTGCCGCCGCTTTCCTTGCCACCCGTGAACTTGCTGGATTCCTTGCTCAGTTCGCCCTCGGCAAAGCCGGTGACGTCCGGCTTGATATTGTACGCGAGCAGGTGATGCGAGCCGAGTCCGCCCTGCCCCTCCCAATCGGAAGCTACGAGCGCAAAGCTTTTTGCGGCAGCGGGCGGGTTCGTCCATTTCAGCTCGGGCGACACATTCTGCCCGATGCAGTTCGGATTGGTCTTGATGGCGCCTGCATGTTTGACGTCCAGCATCGTGCCGTCCTTGAAGCTCGACGACGTCAGCGTGAACGGGTCGGCTGCGAGCGCACCGGTGCCAAGCATGGCAAGCGCGGCGGCAGAAAGCATCAGTTTCTTCATTTGGAATCCTCCCCTTTTTGGCTTTGCAGTGTTGCTAACAACGACCCTCGCACAAAAATTCCGGTCATACGGCCTCACTTTGCGCATAGCCCTTGATCACCTCGGCCTTGAGCTTCTGCCAGATCTCCCGATGCAGCGCGACAAAGCCGGGATCGAGCTTGATTTCTGCGATATCGCGCGGACGTGCGATCGGTACGGCCCAGTCACCGATGATCCGCGCTGCCGGGCCCGCCGACATGATCACCACGCGGTCGGACAGCGCGATGGCCTCCTCGAGGTCATGGGTAACGAAGAGCACCGCCTTGCGGTCCGCGGTCCACAGGTCGAGCAGCAGATTACCCATGATCTGGCGTGTCTGTGCGTCAAGTGGGCCGAAGGGCTCGTCCATGAGCAGGATTTTGGGATCGCGGATAAGCACCTGCGCGAGACCGACGCGCTTGCGCTGGCCGCCCGAAAGCATGTGCGGATAGCGGTCGGCGAATGCGCCAAGACCGACGCGCTTGAGCCAGTCTTGCGCGCGTGTGCGCGCTTCCTCCGCCCGTATGCCTGCGGTCTCGAGCCCGATGGCAACGTTTTCGACAGCCGTCTTCCAGGGGAACAGCGCGTCGGCCTGGAAGAGGTAGCCGGCCTGACGATTCAGGCCCGACAACGGCGTCCCGAAGATATTGACGCTGCCGGCCGCGGGTGACAGCAGCCCGGCCGCGATGTTGAGCAGCGTCGACTTTCCGCAACCGGTCGGGCCCACGATGGCGACAAACTCGCCGTCGCCGACATTCAGTGTCGCGCGGTTGACCGCCGTATAGGCGCCGACGGCCACGCGGAATGAAACAACGACGTCCGCGAGTGCGACGGCCGTGCCGTCCGCCATGCGGTTCCTCCCCGATTATTTGTTGGGTGCAACCTATCCGGCCCGCGCCGGGTTGCAAAGGCGGCCTAAAGCCCCTTGATTAAGCCTGCCTCGATCAGCAGGCGATTGAAGCGCCGCGCCTCCTCGCCGCCGGCACAGGCGTAGAATGCCCCTTTGCATCGTTGCAGGATCTTCTTCTGCTCCAGGAAAGACGGATCGAGCGGCACACCGGCCGCCTCCTGCACCAAAAGCGGCAAATAGGGCGCTTCCAGGGTATCGAACGCCGACGACATGTCGGCCGCTTTGAAATTCACCGTATCGACGGCGTAGTAGCTGGTGAAATAGCGCGGATCATGAGCTTTCAGCTGACGCGCGCGCTCGGCATCGCTGAGCCCCGGATCGATGATAAGATGAGCAAATTCCGGCTGGTGATCGCCGTAGCGCACGATCAAGAACGAGTCCGAAGGGAAATCGCGCCTGAGGCGCTCAAGGAACGCGGCATACTCCTGAGCGGTCATGCCCTGGCGGCGGATATATTCGTCGACGTTCGGCGCATTGCCGAGATCACGCCAGTTGGGCGTCAACTCCGGACGCAGGCGCGTGTCCCACGGAAAATGGTTGGCAACGGTATAGACATAGAGAAAGAGCGGACCGTCTCCACGCTCACGCGCGATGATTTTCTCTGCCTTGTCGAAATAGAAGCTGTCGCGCTCGAAATTCTCAGTGCCGAGGTCGGCCATGTCGAGATAGCGGCCGATGCCGGCCGTCGTCTGGAACGCGCGTGAACTCAGGAAAGCCCCATAGAAGGGATAGAGGCTGAACGTCTTGTATCCGCAGCGCGCCAGTGAAGCCGGCAGCCCACGCTCGACACGGCCGGCAGCGACGCGCGTGACCGAGGTCGCAAAGCGGCCGAACGATCGCGCAGAGAGTCCGGTCAATACATTATATTCAGTGAACCAGCTGGGGCCGCCGGCGCCTTCCACGATGAGCTTACGCATCTTTCCGTCAAACGAACGGAAATGACGCCGATAGCCCGGCGGCACATTGATGCCCGGCACAGCCGTGATGTCGAAGCTCGACTCGTCGTGCAGAAGAATAACGTGAGGCAGCTTACGTGCAGGTACGCATGTGGCAACGGGTGACACTTTCAGCTGTTCCGTAACCGCAGCTTTGGAATCGAGATACCCGTGGGTGATCAGTTCGTGCATTGCCTCGATGCCGGTGCGGGCAAATTTCGAGACATAGTTCCGACCGAAGAAATCCTCGTAGAGGTCGGTTGGGAACGACAGCGACAGCACCGTAAGCGCAGCCAGGCAGAAGGTTCCGGCCGATGCACTTGTGCCGAGCCGCATGCGGAAGGGATCGAGCCGCCAGGCGATTGCGATCAGGGCCGAAACCGCGAACGCAACGAGCATCAACTGGGTCCTCAGTCCAGGAATCACAGCCAGAAGAAATGCCGAAGTATCGCGGTCGATGATCAACAGATCGACGAAATCGACCGTCATCCAGAGCTTCTCGTGCTTGAACTGCGAGAGCAGGATCAGCGCGATAATAAATGACAGTGACACGAGAGCTGAGGCTATGGGCCGCCGCAAAGCGGCAAGACAGAGCAGATTAAGGAGAGCCCAGGTGAGCAGGAACGCGACCTTTGCGACGAGGTCAACCTCGGTCGCCACCATTATGATGAGCGCAACGACATGCAGGCCCGCCACCGCCGACAGCGCCACTGCATCGCGGCGCGAAATCCCTTCGGCAGGCGCAAGACGGCTGAGCAGTGCGGACGCGGCGGACAACATAGCCTGACGGCCCTGCCCGGCTGCGATCCTGTTTTATTTTCCAGCGCACGGCCTGTCTGTCATATGACTGTAATCAAACTGTCATTGCAAGCGGCGAGGCAAGGCGTGCGCCGAATGTTTATGATATTAACCAAGAGGTTGGGGCTGGGCCCCGGCTGATTTCGCGGTTCCTCGACCGCAATGCGCGTGCCATCATCGCCGGCATGGCCTTGGACGCCCGCCTTGCCGAGGCATGGTCGCACCTGCCCGCCTATCTCGGCAGCCATGTGCTGGTGAGCCTGACCGCGCTTGCCATCGGCCTTGGCATAAGCCTGCCGGTGGCCATCGCCTCAAGGCACAGGCCGGTATTGCGGGGGGTCCTTCTTTCGCTTGCCAGTGTTGTGCAGACCATTCCGGGGCTGGCGCTTCTGGCCTTGTTCTATCCGTTGTTGCTGGCCATCAGCGCCTTGTCCGAAAGCATCCTGGGAAAGGGTTTTTCGGCGCTCGGCTTTCTGCCGGCTGTATTGGCGCTTGCGCTTTATTCGATATTGCCGGTCCTGCGTAACACGGTGGCAGGGCTGAACGGCGTCGATGCGCGCCTGCGCGAAGCCGCACGGGTCGTCGGCGTACCCCCGTGGCAGGTCCTGCGCGACATCGAGTTGCCGCTCGCCCTGCCGGTGATCATGGCCGGAATCCGGACGTCCGCGGTCTGGGTGATAGGCACCGCAACACTGGCTACGCCGATCGGCCAGACAAGTCTTGGGAACTATATCTTCACCGGCCTGCAAACACAGAACTGGGTCTTTGTTGTCTTTGGTTGCGTCGCTGCTGCCCTGCTCGCCCTGGCAGTCGACCAACTGCTCGCGCTGGCGCAGGCCGGCGTGACCCGCCGCAGCAGCGTCCAAACGGTAACGGGCATTTCCGGCCTTGTTGGGTTGACGCTGGTGGCGCTGATCCCGGGACTGGCTCAACCGCCTCCCGACTACCTGATCGGAGCCAAGACATTTACCGAGCAATATGTCCTTGCAGCGCTCATCGAACAGCGTCTGCGGGCTGCCGGCCTCAGAGCCGAACGCCGGCCCGGCCTCGGTTCCAACGTCCTCTTCGATGCACTCGCCAAGAACGAGATCGACGTCGCAGTCGACTACTCCGGCACCATCTGGACGAACCGCATGCACCGCAATGATGCGCCGCCGCGGATACAGGCGCTGGCGGAGCTGAAGAACTGGCTGAATACGACTTACAAAATTCGCATGCTCGGCCGGCTTGGATTTGAAAACGCCTACGCACTTGCGATGACACGGAAAAGAGCGCAGGCGCTTGGCATACGCTCGATTACTGATCTTGCCACCCATTCGGGCCAACTTGCGATTGCCAGCGACTATGAATTTTTCGCACGGCCCGAGTGGGAGGCGTTGCGCAAAACCTACAGGCTTCAATTCAAGGCGCAGAGGCAGATGCAGCCGGAATTCATGTATAAGGCCGTTGCCGATGGTGAGGTTGATGTGATTTCGGCCTACACCAGCGACGGGCAAATCGCCATCAATGATCTCGTCGTGCTCGACGATCCACGGCGCGCCATCCCGCCCTATGACGCGATCCTGCTGCTGTCGCCAAGGCGTGCAGACGACAAGAGACTCGCTGACGCACTGGAGTCCCTGGTCGGCGCGATCTCCGTTGAAACGATGCGCGAAGCCAATGCCCGCGCCGCTGAAGGCGCCAGCCCGGAAGAAACGGCGCGCTCGCTGTTGCGGAGTCTCGGGCGCAGATAGCCTTCGTCAGTTTTTGCTGCGGTCGACCAGCGCGCGCTGCTTGATCCACGGCATCATGTCGCGGAGCTTGGCGCCGACCTGCTCGATCGGATGCTCTGCAAGCTTTGCACGGGTCGCCTTGAACGACGTCTGGTTGACCTTGTTCTCCAGCATCCAATCCTTGGTGAAGCGACCGGACTGAATGTCGGCCAACACCCGTTTCATTTCGGCCTTCACTTCCGGTGTGATCACGCGCGGGCCAGAGACATATTCGCCGTACTCGGCGGTGTTCGACACCGAATAGTTCATGTTGGCGATGCCGCCTTCGTAGATGAGATCGACGATCAGCTTCACTTCGTGCACGCACTCGAAATAGGCCATTTCCGGAGCATACCCGGCTTCGACCAGGGTTTCGTACCCGGCCTTCATTAGCTCGACGAGACCGCCGCAGAGCACAGTCTGCTCGCCGAACAGGTCGGTCTCACACTCCTCCTTGAACGTCGTCTCGATGATGCCCGCACGGCCGCCGCCGATCGCGGCACCGTAAGACAGCGCAAGTTCATGCGCGTTGCCCGATTTGTCGACATGAACTGCAAGGAGACACGGGACGCCGGCGCCGCGCACGTATTCCGAGCGGACAGTGTGGCCCGGCCCTTTGGGCGCGATCATCATGACATCAAGGTCCGGGCGCGGCTCGATCAGATTGAAATGCACATTCAGCCCGTGCGCGAACATCAACGCCGCGCCCTGCTTCATGTTTTTCGCGAGATGGTCGCTGTAGATGTCGGCCTGCAGCTCGTCGGGCGTGAGCATCATCATCACGTCAGCCCACTTGGCGGCCTCGGCAACCTCCATGACCTTGAATTTCTCGGCTTCGGCCTTCTTCACGCCCGCCGATGTCTTGCGCAGTGCAACCGCAACCTCCTTGACGCCACTGTCGCGCAAGTTAAGCGCGTGGGCGTGCCCCTGGCTCCCATACCCGATGATGGCGACCTTCTTGCCCTTGATCAGGTTCAGGTCGGCGTCGCGATCGTAATAAACACGCATGATACTTGGTCCCTTGGTCCCTCGTTCGGTTATCGGATCTCAATGTGCCGGACTTATCCCGTCGCGGTGCTTCTAGGTTGCTCCTGCAGCCGGGGCAAGTCCCTAAAGCGACTTCTGCTAATTCCGGCGCTGCCTCTTGATCTGCAGCCGGCCCGCGTAAAGCAGCGCAAAACCGGCAAGCACGCTGCCGTATTTGATGATTTCAGGCATGCGAGAATCCCGCGCAAAGCAAAACGGCTGCGACCGGACGAAGCTGATGTTGATGCACCGCGAATTGTCCAGCGAATAAGGCTTCAGAAACACGCCCAAAACGATGAGCGGGATTGACAGGATCGTCAGCCCCATCGCTACATCCCTTCCGGCCCGCGCATAATCGCTGCAATGCCTGTACGCGCGACCTCGACGAGACCAAGCGGCAGCATCAATGCAATGAATTGCTCGATCTTTTCGCTGGCCCCCGTGATCTCGAACACGAAACTTTCGGTGGTCGCATCGATGACCCGTGCCCGGAACGCATCGGCGAGCCGCAGCGCCTCGACACGGTTTTCGCCTTTGCCTTTAACCTTGACCATTGCGAGTTCGCGCTCGATCGCATTGCCGGCAAGTGTCATGTCGACGACATGATGCACCGGAACGAGCCGATCGAGCTGGTTCTTGATCTGCTCGATCACCATCGGAGTACCGGTGGTGACAATCGTGATCAGCGAAAGATGCTGCCTGTGCTCGGTCTCCGAGACAGTCAACGACTCGATATTGTAGCCGCGCCCCGAAAACAGGCCGATCACCCGCGCCAGCACGCCTGGCTCGTTATCGACCAGGACCGACAACGTGTGTGTTTCCGCTTTCTGCGCCGTCGGCGCGGCGGGATAATGGGTTGTGGTGGGAGCGTTCATCAGACCATCACCTTCCCTTCCTCGGTGACGGCATCTTCCACGGCAACGCCGGCATCACCGAGCAACATCTCATTATGCGCCCGCCCCGACGGGATCATCGGGAAGCAGTTCTCCTTGGGGTCAACCACGCAGTCGAATAACACCGGTTTGTCGATCGCGATCATTTCCTTGATGGCGCGGTCGAGATCGCCGGGTTTTTCGCAGCGAATACCGTGTGCGTGATAGGCTTCGGCCAGCTTCACAAAATCCGGCAGCGCCTCGCTGTAGCTCTCGGCATAACGTCCGCCATGCAGCAGTTCCTGCCACTGGCGCACCATGCCCATGTAATTGTTGTTCAGGATGAAGACCTTGATCGGCAGGCGGTACTGCACCGCCGTCGACAATTCCTGCATCGTCATCATCACGGATGCCTCGCCGGCAATATCGATCACCAGTGACTTGGGATGCGCAAGCTGCACGCCGACCGACGCCGGCAGGCCATAGCCCATCGTTCCAAGGCCACCCGAAGTCATCCAGCGGTTCGGCTCCTGGAATCCGTAGAACTGGGCCGCCCACATCTGGTGCTGGCCAACCTCGGTGGTGATGTAAACATCCTTGTCCTTGGTCAGCTCATAAAGCCGCTGGATCGCATATTGCGGCTTGATCACGTCCTTCGACTGCCGGTAGGCAAGCGATTTGCGCGCTCGCCACTTGTCGATCTGTGCCCACCATGCCTGCAGAGATTTCTTGTCAGGGTGAATTGCACCGGTCCGCCACAGCCGAACCATGTCCTCGAGCACGTGCGCGCAGTCACCGACGATCGGCACGTCCACCTTCACGTTCTTGTTGATCGAGGACGGATCGATATCGACATGAATTTTTCTCGAGCCCGGCGAGAAAGCGTCGAGTCGACCCGTAATCCGGTCGTCAAAGCGCGCGCCGATGCAGATCATGACATCGCAATCGTGCATCGCCATGTTTGCTTCGAGCGTGCCGTGCATGCCGAGCATGCCGATCCATTTCGGGTCGGCGGACGGAAATGCGCCAAGTCCCATAAGCGTCGAAGTGATCGGATAGCCGGTGAGTTTGACCAGCTCACGCAGCAGGTCGCAGGCCGCCCTGCCGGAGTTCACGACGCCGCCGCCCGTATAGAACAGTGGACGCTTTGCGTTGGCCATCAGATCAATAGCGTGCTTGATCTGATTCATGTCTCCCTTGAGCCTGGGCTTGTATCCGGTGTGCGGAAAATCCTTAGGCTTGGAATAAATGCCCTTCGCAAACTGGATATCCTTCGGCACATCGACGACCACCGGGCCCGGCCGGCCACTCGATGCGATGTGGAAAGCCTCGTGCAGGATACGCGGCAGATCTTCGATGCGCTTGACCAGATAATTGTACTTCGTGCATGGCCGTGTGATGCCGACCGTGTCACATTCCTGGAACGCATCGTTGCCGATCAGGTGCGTCGGCACCTGTCCCGTAATGCAGACGATCGGAATTGAATCGCAAAGTGCGTCGGTGAGGCCGGTCACAGCGTTGGTCGCGCCGGGTCCCGAGGTGACAAGCACGCAGCCGACCTTGCCGGTCGAGCGCGCATAGCCTTCCGCCGCATGGACCGCGCCCTGCTCGTGCCGCACCAGAATGTGTCGCACCTGATTTTGCGAGAAGATGGCGTCGTAGATCGGCAGCACGGCACCACCTGGATAGCCGAACACATGCTCGACGTTCTGATCGGCGAGTGCCTGAATCACCATTTCGGCGCCGGTCATTTCGCGTGTCATGTCATTCCCTTTCGTCACGTTCGGACCCGAAGCAATAAAAAAGGCCCTTAGCGGGCCATGTCCGGACGCTCGCCTGCGGCCCCAATTCTAGGGCCATGCTAGCGTCCGAACCCTTACTACGGAAATAATATTGCGTTCCACGGTTTACACCCGAACTTTCATTGCGCGCGTTATAGGGGCCCTACGGCACCCGGTCAAGATAAATCGCATCAAAAACGGGCCTCCAAACCGGTTCTGATGGCGGCAAAACAAGCTTCAGGACCTCCCCAGGACCAACCCTGCATCTGGTTTCGAAACCAGGTGAGCTGGCGCTTGGCATAACGCCGCGTATCCATCACGGCACCGGCCACGGCCTCCTCGCGCGATATCTCGCCTTTCAGGTGCCGGATCAGCCAAGGGACGCCGTGGGCCTTCATGGCTGGCAGGTTCGGATCGAGACCGCGCCCGGCCAGCCGACGTACCTCCTCCAGCGCGGCGGTTTCCATCATTGTGGCGAACCGTACCTCTATGCGTCGTATCAGCTCTTTGCGCTCGCAGGTGAGAAAGACCTTTGTTGCCCGTTCAGGATCGATCAGGGGCGGCAGACCCTCGCGATGCCAATCCGACAGCGGCCGCCCAGTGGCCAGGACAACCTCGAGAGCACGTGAAATTCGCGAACGGTCATTTGCAGTGATCCGGCCGGCAGTTGCAGGATCGAGCCGCGAAAGCTCCGCATGCAAAACGGGCCCGCCCTCTCGCCGCAGCCGATCGCGCACTTCGTCACGCACGCTTGCGGGAATTGGCGGCACTGCCGCAAGCCCCCTGGTCAGTGCAGAAAAATAAAGTCCGGTACCGCCAACCAGAACCGCGATGCCAGACTGAGCGGCAATCTGCTTGAGCGTCTCTCCGACGTCGCGGCACCACCGCCCCACCGAATAATTCTCGGCCGCATCCACAAACCCGTACAGTTTATGCGGCACACGCGCTTCGTCGGCGGGGGTCGGACGCGCGGTGATAATGCGCAGGTCGCGATAGACCTGCATGGAATCGGCATTGATCACGGCGCCGCCGAATTTTTCGGCAACCTCGAGCGCCAGGGCCGACTTGCCGCTGGCAGTCGGTCCTGCAATAAGCACCACTCTCGCCGTCGTCATACTGCTGCCTTCGTTGCAGTCGTGATAGCACCCGTGGGACCAGAACTCATCCGGAGTTTGGAGACCAACTTGACGCTCATTAAACCTTTTAGAGCTTTGCGGCCCGCGCCGAACCGCGCCGCCGAGGTTCTGGCGCCGCCGTACGACGTTCTCTCAAGTGCCGAGGCACGCGACCGGGCCAAAGGGAAACCGTGGAGTTTTCTGCATATTTCAAAGCCGGAGATCGATCTCGATCCATCGACCGACCCCTACGACAAGGCTGTCTACGCCAAAGCAGCCGAAAATCTGAATCGCATGACCGCTGCCGGTGTTCTCATGCGCGACAGTAAGCCGTGTTATTACGTCTATCGCCTCACGTGGCGAGGACACGTTCAGACCGGCCTCGCAGCTGTTGCCTCACTCGAGGCCTATGCCACCAACCGTATCCGCAAGCACGAGCTGACGACGCCCGCCAAGGAAGACGATCGTGTGCATCAGATCGAAGCCATCAACGCTCAGACCGGGCCGGTGATGAGCGGCTATCCAAGGGCTCCGGCAATAGATGCTCTTTTGAAGAGGGCGGCGGCCGGCACGCCGGATGTCGACGTCATTGCCGACGACGGCGTGCGGCACCAGCTTTGGACCATCGCAGACGACAAAACGATCGAAGAGATCACTGCAGCATTTGATGCCTTGCCCGCCGTCTATATTGCCGATGGGCATCATCGTTCGGCCGCGGCCGCCCGCGTTGCCGCTGCACGCAAGGGCGACGGATCGCACCGCTATTTCCTGTCGGTGATCTTTCCCGAGCACGAAATGACCATCCTTGACTACAACCGCGTGGTGAAGGATCTGAACGGCCGTACCCCCCAACAATTTCTCGCCGAGTTGCGGAAGACGTTCACCGTAACCGCGTTTGATCAGCCGGTGCGGCCCGCATCGTCGCACGAGTACGGCATGTACCTGAGCGGCCAGTGGTACAAACTCTCCATTCGTCCCGAACGCGTTGCGAACGATCCCATAGGCCGTTTGCCGATTACGGTTTTGACCGGCAACGTCATAGAACCGCTGCTCGGCATCAGTGATCCACGCAGGGACCGCAGAATAGATTTTGTTGGCGGTGCCCGTGGGCTGGAAGAGCTTGAAAAACGGGTCAAATCGGGCGAAATGGCCGTGGCTTTCGCGCTTTACCCGACGCAGATGCACGATCTGATGGCGGTCGCCGACGCCGGCGGCATCATGCCGCCGAAATCAACCTGGTTCGAGCCGAAGCTCGCCGACGGCATGGTCAGCCACGTACTCGACTGACAAAAACGCCGGCGCAAAATATCGCCGGACGTTTCCGCTACTGCAGGCTCAGCGCCACGAAGCTTGGGTCCCCGTCGGGGGTCACAACCAGCAGCACGACAGCCTTCTTCCCGTCCTTCTTGAGCTTCTCGATTCGCTGCTGAAGTTCGTTGGCGTTCGACACGGGCTGCTGCTGCACCTCCGCAATCACCATGCCTGGCGCAAGCCGCTTCTCGGATGCAGGCGAATTTGCGTCGACGCCGGTAATCAGGACGCCCTTTACCTTGTCCTTTATGTTGTGCTTCTTGCGAAGTTCGTCGGTGAGGTTGGCGAGATCAAGTCCGAGCGCTTTCTTCACGACCGGCTTGCTCTCGGGCGATGCATCCTTCTTGTCGGTGGCGGCGGCAACTTTTTTCTCATCCTCAAGCCGCCCGAGTTTGACCAGCCTCTTTTCCTCTTTGCCCTTTCGGACGATGACGACTTCCACTTCTTTGCCCACCGGGGTGTCGGCGACGATCTTGGGCAGGTCACGCATTTCCTTGACGTCTTTGCCGTCAAATTTGACGATCACGTCGCCGGGCTCAATCCCGGCGGGTTTTGCCGGCCCCTTGTCGTCGACACCGGCCACCAAAGCACCTCGCGCCGGCTTGACGCTGAGGCTTTCCGCAATCTCGTCACTGACCTGCTGGATACGGACGCCGAGCCAGCCACGCCGGACTTCCTTGAACTCACGCAATTGAGCGACGACGGGAACGACCGTTTTTGACGGAACCGCAAAACCGATGCCAATCGATCCGCCCGAAGGCGAAATGATCGCCGTATTCACGCCGATTACTTCGCCGTTGAGGTTGAACAGTGGCCCACCGGAATTGCCGCGATTGATCGAGGCGTCCGTCTGAATGTAGTTGTCATAGGGCCCGGACTGAATATCGCGGTTGCGCGCCGAAACGATGCCGGCGGTGACGGTTCCGCCGAGACTGAACGGGTTGCCGATCGCTATCACCCACTCGCCCAGGCGCAGCTTGTCGCTGTCACCGAATTTTACAGCCTTCAGCGGCTTGGACGAGTTGACCTTCAGTAATGCCAGATCGGTCTTCTGGTCACGGCCGACCACTTCGGCTTTCAATGTGGTGCCATCGTTGAGAATGACATTGATCTCATCGGCTTCGGAAATGACGTGGTTGTTGGTGACGACAAGCCCGTTTGAGTCGATGATGAAGCCCGAGCCCAGCGAATTCACCCGACGGGGGCTTGGCGACGGACTCTGGCCCGGACCGCCTTGTCCGTTCTGACCGCGCCGGTTCTTGAAGAATTCTTCGAAAAACTCCTCGAATGGCGAACCCGGCGGCAACTGCGGCACCGCGCCACCACGCAGGTCCACAGATTGCTTGGTCGAAACGTTGACTACGGCGTCGATCACCTGCTCGGCAACGTCGGCGATGGCCTCCGGTCCGCGTGCGGTCGCCGGAGTGATAAAAGCAAGCAGAACAAGGGCAGCCGCGGCACTCAGGGCCACGCCCTTGTGACCAAGGCGTCTCGGCGGGCAAAAGTCATTAGCGCCCATGGGCGTCAAATCTCCTGGGAATAGGTTCGTAGAGAGTGGCCCCGACTTAAGGGCGATTCAAGGGCACCGCAAGTCAATACCATGCGAGGCCGGGTTTCCCTATCCGCCGCGCACAATCCAAACCATAACCACGCCGATGACCGCCGAACCCAAGCCAATCACGCGCAGGGAAACGTCCTGGGTTTCCAGTACGCTGGTCATGGCCCGCTTGGCCGCTTCCGGAAACGCCGCAAAGATCAAGCCTTCGATGACAAAGACCAGTCCAAGCGCGGCCAGAAAATCGGACATGCGGGAATGGGTGTTAATGCCGCTAACGCGCCGGGGCCGCAGACGGCGGTGCCGGGTTGTCAGGTCGCTTTCCCGACGGATCCGTGAAGTAGCGGAAGAAATTCGAATCCGGTTTTAACAGCATGCGCGTATCATTGTGGCGCAGCCCATGCTCGTACGCCTGCATCGACCGATAAAACGCGAAGAAATCAGGATCCTGGTTGAAGGCTTCCGCGAAAATCTGATTGCGCGTCGCATCGCCTTCACCGCGAATCTGCTCCGCCTTGGAGGTCGCTTCCGCCACCAGTACCGTAACCTCGCGGTCGGCACGCGAACGAATTTCCTGCGCGCGCTGCGCGCCTTGAGCGCGGAACTCGGCAGCCTCGCGCTGTCGTTCTGTCTGCATGCGTTGATAGACCGCCTGGCTGTTTTGCTCGGGCAAATCCGCGCGCCGAATTCTGACATCGACGACCTGTACGCCATACGCGGCGGCTTCGTGGTCAACCAGTTCCCGGATACGGGCCATCAGATCGGCGCGCTGATCACGGACCACGTGCGTGAATGTTACTTCGCCAAGCACGCGACGCAGCGCCGAATTGAGCAGAATGGACAGCTGCGAATTTGCGCCGTTAATCGAGCCGAGGGTCTGGTAGAAACGCAGCGGATCCCTGATCCGGTATCGCGCAAAAGCATCAACCACCAGCCGCTTTTGATCGGAAGCGATGACTTCCTGCGGAGGCGCTTCCAGGTCGAGTATGCGTTTATCGATATAGACAACCGAATCAATGAACGGCGCCTTGAAGTCAAGGCCAGGCTCGCTGATGACGCGAACCGGCTGTCCGAGCCGGATTACAAGCGCCTGCTGCGTTTGATAGACGGTGAACAGCGACGAGTAGCCGACAATCAGTGCAGCAACAATGATTACCGCGATAATACCGCCGAGGAAGTTGAGTCTCATTGTCGACCTCCGCTCTGCGGCTGGCTTCGCGGCTGAGCAGGCCGAGTAAGCTCATTGAGCGGCAGATAAGGCACCACGCTGCTACCGCCGGCGCCAGAATCCAGGATGATCTTGTCGGTCCCACCGAGCACGCGCTCCATCGTTTCGAGATACATGCGCTCGCGGGTGACATCGGGTGCCTTCTTGTACTGCTCGTAAATCTTGAGAAAGCGCGCTGTCTGACCGGTAGCTTCGGCAACCGTCTGCTGACGATAGGCTTCGGCAGCCTGCGTAATCTGCGCGACGCGCCCACGCGCCTCGGGGACTACGCGGTTTGCATAGGTCTGTGCTTCGTTGACCGAACGTTCGAGATCCGCGCGGGCAGCCTGCACGTCACGAAAAGCATCGATCACCTGCGCCGGCGGATCGACTTTCTGCAGTTGCACCTGCTGCACGATCACACCGGCACCGTAGTGATCAAGCGTCTTCTGCATAAGATCCTGAACGGCCGTTTCGATTGTCTGCCGTGCGCCTGTCAGGATCGGCTGGATTTCCGAGCGCCCGATCACTTCGCGCATCGCGCTTTCGGCGACCGCTTTCACGGTGCCCTCGGGATTTTGAATGTTGAAGAGGTATTCGCCGACCCCCGTCGGCTTGACCTTCCAGAGCACGGAGAAATCGACGTCGACGATGTTCTCGTCGCCCGTCAGCATCAAGCTTTCCTCCGGCACATCCCGTGTGGTGGTGCCGCCGCGGCGAAGATCGTCGACAATGCGCATGCCGATATCGATCTTGTTGACCCGCAAGGCCTTCGGCGTCAGCACCTTCTCGATGGGATAAGGCAGGTGGTAGTTCAGGCCAGGCTGTACTTCGCGAACTTCCTTGCCGAAGCGAAGCACGACACCGAGTTCGTCGGGCTCGACGCGAAAGAAGCCCGAAAAGCCCCAGAGCACGAGGATGCCAAGCGCGATAAGCGCAAAACCTCGTCCGCCCAGGTTGCCGCCCGGAAGCACGCGGCGCAGCCGGTCCTGGCCGCGGCGCAGTATTTCTTCGAGATCCGGTGGTGTCGGTCCTGACGACTGCGGCCCCGAGCCCCATGGCCCTTTACCGCCCGAGCCCCATGGCCCACCACCGCCCTGATTGGTCCAAGGCATCTAAAACATCTCCCGGCGCCGGCTGCTTTCAGCCCAGCGACCTTTGCCGGGAGGGTTATAGGGGACCGTAGGGACCGTTACAACGCGCCGTCATGCCGCGCGTTAACGCTGTCTCAGCGCCGTATATAAGTCGCGAATGCAAAGTCGGCGTCGTCATCGGGGCCGGCGAAATGCTCCTCGCGCGATGTTTCCTGCCACATTTCCTCGTCTATCGGAGGAAACAAAGCATCGCCCTCCGGCGACATGTGTACATGCGTGATTTCAAGCCGGTCGGCCATCGCGATCGTCGACGCGAAAATATCGCTCCCGCCAATCACCATAATTTCATCGACTCCCCGCTTTGCCGCATCTGCCCGCGCAAAGCCGAGCGCGGCATCGAGGCTTGTTGCCAAAACGGCGCCGGGAGCAACAAGGCTTAGGTCGCGCGTGAGAACGATATTCGTGCGCCCATCAAGCAGCTTGCCAATCGATTCATGCGTCTTGCGCCCCATGATTACCGGGCGATTGAGCGTTACTTTGCGGAAATGCTGGAGGTCCGACTTCAAATGCCATGGCAACTGGCCTTCTCGGCCAATCACCAGGTTGTCGCCAATTGCTGCCACGAGCACGATTTTCATAGGGCCGACAAACCCGGATTGCGGATCACTGGCATTGCTTTCTGGCGATATCAATAAGGCAGCTGTTGTGACTTTATTACTAACGCCAGTCACGCCTCGCCAGGCAAATTTCCATTGGCAATACGTGACGAAATTCACGCGTTAAAATCAGCTTAGCGTGACGTCTATAAACGGCAGCAACAACGAAATCGCATCTTGGCGATCGGCTACACGGCAACTTCAGCCTTGATATGCGGGTGAGGATCGTAATTCTCGATCGAAAAATCCTCGTAACGAAACGCGAATATGTCACGCACGGCGGGATTGAGGCGCATTGCCGGCAGTCGTCGCGGTGCACGCGATAACTGCAGACGCGCCTGCTCCAGATGGTTCAGGTAAAGGTGCGCATCGCCGAAGGTATGAATGAAATCGCCGGGTCTATACCCGGTCACCTGCGCCATCATGAGTGTGAGCAGCGCGTAGGACGCAATATTGAAGGGCACACCAAGAAAAACATCCGCCGAACGCTGATACAGCTGGCAGGACAGCCTGCCTTCGGCGACATAAAACTGAAAAAGGCAGTGGCAGGGAGGCAGAGCCATCCTGTCCACATCTGCCGGATTCCACGCGGTCACAATGAGCCGACGCGAATCCGGGTTGCGCTTGATCATCGTGACGACATCACCGATTTGATCGATGGTCTTGCCGTCGTGAGCCGGCCAGGATCGCCACTGCTGCCCATAGACGGGCCCCAGGTCGCCGCGCTCGTCGGCCCACTCATCCCAGATCCGCACGCCATGTTCCTGCAGGTATCGGACATTCGTGTCGCCCGCCAAGAACCACAGCAACTCGTAAATGATCGATTTCAGGTGCAACTTCTTGGTCGTGATCAGCGGAAAGCCCTCATCGAGGGCAAACCGCATTTGGTGACCGAAAATCGACAACGTCCCGGTCCCGGTGCGGTCGCGTTTCTCCACCCCACGGCTAAGGATCAATTCCATCAAGTCGAGATATTGGCGCATCACCCGATCTGCCGCTGACGACTCGAACATGGTGAAGTTTACATCCTGGAGCAACGTCCGGCAGCGTCTTTTCAACTGCCGAAACTACAGCCGTTATCCTCAGGTCCTGATATAATTGCCGCAAAGGAACCGGGGGCAGCGTCATGGACCTTGACCGCATTCTCGTTGCTCGAATTCTGTTCACGCTTGCGACCATTGGCTGGGCTGCGCTTACCGTCGTGGCCGATTTCAACAAGACCCATGCGACCAACCCGTTGTGGACACCACACGCGCGGTTCCATGTGGTCTGGCAAATCTCCAGTTATGTCGGTTTCGGTCTGCTCGCCCTTGCCCTCACCTGGTGGCCTGGGCCGCTTCCGGTTGAGCGCCTGTATCTCGTCGCCGCGATGGGGGCGGTGGTTTATGCGGCCTTTTTCGCGGCGCTGGTCGCAATGCCCATTTATGGCGGGGCGGCCTACGACAAAAACGGCTACCAACCTTTCAAGGCGCCGATCCCGCTCTTTGCAAAAAAATGGGATGCCAATATCACCGCCTTTTCGATTCAGCTGATAATCCTTGCGGCCGGGGTTCTGGCGGTATCGGGCGCCGTCGCAGGAGGCTAGACCGGGAAAAACGGCGCGCGGGCAGTCGCGCGCCATAGCTATTCGACGAACACCTCGTCACGACGCTTGCGGATCATCGGCAGCGCCGCAATCACCAGCAGGCCAGCCGCCAGCGCGATCAGAACTCCGGAGATCGGCCTGGTGATGAAGACTGTGGCATCGCCACGTGCGATCAACATGGCGCGCCGTAAATTTTCCTCCATCAACGGACCGAGGACAAACGCCAGCACCAACGGCGCCGGTTCGAAGTCGTGCTTGGCCAGCCAGTATCCGACCAGACCAAAAATAGCCGAAATCACCACATCGGTCGGAGAGTTGTTGATCGAATAAATTCCGATGCAACAGAATACGATGATCGACGGATACAGCAGCCGATAAGGCACTCGCAGCAAACTGACCCATACACCGACCAACGGCAGATTGATGACGATCAGCATGAGGTTGCCGAGCCACATCGAGGCGATCATGCCCCAGAACAGCTCGGGCTGTTTCGTCATGACCTGCGGGCCAGGCACGATACCGTGAATGGTCATTGCGCCAACCATCAATGCCATGACGGCGTTCGGCGGGATGCCCAACGTAAGCAACGGAATAAATGACGTCTGCGCTGCGGCGTTATTGGCGGATTCGGGTGCTGCCACCCCTTCGATTGCACCACGCCCAAAACGCTCCGGGTGCTTGGAGATACGCTTTTCAAACGTGTACGCCGCAAACGATGAGACAACCGCACCGCCCCCGGGCAAAATCCCGAGCAAAGAGCCCAGGATTGTGCCACGCGCAATCGCTCCCGATGCGTCGATCAAATCCTGACGCGTCGGCATCAGACCTTTGATCTTCCCTTTCACGATATCGCGGCTCTCCTGCGACATCTCAAGATTGCGGATGATTTCGGCAAAACCGAAAATCCCCATCGCTACATTGCTGAATCCGATACCGTCGGACAATTCCGCAATGTCGAACGTCATACGTCCCGCGCCGGTTTCGAGATCGGACCCGATCATCGACAGCAACAGACCGGTCAGGATCATGGCGATCGCGTTAAGGACCGACCCTTTCGCGAGCACGACTGCGAAAATGAGGCCGAGTACCATCAACGAAAAATATTCCGCCGGTCCGAACAACAGTGCCAACGATGTCAGCGGCGTGCCCAGCGCGGCAACGAGCACTGTTGCGACGCAGCCTGCAAAAAACGAACCGATCGCCGCAATTGCGAGTGCAGCACCGGCCCGTCCCTGCCTCGCCATCTGGTGACCATCGAGACAGGTAACGACCGAACCTGCCTCGCCGGGAATATTCACCAGCACTGAAGTCGTCGACCCGCCGTATTGCGCGCCGTAATAGATGCCGGCAAGCATAATCAGCGCACCCACCGGCGGCAGCCCAAATGTGATCGGCAGAAGCATGGCGACAGTTGCGACAGTGCCGATGCCAGGAAGGACGCCTACCAATGTTCCGACAAGCGCGCCGAGGAGGCAAAATCCGATATTGTAAGGATGCGCCGCGACTGAGAAACCGAGCACGAGATTGGCAAAAAGTTCACTCATGGCTGCACTTTTTTCTCAGTACCAGGGCCAAAGTTGAAACGGCAGTTGCAGCAGGTACACGAAGAGAGCGACACAAAAGGCTGTCATCGCAACAGCAGCAACCAGACTTTCCACCCACCGCATCTCGGTCGAGCCGAAAATCGAGATCATAAACGCTGCAAAGGTGGAAGGAATCAGCCCCAATGGAGGAATGGTCACGATACCGAGGTGTACACCGCGTATCATGCCGGCAAACGCAAGAATTGCGAGAATAACCCAGGCCGGACCACGGACCGCGTAGCTTTCGAGTGGTGGACCGTCGAAGAGCAGCCCGCTGAGCGCCACGAGTGCCCCAACAATTGCGAGCAAGCCGGCGAACAGACGGGGAGCGGTTCCTGGCCCGAATGCAAAGCCATGCATGCCGGGAAGGTCGCCCGACGCCCAGATTGCCACGATAGCGAGCGCAATCAGTGCAAGTCCGCCGTAGAATTCACGCGGGCCGCGAACCTTGAAACGCAACCCGCCCCCGCTCGCGGGGGGCCTTACCCCCTCGGCCATCTTCGTCCTCCCGTCTGGTTGTTCTTCTTTACTTAGGTTTCTTACGCCGTCGCCTGCGCCCCACGACTGATCCCTAGCATACGATGCGGCCCGGCCGGAAGCACGGATGTTGGAATCTTCCGCTACAGCCACCCGGACAACCCCAATATGCCCCCGACCGCAAACAGCCAAAGGGGATTAATGCGAGTGGCAAAGCCAATTAGCGCTGTAATCGCCGTAATTAAAGCCGCATAAATATTGGTGTCCGCAGTGCGGGCCAGCACAAAGGCGCTCGCGCCGATCAAACCGATCGAGACAGGCACCAACCCGGCCTGTATCGCGATACGCCAGCGTGCTTCCTTGAAGTGATCCCACGTGCGCGCGACCAGAAAGGCAAACACGCAACTTGGCCCACACATTGCCACCGTGGCTACCGCTGCACCCGCCAGACCCGCAACATGATAGCCGATAAGCGTAACGATGATGACGTTCGGTCCCGGTGAGATCTGAGCAATGGCAAAGCTGTCGGCAAACTGCCGATCGCCCATCCAGTGCATCACCTCAACAGCAATACGATGCATCTCCGGTATCGCCGCGTTGGCGCCACCGACCGCGAACAGTGACAGCAGCGCAAAATAGCCGAACAGCGGAATGAGCGGATTTTCGTTCATCGTCTTATCCATGCCAGCGCGATGCTGATTGGTGCCAGCACCACGAATACCAGCGGCAGCGGCCATTGCATGATTGCAACGCCGACGAACGCAGCCATGGCGACGAATGGTGCCCAGTCACGGCGCTCACGGAACAATGGTGCCGCCATCTTGGCTACGACGGCGATCAGCAGACCGACCGCAGCCGCGGTAATACCGGTAAGGATCCGGCTAAGCATCTCGAGGTCACCAAAACGTGCGTATAGAAAGGCAAGGATGGTGACGATGATCAGCGGCGGCCCCATGAGACCGGCCAACGCCACTGCGGCTCCCGCGGCGCCGCCAAAACGTGACCCGAACACGACTGCAAAATTCACGACGTTAGGTCCCGGCAGAAATTGGGCCAGTGCAAAGGCTTCATTGAATTCCTGTGCCGTCATCCACCGGCGCTGCTCGACGATCATGCGGCGCGCCCACGGCAGGGCCCCGCCAAAGCCCGAGATGGAGACGACAACGAAGGCGCGGAACAACTCAGTCAGCGAAGGATTGATGCTGTTTGACCGGGATGGGGTGGCGGACGTCGACATGGAAGCAGCAGTATCCTGCGCCGCGGCGAAGGGCTAGTACCTGGCCGCCATGACAAACTTCGGCTGGCAACTCCGCCGAAACGCGGGCAACGTCGGCCGTCAACGGATAGACGATGGGACCTGGCAGTCTGCTCCTGAACGTATTGTGGATTGTGTTTGGCGGCCTCCACATGGCCTTGGGCTGGCTGCTTGCGTCCGTCATCATGGTCCTGACTATCATAGGCATCCCGTGGGCGCGTGCGGCAGTGACGATAGCGGCCTATACGCTTCTGCCTTTTGGCCACACCGTGTCATCACGCACGACAGGAATTGGCGCCGCACCTCTTGGTTTTGTCGGCAACTTGGTTTGGCTGATCCTTGCCGGTTGGTGGCTCGCGCTGGGACACTTGCTGACGGCAGCCCTGCTTGCGGTGACGATCATCGGAATTCCCTTCGCTTGGGCACACCTCAAACTCGCAGGGCTCGCGCTTTGGCCGATCGGCAAGGACATAGTCGCCGCCAATTAGTGCCCAAAATACGGGACGTGGCCTCACTCTTCCTTCGGTAACCTTTGCCACTTATATTTCATGGTGCCGGGGCAACCCGGCTATGGCGATAAATGGCCGTCGCAATAAACCCATCGGACCCGGGGGCAGTACCCGGCGCCTCCACCCAAGCCCGCTTGGCACGGGTTTCGGCGGGGGCGAAATAGGATCGACGAGGGCGTAAAGGACGTGCTTTTGCCCGGCATGGTACCGCCGATATCGGGCCACATTCATAGTTGCCAACGACAACTATGCTCCGGTTGCTCAGGCCGCGTAAGCGGTTTGAAAGACCGATCTAAAGCCCTGGCGGGTTAGCTCCGTCAGGCGGGGTCCGGAGGCACCTGGCAACAGAAGCCTCCACTTCTCGTTGCGCGGCGCGCCATCCATTTGTGACAATGCGGCTGTGCGCGGGCCTGCACGGGGATAGCGCAAGGCGCGTTGGCCGCGCTAGCATTGTGCGAATCTTTAAACGGCGCTCATCCGCCATGGCCGATCAAATCCGTTATGACCTCCTGACCCAGCATGCGCTGCGCGGCGTGGTCCGGAGCGTGCTTTCCGACACTGCCAAGAAAGGCCTTCCAGGGGATCATCACTTTTATATCTCATTCGATACCAAAGCCGACGGCGTGCATATGTCGGACCGGCTGCGTGCACAGTATCCGGAAGAAATGACCATCATCCTTCAGCATCAATTCTGGGATCTGAAGGTAACCGAGGATGAGTTTGAGGTAGGGTTGTCGTTCGGCGGAATTCCGGAACGTCTCACTGTGCCGTTCGATGCGATCAACGGCTTCTTTGACCCCTCGGTGCAATTTGGCCTCCAGTTTGAAGAGGTCCCCGAAGGCGAAGAGCGCTCGGCACCTGCCAACGTACAGGAGCCCCCGAACAAAAAGAAACGATCGCCGGCAGCGCCTCCGACGACAAAGGCCGATGCACCGCCCGCCGTGACTCGACCGCCAGCGACGACCACAACCGCACGCGAGAAACCGGAAAAACCGCCCAGTGGCGGCGAGGTGGTCAGGCTCGATCGGTTCCGGAAGAAATAAGTTTCTACACGTCGTCGGGCGGACGACCTAACCTGACCGGGCGCGGCGGACGAACTCAATGGCCAGATCGACCAAAAAGCCGTCGAGGACCCGCGGCAAGACCCGCACCGAAAGCGATGCGTTCGGGCCGCTTGAAATTCCAGCCGACAGACTCTGGGGCGCTCAGACCCAACGATCGCTGCACAACTTCCGCATCGGCACCGAGCGGATGCCCATGGAAATCGTGCATGCGCTCGGCCTGATCAAGCGCGCGGCGGCCGAGGTCAATCGTGAACTCGGCTCGCTGGATCGGAGACGTGCAACGGCCATTGCGACCGTCGCGCAGGATATCGCCGACGGCAGGCTGGACGAGCATTTCCCGTTGTCAGTGTGGCAGACCGGGTCCGGCACGCAAACCAACATGAACGTCAACGAGGTCATCGCCAATGCCGCAAACATGAAACTCGGCAGCAGGCTGGGCGCCAAAAGTCCGGTTCATCCGAACGACCACGTCAACATGAGTCAGTCCTCGAATGATTCAATACCAACCGCCATGCATATTGCGGCGGCAATCGAAATCGAACGCCACCTGAAGCCTGCGCTGACGCGCCTGTTTCGCGCGCTCGACCGGAAATCGAAGGAATTCTCCGCGATCATCAAGATCGGCCGCACACACACCATGGACGCGACACCGATCACTCTCGGACAGGAATTCTCCGGCTACGCGGCGCAGGTAAAATCGTCACTTGCCCGCCTGGCATTGGCGCAACGCGAACTGTACCCGCTCGCGCAAGGCGGTACCGCAGTCGGTACCGGTCTCAACTCCAAACCGCAGTTTGCCAAAGCTTTCGCCAGACGCATCGCACGACTGACGAAACTGCCGTTCACCAGTGCGCCGAACAAGTTTGAGCACATGGCCGGACATGATGCCTATGTGTTCGTGCATGGCGCCATCAACTCAACCGCCACAGCATTGTTCAAGATTGCAAACGATATCCGGCTGCTGGGCTCGGGCCCGAGGTCCGGCATCGGCGAATTGATACTGCCCAGTAACGAGCTCGGATCTTCAATCATGCCCGGCAAGACGAACCCGACGCAAAGCGAGGCGCTGACGATGGTTTGCTGTCAGGTGTTCGGAAATCAAACGGCCATAACTGTCGCCGGCAGCCAGGGGCATTTCGAGCTCAATGTCTACAAACCTGTGCTCGCTTTTTGCATGATGCAGTCGATCCGGCTACTCGGCGACGCAATAAATTCGTTTACCGATAATTGCGTGGTTGGAATCCGTGCGAACGAGGCGCGGATCGGTGAGCTGATGCGCCGTTCGCTCATGTTGGTCACTGCGCTCTCGCCGAAGATCGGATACGATAAGGCCGCGCAAGTTGCCAAGGCAGCCCACGCCAACGGAACGACGCTGCGTGAGGAGGCGATTCGTCTGGGCTTCGTCACCGCTGCAGAGTTTGACCGGCTTGTCCGACCGGAAAAAATGACCGGACCGCATTGATTTTGTCGTTGCCGGCTTCAACCGGAGGCCATGTATTCAGGTGCGCCCATACGACGTAACCCGGCACTATTACCGGCGACTTTTATGTCAAAAGACGCGATCGTCAGAAACTTCCCTAGAGTTTCGTAGACGATGCGTTTTGCGTCTTCGATAGTATAGTTGAGCCTCTGGCTGAATATATATTTGGAAATTCCAAAGATTCTTTGAAATTCGTGATTTGTTTCTACTGATGCTCGTTGCATTCATTTGTTCGATTTTTGTAATCAACTAACCGTGTATTGAAGCCCGTCGCGAAACAGCCGAGCACTATCCCGCCCAATCTTGTGAAGTTCGTTTTAAAGGCACGTTTCCGCCAACGTATGGGCGCATTTTGCCCCGAAGGTTAAGGTCTAGTCTGAACGTAGGACTGAAACTCGCTGGTTACTGTCGAGGATCAGGAAATGGCTGAGGTGATCAATCTTCGGACCGTTCGCAAACAAGCGAAACGGCAGGAGGATGATCGGACTGCGCAGATTAATCGTCTGGCTTACGGCCAGCCGAAGCATCTGCGAAAGCTCGAAGCTGCACGGCAAGCCAAGGCCAGCCACGACCTTGACCGGCGTCGGATTGAAAAAGGGGACCGCCGATGAAATCTCCGGTTGTCAAACGTTCGATTGTTATTGCGGGACACAAGACGAGCGTCAGTCTCGAGGATGCGTTCTGGAAGGGACTGAAGGAAATCGCTACCGGTAGAGCAGTGACGCTGTCAGATCTGGTCGCTTCTATCGATACGGATCGCCGTCACGGCAATTTGTCATCAGCGATACGTCTTTTCGTTCTTGACCACTATCGTATGCATGGCGCCGATGAGCAAAGCAGCGTGCATGCCGATACTCGCGATATGCCGAGTCCGCGGGTAATGCATTCAGTTCTGCGTGCGGACTGACGCGGCAGGCTGTCCAACACTCCGCGGCTTGGGCGCCGGCTTAATGTCGGTCGGCGCCGGCAAAGGTGGCGCTTGATTGATCCTTGGCGCCGGTCGACCAGTTGGCTGCGATGGGGCGCGTTCGATGGCGTGCAATCGCTTTGTTTGGTTTTCAACGCCGCGTAGGGTGAGCCAGGCGGTCAGGGCGGAAACGTCGACATCGTAGGAAACGTCGGACATCGGTCCCTTCAGGGCGATGACGATCTGCGGCCGCGCGCCGGCGGCTTCGCCGCGCCCGGACAGCGCCAGCCGCGCATCGAGACGCCCGTCGGTCAGATCGAGGCTGCCGACAACGTCGAGCGCGGCATCCCTGCTCTCGACCGTCGTCTTGTCCAGGCGAATCTGCCCGGCACCCACCAGCAACGCCGATTCCGCCCGCCTGACGGCCAGCCGGCCGGTCCCGAGCGACTTGCGCACGACGCCGGCGACGCGGCCCTGCTCGATCGCAAGTCCCTGGTCGACGGCGCGCGTGACCGTGTCGAAGGCCCGCGGATCGAGGCCGGCAAGCTGGGCATCGGCCAGCTCGATCGTACCGGACCCCTTTGCCGAACCGATCAGGGCGACTGCGCTCAAGCCCGTGCCCTCCCCCTCCACGCGCAGATTGAGCGGCCCGGTCATCGGCGGCCGCGGCGCAGCCGGAAACAAGGCGGCGGCGTCCGCGCCGTCGAGCGAGACCCTGGTCGCCGCGGCAAGACCGTCCGGTGTGCTGCGGAACGTCACGCTGCCGTTGAGCGTGCCGCCGGCCAGGTCGCCTGCCCCCTCTAGGGCGATACCGTCGCCGGTAAACCGCGCCGTGCCGCGAAAGTCCTGCACGTTCACGCCGGGCAGGAGCTCGGCACGCCCGAAATTGAGCGCAACCTCGCCGACGACCTTGCCGAACAGCCCCGGCCCGAACGGCTCAGTCGACCAGGCCCAGCCCGAACCGCTTTTCGCCGTGCGCGGCAGGCCGATCGCGGCCGCGACGAGACTGCCGCCGTCCACCATTCCGGCATTGAGCGCGCCATCGATGCGCCGCGGCTCCGAGCCCTCGATGCGAAGCCGGCCGTGGAGATCCGATGCGCCGAGCTTTGCATCGATGTCGTCAAAGGTCGCTGCCCCTGCCGCCAGCGCCACGCGCGACGACAGCGTCAACGCGAGCCGGCCGTCATTGCCGGACGCCGGCCCGGGCCGCAGCGGTTGCAGGTAGGCCTCGCGCACCCGCAGCTGGGCATCGCCCTGGATTTGGTCCGTCGCCGGCAACCGTCTTCCCTTGCCGGCAAATTGCGCCGATAAGCCATCGCCTGCGAGCTGCAGGTCGAACGCCAGGTCGCCGTCGAGCCGCCCTGACAGCCGCGCCTTCAGCTGCGCCGGACCCGTGCCGGCCACCAGGAAGGTATCGAGATTCACGAACCGTATCAGGGACGCCGCCGCCGCGTTCACGGTCGCATTCAGGTCCACGTCCGAGACGGTACGCTGTTGCCAGTCGCCGCTAAGGCGCGCCTTTGCATCAATGCGCAGATCGTCGAGCGTCCCGGCAACGGCCACCTGCGCGCCGGTCGCTGCGGCCTTGTCGCCGCCGGCGACATCGAGCGTGGCGTGCAGCTTGGCGTGCCCGATCCGCTCGAGGTTCTTCGCCAGCGGCACGAGGCGCTCCGGCACGACCTTTTCCGCAATCGCCGCGATTGCGGAGGTTTTTGCCGTCTCGAGGTCCGCGGCAAGCGAACCGCGCGGCACATCGCCCTTCGTTTCAACGCGGCCGGCCGCCGTGAAACTCCCGCCTCCGATATCGCCGATCGCAAGGTGATCGATCTGCAAGCCATCGGGGTCGACTTGCAGGCGCAGCCGCATGTCGCGCGCATCGATCCCGCCATACGACGCGTGGGCGACGTCGATCGCCAGGACCATCTCATGCGGTCGCTCGAACTTGGACCCATCAAGCAACGCGCGGCCAAAGGCGAGCATTGCCTCGATATCGAGCTGCGGCGTCTTGAGTTCCGCCTCGAGTCTCGTCGCACGATTGCCGGCCGCGGGAAAATACGCGAGCCGTCCGGCCACCGGCCTGCGATCAAACTCGGCCTTGAGCCCTTCGACCGCGATCCGGTCGCTTGCGAGCGTAACCTCGCCGCGCAAACTCAAGGGCCGCACATCACCCGGCGTGCTCTCGCTCCGGCCTTCGAGCCAGAGCGCCAGCGCCTTCGGATCCGACGAGTCGATCTGAACCGGTCCCGTAAAGGCAACGCCGGCACCGATGGCAAGACGTCCGCTGAGCCGCGCCTGCGTCGGGCCGGGTGCGCGGAATTCGAGCCGGTCGAGATTCCATCCGTCTGCAGTGCTGCTGATGTCGCCGCGCAGATTTTGCACGACGTTTCCGCCAAGCGTGGCCTGGTCGATACCGATGCCGATCTGAATCGGCAGCCCCGTGCGAAAGGCATTTGCCCCGAGCGCCGCAAGCTGGCGGATCACGGCAGCGGGTGTCTGCCTCTCAAGGCTGCCGCCGGAGACCGCCCGGTCGACATCGATCTGCCGTCCCGACAAAACCGCGTCGAGGCGCGGGCGCATGCCAAATTTGAAATCGGCGACGCCGGTCAGCCTGAACCCCTTCTCCTCCGAACCATATTGGAATTCGACGTCCTGCATCAGCGCCGATTGCGCAGTCGCCTTGACCTTGGCGGAAACGCGCCACGGTTGGGTGACATCGCGGCCTTCGGATCCGGAGCGGCTCGGGCCGATGCCTACCGGCCGCGCCAGACTCAGCGATCCGTCAAATCGCGGCGCACCGGCAGTCACTGCCAGCGTGCCATCGGCCTCGAAATTGACCGGGTGGTCGTTGGAAGCCACGTTGAAGCGTATCTTGGCGGCGCCCGTCTCGCTCACCCGCCCCAACATCAGCCGGTAGGAATAAAGAGCGCCCGACACCGTGACGGCCCCCTCGCCCTTCACCGGGCCGGCAAGGGAACGCGCATCCCCTTTGAATCCGACGCCTGCAAGCGTCAGCTTGGCGCCGCTGGCCGCGTCGGCAAGTGCGATCGTGCCGTCCTCGATGCTCAGGCGCTCGATCGACAGCTCATCCGGCCTGAACGCGACCGCCAGATTTGGCGTCTGCAGACGCCCCGAGGCATCCATGCCCAGGCTGAGCTGCGGCCCGACCAGGCTGAGCTCCGTAGCACGCCATTCGCCACGCAAGAGTGAACCGAGCGAGAATTCGACACCAAGCGAGCGGGCACGGATCGTGTCGCCGCCGTCCCCGATCTGAATGTCATTGAGCGTAAGCCGCGGCGACGGCAGCAGCCGCGCATCGATGCGGCCCGTCACGCGGACGTTGACGCCGATCAGCCGGCTCGCCTCCGTCTCGAACGTCGTGCGGTAGCTGCTCCAATCGAGCAGAAGTGGCCCCACCAACGCCGCGACAAGCGCCAGAATGATCGCAATCGCAATTCCGAGCAGTGTGGTCTGCAACGCCAACTCCCGCCGGACCGGATCCGGGACACGTTCAGGTCTAGGGATCGCGGAAAATATACGCCACATTCGCCGCTTTTGGCGGCAAATCTATGTCGCGGGGGTTGTCGCGGACAGAAGTCAGCTCAGCGCGACGATCTTGCCCGGGTTCATGATGTTTTGCGGATCGAGCGCCCGCTTGATCGACGCCATGACGGCAAGCGCCGCGGCGCCGTGTTCGGCCACCAGATACTTCATCTTTCCCTGGCCGACGCCGTGTTCCCCGGTGCAGGTCCCATCCATTGCCAGGGCCCGCTCGACCAGACGTTCAGACAGGGCCTTGGCGCGTCTGACCTCGTCGGCATCGTTCATGTCGACGAGCAGCGTCAGATGAAAATTCCCGTCGCCCACGTGACCGACAATCGGTGCAAGAATACGGCTTTCCTCGATGTCGCGCTGCGTTTCCGTGACGCATTCGGCGAGCCGCGAAATCGGTACGCAGACGTCGGTCGGAACCATGGCCGCGCCCGGACGTAGCGCGAAATTCGACAGCGCCGCGTGGTGGCGCGCTTCCCACAGCTTCGTCCGCTCTTCCGGCCGCGTTGCCCAGGTGAAAGGCCCGCCGCCGAATTCCGCCGCGATCTCGCCAAAGCGCTCGGACTGCTCGGCGACCGACGCCTCAGTGCCGTGGAATTCGAGAAACAGCATCGGCGTCTCCGGCAGCCCGAGATTGGAGTGCAGGTTGACCGCCCGGACCTGCAGGGCATCGAGCAGTTCGATGCGCGCCACCGGAATTCCCGACTGGATCGTGTGGATGGCGGTGTTGCAGCACGCCTCTACCGAGGGAAACGGGCAAACGCCGCCGGAAATCGCTTCCGGGATTCCGGAGAGTCTCAACGTCAGCTGGGTAATGACCCCGAGCGTGCCTTCCGAGCCGACCATCAGGCGGGTGAGGTCGTAGCCGGCGGATGTTTTCTTCGCACGGCGCGCGGTGTCGATCACCTCCCCGTTCGCCAATACCACTTTGAGTGCGAGGACATTGTCCTTCATGGTGCCGTAGCGCACGGCGTTGGTGCCTGAGCAGCGCGTTGCAGCCATGCCGCCGAGCGAGGCATCGGCACCCGGGTCGATGGGAAAGAAAAGTCCGCTGTCCCGCAACTGCTCGTTCAAAGCCTTGCGCGTGATACCGGGCTCGATGACACAGTCGAGGTCTTCGCCATGTACGGCCAGGACCCTGTTCATGTCGCGGAAGTCGATCGACACGCCGCCAAGCGGCGCGTTGACGTGTCCTTCGAGCGAAGTGCCGACGCCGTACGGAATGATGGGGGTGCCGTTTTCCGCACAGATGCGCACGATGCGCTGCACGTCTTCCGTGGTCTGCGGAAAAACAACCGCGTCAGGGGGCTGGTTCGCGATCCAGGTGACGGTATTGCCGTGCTGCTCACGTACCGCCTGGGATGTCACAACGCGATTGCCGAAAGCGGCCGTCAGGGCCTCGACGGCTTTTTTTATCCCGCCGGAGCTACGTTCCCGTCCAGCAACCTGATTAACGGCCATATGGCTGTCCCTTGCTTTGCGTCGGTCGACGTTAGCAGAGGACTGCCCGTGGGTGAAACGAGGCCGGCGCCAGCGGGGTTGCGGGGACAACCTTCGGTTAGAGGGAATCCGCTGCGCGCCGGCCCCGTCAGCTTCAGGACGATCTGCCGATGAACGGGACGATCATCGCCACCCGCTGCCGGTAGCGGCGATACTCGTCGCCGAACACGGCGATCAGGTCATGCTCCTCGAGCGCAATACCGACAAAGATGTAGGCCGTAACAACCGACGCAAACAGCAGGTGTCCTCCGGTCATCACCGGCGTGCCCCACACGAAGATGATGAACCCCAGATAGATCGGATGGCGCACGACGTTATACAGCAGCGGCGTCTTGAACTTCATCGGGGGCATCGGCTTGCCGGCAAGATTGTTTGCGACCTGGTGCAGCCCGAACAGCTCGAAATGATTGATCATGAACGTGCTGATGAAGACCAGAACCCACCCGAACACGCCGGTATAAAGCAGCGACGCGGCGATCGTGGGGTCCTTCACGTCCCACAGGACGGCAGGGATCGGCCGCCACTGCCAGAACACAAGCGCAAGCGCAAGGCTGGCAAGCAGCACGTATGTGCTGCGCTCGACGGATTTCGGGACGATCGTCGTCCACCACTTCTTGAACTGGGGCCGTGCCATGACGCTGTGCTGCAGGGCGAAAATCGTCAGCAGCACAAGATTTACAACGATGGACCCGACGAGTGGCCCCGCGGGACCGGAGTCGATCGTCTTCGGCACCGCCAGTCCGGTGACGAAGCCGATTGCGTAAACGATAACGACCGCGAACACGAGATAGGCAACGATGCCATATAGTAACGCGATGATTTTTCCCATGAACATCTCCATTGAAAGCAATGGTTTTCGACTTTCGATGCGTTTGCCGGACGTCAGCCCGCTGTCGCGCCACCGAAGTGGCGAAGATCAATGTGACTGCACGGCAGCGGAGGCCTTCCGGTAGAAAGCGTAGTCAGCCGTGTAGGGCACCCCGAGCAATGCGCCCGGCGAATCGCATGCCGCTCCGGCGCGACCGCCATGCGTGTTCAGGCGCTGGATCGTCGTGACCCCGCTGAGCAGGCCAGATCCGTGCCGTGCCGCAACGTCGAGCCGCAAAAGCGGAATGTCGTTCGGGGTTGCGCCCGGTGCCTGGGCCGAGACTTTCGCGTTTGCGGCGCTTCCGTCCGACATTTCCCACACCGGGCCGGCAAAATGCCGGCCGACGGTCTTGCCGTCGATGATCAGCGTCGCGATCGGCTCGCGAAACTGCCAGGTCGGTTTTCCTGCGGAATCAAACTTGCACTCGTAGACTTGCACGCCGACGGCGTGCGCCGTCGTCACCAGCGTTTCGCCGCGTGCGGCGATTGCATCGGGGACTTCGGCTCCAACGGACACCGGCGCGATCAACCGCATCGAAATATAAGCGGCGATGATTGCAAGGATGACCGGATGGAATGCGCGGCCCGCGCTGCGGAAGAACTGCGTCCTGGTCCGAGCGCGCAGTGCGAGCGCCTCCTGACGAAAGCTGTCGATATCGATCAACCCGTCAGCGCGGCGCCGGATCTTTTGAAGGTGCATCGCATGCTCCGTTCGTTTTCGGGAGCATGAATGCGCCTTCCGGGGCCGGAATACTTTGAGCCGCGCTTGATTTGTCCTTGAGGAAGTCTTGATTTCGCTTTAGACGCCCCGACAAGAGATGCTCGCGGCCGTTATTGGGGAGGAGGAACGTGCTGTCTTTATTCACTAATTACAAACCGGACAGCGAGCGCCGCGAACTGCGCGACTCCGGCGAACCGGTCCCCGCGGAACCGCAGGTCTTCGAGCCTTTGACTTATCTCGTCCGACGGTAACCGACTCAACCAGGTCCGTTACGACGAGCGCGGCAACGGGCTCGCCGGCTGGGACGTCAAGGACATCTCCTTTGAGGCTTTCGCGCGCGACCCGGACACAGTCGTCGAGGCCGCGAAACTCGGTCGGTTCGGACGACGCCGGCTTGCCGCCGGCATTCCCGGCGCGAAGTTCGTCGCGCTCGAAAGCCGTAACCAGTGGTGCCGGAAAGCGATCCGGCGTGGGCAAAGTTGAGGTGACGAGTTTTTTTCGACGTGCGGCGCGACAGCGGCCGCCCGGACTAGGAATACATGCGCCAGACGTGGGGACCCGGCTTCGGCTTTTCGGGCGGCACCTGCTTTTGCAGCGAGATGACCCACGCAACGATCATCGTGCCGACAATAAGAACGTAGGCGCCTCGCGCTATTTTCCCGATCATTGCCGCGCTCCCGTATTTTTTTGTCAGGATAGTCGAAGGCGCACGCGCCGCGTGTGCTTCGTTAATTTTTGGTTAATCGGCTAAGCCATTGAAATCGCGGGAAGCCTCGCCTGCGCGGGTGGACGAGCGTGCGCCGCTGTCGTAGTTTCCGCGCCGTTCCGACGGTTTCCTTTGTGGAGTTTGCGATGGCCGGCCCCGTAATTGCTGTGACCGACAGCGTCTTTCCCTCCCTTGATCCGGCCAAGGCCGCGCTTGCAAAGCTCAATCCGACCTACCGCATGTCGAAGAGCGCGAACGCCGAGGACATCCTGGCGGTGGCGAAAGATGCCGACGCGATCCTCGTCACCTACGCCAAGCTGACCCGCGAGATCCTCACACAGCTGACGCGCTGCAAAGCGATCGGCCGCTTCGGGCTCGGCGTCGACAACATCGATCTCGTCGCCGCCAAGGAGAAGGGCATCGCCGTCAACTACGTGCCCGACTACTGCATCCGCGAGGTATCGGACCACGCGATGGCGCTGCTGCTCGCCCTCATCCGCAAGATTCCGCTGTCCAACAAGCTGGTGCAGGGCGGCCGCTGGGAGATGCCGGCAGTCGTCCCCATCCGCCGCATCGAAGGCACCGTGCTCGGCCTTGTCGGCTTCGGCCACATCCCGCGGCTGGTGGCGCCGAAAGCGCAGGCCTTCGGCATGAAGGTGGTTGCCTACGATCCCTTCGCCAAGCCCGATGTATTCAGGGCGGCCGGGGTCGAGAGCGTCGATTTCGACACGCTGCTGAAGACGTCCGACTACGTGTCGGTGCACGCGCCCTTGTTGCCGGCGACCCGCGGCATGATGAACGCCGCCGCCTTCGCGAAGATGAAAAAGGGCGCCTACATCATCAACACCGCGCGCGGGCCCCTGATCGACGAGGCGGCGCTGGTCGCGGCGCTCGACTCCGGCCAGATCGGCGGTGCCGGTCTCGACGTCGTGGCAGTCGAACCGCTGGCCAAGGACTCGCCCCTGCTCGGCCGCGACAACGTCATCATCTCTCCGCACACCGCGTTCTATTCGATCGAGGCGCTCGAGGAACTGCAGACCAAATGCGCCAGCGACGTCGCGCGCGTGCTCAGCGGTGAAAAGGCGGTTTACCCGATTTCAGCCTGACCAATGCTCGACCGCGCCGACCTCGAACCCGTCTTTTTCGCGCCCTTCGTGTCGTCGCTGATGCGGGTCGAGCAGCAGTGGATCGACTACAACGGCCACCTCAACATGGCCTATTACAACGTTCTTTTCGACCGCGCGGTCGACGAGGTTTACGAGCTGGTCGGTATCGGCCTCGACTACCTCAAGCGGCATAACCACTCGACCTTCACCGCCGAGGTGCACGTGCGCTACCTGCGCGAGTTGCGCGAGAACGACCCCGTACGCGTGACCTTCCAGCTGCTCGATTACGATGCGAAGCGGATTCATTACTTCGAGCAGCTCTTTCACGCGACCGAGGGCTGGGTTTCGGCGACCTCGGAGAACATGACGCTGCACGTCGACATGGCGGCGAGGAAGGTTGCTCCGTTTCCCGACACCATCATGCGTACGCTCGCGCTGATGAAGGCGGCGCATGCCCGATTGCCGCGCCCGGAAGCCGCCGGGCGCCGCGTCGCGATGCCGGGGAAGGATTGAGTCGCAGAACCATTTCCCGCTCATTCCCGCGCAAGCGGGTCCGGACAATAGTCACAGGATCAGAGTTTCGCCCTGGGCCCCCGCTTCCGCGGGAACGACCGGAAACAGATGTCCCGGCGAAATCGCCGAGTTACTTCCCCGCCAGTTTCGCCGCGTCGGCATTGACGCTCTTGTCGACGATCGACTCGATCGGCACCGCCTGCTTGATCACGCCCGCCTTCAGGAAGAGGTTCTGCATCCAGTCGAGACGGTCGAGCGGAATCGACAGCGTCGGGTCGATCTGCTTGTTCTTGATCGCCTCCCCGGTGATGAATTCCGCGCGCTTGTCGTCCGGCTTCGCATTCGTCATCTCGTGCGCGATCTTGATGGTCTGGGCCGGGTTGGCGAGCGCGTGTCTGTAGCCATCCATCTCGGCGGCAACGAACTTCACCAGGTCGTCGCGCCGCTCGCTGAGCACCTTGCTGCTGGTCGCAACGCAAAGGCGCAGGAATTTCGGCACCGCGCTGCTGCCCTTTGCCAGCACCTTGATATTCGAAGGCATCACCGCCTCGAACTCGTTCGACACCACGGCGGCGTCGGTAATGCCCGCGACCAGCGACTTGTAGCGGTCGAGATCGGCGCCCTGCGTCGCCAGCTTCACGTCGGCGAAAGGCACGTTGGCCTCGTTGAGCATGCCGCGGAACAGGAGATCCGGCAGCGACCCCGGCGAGGAAATCGCGACCGTCCTGCCCTTGAGATCGGCGAGCGACTTGATCTCGGCCTTGGCGAGCACGACCTGCGGTACCCCCGGCCAGCCGCAGCCGACGATCTTGACGCCGGTGCCGCGCGCGCCGGCGACGATCGATTCCGCCGCGCCCATGTCGACGCTGTCGATCTCGCCCGACAGCAGCGCCTTCATCAGCGTGGCGCCGGCCTTGATCTGCAAAAGCTCGACCTTCAGCCCGCGCTTGGCGGCAAAGCCGCCTTTCTCGACCATGGCGATGAAGCCGGCATCGCTCTTGGCCTCGAGAATGCCGTGCTTCCAGACCTTATCCTGCGCCTGCGCGCCCGTGATGGAGAGGGCAAGTGCGGCGGCCAATGTGAGTGTCGTCTTCACAGATGAATCCTCCCGATTGGCAGTTTTGTTTGGGCCGAAGGCTACGGCTTTCGGTATTGGGGCGCAATGACTTGGCGCTCCGTCGTCCCGGCGAAAGCGGGGACCCATATGCCGTAGCCTGTCGCGAGACTGCGGAGTGACAGCAAAGAGCTAAATCCTGTACTCCCCGCCGCGCTTGCGGCCGGTGTCGACGCTGAGAAACAACTCCTCCAGTTTCGGCCGCTTCCTGATCAGCCCCTGCTCGTGCGAGTAACCGACGAGCGTCTCCAGCACCTTGCGGTTTTTCTCGCCGAGCCCGTACTCCCACGGATCGGGCCCGAGCACGCGTTCCTGCTCCTCCCAGGCGTCGCGATACCAGGCGAGAGGCACGATGCGCGGATTCGCCATGCGTTTCATCGCGATCGCCTTTGCCTCATTGAAGGCGCGGAACAGGTTGACCGCGAGCCACGGATGCCCGTCGGCGAGCGCCTTGCGCAGGCCGAGCACATGCATGATCGGGAAAATGCCCGTACGCCTGAAATAGGCCATCTCCTCCGCTTTGTGGTCCGGGAAGAGGCGCGCAACGCGCGGGTCCTTCGCGAGGAAAGGCTTGATGAAATCCGAATGAAACACCGCGTCGAGCTCGCCCTCCGCCAGCATGGTCTCGACCGACCTGTCGTTCGGCAGGCAGGAATACCTGATGTCGGGCGGAAGCGTGACCTTGACGTCGTCCTCGATCTCGGCGACCCACTCGATGCTGTTGAGCGGCACGCCATACTCGCTCTGCAGGATGCCGCGCATCCACAGCACCGCCGTCGTCATCATCGTCTTCACGCCGATCCTACGCCCTTTCAGGTCGGCCGGTGTCCTGATTTCTTTCGCCGTGTTGACGAACATGAAGCCGTGACGGAAGCGCCGATGCAGGAATACAGGCAAAGCGCGAAACGGCAGATCGTTGTCGCGCGCGGCGAGATAAGATGAAGCCGAGACTTCCGCGATGTCGAACTCGCCGTTGTTGAGGAAGCGCCAGTGGCGTGTCGCCGAATCCATGTCGGTAAGAACGGTGAGATCGACGCCGTCGACCTCCACGTCGCCCTTCAGCAGCGGACGGACGATCTCGTAATCGCCGCAGGCGAGCGTGAGGTTGAGCTTCTTAGGCATTTCCACCCCGCTCATTCCCGCGCAAGCGGGAATCCAGACATCCGTTGCCCCGGGTCCCCGCTTCCGCGGGGCCGAGCGGATAAAGCAAATCGGTCATTGGAACTCAATGCCCCGTCGCAATGGCCGCCAGCCTCCCTGCTTCCGGAAGCACATTGCCCCGCCACACGACATGCAGGTCCGGACGCAGCAGCAGCATGTCATAGCGATAGACATCGCGCGGACGCGGATCGCGGATATCGAGGACCGTGAACGGCGCGCGATAGCCGGCAAAAGCGCGCGCCAGCGGCTCACTGTCGGCCTGCGTGCGACCGAGACGCAATAAAGTGTAGCCGTCGCCGATCCGGTCGTGCAGCGCCGTGCCATTGGCGAGCCATACATGCGGCAGCCGCGCACCCGGCCACGACGTCGGCTCGTACTTCATGAAATTGTCCTCGGGGCCCTCGCCCGGTTCGGGCCAGATGACCGGCGAGTCGCGGTAGCGATAGCCAAGCTCGGCGCCGATCATCTCGTTGCTCTTGCGCTGCTCGACATCGGCGATCCGCGCCAGGTTCGCGCGTGTCGCCTCGCCTGCCGGCGTTTTGTCGCGAATGTCGGGTTTCCAGGCCGCGCGCCAGGCGCGCCGCCCCCGCGAGGCGTGGCGCGAGGCCTCCACGTTGCGCGCGCCGACCTGCCGGCGCTCGATCTCATAGGACTTCAGCAGCCCGGGCCCGCCCCAGCCTTGAAGCGTCGCGGCGAGCTTCCACGACAGATCGATGGCATCGCCGACACCGCTGTTCATGCCGAGCCCGCCGGTCGGTATCACGAGGTGCACAGCATCGCCTGCAAGGAAGACGCGGCCTCGTCCGTAGCTGTCGGCCAGCAGCAGGTTCTGCCGCCATGGCGCGCAGGACAGCATCTCGTACTTCACCGGCATGGCAACGACCAGCTCGAACATCGCCGGCATCGCCTCGTCGCTGTCGAGCGTCGCATGCAGTGTGAAATGCCTCGTCGAGTCCTGAACGATCAGGAACGAGTTGTGCGCGTCGGCCACGTGATAGTGCCGGCCCTTGCCGATCGGGATGCGTTCGAACAGGTCGTCGCAACGGAAGAGCGCCTGCCGCAGCTGCAGCAGGTTGGCATCGCCCGACAGCTTGATGCCGAGCTGGCGGCGCACGCTGCTGGTGCCGCCGTCGCAGCCGACCAGGTATTCGGCCGTCAGCTCTGTCGTCGCCCCGCGTCGCTTGACCTTCGCGCGCACACTCTCTCCATCCTGCTCGAAGGCCATGAACTCGTGGCCATAGCGCACGTCGACACCGGGAGTCGTTTCGGCGACCGACTTTAGCAGCGGCTCCAGCGTGTATTGAGAGATCAGCTGATAGGGCTCGAGCGGCATCGAGCCGTCGGTGCAGGCGGCGATCTCGGCCTGCGCCTTCGCCACCGACGGATACGGCAGGTGCAGCAGCGGCGGCTCAACCAGCGACGTGACGATAAAGACATCCATCGGCACCTCGCGCGGAAAGCCGGCGTCGCGGACCTTCTGCGCGATGCCGAGCCGGCGATAGATCTCCATCGTGCGCGCGTTGCAGCGCTCCATTTTGGGCAGAAACTGCGGCGCTTCTTTCTGCTCGAGCAGGATGCAGCGCACGCCGCGGCGGCCGAGATCGATGGCAAGCGTCAGGCCGACGGGCCCCGCACCGACGATGATGACTTGTGTGTCCAAACAAAACCCCAAATGTTCATGTCATACCGGGACGGCCTGGAAGGCCGGACCCGGAATCCAGAAAGAGGAACCGCGCTTCGTTCTGGATTCCGGGTTCGCTCGCTTACGCTCGCGCCCCGGAATGACGGAAGGACTCAATCGATCCTCCCGCCCGAGAAGCGTCGCCCCGGCACGGTGAGGAAATAGCCGACGGCCTGGCCGCCGTCAGCACCGACCACGCTGCCCGTCGTGTAGCGCGACTCGTCGCTGGCGAGGAAGATCGCCGGCCCCGCGATGTCCTCGCCGGATCCGACGCGGCCCATCGGCACGCCCTTGCGGCGGCCCTCGTAGATCTCCGGATCGGCGTACATGGCCTCCGTTCCCGGCGTGCGGATATACCCGGGCGTGATCGCGTTGGCACGGATGCCGTAGGGCGCCCACTCCATCGCCTGCAGCTTGGTCAGCATGATGAGACCGGCCTTCACCACGCTGTAGGCGCCGGCCCAGTTGTAGGGAAAGAGCCCGGCGATCGAGGCGATGTTGACGATGTTGCCCGACTTCTGCGCGATCATGTGCTTCGCCGCCGCCTGGCTCACCAGGAATGCGCCCTTGAGCCCGATGTTCATCGTCGTGTCCCAGGCCGCCTCCGGCAGCGCCTCGAGCTTGCCGGGCACGATCTTCATCGCGTTGTTGACCACAATATCGATGCGGCCGCGCTCCCTGATGATGGTGCCGACGAGCCGACTGATGTCCGCAGATTTCGCAACATCCGCGACCACGGGAAGACTTTTGCTGCCGAGCGCGGCGGCGTCCTTTGCCGTCGCCTCGGCGGTCGCCGGATCGACATCGTTGATGACGACATGCGCGCCCTCGCGGGCATAGGCGAGAGCGATATCGCGGCCGATGCCGCGGCCGGCGCCTGTGATCAGCGCCACCTTGTCCTTCAGTCGCACGGAGTTCCCCCAAAGCTGCTCTAAATAACGCGGAAAAATCACGCTAAATCCGTGCCTGGGTGCGCACAAGGGTGCCGGCGGCCTCGAAAATGGCGCCGATGAGTGCCATCTTTGCTATTGAGAATCATTCCGGCGGCTTGCTGCCGCCAACCCCGGACAAAATGGCCGAGCCGAAGCGCAACGACCCTGCTCCATTGAGCCCGCAGCCCGCCGCTGGCGGGATTGCCGCGCGCGCGCTCGGCGCCCGCGCCGCACCCTACCTCGCCGACCTCAACCCGGAGCAGCGCCAGGCGGTGGAGACGCTCGACGGCCCGGTGCTGGTGCTCGCCGGCGCCGGTACCGGCAAGACGCGTGTGCTCACGACGCGCATTGCGCACATCCTGAATCTCGGCCGCGCGCATCCCGGCCAGAT
>Ga0070741_10002894_pt1 | contig 44380 bp, 41 predicted proteins | sample Coa_R1_4_FD_66440 | JGI IMG/M metagenome (GOLD analysis project Ga0070741, IMG submission 66440) | Surface soil microbial communities from Centralia Pennsylvania, which are recovering from an underground coalmine fire - Coalmine... | ecosystem: Environmental > Terrestrial > Soil > Unclassified ... | reverse complement strand
CCCTGCAGGAAGCGCATCGTTGGCTGCAATTCAGTGGACGGGGGTCGCGCGGCGCTTTGGGATAGCGGCTGCAAGGGGAGCCGATATGCCCAAATTTGTGCTCACGGTAAACCGAGTCCGGCACCAGATCGAGGTGGCTCCCGAGACGCCACTGCTGTGGGTCTTGCGAGACACGCTCGGTCTCACTGGCACCAAATATGGCTGCGGCCTGGGATTGTGCGGCGCATGCACCGTGCATCTGGGCGATCGGGCCGTCCGTTCCTGCCAGACGAGAGTCAGTTTCGTCGGCGCGCAGCAAGTCACGACCATCGAGGGACTGGCTCGGGATGGCATCCTGCACCCCGTGCAGCGCGCCTGGATCCAGGAGCAAGTCCCACAGTGCGGCTACTGCCAATCGGGCCAGATCATGCAGGCGGCCTCACTGCTCGCGCAAAACCCGCACCCCACGACTGACGAAATCAACGGCGCGATGGCCGGCAACATCTGCCGCTGCGCCACGTATCAACGCATTCGCCGGGCGGTTCACCGGGCCGCAAACGAGCCGGGGTGAGGAATGAATATGGCGCTGCAAAAGAAGATGAGCCGCCGAACCTTCCTTGCTGCTGGCACCGGCACCGGGGCCGCTCTGGTGCTCGGATTCCATGTCGGCGAAGACCAAGCCGCAAGCGGTGTGCAGGCTGATGCGGGCGCAGAAGTCAGCCCCAATGCGTGGCTGCGCATTTCCTCTGACGACCAGATCGTCGTGCTCGTTGAGATTCCAGAGATGGGGCAGGGGCCGCGAACCGTAGATGCCATGATGGTGGCGGAGGAGCTCGAAGCCGATTGGTCGAAAATCCGCGTCGAGCAGGCTCCCGTCACTCCGCGCATCTACAAGAATTTAGTCGCCGGTGGCAGCGGCGGGACTCCCGCTGCCTGGGATTACCTGCGCAAGGTGGGAGCACAGGCCCGGGAAATGCTCATCGCGGCCGCCGCCCAAAATTGGGATGTACCAAAGTCCCAATGCAAAGCGAAAAGCAGCGCCGTCATTCACTTGCCGAGCGGTCAGCGGGCCAGCTATGGCGAGTTGGCCGGGGCCGCCATGAGGCTTCCGGTGCCGAAAGCTGCTGACGTGAGCCTCAAAGGACCGACGGACTTCCGTCTGATCGGCACACCGGTGCCACGGGTAGACATCCCCGACAAGGTCAACGGAGCCGCGAAATTCGGCATCGACGTGCGCGTCCCGGGCATGTTGTTCGCGCTGATCGCGCGCTGCCCGTACTTCGGCGGAAAATTGCAGTCGTTCGAGGCGAGTGCGGCCAAAGCGATGCCCGGTGTCAGGGCCATCTTCGCCGTACCGCAAATGAGCCAGTTCGACCCCAGGCTCGGCGTCAATCCCAACATCGCTGGCGGAGTCGCCGTAGTCGCCGAATCAACCTGGGCGGCCATTCAGGCCCGCAAGGCGCTGAAGATCGTCTGGGACAAGGGGGCGCACGCCGATGAGAGCAGCAAAGACATACACCGGCGCGCAGTTGCGGGCTCGTCGGCGACGCCCACGCTGGTGGTCGTCAATCACGGGGACGCAGACAAGGCGCTGCAGGCCGCCGCGCAAAAGGTGGAAGCAACCTACGAGCTTCCGTTTCAGGCGCATGCCACCATGGAGCCGATGAACACCACTGTCCACGTACGGCAAGACGGAATCGAAGTGTGGTCGCCCACACAGGCGGGCGAGATCGTGCAAAGCGAGATCGCTGCGCTCGCCGGTCTTCCAGGAGACCGAGTCACGGTGCATATGATGTTATGTGGCGGCTCGTTCGGCCGCCGATATCAGTGGGACTATCCTGCCGAAGCCTGGATGGTGGCCAAGGAAGTAGATGCGCCCGTACAGCTCTTGTGGACACGCGAAGATGATATGCAGCGCGATTTTTACCGGCCGTACACATACCATCGCCTTTCAGGCGCTCTCGACTCGGATGGAACCATCGCAGCCTGGTCGCACCGAATCGTTTCCACGCCGATCCGGCCCGTCTTCGATTCTCCGGAACAGCTGAAGAGTCTCGAGCACGTCGCCTCGCAGGAGCTGTCTGGTGCAGACATCATTCCGTACATGCCTGCGAATCTCAGGCTCGACTTTTTCCCCATCGAATCGCCCGTGCCGCGGGCGTGGTGGCGTTCGGTCGCCGAATCGTTCAATGCGTTCGCCGTAGAGTGTTTCATCGATGAGCTCGCGCACCTCGCAGGCAGGGATCCCGTCGAGTTTCGCATGGCGCTCGTCCCGGCCGATCGCAAGCTGCCGAGTCCTCGCCGCGCCGATTCCACACCGCTCGATACGCGCCGCTTTCGCCACGCCTTGCAACGGGCCGCGAAGGAGTCCGGCTGGGGAACACCGATGCCGCCCGGACATGGGCGCGGCGTTGCCTGCCACTTCTCTTTCGATAGCTACATCGCTCACGTCGCCGAAGTGTCTGTCGACAAAAATGGAAACGTCCGTGTCCATCGTATCGTAAGCGCAGTGGATTGCGGACTCGCCGTGAACCCCGACGGCGTGCGCGCAATGACCGAAGGCGGCATCAATTTCGCCCTGACGCAGATCCTGAGCGGCGAGATCACCATCAGGGATGCAGCCCCGGAGCAGAGCAACTTCGACGGTTATCGGGTGCTCAGGATGAATGAAGCCCCTGAGGTGGAAGTCCACATTCTTGCTGGCGAAGGCGAGCCGGGAGGCATGGGTGAAACTGCCGTGCCGCCGCTCGCACCCGCGATCGCCAATGCCATCTTTGCTGCGACCGGCAAACGAATTCGTCGGTTGCCTGTCGATCCGGCGTTCCTGGTGGACAAGGAAGCCTGAGCGTCTCCCGCTTCGCGAGCGATCAACCGCGAAAGCCGTCCGGTGACCGTCCTTTAAATCAGCATCAGCACGCCGTCACAACTCTTGAGGTCTGCCGTGAGCGCCTCGACCTGCTCGCGACTCTCCGCGCGAAGCAGGTATGAGATAGAGAGGAAATTGCCGTTCTCACTGAGCCGCTCGCTCACTCTCTCCGGCTCGGTTGTTGGCGCGTGGCGCATCACGATGGCATGCACGCGCGCCCGAAACTCATCCGACGGGCGGCCGACGACCTTGATCGGATAGTCGGTGGGAAACTCGAGTAGCGGCGGCGGCTCGGTCATCGCCATGGCTGATGTTGCAGTTCCCGCTTCCAGCGCTGGAACTCATCATACACCCGGCGCCAGAGGGGCCCGGGGCGGCCGGCGCCGACCGGCTTGCCGTCGAGCGTCGTCACGGGCTGTACCTCGCGCGTGGCGGCGGAGATCCAGACCTCGTCCGCGCTGCGCAGCTCGATCTCGCTGATCGGCACGGCGCGGTACTTGACGCCCGTGCGTGCAGCGAGCTCTTCGACCACGCCGCGGGTCGTTCCCGGAAGGATCTTCCTGGAGTTGGGGGGCATGCGAAGCTCACCATCGATCACTACGTACACGGTGGAGGCCGAGGCTTCCATGAGCTCGCCATTCCGCAGCAGGATCGTCTCCGTTGCACCCCCGTCGACGGAGAGCTGCCGCAGCAGCACGTTGGAGAGAAGCGACACGGACTTGATGTCGCACCGCGCCCAGCGCGTGTCCTCGGCGGTGACGCAGGCGACTCCCTTTTCCAGCAGTGTTGACGGTGGTGCGGGCAACGGTGCGCAGAACGCGAAGATGGTTCGCGGAATGTCGGGTAGCGGGGCATGATTGCGGCCCCGCTCCGCACCCCGCGTCACCTGCCAGTAGATGTACTGATCGCCACCGCCGTTGCGCGCAATCAGGGTCTCGAAGAGGTCACACCACTGCGTCCGGCTGAGGGGATCACTCATGCGGATCTCGCCGAGGCTTCGCGTGAGCCGTCCGCAATGCGCCTCCAGCCGAAACGGCCGGCCGCCGTAGACCGGGATCACCTCATACACGCCGTCGCCATAGAGGAACCCGCGATCGAGCGGCGAGATGCGGGCCTCGGCGAGTGGCAGGTACTCACCGTTGAGGTAACAGATGGGAAATGGGTCGGCCATGAAAGGGGCTCCGCAGTAATGTCAACAGCAAGTCAGTAAGCGGCCCTGGGCCGTTCCCTGGGCCGCGGGATCAACTCCACTCATGGGGCTGGCCGCGCACAAAATCGCATGGAGCGATCTTGGAAGGCGGCAGCCGGCCCGTAGGGCTCGGCGCAGGGACGAGGCCGAGCAACGCGGCAGGATGCGGGCTTTGCGCCAATGAGACTATTTGAACCAGAGGCGGATGCCGTCCATCGTACGGGTGAGAAGCCCGCCCGCCGGGACTGCCTCCAGCGTGACGAGGGGCTCGCGGCCGACCACCTGTCCGGTGCCGTCGGTCACCGTCAGCTGGCCCACTACGCTGCCCGCAGGCAGCGGTGCCACCAACTTCGTCTGGGTCAATGCCGCATTCGTCGTGATGGCGGCCGCCTTGCCGCGCGGTACGGTCACATAGAGGTCAGCAGGCGTGCCGACCGCGGCGTAGCCGGAAGCGGACTCATAGACGCGGGGCTTGAGAACCGCTGCGCGCGCCGTCGCTACCTTCTGCGTCTCGAAGAAGTTGTAGCCGTAATTGAGCAGTGCCTCGGTGTCGGCTTCGCGCGAGTGCCAGGTCGGCGCCTTCAGCACGACCGACACCAGACGGGTGCCGTTGCGATCGGCCGAGGCGATGAGGCAGAAGCCCGCGCTGTCCGTATGCCCGGTCTTCAGTCCGTCGACGGAGTGGTCCGTCAGGAGCAGCCCGTTGCGGTTCGGCTGCTTGATGTGATTCCAGGTGAAGTCCTTCATGCCGAAAATGTAGTAGTACTGCGGGAAATCGCGGATCAGGGCGGCACTGACCGTCGCGAGGTCGCGCGCCGTCGTGTAGTGCTGCGGGTCGGGGAGGCCGTCGACATCGACGAAGTGCGATGACTTCATCCCGAGGCGCTGCGCGTATTCGTTCATCAGGGTGGCAAAGCCGGCGCGTGTACCGCCGACACGCTCGCCCAACGCGACGGTGGCATCGTTGCCGGACTGCACGATCATCCCCTTCAGCAGATCGATGACCGGCACCTGGGTGCCCACCTTGACGAAGGTGCGCGAGCCGCCTGTGCGCCAGGCGTCCTCGCTGATCGTGACCGGGTCATCGAGCTTCAGACGCCCGTCCTTGAGCGCGGCGAAGACGACGTAGGCCGTAATGAGCTTGGTCAGGCTGGCGGGCTCCATCCGCTGATCGGCATTCTTCTGGGCAATGACATCACCGCTCCGATAGTCGATCAGGATGTAGGAGCCGGCATCGAGATCCGGAGGCGGGGGCGTGGGCACCGCGGCGCGAGCCAGGGTGACCAGCGCAAGGGTCGAGACGGCGAGCAGGGCGGCAGCAGAAGAGCGGGGCATCCTCAAGAATCCTCGTACAGGGTGTGGAGCGCGGGAGCGGATTCTACGCTCGCTGGCGGGCGGTGAAGCTCGATCGAGAGTCGACCCGGCGGCATGGCCTACGGAGCTACCAGCCGGGCGCCGGGGTAACCCAAGGCATCGAGGCGCGCGACGAGCTGGTCGAATTCCGGTACGCCGCCGACCGGTCCGATGCGCACGCGGTAGAGGCGGCTGCGCGTCACGGGCGGGCCGAAGATGAAGGCACCAGCGAGGCCTGCTGCGTGCAAGCGGGACACGACGCGCTCGGCATTCGCTTGCGCGGTGAATGCCCCCACCTGCACATAGAGCGTCGGCGGCGGGCTTTCCGCCACCCGGGTGAGTATCGAGGGGGTTTCCGGTGTGATGGTGCGCACCTCGACCAGTGCGGTGCCGGTTTTGAGCATGTCGAGCTTTGCGGCGGCCACGTAGGAGAGGTCGATGATCCGATTGGCCACGAATGGGCCGCGATCGTTGATCTTGACGACGATGCTGCGACCGTTGGAAAGGTTGGTGACCCGCACATAACACGGCAGCGGCAGCGTCTTGTGAGCGGCCGTCATGGCATACATGTCATAACGATCGCCATCGGAAGTCTGCAGTCCGTCGAAGTTCGGGCCGTACCACGAGGCTACGCCCGTCTCATCGTAGCCTGCTGCGGTTGCCAGCACGTAATAGCGCTTGCCATCTACCTGATAGAAAGGCGGGTTGCCATGCGGGGAGCGCGGTTCGGGACGTGGTACGGCGTTGGGAATCGCCGAGAGGTCACCTGGCGGGAGCGGTAGTTTGGGCGGCGGCGGCGAGGGTGCGGCCTCACGATGCGCAGTCGTGGTGCAGCCTGCGAGAAACGCCGCCACGAAGATCGTCCAGACGAGCCCCTGGCGCGCTCTAACCGCGGCGGCAGCTTGCACTTATCGGGCTCACCGGGCGGATCGCTTGGTGCGATCCGCGTTGCCGGCCGTTTTCGCAGTGGGAGTCGGCGCAGGCGTCGTGCCGGGCCCGGGGTTGAGCCGCAAGGCGATGGCCTCGGCCAGCTCGTCGACCGCCATCGCGTAGAGGGCGCTATGGTTATAGCGCGTGAGCGCATGGAAGTTGTTGAAGCCGACGCGATACGTCGGTCCATCCTGCTGCTGTGCCAGCAGCAGCACCACCGGTGTGTTGCCGGGCGCCGCGCTTTCCACCCTGACGCCCTGCGCGTTGAGGCCATCGATGGTCTCATCGAGCTTGAGGTTGCTGGGATCGATCTGGAAGGTGGCGCCCGGGTCGATCCTGACATCGGCGACGACCGGGCCGCCGGCCTCCCAGCCGCACTCACGCAGGTAGTGGGCGACGCTCGCGAAAATGTCGTCCCAGTCGGTGAAGAGATCCCGCTGGCCGTCGTCGTTGCCGTCGACGCCGTACTTCAGATAGGCCGAAGGCATGAACTGCAGCGGTCCCATGGCGCCGGCATAGGAGCCTTTGACCGACAGAGGGTCGATCTTCTCCTTGTGGGTCATGACCAGGAACCGCTCGAGCTCGCCGCGGAAATAGCGACTGCGCGGCGGGTAGTCGAAGGCGAGCGTGGCGAGCGCATCGAGCACCCGATACGAGCCGGTGATGCGGCCGTAGTAGGTCTCCGCGCCGAGGATGGCGATGATGTATTGCGGCGGCACGCCTGCCTCGCTGCTGATCCGCTCGAGCGAGTCGCGGTGCTCCTCCCAGAATGCCACGCCCTCGGAGATCCGGCGGTCGGTGAGGAAGATCTGCCGGTACTGCCACCACTCGAGCACGCGCTCGGCGGGGCGGGTGATCTTGTCGATGATCTGCGGCTGCGCACGGGCATGGGTGAGGACCTTGAGAACCGTTCTGCGGCGCAGCCCGTCGTGCCGGGCCACCTGCGCGGCGAACCTCGCGAGCTGTGCTCGGGGAAACCGGACGCCTGGCTCTGATGTCGCGGCCGCGGCGCGCGTGCCGATACCGCCGAGACCTGCGGCGGCGAGCGCAGCGAGTACGAGCGTTGGAATGGATCGAGACACTTAAGATCCCATGAGCTTCCGATGCGCGTGAAGCGACATCAGAATACCGAACCCGGCGAGCACGGTCACCACCGAGCTTCCCCCATAGCTGACGAGCGGCAGCGGGACGCCGACGACCGGAAGGAGGCCGGTGACCATGCCGGCGTTGATGAAGACGTATACGAAGAAGGTGAGCGCGATGCTGCCCGCGAGCAGACGCGAGAAGGTATCGGGCGTCTGCACGGCGAGATAGACCGCACGTCCGATGATGAAGACATAGAGGAGGAGCAGCACGGCGAGTCCGAGCAGGCCGAACTCCTCGCCGATGACTGCGAAGATGAAATCCGTCGTGCGCTCCGGCAGGAAGTCGAGCTGCGCCTGGCTGCCGTTCATCCACCCTTTGCCGAAGACGCCCCCTGAGCCGATCGCGATCTGCGATTGGATGATGTGATAGCCCGCACCGAGCGGGTCCGACTGCGGGTTGAGGAAGGTGAGCAGCCGCTGGCGCTGGTAGCCGTGCATGAACCTCAGCCCGAACCACGCCACCGCGACTGCAAGGAGCAGCATCCCTACGATGACCCGCACCCGGATACCGGCGAGGAACACGACGAGCGCGCCGCCCGCGGCGATGAGCGCCGCGGTTCCGAGGTCCGGCTCCTTCGCGACCAGAGCTGCCGGCACCATGATGATGAGGCCGAGGAGAAGCAGGGTAGGCCAGCGCGGCGGCAGCGGGCGTTCGTGCAGATACCAGGCGCACATCATGGGGACGGCGAGCTTCATGAGCTCCGAGGGCTGAAAGCGGATGGGACCCAGGCTGAGCCAGCGCTGCGCGCCGAGACGGGTGTGACCGACCACTGCGACAGCAAGGAGGAGGATAACGCCGATCGCATACAGCCACGGTGAGGTGCGTCGCAGGAAATTCGGGCTGACCCGCGCCAGAGCCAGCATGGCGGCCGTGCCCAACACGAGCCGCATGGCCGTCCGCAGCACCATCGGCAGGTTTTCCGCCGAGGCGCTGTAGAGCACGACCAGCCCATAGGCCGCGGCAAGAGCGAGGCCGGTGACGAGCGGTCCGTCCATTCTCAGAGCGGAGAGCACGCGCGCGGCACCGGTCAGGGTTCGCCGCGTCCGCGACTCGGAGCTGACTTCTTCGTAGATCATGCGGGGTGAATCATGAGGTTATCGGGCGGGCGACGGGCTCGCCGGCTCCGGATGCGCCCGGTCCGCCACCTGTTGGGTGGCGGCGGGCGGCGTGGGGCGCGGGAAGGCCGGCAGGGAGCGCTCCGTTTTCGGCTTGAGATGGGCCGGCTCCGAATAGGGTCCACGCGGGGCCGCGGGCAGCAGCTTGCCGTCGGCTCCGAGAAGATAGGCGTCCATCACCTTGCGGGCGACGGGAGCGGCGCCGGTGGACCCAAAGCCGGCATGCTCGACGATGACCGCGACGGCGATCCGCGGTGCCTCCGCCGGTGCGAAGGCGATGAACCACGCGTTGTCGCGGAACTGCTTGGTGATCTTCTGGAAGCCGTGCTCCTCGCTCAAATTGCCGGTGACGGCCTCGCGCACGACCTGATCGGTACCCGTCTTGCCGGCGACGATGTAAGGCGTCCCGCGCATCGGCCAATACGCGGTGCCCAAATGAGCGCCCGTGTACGTCGTCGCGCCGATCATGCCGTGGATCACCCGATTCCAGGAATCGGCGCTGATGTTGGACAGGTAGCCCTCATATACGGGCGGGAGCCATGCGATCTTGCCCGTCTCGGGATTGCGCATTCCCGTCACCAGCCGCGGTCGCCAGATATGCCCGCGCGTCGCGAGAATGCTCGCGTAGTGAGCCAACTGCAGCGGCGTGACGAGGAAGTAGCCCTGACCGATGCCGAGATTCACCGTCTCGCCCGGGAACCATACCTTGTCGGCCGGATTGGCGAAATGCGCGGCCTTCCAGGCACGGGAAGGCACGAGCCCCGGTTTCTCGCCCCCGATGTCGATGCCGGTCGGACGGCCAAAGCCAAACAGGGGCAACCACTCGGAGATCCGGTCGATGCCCATCTCGTGGGCCACACCGTAGAAATAGACGTCGCAGGATCGCGCGATCGCGAGGTCGAGGTTGGTCTCGCCATGCCGCTCGTGATTGGCGTCATGCCAGATGTGCCGGGCTCCCGGCAGGTGATACCACCCCGGACAGAAGATCGGCTTGTCGGGATTGAGTACCCCGTCGGTGAGCGCCCCGAGCGCCATCGCAGGCTTTATCGTCGAGCCGGACGAATATTCGCCGCGCAACGCCCGATCATACAGCGGCCGGTTGGGATCGCCCTCCAGGCCCGCGTACTGCTTTTCAGTGATGCCGCGCGCGAAGAGGTTGGGATCGAAGCCGGGCTCGCTCGCGAGCGCGATGATGTCGCCGCTGTTGGGGTCGATCGCGACGACCGCCCCTTCCAGACCGGCGAGCGCGGTCTCGGCGACTTTCTGGACCTTCAGATCGAGCGAGAGAATGGCATCATCGCCCGGGCGTGGCGCCTTCGCCTCGAGGTCCCTGCCGAAGACGCCGGGCTTCGGCACCGGGCGGCCCTGCGCATCGACCAGGATCTGGCGGAAGCCGTTGGCGCCGTGAAGCTGCTTCTCGAAAGCGGATTCCACTCCGGTCTTGCCGATGACCGCCGTGCCCGCATAGGCGGCGCGATCGATATGAGCGAGATCCTTCTCACTGATCGTGCCCACGTATCCCATTGCATCGACCGCGAGCGATCCTTCCGGATACCAGCGTGCCTCCTCGGGCGTGATGTCGATGCCGGGGAACTCGAACCGCCGCACCGCAAAGCGCGCAACCTCCTCATCGGAGAGGTGCAGGCGTATCGGCACGTTGTCGAAAGTCCGCCGTGATTTGATGGTGCGGATGAGCTCCGGAAGGTCCTCGGCCTGGAGCAGGCCGAGCTTCACCAGGCGGTGGAGCGAGCCCGGCAGGTCCGGGACTTCATCCGGAATCAGCTCGAGCTCAAATGTCGGCTGGTTGGAGGCGATGACCTCGCCGTTGCGGTCGAGGATGAGCCCGCGCGCAGCCGGAATGGGATCGGTGCGCACCCGGTTTTCCTGCGAGAGGGTCGAGTAGTAATCGTGACGGCTCACCTGCAGCAGATACAGACGTCCCACGAGCGCCAGGGCGAGCAACGCCATGGTCGCGGCGGCAAAGAGCGAGCGGCGCTCGAAGATCCGCTGCTCTCGCCAATGGTCCTTGATACGGACGGGAGACATGGGTCAGCCCTGGCTGAGGAGCGGAGCGCTCATGTGCCCGGCCGGTAGCTGCGCGCCAGGATCGCCGCCGCCGCCGGCCAGACCAACGCGCCGGTGAGCGTGGGCATCCAACGCAGCGGCGTCGTCAGCGGATGGCCGCTCCAGCCATCGATGGCGAAGAGGACGACCTCATAGAAGGCGAGCGCCGCAAAGACGATCAGGGACTGCTGGAAGATCGGCTTCGAGCGGATTCTCTGGTGCTCGCGGATGCCGATGTAGGCGAGAAATGCGAGGGCGAGCGCATGCTCTCCGAGAATCGGTCCCTCGAAGGCATCGAGCAGCAGCCCGCAGATCCAACCGAGGGCGATCCCGCCCGCGCGAGGCGCGGCGATCGACCAGTAGAGCACCGTGAGCGCGAGAAAGCCGGGACGGATGATCTCCAGCCACGACGGCAGCGGCAGCAGCGTCAGGATGAGCGCGCCGACCACGGTCTTCAGCATCGCGACGCGCGGGCTGGAGCCGCTCATGTCGGCGGTTTCTCCGGCTTCTTGGCGGTTGTGGGCTTGGCGGCTGCGGGCTTGACGGTAGTTTTCGGGGCAGTGGTACCACCCGCCTTTTTCGCCGCGGCGGGCGTGGCAGTCGCACCCTTTGGCGCCGTCCCGGCCTGTGCCGCCGGTGTTGGCTTCGCCGGCGCGGGCAGCGGCTGGATGTTCCGGTCGCCGGTGGTCAGCTCTCCGTTGTGCTCACTCAGCGGCGCCGCCGGGCTGTCGTGTCGGAACCAGACCAGCATGACCTCGCTGTCCGTATCGATGTGCGCGAAGGGCGCCGCGCGGACATGCGCCAACGGTTGTACCGCATCCTTGTGCACCTCCGTGATCCGGGCTACCGGGTACCCTGGAGGAAACACGCCGCCGAGTCCCGAGGTGACGAGGACATCGCCCACGCGGACGTCGGCATTGGCAGGCAGGTAAGGCAGGCCGAGCGAGGTCGAGTCTCCGGCTCCGACGGCAATCGTCCTGAGGCCCGTGCGCGCGATGCTCACGGGTAGCGCATGCTCCGGATCGGTGATGAGGATGACCTGCGCGCTCCAGGGACCGACGTGCATCGTCTGGCCGACCACGCCGTGATCATCGAGGACGGCCTGGCTCGCGGTGACTCCATTGACCGTGCCGCGGTCGATGAGCACCCGCTGGCGCAGGCTGTCGAGCTGGATGTTGACGATCTCGGCGGGCAGCCAGCGGCTGGCCACCGGCGGCAGCGACTCTCGCAGGCCGATCAGCGCGGCGTTCTGCTGCGCCAGCGCGTCATAGCGCATGGAGCGCACCTCGAGATCGCGAAGTTGGGTCCGCAGGAGCCGGTTCTCGGCTTCGAGCGAGTCGCGCGTGGCGAAGCTGCTCTGTACCCAGTGCCAGGCCGCGACCGGTGAGCTCACGGCGAGCTCGATGGGGTAGGTCGCTGCCTGCATGACCGAGTGCGCACGCTCGAGCCAGTCGAAGCGCTGATCGAGGACCATGAAGGCGATCGAGAGGATCGCGTACAAGGCGAAACGGAAGCCGGGGGAGCCTCCGCGCCCCTGCAGCGGTCTACCGGCCCCTGTTGCGAAGCCCGCCACTTGGCCTTTGAGCGCTCCCCTCGCTACTCGAGCCCGAAGTGGCCGGGGCCCATCTCATCCATCAGCTCGAGGATGCGACCGCCGCCACGGGCCACGCAGGTGAGAGGATCGTCGGCCACCACGACGGGAAGCCCCGTCTCCTCGGTGAGGAGTTTGTCGATGTCGCGCAGCAACGCGCCACCGCCGGTGAGTACGATGCCGCGCTCGGCGACGTCCGCACCGAGCTCCGGCGGAGTCTGCTCGAGCGCTTGCTTGACCGCGCTCACGATATTCTGCAGCGGCTCCTGCAGCGCCTCGAGGATCTCGTTGCTGTTGAGCGTGAAGCTGCGCGGAACGCCCTCGGAAAGATTGCGGCCCTTGACCGAGAGCTCGCGCACCTGCTGTCCGGGATAGGCGGAGCCGATCTCGATCTTGATGCGCTCGGCGGTAGCCTCGCCGATGAGAATGCCGTAATTGCGCCGCACGTAGTTCATGATCGCCTCATCGAAGCGATCGCCGCCGATGCGCGCGGAGTTGGCGTAGACGACGCCATTCAGCGACAGGACGGCAACTTCCGAGGTGCCACCGCCGATGTCGAGCACCATCGAGCCGCGTGGCTCGTGCACCGGCAGGCCGGCGCCGACTGCGGCGGCCATTGGCTCGCTGACGATCCCGACGTTACGCGCGCCCGCACCCTCGGCCGATTCCCGGATGGCACGCCGCTCGACCTGCGTCGAGCCGAAGGGCACGCATACCAGTACGCGCGGCGAGGGCTTCAGCATCCGGTTGCCGTGCACCTTGTTGATGAAGAACTGAAGCATCTTCTCCGTATAGGTGAAGTCGGCGATCACGCCGTCCTTCATCGGTCGCACCGCGGTGATGTGGCCGGGAGTGCGGCCGAGCATGCTCTTGGCCTCCTGTCCCACGGCGACGATGATCTTGCCGCCCCGGGAGGGCTCGTCCTGCACCGCGACCACCGAGGGCTCGTTGAGGACGATGCCCTTGTCGCGGACATAGATCAGAGTGTTGGCCGTCCCCAGGTCTATCGACAGATCGCTGGAGAAATAGCCGCGGAAGCGTTTGAGCATGAAGCGTCCGAAGAGAGAGGCGAACGGCGGGGGACCCCCCGAAAGTGGCGCGTAATCTAGCAACCGAGGGGACATTCAGCAAGGCAACATGTATGATTTTGCGCTGTTTCTCTCATTCACCCTCCCACCGCCATGTCCCTCACGCGTGCGCAGATCGAAAGCATTGCCCATCTGGCCCGCCTCGAGCTCGAGCCGGCCGAGATCCCGGTCTACCAGGAGAGCCTGTCGCGGATTCTCGACTTCGTGGGCCAGCTCGACCGCATCGACACGGGGGGCGTGGCGCCCATGGCCCATCCGCTCGAGGGCCTCACGCAGCGGCTGCGTCCCGATGCGGTCACGGAGCAGGACCGCCACGAGCTCTATCAGGCGAATGCGCCGCAGGTCGCGGCTGGGCTTTATCTCGTTCCGAAGGTCGTGGAATAGGCATTTCTTGACGTGATTCACAGGAATTCCATCACGCAGCTCGCCGCTGGCCTGCGCGCGAAGAAGTTCTCGAGCGTGGAGCTCGTGCGCGCTTACCTCCAGCGCATCGAGGCCGGCCAGGCGGTGCTCAACGCATTCATCTCCGTTACGGCGAGCCAGGCGCTCGAGGCTGCGGCGGCGGCGGACCGCGACATCGCGGCGGGCCGTGGCGGACCGCTGGCCGGCGTGCCGATCGGCCACAAGGATCTTTTCTGCACCGCCGGGGTGCGCACCACCTGCGGCTCGCGGATGCTCGACAACTTCGTCTCGCCCTATGACGCCACGGTCGTCGCCAAGCTCAAGGCCGCCGGCGCCGTCACCCTGGGCAAGCTCAACATGGACGAGTTCGCCATGGGCTCCTCGAACGAGACGAGCTACTTTGGCCCGGTACGCAATCCCTGGAATACCGATTTCGTTCCCGGCGGCTCCTCCGGCGGATCGGCCGCCGCGGTGGCGGCGCGCCTCATACCCGGCGCGACCGCGACCGACACTGGAGGCTCGATCCGCCAGCCGGCCGCGCTCTGCGGCATCACCGGGATGAAGCCGACCTACGGGCGTGTCTCACGGTACGGCATGATCGCTTTCGCCTCGAGCCTCGATCAGGGTGGTGTGCTTGCGACGAGCGCCGCGGACGCAGCCCTCATGCTGCGCGAGATGGCTGGTTTCGATCCGAACGACTCGACCAGCGTCAACACACCGGTGCCGGACTACGTAGCGGCTCTCGATGCGCCGCTCGCGGGCATGAAGATCGGTCTCATCAAAGAGTTTCTCGACGAGGGACTCGATCGTGAGAACGAGCGCCGCATTCGCGATGCGCTCGCAGTACTGGAGCGACTGGGTGCCAGCGTGCGGGAGGTGAGCCTGCCGAATCTGCCGCTGTCGGTGCCGGTCTATTACGTGGTCGCGCCGGCCGAGTGCTCATCGAACCTCGCCCGTTATGATGGCGTGCGCTTCGGCCACCGCTGCAAGGATCCGCGCGACCTGCAGGACCTTTACCGCCGCTCCCGTGGGGAGGGCTTCGGTGCGGAGGTCAAGCGTCGCGTGATGACAGGCACCTACGTGCTGTCGGCGGGCTATTACGACGCCTACTATCTCAAGGCGCAGCGCGTCCGCCAGCTCATCACCGCCGATTTCAAGCGCGCGTTTGCCGAGGTCGACGTCCTCGTGGGCCCCACGAGCCCGACGCCAGCCTTTCGCATCGGTGCGAAGACTGCGGATCCCATCACGATGTACCTCAACGACATCTACACGATCGGTGCGAATCTCGCGGGCCTGCCGGCGCTGTCGGTTCCCTGCGGTTTCGTCGCCGGGCTGCCCGTGGGTCTGCAGGTCGTGGGTCCGCATTTCGCCGAGGCGCGCATTCTCAACGTGGCGCATCGCTATCAGCTCGAGACCGACTGGCATCAGAAGTCGCCGGAGCGCTTCGCATGACCACCGCCCAGTGGGAAACGGTCATCGGGCTCGAGATCCACGCGCAGCTCGCCACCCGCTCGAAGATCTTCTCCGGCGCCTCCACGGCCTACGGTGCCCCGCCCAACGCACAGGCGAGCCTGATCGATCTCGGCTTTCCGGGCGTGCTGCCGGTGCTCAACGCCGAGGCGGTCCGCATGGCCGTGCGCTTCGGCCTCGCGATCGGTGCGCGCATCGCGCGCCATTCGGTGTTTGCGCGCAAGAACTACTTCTATCCGGATCTGCCGAAGGGCTACCAGATCAGCCAGTACGAGCTGCCGGTCGTGGCGCAGGGCTCGCTCGATGTTGTACTCGATGACGGCAGCACCAAGCGCGTCGGCATCACGCGCGCGCACCTGGAGGAGGACGCTGGCAAGTCGCTGCACGAGGGATTGGGCGGACTCACGGGCGTCGATCTCAACCGCGCCGGTACACCCCTCATCGAGATCGTCTCCGAGCCGGACCTGCGCTCGGCGAAGGAAGCGGTCGCCTACATGAAGAAGGTGCACACGCTGGTGCGCTATCTCGAGATCTGTGACGGCAACATGCAGGAGGGATCATTCCGCTGTGATGCCAACGTGTCGGTGCGGCCGAAGGGCTCGACCACGCTCGGCACCCGCGCGGAGATCAAGAACGTCAACTCCTTCCGCTACGTCGAGAAGGCGATCCAGTACGAGGCGGCGCGTCAGATCGAGCTCATCGAATCGGGCGGCAAGGTCGTGCAGGAAACGCGCCTCTACGATGCCGACAAGGGCGAGACGCGCTCGATGCGCACCAAGGAGGAGGCGAACGACTACCGCTACTTCCCGGACCCGGACCTGCTGCCGCTCGCGATCGATGAGGCTTTCATCGAGCAGGTCCGTGCCGATCTGCCCGAGCTGCCTGATGAGAAGGCGGGACGCTTCTCATCCCAGTACGGCCTCTCTCCGTACGATGCCGGCGTGCTCACCGCGAGTCGGGAGCTTGCCGACTACTACGAGGAAGTGGTGCGCGCCGTGCCGCGCGAGCCCAAGCTCGCCGCCAACTGGGTGATGGGCGAGCTCGCCGCCGCGCTCAACAAGGAGAGCCTCGAGGTCGGCTCGGGAAAGATGCCCGCGGGCCAGCTCGCAGGCCTCATCACCCGCATCGCCGACCAGACCATCTCCGGCAAGATCGCCAAGGAGGTGTTCGAGGCCATGTGGGCGGGCGGCGAAGGTGCCGATGCCATCATCGAGTCGAAGGGCCTCAAGCAGATCACCGACACCGGCGCCATCGAGCGGGCGATCGAAGAGGTGATGGCGAAGAACCCGGGGCAGCTCGCCGAGTACCGGGCGGGCAAGGACAAGCTTTTCGGCTTCTTCGTCGGGCAGGTCATGAAGGCCACCCAGGGCAAGGCCAATCCCGCGCAGCTCAACGAGTTGCTCAAGAAGAAGCTCCCGGGATAGATCGACGGGGTGCGCGCCAGCGAAACCCCGTCGAGACCAGCGCGCAGCCCATATTGAGTAAACGGCGCGCACGCCCCATTCTGCGGGGATGAATCCGCAAACGACTCCCCGCGACGAGGTTCGTCGCTTCATCGTCGAGAACCGCCCGGTGCGCGGGCATTGGGTGCGCCTGGAAGGTGCCTGGCGGGAGCTGCGTGCTCATCGCGACTATCCGCAGCCGGTCAGGGATCTGCTCGGCCAGGCCGTTGCCGCCTCGGTGCTGCTCGCTGCCACTTTGAAGTTTCGCGGCCAGTTGACGCTGCAGCTGCAGGGCAATGGCGCAGTGAGCCTTCTCGTCGCGCAATGCACCCACGATTACCGGCTGCGGGCCGTCGCGCGGTTCGACGCGGCGGCGATCGCCGCGCTCTCGGGCAACGGAGCCTCGGAACCGGCAGGCCAGGCGACGGGCGCCATATTCCGCCGGCTCGTCGGTAGCGAGGGCCGTATCGCGGTCACCATCGAGGCGGACGAGCGCAGCATGCGCTATCAGGGCATCGTGCCGCTCACGGGCGAGTCGCTGGCAGGCTCGCTCGAAGCGTATTTCGCCCGCTCGGAGCAGCTCCCGACTCGCGTACTGCTCGCGGCTGACGATGAGCGGGGCGCGGGAGTCCTGGTCCAGAAGCTTCCCGAGGACTCGGTCGCCGATGAGTCACAGATGCGCGAGGTCTGGGAGCAGGCCGAGCGGGGGATCGAGCGTTTGAGCACGGATGATCTGCTGCAATGTCCCGTCGAAGAGCTGCTCGGACGCGGATTCGCGGCCCAGGACATGCGCCTCTTCCGCGGCGCGCCCGTGCAGTTCGAGTGCCGCTGCAGCCAGGGCAGGGTGACGAGCCTGCTGCGGACCCTTGGCGCGCAAGAGGTGCGTGACGTGCTCCGGGAGCAGGGGTCGGTCACCGTCACCTGCGAGTTTTGCCACCGGCCGTATCGCTTCGACGAGGGTGACGTCGAGGCATTGTTCAGCGGTGAGCCCGGTCCTGGCCAGAATCCGGGCTCTATTCATTGATATTGATGCATAAATGAAACGGTAGGCTCTCCTTTGCGCCGGCGGCGACAGTCGTGTATCCTGCAATTAAAGATTTCTGCAATTCTTTATAGTGTATGTCTGCGCCCACTCACGAGCTGCTCGTTACCTGGCTGCGAGCTGCCGGCGAGCCCACCAGGCTGAGGCTCCTGGCGCTCTGCGCCGCTCGCGACCTCAGCGTCTCCGACCTCGCGCAGGCCGTGGGCCAGAGCGAGCCGCGGGTATCGCGGCATCTCAGGATCCTCGGGGAAGCGGGGCTCATCGAGCGTCTGCGCCACGGTCAGTGGGTGCACTACGGGCTCACCCGCAGCGGGCCCGCGGCCGGGTTCGCGCAGGGGCTGCTCGCGCAGCTCGATCGCACCGACCCGCTCCTCGCCCGTGACCGCGAGCGGGCCAAGTCCCTCGCTGGCGATGTCTCGCGCGCGGGGGCGCCGGCCGCATCGCGCCTGGGCAGGGCGCTCAGGGGCTTTGTCGAATCCGCCGAGGCGATGGCTTCGACGGGTTCGGTCCTGCTCGTCGGTGCTGATCACCCGGAGCTGATCGAAACGGCAGCGAGCCTCGGCGCCGAATGCACCATCCTCGCCTATTCCCGCCGCTCCTCGCAGACCGCGCGTGCGCTCAGCGAGCGAGCGGGCCTTCACTGCCGCATCCTCCTCGCCGTCGGCGGCCAGGCGCTCGGGCCGCGAGACCTCGCCCGGCTCGGGCGCACATTCGATGCCGTGCTCCTCGATCGGCTGGGTACACCCGATGAGGCACTCGGGCGACTGCTCACAGCCGGCCGGGAAGCGCTTACGGCCGGTGGGCGCCTGCTGCTCTTCGAGCGCTACGACGCGCTCGAGAATTCGCGGGAGCGGGTGGTGGAGCATCCGCTCGCGCGTCTTCGCAGGCTTCTCAGCGATGCAGGCTTTGCCTGCGAGCGCATGAGCCCCATCGAGGCCGATGGCCAACACGTGTTGGCCGCGGTCGCGGTGCCCGCTGCACGGCGACCGCGCGGCGCGGCAAGCGCGGCCTAAAGCTGCCGACAACATGTGCATCACGGATCGCAATCAGCGGAGCGGCATATGAAAGTGTCCTTCGAGTTCTTCCCGCCCGCGGATGTCGAGATGGAAGCGACGCTGTGGCGTTCCGTCGAGCGCCTCGCACCGCTCAATCCTTGTTTCGTGTCGGTGACGTACGGCGCCGATGGCTCGACGCGCACCCGCACGCACCAGGTCGTCACCCGCATTCAACGGGAGACGCCGCTCACGGGCGCGCCACATCTGACTTGTGTGGGCGCGAGCCGGGGCGAGATTCTCGACATCGCGCGGGAGTACCACGACCGGGGCATCCGTCACATCGTCGCGCTGCGGGGCGATCCGCCCAAGGGCGCGGCCCACTACGAGCCGCATCCTGACGGTTTTGCCTACGCCGCTGACCTCGTCGCGGGGCTGAAGAGCGTCGCGGATTTCGAGATCTCCGTTGCCGCCTACCCCGAAGTGCATCCGGAGGCGCCGTCACCCCAATTCGACCTCGACAACCTCAAGCGCAAGCTGGATGCCGGCGCCTCGCGCGCGATCACGCAGTTCTTTTATGACATCGAGGCGTTCGTCCGCTTCCGCGACTCGTGTGCAGCTGCCGGAATACGGGCGCCGATCGTGCCGGGCATCCTGCCGATCACGCGCTTTCCGCAGGTGTTGCGCATGGCGGGCCGCTGCGGCGCCCGCATCCCCAGCTGGCTGGCGGAACGATTCCACGGCCTCGATGACGACCCGGACACACGGCGTTTGATTGCCGCCAGTGTCGCCATCGAGCAGGTCCAGACTTTGGAGCGACACGGCGTGCGTGACTTTCACTTCTACACTCTCAACCGCGCGGAGCTGACCTACGCGATCTGTCATGCATTGGGAGTGCGGCCCGGCAGGCAGCCAATCACCACGGCAGTGGCTGCCGGAGCCTCGACATGAGCGCCTGTCATCACCCGGCGCCGCGAGCCGACCGGCCGGGCCCCGGCGGCAACGAGTCGCCGGCCCGCCTGGCCGCTGCGCCTTTTGCGGTGACGCCGGTGGATGAGACCGAGCGCCGGGAGCGCATCGAGCGCCTCAAGCGGCTGCTGGATGAGCGCATCGTGCTGCTCGATGGCGCGATGGGCACCATGGTGCAGGAGCACCGGCTGGATGAGCGCGGCTATCGCGGCGAGCGCTTCCTCCGCCACGGCCGCGATCTCAAGGGCAACAACGACATCCTGACACTCACGCGTCCGGATGTCATCAGCAGCATCCACCGTGCGTACCTCCAGGCCGGCTCCGACATCATAGAGACGAACACGTTCAACTCGAACGCGGTCTCGCAGGCCGACTATGGCACGGAGGCCCTGGTGCCGGAGCTCAACTACCGTGCTGCAAGACTCGCGCGGGCGGCCGCGGATGAGTTCGCCGTATCGTCGAGCCGGCCCGCCTTCGTGGCGGGAGCGTTGGGCCCGACCAGCCGCATGTGCTCCCTCTCACCCGACGTCAACGATCCCGGCTATCGCAGCACTTCCTTCGACGACCTGGCGGCGACCTATCTCGATGCAGCTCGGGCGCTCGTTCTCGGCGGCGTCGATCTGCTGCTCATCGAGACGGTGATCGATACACTCAACGCGAAGGCCGCGATCTACGCCGCACTGTCGCTCTTCGATGAGACCGGCATCGAGGTGCCGATCGTCGTCTCGGGCACCATCACCGATGCCTCCGGCCGGATTCTCTCCGGCCAGACGGCCGAGGCGTTCTGGAACTCGATCCGGCACGCCCGCCCGCTCGCGGTGGGTCTCAACTGCGCGCTCGGCGGGCGGCAGCTCCGCCCCTACATCCAGGAGCTCGCGAGCGTCGCCGATACCCGCGTCTGCGCGTACCCCAACGCCGGCCTGCCGAATGCCTTCGGCGAGTACGACGAGGCGCCGGAGGAGACCGCGGAGATCCTGCGCGATTATGCGGCCTCGGGCCTGGTCAACATTCTCGGCGGCTGCTGCGGCACGACTCCGGAGCACATCCGGCTGCTGCACCAGGGGGTCCGCGGTTGCGCGCCTCGCGGCATCGCGAGCCCGCCCGTGAAGACCCGGCTCGCCGGGCTCGAGCCGGTCGCCATCGACGAGGAGTCGCTCTTCGTCAATGTCGGCGAGCGCACCAACGTCACGGGCTCCGCCCGCTTCCGCAAGCTCATCGAGGCGGGCGATTACGCCGCGGCGCTCGAGGTCGCGCGCCAGCAGGTGACGAGCGGCGCCCAGGTGATCGACATCAACATGGATGAGGGCATGCTCGATTCGGAGGCGGCCATGGTGCGCTTCCTGCACCTCATCGCTGCCGAGCCCGATATCGCGCGCGTGCCGGTGATGCTGGATTCCTCCAAGTGGAGCGTGCTCGAGGCGGGCCTCAAGTGCCTGCAGGGCAAGGGCATCGTCAACTCCATCAGCCTGAAGGAGGGCGAGGAGATCTTCCTCGAGCACGCGCGCAAGGTGCGCCGCTACGGCGCGGCCGCGGTGGTCATGGCTTTCGATGAGCAGGGACAGGCCGATACGGTCGAGCGGCGGGTGGCGATCTGCGAGCGCGCCTACCGCCTCCTGCGGCGCGAGGGCTTTCCTCCCGAGGACATCATCTTCGATCCCAACATCTTCGCCGTGGCGACCGGCATCGAGGAGCACAACGGCTACGCGCTGGCCTTCATCGAGGCGACGCGGCGGATCAAGGACCTGCTGCCGCATGTGCTGGTGAGCGGAGGTGTCAGCAACGTCTCGTTCTCTTTTCGCGGCAACGATCCGGTGCGCGAGGCGATGCACTCGGTATTCCTCTATCACGCCATTGCTGCCGGCATGGACATGGGCATCGTCAACGCCGGCCAGCTCGCGATCTATGAGGGGATTGCGCCTGAGCTGCGCGAGGCCGTGGAAGACGTCATCCTCAACAGGCGGGACGATGCTACGGAGCGACTGCTCGAGATCGCGGCACGCTACAAGGGCGACGGCACCGCCAAGCGCAAGGAAGACCTCGAATGGCGGTCCCTTCCGGTCGCCAAGCGTCTGGAGCATGCGTTGGTGAAGGGTATCGATGATTTCGTCATCGAGGACACCGAGGAGGCGCGGCTGGCCTACGAGCAGCCTTTGCAGGTGATCGAGGGACCGCTGATGGACGGCATGAACATCGTCGGCGATCTTTTCGGAGCCGGCAAGATGTTTCTGCCACAAGTGGTCAAGAGCGCACGTGTCATGAAGCGTGCGGTTGCACACCTCATTCCCTACATCGAGCAGAGCAAGGGCCACTCGGGTGGCCAGCGTACCAACGGGCGCATCGTGATAGCGACCGTGAAGGGCGACGTGCACGATATCGGCAAGAACATCGTGGGCGTCGTTCTGCAATGCAACAACTTCGAGGTCATCGATCTCGGTGTGATGGTTCCCTGCGAGAAGATCCTCGAGACCGCCCGTCGCGAGAACGCCGACTACATCGGCCTCTCCGGACTCATCACCCCCTCCCTCGATGAAATGGTGAGCGTTGCCCGCGAGATGCAGCGTCAGGGCTTCGAGCTGCCGCTGCTCATCGGTGGCGCGACCACCTCGCCGGCGCATACCTCGGTGAAGATCGCGCCGCAGTACCGCTCACCGGTCGTCTATGTGAAGGACGCCTCGCGGTCGGTCGGCATCTGCCAGACCCTCGCCAATCCGGCACAACGCGGTACGTTCGTCGCCAAAGTCAATGAGGAGCATGAGCGCCGGCGCGAGCAGCACGCGGGCAAGAAGGTCAAGGCGCCGGAGCTGAGCCTCGCGCAGGCGCGAGCCAACCGCCGCCGCATCGACTGGGCCGCGTATGCGCCCGCGGCGCCGCGGGTTCCAGGCGTACGCGCCTTCGAGAAGTTTCCATTGGAGGAGCTCCTCGGGTACATCGATTGGATGCCGTTCTTCAACGCCTGGGAGCTCACCGGAAAATTTCCGGACGTGCTCACCGATCCGAAGTTCGGCGAGGCGGCGAGCAATCTCTACGCCGATGCCCGTCGCATGTTGAAGCAGCTCATCGCCGAGGGCTGGCTGGAGGCAAGGGCCGTGGTGGGCCTCTTCCCGGCGAATGCAGTGGGCGATGATGTCGAGGTATACGCCGATGAGACGCGCGCCCAGCCCCTCGTGACGCTGTCGTTTCTTCGCCAGCAGAAGGGCAAGCCCCCCGGACAGCCGCACGAATGTCTCGCGGACTACATCGCTCCGAAGGGGAGCGGCGTGCGTGATTACATCGGGGCGTTTGCCGTCACGGCGGGCATCGGGATCGAAAAGCACGTGGAGCGCTTCCAGCACGGCCACGACGACTACTCGAGCATCATGCTGAAGGCGCTGGCCGACCGATTCGCCGAAGCCGCGGCCGAGCACTTCCACGAGCGGGTGCGGCGCGAGCTCTGGGGCTACGAGGCCGAAGAATCGCTCACCAACGATGAGCTCATCCGCGAGAATTACCGTGGTATCCGACCGGCACCGGGATATCCGGCCTGTCCCGATCACACGGAGAAGGCGAAGCTCTGGCAGCTGCTCGACGTCGAGCGCCGCACCGGCATCCGCCTGACCGACTCCTTCGCCATGTATCCAACCGCGGCGGTGAGCGGCTGGTACCTGGCACACCCGGAGGCGCATTACTTCGCAGTGGGCAAGATCGCTCGTGACCAGGTGGAGGATTACGCCCGCCGCAAGGGCATTCCTCTGGAGCAGGCGGAGAAATGGCTGTCGCCGAATCTCGGCTACGGCGTCTGAGGCGTCTTGCCGGCAATCGGCCTCAGCCGGAACCCGACTTGCGGATCTGCAGATCGCCGAACAGGGCGAGGGTCAGCGCCGAGAAGAAAGTCAGTCCGACAGCGGCGACCGCAAGCACCGCGGCGGACGTCACTGCGCGGGTGATCGCGGCATCATCGGCGCCGTTGTCGGAGAGGGCCATCGTGGCAATCGTGGCTACCAGCACGCAGAGCGTCCAAATGACCGCCATCCCGACGACGTAGATCGTGGCGACTCGCCACCAGTTGCCGCGTACGAGCCGGAAACTGTAGGCGAGACTTCCGAGCACACCCTTGCGTGCGAGGACCAGCGCGGGCAAGGAGAAGGAGAGGGCGACCATGATGTAGATGGCGGGAGCCAACATCACGGCGATCCCGGCGCTGCGGTACGGCGGTGCGAGCGCCAGCGCCGGCACGATGAACACGGCGACCGCAGCGCCTCCAAGCAATGCGATGGCCGCGATGGCGGGTACCCGCTTCAGCGTATCGAGAAGATCGACCGAGCCGGTCACGGGCCGGCCGGCAGCGATTGCGGACTGCCGGAGCAGTATCGCGGTCCAGAGGATGACGGCGATCAGCGTCCCGAGCCCGTAAAGTGTGACCCCGACAGGATCGTTGCTATCGAGGACGGGTGTCCTGCCCCGCGAGAGATAATAGAGGGTCGACAGCTGCCCGGCGATGATGGCGATCGTGGCGTAGGGCAGGCACTTCAGCAGTGAAAGGCGGAAGATCTGCAGCACGGCATCGAGCAGCTCTCCGAACGATCGGGGCTTCAGCGGCGGATACAATGCATTCGGCATGGGGGCATCTTAGCTTCGTGATGACTTCGACGGCTATCCAATACGGCAACGGGACGGTCGCTGCGCTGCTCACGATTGGTGCGCAGCGTCTGGCGACGACGGCAGCCGGGCGTGATCCGGACGCCATGCCGGGACTCGATGCCGAGCTGCTGCTCGCCCATGCGCTCGGCACCGGCCGGGCTGGACTGCGCTCCCACCCGGAGCGGATCCCGGCAGCCGACGCCGCTGCGCGCTTTTGCGATCTTCTCGAGCGCCGCGCTGCCGGTGAGCCCGTGGCCTACATTCTGGGTCACAAGGAGTTTTGGACGATCGACCTCGCCGTGAGTCCCGCCGTGCTGGTTCCTCGGCCGGAGACGGAGCTGCTGGTAGAGCGGGCGCTGGCGCTTCATCCAGGCAGCGAGGCCCGCATCGCCGACCTTGGCACCGGCTCGGGCGCGATCGCGCTTGCGCTCGCAAGCGAGAGACCACAGTGGCAGATGGTGGCGACCGATCTTTCCGCCGATGCGCTCGCCGTCGCACGAGCCAACGCCGAGGCCCTCGGCCTGGGACACGTGGTGATGATCCAGGGTGACTGGCTAGCCTGCTTGGATGGCGCCTTTCATCTGCTCGTGAGTAACCCTCCTTATGTGGCGGCGGAAGACCCGGCGCTGCGGCTGCCGGCGCTGATGCGCGAGCCGCAGCTCGCGCTCGTAGCTGGGGAAGGGGGTCTTGCCGCCCTGCGTAATATCATCCGCGCCGCCCCCGATCACCTCGAGCCCGGCGGCTGGCTCCTGCTCGAGCACGGCGCCACTCAGTCTGCCGCGGTCGCGGGCGCGCTTGTGGCACGCGGCTTCGCTCAAGTACGCTCGCACCGCGATCTCGCCGGGCGCGAGCGCATGACGGAGGGCCAATGGCCGATACATCGCTGATTCGATTCGAGACTTCACATGGCGCCTTCACCGTGGAGCTCTTCGCAAAAGAGGCGCCGATCACCGTGGAGAATTTTCTACGCTATGTCGACGAGCGGCATTTCGACGGCACCCTTTTCCATCGCATCGTGCCGGGCTTCGTCATCCAGGGCGGCGGCCTCGATGCGCAGTTTCGCAACAAGCGCACCCACGAGCCGATCCGCAACGAGGCGAAGAACGGCCTGAAGAACACCCGCGGCAGCCTCTCGATGGCGCGCACGGGTGAGGTCGACAGCGCCACGTCGCAGTTTTTCGTAAACCTTTCCGACAATGGCTTCCTCGACCACAGCCCGCGCGATTTCGGCTACGCCGTCTTCGGCCGCGTGACCGACGGAATGGAAGTCATCGACAAGATCGCTGCCGTCAAAACGGGACGCCGGCAGGGTTACCAGGATGCACCACTAGAGGATGTGATCATCGTCTCTGCGCGACGCTCAGAGCAGGCACAGTAACCCGATAGATGGCCGAAGGGCGGGGGGTTTGGGGATACCTGCGGCGCGGGCTGCTGATTGCGATGCTCGCGTGGCTCATCCTCACGGTCGTGCCGGTGCTGTTATTGCGGTGGATGGCACCTCTCACCAGCGCATTCATGCTGGAGGCACGCATCGAGGCGCTGCGCACCGGCGACACGTCCTATACCACCGACTATCGCTGGGTGAGCCTCGAGCGCATCTCACCGCAGGCGGCAATCGCGGTCGTCGCCTCGGAGGATCAGACCTTTCCCTTCAATTACGGGTTCGATCTCCACTCCATCAGAACGGCCGTACGTGCCGCCGAGCGCGGCAGGCGTCTGCGCGGTGCCAGCACGATCTCGCAGCAGGTGGCGAAGAACCTCTTTCTCTGGCCCGGCCGCAGCGTGGCGCGCAAGGCGGTCGAGGCGTACTTCACGGTGTTGATCGAGACGTTGTGGCCGAAGGAGCGTATTCTCGAGGTCTATCTCAACGTCGCCCAGTTTGGCCGCGGCATCTACGGCGTCGAGGCGGCCGCCCGTCGCTTCTATCACGAGCCGGCCGCACGCCTCACGTCGGGCCAGGCGGCGCTGCTCGCGGCCGTGCTGCCGAACCCCGTGCACTGGCACGTCACGCGCCCTTCACCGTTCGTGCTGCGCAAGCAGCAATGGATCCTTGCGCAGATCCGCAATCTCGGCGGCGCAGCGTACCTCGAGGAGGCGAAGCAATAGATCCATCGAATGATAGAGTCGGCGCGCCCGGCGCGCGGATATACTCTGCGGGTACGGGCATTGCGGGCCCCCGCGACTGTCTCCTGGCAATGAAACCAACTCCATGGCCGAGCGCGAACTGACCGCCGCCGACTGGCGGGGCTACTCCGAAGCGCAGTTTCCACAGGGAAGCTGGAGCTTGGACGATCACGTGCTGCGCGCGTTGGCGTCAGGGCCGCGCGTGGACCTCGTTACCCGCGAGCGGTTCCGTGACTTCACCCTCTTTTTCGAGTGGCGGCTGCCGCGCGGCGGCAATTCGGGAGTGCTCTATCGTGTCGGGGAGCAGCTCGAGCGTTCGTGGCAGTCCGGGCCCGAGATGCAGCTTCTCGATGACGAGCACCACCAGGATGGCGCCAACGCGCTCACCTCCTGCGGGGCGCTCTACGGCCTGATCGCCCCGTGGCACGATCAGCGCGATATCGCCAACACCTACCACAGCTCGCGCCTCCTCGTGCAGGGCAGCAGGGTCGAGCACTGGATCGATGACACGCAGGTGCTCGGTTACGACCTCGAGAGCGAGGAGCTCAAGGAGCGGATCGCGCACAGCAAATTCCGCGAGTGGCCGCAATTCGCCCGTCTGCCGGAGGGGCACATCGCCCTGCAGCATCACGGCACGGAGGCCTGGTTCCGGCGCATCCGCATCGAGACTCTTTGAAGCGCTGGATCCGGGCTCCTGCCCGGCCGAGCGCGATCAGGAGCAAAAGAACGGCTTTTGCTCCCGATCTTCGCCACCTGCGGCGGCGGGGCACGTCCCTATGCCTGAGTTGCTTTGCTGGTTACTCGAGCTCGGCGAGGAGCTCCGCCTGGTGCTCCTGCTGCAGCGCATCGAGCAACTCATCGAGATCACCTTCCATGATCTGCTGCAGCTTGTAGAGGGTGAGATTGATGCGGTGGTCGGTGACGCGGCCCTGTGGAAAGTTGTAGGTGCGGATCCGCTCCGAGCGATCGCCACTGCCGACCTGCAGGCGCCGCGTCTGTGCCCGGGCGCTCTGCTGCTTCTCCTCCTCGGCGGCGAGCAGGCGGGCCCGCAGCAGCTTCATCGCGCGGGAGCGATTCTTGTGCTGAGAGCGCTCATCCTGACACTCCACCACGATGCCGGTCGGCAGGTGGGTGATGCGCACCGCGGAGTCGGTCTTGTTGACGTGCTGTCCGCCGGCACCCGAGGAGCGATAAGTGTCGATGCGCAGGTCCGCCGGATTGATCGCCACCTCCTCGATCTCGTCGAGCTCCGGCAGAATCGCCACCGTGCAGGCTGAGGTATGGATCCGCCCCTGGGCTTCAGTCTGCGGGACGCGCTGCACCCGGTGGGTGCCGGATTCGAACTTCAGGCGCGAGAACGCCCCGCGGCCGGCGATCCGGCTGATGATCTCCTTGTAGCCGCCGTGCTCGCCCGGGCTCTCGCTCAGCACCTCGACCGTAAAGCCCCTCGATTCGGCGTAGCGGCCGTACATGCGAAAGAGGTCGCCGGCGAAGAGGGCGGCCTCATCGCCTCCCGTTCCGGCGCGCACCTCGAGAAAGAGGCCCTTGTCATCGCGCGGGTCCTTGGGAAGAAGGAGCGAGCGCAGCTGCGACTCCGTGGCATCGAGCCCCGACTGCAGCCGGTCCACTTCCTCGGCCCCGAGCGAGCGCATGCCGGCGTCGGGGTCGGCGAGCATCTCCCGCGCGGCCGCGAGGTCCCGCTCGAGCTCGCGGTAATGCCGCAGCCGGTCGGCCAGCGGCTCGAGCCGCGCGTACTCGACCGAGAGGTCCCGGAATTGCGGCGACCCGCCGGCGATATCAGCGGTGGCAAGCAGCCGGCCGACCTCCTCGAAGCGATCGGCGAGCCTATCGAGCCGCTGGCGGATGGATTCCTTCATGGGTGTGATGGGTGGGTGCCTCGAGGCGCGGCATTCTGCGGAACGCCGCGGGGGGTGACAAGGCGCGCCATGCGCGCCGGGCGTGGAGGCTCTATAGTGACGATCGTGCGTGCCGTGACCTGCCCCCTTCGTGTGCTCATTCCCCTCCTGGGCGTATCGCTCATGGTGGGCTGCGCCACCGCGCCAGAGAGGCCGCAGGCATCCGGCCCCGACGCGGCTGCCCTGACGATCGTGGCGGAGATTGCCCTGCGGCAAGGCGATTGCAGGACCGCTTCCGAGACTTACGCGAAGGCGGCCGAAGCGGCCTCGGCGCCCGTGGCTCGCCGGGCGAGCGAGGTCGGGCTCGCCTGCGAGGACCTGCCGGCGGCCTGGCGCTCCGTGCAACGATGGCGGGATCTCGCCCCGGACAATCGGGAAGCGGATGCCGTGTACGCCACCGTGGCGTTGAAGCTGTACCGCATCGCCGATGCCCGCGCGGCCGTGGCGGCGTATCTGCGCGCCCCGCCTGCCAAAATCACCCGCCCGTCGCCAGTCAGCGCCGCCACCCGGCCTGCGGCCGGCGCCAGGCCTGCGGCCGCCGCGAGGACTGCGTCCGGCACCACGACCACTTCCGCCTCACACAATACCGGCGACAACGGCCTCGCCGACCTGACCACGCTGCTGCTGCAGGAGTCCGATCCGCCCGAGGTGTTTGCGGCGCTGAACGGAGTGATCGATGGGCCCGATGCCTCGCCCGCGAGACTGACCCTGCTCGGGGAGTTGGCCCTCGAGGCCTATGACGCGCACAGCGCGCAGCAGTGCGCCCTGCGAGCGCTTCGGCAGAGCCCGAAGGATCTGCAGGCGAATCGTCTGCTGACGCGTGCCTACATCGTGTTGGGGGACCCGGCCAAGGCCATTGCAGCAGCCCAGACTTTCATGCGTGCGGAGCCGCGGCGCGGCATGTTCGAGCTGGCGGATGTCTACCAGGATCTCGGCAGGGTGGAGGATGCGCATCAGGAGCTCGAGCGGCTGCGCGCGGGCAATGCGCCCCGCGCCGACATCGATCGACGCCTCGCGATGCTCGCGTACGACTCCGGCGATCTTCAGGAGGCGCAGCAGCGCTTTGCCGATCTCGCCGAGGATGGCGAGGCGGATGAGAACACCCTCATGTACCTCTCGGACATCGCGGCACGGCAGGGCGATGTCGCAGCGGCTCTCGCCGGCTACGGCAAGCTCGCGGATTCCTCGCTCGCGCTGCAGGCGCGGGAAAAGGCGGCGGCGCTGCTGCTGTCCGGCCATCACCGGACCGCGGCGCTCGCTCTCCTCAAGGAATACGGGCGGCAGCATCCCGAGGAGGCCGTCGACCTCACGGTTGCGGAGGCGCAGCTCCTCGGCGATCACGGCGATGCCGGTGGCGCGCTCGAGCTGTTGGATACGGGCCTGAGCTCGCATCCGCAGCACCCGGCCCTGGAGTACGAGCGGGCCATCATCCTGGAGGAGGAAGGTCAGGTGAGTGAATCGGTGCAGGCGCTGCAGCGGCTGCTGGCGGCGCGCCCCGATGATCCCACGCTGTTGAACGCCCTCGGCTACACGCTCGCCGATCATGATCTCGAACTGCCGCATGCCGAGTCATTGATCCGCCGCGCCCTGGAGCAGATGCCGGACAATCCCGCCGTGCTCGACAGCCTCGGCTGGGTGCGGTTCCGGCGCGGCGATGCGGCCGGGGCCGTGCCGTCGCTCGAGCGCGCCTACGACATCAGCCACGATGCGCAGATCGCGGCCCACTGGGGTCAGGCGCTGTGGACGGCGGGGCGGCAGCAGGCCGCGCGCAAGGTCTGGGCGGAGGCGCTGGCGCGCAATCCCGACTCCAAGCCGCTGCAGACGATCGTCGCCCGCTTCATCCCGAATGCGAAATAACTTCGGACCCTCACCGGCCGGCGTCGTGTTGGCCGGGCTCGCGCTCGGTTTGGCGCTCGCAGCATGCCAGACCGTACCGGTGCCGACGGCGCCTGCCGTGGCGTGGACCGTGCGCCGTCCGGCGCTGCAAAGGCTCGACCGCTTCGGTCTCAACGGGCGTGTTGCGGTGGCTGTTGGCAAACAGGGGTTCAATGCAGGCCTTCGCTGGTCGCAAGCCGGCACGGTGACGCACCTCAGCCTCACGGGGCCACTCGGCGCCGGTGGTGTGGAGGTGACGGCCGATGGCGGCAACTTGAGCGTAATCACCTCGGGCGGCAAGCGTCTGGATTCCGACCAGGCGCGTGCGGAGCTCGAGGACAAGCTCGGCTTCGAGCCGCCGCTCGCGAGCCTGCGCTACTGGGTCCTCGGTGTGCCGGACCCGGCCGGACCTGCCTCCGTACAGCTCGACTCCCAACAGCGTCTCGCCAATCTCACGCAGGACGGGTGGCGCATCGACTACGGCAGCTACATGCCCGCGGGGGCGGAGTGGCTGCCCCGTCTGATGACCTTGCAGCGGGAAGGCGTGCGGGTACGCATGGTCGTCGATGGGTGGCGGTTGTGACAGGCGCCGAGAGCTCCTGGCCGGCGCCGGCCAAGCTCAATCTCTTCCTCCACGTCACCGGCCGGCGGCCGGACGGCTACCACGAGTTGCAGACCGTATTTCAGCTCATCGACCTCTGCGACACGCTGGCGGTGACGGTCCGGGATGACGGGGCGATCGAGCGCCCGGAGGGGCCGGCGGATGTGCCGCCGGAATCGGATCTGGTGGTCCGGGCGGCCCGCGCCCTCAAGGCGGCCTCCGGGACGGCGCTTGGCGCCACGCTGCGGGTGCGCAAACGGATCCCCATGGGCGGGGGTCTCGGGGGCGGCAGCTCCGATGCGGCCACTACGCTGCTCGCGCTCAACCAGCTCTGGGATTGCCGGCTCAGCATCGGGGAGCTCGCCCGCCTGGGGCTCCCCCTCGGAGCGGATGTACCTGTATTCATTAGGGGTTTCTCTGCCTGGGCCGAGGGGGTGGGTGAGCGGCTGACCCCGCTCGAGCTGCCCGAGCGGTGGTATGTGGTGATCCATCCGGGGGTCGCAGTGAGCACCCGCGAGGTGTTCCAGAGCCCTGAATTGACACGAAATTCCCCCCTCATCACAATACGCGCCTTTTTCGAGGCCGGTGGTCGCAACGATTGCGAGCCGGTCGTGCGGGCGCGCTGCCCCGAGGTGGCGGCGGCGCTCGATTGGCTGTCGCGATATGCGCCAGCACGGCTGACGGGAACCGGCTCCTGTATCTTCGCGTCCTGCGCGACTGCCATCGAGGCAGAGCGAATTGCGGCGCGCGTACCGGACGAGTGGACGAGCTTCGTGGCGCGGGGACTTAATATCTCACCGACGCAGCGTTCCCTGACGTAGTTTGCTGGGGTGTCGCCAAGTGGTAAGGCAGCGGGTTTTGATCCCGCCATTCGGAGGTTCGAATCCTTCCACCCCAGCCATTCATTATTGAGGCGGTTGGCCCGACGAGCCTATGAGTACGAGCGACACCCTGGCGCTTCTTGCCGGCAACGCCAATCCGGCGCTAGCGACAGACATTGCGCGGCACCTGCAGACACCGCTCGGGCGGTCATACGTTGGACGCTTCAGCGACGGTGAGGTGAACATCGAGCTCATGGAGAACGTGCGCGGCCGCGACGTCTTCATCGTGCAACCCACCTGTCCGCCTGCCAACGACACGCTGATGGAGCTGCTCGTCATGGTCGATGCCTGCCGCCGCGCCTCGGCCGCGCGGATCACGGCGGTCATGCCGTATTTCGGCTACTCGCGCCAGGATCGGCGGCCGCGGGCAACCCGCTCGGCGATCACGGCGAAGCTGGTTGCCAACATGATCTCGAGCGCCGGAGTCAATCGCCTGCTCACGATCGATCTGCACGCCGACCAGGTGCAGGGATTCTTCGACATCCCGGTCGACAACGTCTACGCCTCGCCGGTGCTGCTCGGAGACGCCTGGAAGCAGGCGTATCGCAATGTCGTGATCGTTTCGCCCGATGTCGGCGGTGTCGTGCGTGCACGTGCGTTTGCCAAGCGCCTCGATGATGCGGACCTCGCCATCATAGACAAACGCCGCCCGCGGCCGAACGAGTCGAAGGTGATGAACATCATCGGCGACATCAAGGACAAGACCTGCGTGCTCGTCGACGACATGATCGATACCGCGGGCACGCTCTGTCATGCGGCGCAGGCCCTGAAGGATGAAGGCGCCGCCAAGGTGGTCGCTTACATCACGCACGCCGTGCTCTCGGGCGAGGCCGTGGAGCGGATCTCGCGCTCGGTGCTCGATGAGCTCGTCGTGACCGACACCATTCCGCTGTCAGCCGCCGCGCGCGGCTGCAGCCGCATCCGCCAGCTCTCGGTCGCGGCGCTGCTCGCCGAGACGATCCGCCGCATCCGCGACGAGGAATCCGTGAGCTCGTTGTACGTGGATTGATTTTCGGGTGTGCCGGGCTTGGTCGCGAGCACCGGCACGTGTTTGTCAACATTGGAGAACATCATGCGTATTTCTTTCAGCTTCGGCGCGGATCCGCGCGGGGCGCAAGGCAAAGGTGCGAGCCGCCGCCTGCGTCGCTCCGGCAAGGTCCCCGCCATCCTCTACGGCGGCCACAAGGAGGCGCAGTCGCTCGTGCTCGACCAGCAGAACCTGCTCACCATGATCGGTGATGAGCGGTTCTACTCTTCGATCGTGCAGCTCAAGATCGACGGCACGGCGCAGGAGGCGATCGTCAAGGACGTGCAGATGCATCCGGCCCGCAATGTGGTCGTGCACGTCGACCTGCAGCGTGTGACCGAGAACGAGGTGATCCGGCTGCACCTGCCGATCCACTTCAAGGGTGAGAGCGTGAGCCCCGGCGTGAAGACGCAGGGTGGCATCGTTTCGCACATGCGCACCGACATCGAGATCAGCTGCCTGCCGAAGGACCTGCCCGAGTTCCTCGAGCTCGACCTCTCGGAGATGAGCCTCAACGAGACTAAGTTCCTGGCCGACATTCCGCTGCCGCCCGGGGTCACGATCCCGGAGCTCGCGCATCGCAACACGCCGGTGGTCTCGATCCACGCGCCGCGCGCGGCGGAGCCGGAGCCGGTGGCTGCGGAGGCCGCAGCGGCTGCAGCCCCTGTCGAGGGCGCAGCGCCTGCTGCCGCAGGTGGAGCGGCGCCTGCCGGTGCGGCGCCGGCTGGAGCCGATGCCAAGAAGGGCGAGGAGAAGAAGGAGGCCGCGCCCGCCAAGAAGGAGGGCGGCAAGAAATAACGGCGGCGCATGGCGGGTCTGCCGCTCACGCTCATCGTGGGGCTCGGGAATCCGGGCCCCACGTATGCCCGCACCCGGCACAATGCCGGCTTCGAGCTCACCGACGAGCTTGCCCGCCGTGCGGGTGTGAGCTTCCGGCACGAGGGGCGCCATCAGGGCGAGCTCGCACGGGCCAGCATCGCCGGCACGGATGTCTGGCTGCTGAAGCCCATGACCTACATGAACCTCAGCGGCCAGGCCGTACGCAGCGTCGCCGGCTTTTACCGCATTGCGCCGCAGTCGATCCTGGTGGCTCACGATGAGCTCGACTTCGCCCCCGGTGTGGTGCGCCTGAAGGAAGGCGGCGGCGCCGGCGGGCACAACGGGCTGCGCGATCTCATCGCGCAGCTCGGCGATCCTTTCTGGCGGCTGCGGATCGGCATCGGCCATCCGGGCGATCGCAGCGCCGTGTTGGATTACGTGCTGGGACGGCCGCCGGCGGCAGAGGCCGAGCTGATCCGCGAGGCGGTGCTGGCCGCTGCCGATGCGGTCCCGATGATGTTGACCGAGGGTGCGCAGAAGGCGATGAACCACCTGCACGCCCGCGGCGGCGCCAGTCCCTCTCCGCGCTCCCCGGTGTAAGCGGGCGGCGCCAACAGGAGTCTTTTCCATGTCCATCCGCTGCGGCATCGTTGGATTGCCGAACGTCGGCAAATCGACGCTGTTCAATGCTCTCACGAGAGCGCAGATCGCCGCCGAGAACTATCCCTTCTGCACCATCGATCCCAACGTCGGGATCGTCCCGGTGCCGGACCCGCGCCTCGCGCAGCTCGCCGACATCGTCCATCCGGAGAAGATCGTCCCGGCCACCGTCGAGCTGGTCGACATCGCGGGCCTCGTCGCCGGTGCCTCCGAGGGAGCGGGACTCGGCAACCAGTTTCTCTCCCACATCCGCGAGGTCGATGCCATCGCGCACGTGGTGCGCGCATTCGAGAGCGCTGATGTCATCCACGTGGCGGGCAAGGTCGATCCGCTCGCCGACATCGAGACCATCGATACGGAGCTCGCGCTTGCAGACCTCGGCAGCGTCGACAAGGCGCTCGACCGGGCCGCCAAGGCAGCGAAAGCCGGCGACAAGGAGGCGCTGCGCAAGCGAGCGCTCCTCGAGCGAGTGAAGGGGCAGCTCGATCAGGTGCGCCCGGTGCGGGCGCTCACCCTGACGGAGGAGGAGCAGAGGGATCTGAGGGACCTGCACCTCCTCACCGCCAAGCCCGTCATGTATGTCGCCAACGTCGCGGAGAACGGCTTCGAGAGTAATCCGCTGCTCGCCGCCATCGAGGCGCGCGCCTCACGGGAAGGGGGCGTCGTGGTGCCGGTCTGCGCCGCCATCGAGGCGGAGATCGCGCAGCTCGATGAGGGCGATCGCGCGGAGTTTCTCGCCGAGCTCAAACTCAGCGAGCCGGGGCTCGACCGCCTGATCCGGGCGGCCTACCGTCTGTTGGGCCTGCAAACCTTCTTCACCGCGGGCCCGAAGGAGGTGCGCGCGTGGACCGTGCGCGTGGGCGCCAGCGCCCCGCAGGCCGCGGGGGTGATCCACACCGATTTCGAGCGCGGCTTCATCCGCGCGGAGGTCATCGCGTTCGAGGATTATGTCGGGTTGCGGGGGGAGGGCGGCGCCCGGGAGGCCGGGAAGCTGCGCTTGGAGGGCAAGGAGTACGTGATGCGCGAAGGGGATGTGGTGCACTTCCGCTTCAATGTTTGAGAGGTAGGTCACGGCCGCGGACACGGATTTTGTTGTGTCGCACGTGACAGGGTCACCCGGGCTACGTATCGTGCACTCTCCTCCAGTGAAGGTGCGAGGAAATGGAGCAGGCACTACGCCTCCTGATCCTGGAAGATGTTGCCGCGGAAGCCGAGCTCACCGTCAAAGCACTCGCGACGGCGGGCCTGGACTGCACCTGGCGGCGCGTCGAGAGCGAGACAGAGTTTCGCGCAGGCCTGCGTGAGCTGCGGCCGGATATCATCCTTTCCGATTTCACCCTCCCGCAATACAACGGCATGTCGGCGCTGGCCCTCGCCACGGCCGAGGCAACCGATACTCCGTTCATCTTCGTCTCCGGCACGATCGGCGAGGAGTGCGCCATCGAGGCCCTGAAGCACGGCGCGGTGGACTACGTGCTGAAGGGCAATCTCGCGCGGCTTGCGCCCGCGGTGCAACGCGCCTTGGCGGAGGCGGCTGCGCATCGCGCCAAGCGTCAGGCCGAAGAGCGCGTCGCGCGCCTCACGCGAGTGCTGCAGATGCTCTCCGGAATCAATACCGCCGTCGTGCGAGTCCGTAACCGCACGCAGTTGCTGGAGGAAGCCTGTCGTATCGCCCATACGGTCGGCAACTACGTCTGCGCATTCGTGGTGCTGATCGACCCGCGCTCGCGTATCGCCAGTGCGGCGGCCTGGACGGGGGCCGGACGCGATCGCCAGGAGGAGCTCATCTTCCGGGTGGATGACTGCGGCGGCGTCGAGTCGGGTGAAAGCATCACTGACCGGGCGCTGCGCACCGGTGAGACGGCCGTGTGCGATGACATCACACAGGTTGCCGGTCCCTGGCGATACGCCGACATGCTGGCGGCGCTCGGTATCCGCTGCCTCGCTTCGATTCCCCTCCTCATCGATGACACCCCGGTGGGCGCGTTCACCGTGGGAGGCGGCGAGGCCGGAATCTTCAGCGAGGAGGAGGTGCGGATGCTTCAGGAAGTGGGCGCCAACCTCTCCTTCGCGCTGCAGTACCTGCACAAGGAGGATGCGGTCAGGTTCCTCTCCTACTTCGATCCTCTCACCGGCCTCGCCAAGCGCTCACTTTTCTGCGAGCGCCTGGCGCGCTCACTCGGCCGCCATGCCGGGGAGAGCCAGGAGGTCGTGGTCGTCGCCTTCGATGTGGAGCGGCTCGGGGCGATCAACGATTGCCTCGGCCGCCACGTCGGGGATCGGGTGGTCCAGTCCGTCGCCGATGCGCTCAGGCGCAACTTCGGCGGCAGCGAGTGGCTGGCCCATCTCGAGGGCGGCAGCTTCGCCGCCATGGTGTTGGATTGCGCGTCCTACGAGGAGGCGGTGCGGCTCATCCACGATCGCATCACGGCGGCTTTCGGCAAACCCCTCACGCTCGCGGGACACGAGATCACCGTCACCGTCAGGGCGGGCCTAGCACGCTATCCGGAGAACGGCGCCGATGCGGAGGCTCTGCTGCAGAATGCGGAAGCGGCGCTGCACAAGGCGCGCCACACCGGCGAGCGGTTCCTGCGCTACCGTCGGGAGCTCAGCTCGGAAGTGGCCGATCGCCTCGCGCTCGAGCGGCGCCTGCGGGCCGCACTCGACTGTGACCAGTTCAGACTGCACTACCAGCCCAAGGTCAGCATCGCGACCGGCGAGCTCGTCGGCGCCGAGGGGCTGTTGCGTTGGAACGATCCGGAGCGTGGCATCGTCGGCCCGGCGGCGTTCCTGGCGGTCCTGGAATCGACCGGGCTCATCGCCGACGTCGGAGAATGGGTGGTGTACCAGGCGGCGCGCGATCTGGCGCGGTGGGGGAATCTCGGCCTGAGGCCCATACGCCTGGCGGTGAACGTCTCGCCGCTGCAGTTGCGGGACCCTGAGTTCCTCACACGGTTCTTTGCCGCGGCCGGACGGGACCTGGCCGGGCCGCGCGGAATCGACATCGAGATCACCGAGGGCGCGCTGCTCGATGACACGATGTTCCTCGGGCGCACGCTGCAAGTGATGCGGGATGAAGGCGTGCGCGTTGCAATCGATGACTTCGGGACAGGCTACTCGTCACTCAGCCGGCTCGCGGACCTGCCGGTCGATACGCTCAAGATCGACCGCTCTTTCATCAGCCGCCTGGCCGGGGACAGGACGGTGCAGGCGGTAGTCGGCACCATCGTCACGTTGGCGCGCGCCTTCGAGCTGAGCACCGTGGCGGAGGGTGTCGAGCGTGAGGAGGAGCTGGCGCTTCTGAAGACGCTCGAGTGCGAGCAGTCACAAGGCTATCTGCACAGCCCGCCGTTGCCGGTGGAAGTATTCGAGACGCTCCTCGGGCGTAGCTCCGAGACTCTCGCCCGCTAGTTTCCGGCCGCGGCCTGCGGCTCCGTCATTTTCAACTGCAGGCGGTCGGATCTGCAGAGGCTCTCCAAGACAGCCCGCAGGCGTCTGGCTTCGTCAGTCAGAACGGCGCGCACCCTGAGAAGCGGCGAGCCCAGCGGTACTTGGAGTAGACGGGCGGCGGCCGCATCGGCCGGAATCGCTCCCACCGAGTAGGACACCATCGTCGTCGGCAGCCCGAGGCGCTCGAGCATCATCATCACGGACGCCCGGCTCGGGATGGGTTTGCGGATGTTGTGACCGATGGCTTCCGGCAGGTAGGTGCTGGTCAGTGCCAGCGGCTCACCCTGACTGCATCGCAGCCGCTCCAGGAGATATGCCCTCGAGCCTATTTCGGCAGCGAGTGCGCGCAGCGGCGGGGGAACGGGTGCGGGATTGAACCGCAGTATCCTCGTCGTCGTGGCGGACGCCAGCGCAGCCAGGCTCTCAGGAAGGGCGCTCAATTCCAAGCACAAACGCGGCACGGCCCGTTGTGCGCGCGCATAGGTCCCACTGCCGCGGCGGCGGATGATGCGCCCCTCGCGTTGCAGCCGATCGAGCGCCCGGCGCACCGTCGTTCGGGATAGTCCATGTTGGGCGCAGAGCTCAGGCTCGCTGGGCAGTGCGCTCTGCGGAGGGATGGTGCCGTCCTGCAGGGCGGCCGAGAGCAACTCATACAGCCGGTAGTACCGGGCCACTCCCTGGTTGAGGCGCCGGCTCGCGAGCCGGGTCTCCTCGGTTTCCGATGGTCTCGAGCGTCGCGAGCGGGATTTCGCGGCCATGCTGGCTCTCAGCTTCGCTGATCCGTGCGGTATCGGTTCGGGCCGCCGAGCTCGACTGAAGTGCGCGCCTCGTAGCGATCGGGACGATAGAGGAAGTTGATGTACGCCAGGATGCGGCCGTGGGTGTCGCGGGCGACGGCGCGGACATTGAGAACGGGCGCACCGATCGCGAGTCCCAGGCTGTTGGCGGCGAGCGGATCGGCCGGCTGGGCGGCAAATTCCCGCTCGAGGCTCGAGCTGCGGTAGCCGAGGGTGGCGAGCAGCGGCAGGATGGCGCCCGCTTTGTCATCGAGCTGCCGCCGGGCCACGCGCGCGCCGACCTTCTGCGGCAGATAGGTGCTTGCGAGCACTACCGGCCGGCGCCGAAGATAGCGAATCTGCCGGATGAGCAGCGTCGTATCACCGAAGGCAGGCCGCTCGCCAAGGAGGAACCCCGGTGTAGTGACCTGCTCGAAGGCGATGGTGCGACTGGTCGTCCCTGCCGGCAGACCCGCAGTGCCCGCGAGCGGCGGCGGTTGCTCGGGTGCCGTGGCCGGCCCGCTGTCACCTCGGGCGTAGGTGCCGCTGCCCCGCCTGCGTACGATGCGGCCCTCTGCCTCGAGACGCGCCAGCGCACGCCGGATCGTGGACCGCGAGACCGCATAGTCTTTCATGAGCCGCGGCTCGCTCGGCAGGGGCTGCCCCGCGCCGATGCGCCCCTCGGCCAGCGCCTGGGACAGCACGCTGTAGAGCCGCAGATATCGGGAGACTCCTGCCCCTTTGTTGGGTTTAGTTGTCATTCGAGGAAGGTCGGCGCAGGCAATTTATACCTTCTGCTTGGGCGCGGCTGGAGAATCGGAGGGGGTGGGAAGGGGCTCCAGCCGGCGGGCGGCGGTGGATGCGGATCCAGAGGTACGGCCGGATGAGGGGTATCGCTGCCGCGAAGGCCTGGGCGGTGCCGCGGTTGACACTCCTGGCAGCCCCCGAGGACAATGCGCCCCCCTCCCGGGAGGCCGCCACCTTCGATCCCGAATGGTGCCGCGCGCCGCAGCGATCAACCGTGGAAAGGTAGCTCAGCTGGTTAGAGCACGGCACTCATAATGCCGGGGTCGAGGGTTCGAGTCCCTCCCTTTCCACCAGAATCAAAGACTTGCGAGGGGTTATCTAACACCTCTCCACCCCCTTTGACGGATTCTTTGCGGAGATCCGAATCGAGCAGGGTCCGGTTCGCGTACTCCGCGAGGTGGCCGGGGTCGAGGTGGGAATAGCGCTGGGGCATTTGTAGGTCGGCCCAGCCACCGAGCTCCTGAAGCATTCGTAGCGGTGTGCCGGCCTGCGTCTGCCAGCTTGCCCACGCGTGTCGCATGCTGTGGAAGGTGACCTTCTCCAGCCCGGCGGCTTTGCATTCGCGCCGCCACATCGCGGTGGTGAGCTTCTGGATCGGCGCACGGCGGCGGTATACGAAGACGTACCGGTGGACGTCGGGAGACCAAAGGTCGCGCGCCTTCTCGTGTTTTGTCTGCCATCGCTCGAGTACCGCGATCGCGTCGTCGTTGAGCGGCACGGGGATGGGCTCGCCGCTCTTGGTCATGTAACCCGGGACGAAGCAACAGCGGCGCTCCAGGTCGATACGCTCCATTCGAGTCCGGCGACGTTGGATTTTCTCAAACCGGTCGCCAGGGCGAACATGACCATGTCTCGCGTGTGTTCCGGGAACCGGGCGAGAAGCAGTCGCGCCTGCTCACGCGTGATCCATTTGGGCTCGATCTTGTCCAACTGGAATCGCGGAATGTTCGGCGCCGAAGGGATCATCTTCTTCCAATCGCTGCTCGCACAGCGGCTGAGGATGGCGCCGGCGACAGCGAGCACGCGATTGCAGGTCGATTTCTTCCACGTCCCCTTCGTCTTCCTCCCATTGCCCTTACAGGCCCGCACTTCCAACAGGGATCGAATCTTCAGCAGGCAGTCATAGTCGACCTCGGCCAACGGGTCGTCCGGGGCGATGTATTCGTTCAGAACTTCCAGTGAGCGCTTCGTGCGATCCCACGAGCGTTGCCCAGACTTCTCAGTCGTGAATTTGTCTACGGCGTCGGCCCAGGTCCAACGCTGCTCTCCGAGTTTGACTTGCCGCCAGAGCTCGTCCTGGAGCTGCTTCTCTAGCTCCTGGGCAGCGCGCCTGTCTCGTGTTCCAGACGAGCGTCTAACCTCGACGCCAGCGATGTCGAATCGGATCTGCCAGTACGGGGAATTCGAAGACTTATAGAGAGGCATTGGCGGACATTCTCTCTAGTCTTGCCTTGTAGCCATTCTGAAAGGGTTGCCTCATCGTATCGCCAGGCTTTGCCAACTTTGGTTGCGGGGATCTCTCCACGGGCGGCCATGGCGCGTGCCGTCTTGGGCTTCACACCGAGAAACTCGCCGGCTTGTGTCGCATCCCATGGCATTGGCCGCTAGCATCCGTCCTCGTGCGGCTTGGAACCAGCCGTGCTGCACGCGAATTGCGGCGGACCCAGCCGATGCAGGCAGGAGTCCGGGGTCGGGCCGGCGAGTCGATTTGGGGCGGGTTGCAACAGCCCCAGGCGCGTTGCAACGGAATGCACCGGCCGCACCGAGCGTTAACCCCATAGTGCCCTTACCCGCCAGGGACGGCTGGAAGCCCTATTTTTCAGCCGAGCTCGGCGGCTGAAGGACACCCGCCTCAATCTCCCGTAGAAGCTCGCGCACCTCGTCGGCAGTGCATTGGCGCTCGTCGAGGAGCGCCCCGAGCAAGCCCTCGAGATAGGTGGCTATCGCGATAGCGACGGCGGCCGGTGGGTAATGGTCGAGCGCCATGAAGAGTCCGTCCAGCTCCTCGATGCATTCCTCGACCAAAGCGTCATCATTCGTCTCATTTGTCGGGGACATGGGAACCTCCCGTCGGGCAGTCCGTGCCGGGCGGCCGTGCAGTCAGACCTGGCCCGTAAAGCCGCCACGGGTGGTGCGCTGCTCTGCCGTGATGAGACCCAGCTTTTCCAGACGTGCCTCAATAGCTCGCAGCGTGCGTCCGTGCTCGCGCGCTAGGGCGACAGGTGAGTCCCCCTTCTTGAAGGCAGCGACGAGCCTGCTTTCTTCCTCGGTCGTCCATGCGCGGCCGACGTTGTCGGGCAGCTGCGCGCGTCGCATCGCGCGGGCGGCCGTCTGCTCGAGTGCAGAGAGTCCGGAGAGCAGCGCTCGCAGCACGTCCGCGTGATGCAGCACCGTCTCGCGCGGCAACTCCTGGCCCGTGACGGGGTCGATTCCCTGGATGAGTGACTGCAATATCTGTCTTGCCCTGGTCTGCTGCATGATTGCTTCTCCCAGATTCAATGGGCATGTCTGACGGGTCAGGCGCCGGCTGTGGATGGACGCGACTGCTACTGAAATCGTATCACTACGGCATGATACGCCTGATACTGTTTTCGTATCAAGAGGGGTGATACGGTATTAGGAGCACCTCCGCAATAATTCGGGGGTGTCATGAAATATCCCGCCCGCCAGCGGGCCATCGTCGCCGCTCTCCGCAAGGCGCGCGAAGCGGCTGGCCTGTCTCAAAGGCAGCTATCCGAGAAGCTACGGGAGCCGCCGAACTGGATTCAGCGGATCGAGTCGCTCGAGCGGCGGGTGGACGTGGCCGAGTTCATCGCGATTGCCGGGGCGGTCGGGGCTGATGCCGTAGAGCTGCTTCGGGAGGCGCTTGGGCCTTAATGGAATGGACCCGGCACGCACCTAAGGGAAGGTATGAAGAAGGCATCTGAAATCTACGTCGGCGCGAATGTGTTCGGATTGCTTTTGTACGCGGTCTTCATCATGCGAATTCAGTACGAAATGCACGCAGAACAGCGTCACTACGCGGATTTTGGCGATAGCATGACATTCGCTCTGACCGCGCTCCCGGTTCTGGTGATTTTCTCGATCACAAATGCGTCGTGGGCGATTTGGGGATCCACGCGACTCATAAGACATAATGATCGCAAGCCAATAATCTGGTGTGCTCTGGTGATAGTCGCTTGGGTCATAAGCGTTCTGTTGCTCCGCGGCCTTTCGTGAGCCTGTATGGGCCGCACAATGCGAATCCGCCGCGTGATCGCTTTCGTTGGTTTGGTGTTCATGGCATGGACGATTGGAGCGAGCGGCGCTGAGCCCTCAGTTCACGACACGCAAGGGCCGTCGCGGTGGCATGTAGGATCGACCTGGATCGTCCTACTGTTTGCGACCGATCATCGGCTCGTGGGGTCGATTGCGGTAAGAGTTACCCGGGAAAAGGCTGTTTCGTGTATGGATGGTGACTGGAAGCGCCTCGAAATCCTGAGACGTCACTTCAAGGCCCCGACCCTTTACCGACCAGGCCGTTGTCGTACTCGCTTCGAGGAAACAAGCTTACTTTTGGAGCGACTGATGTTTGCGATGCGTACATCCTTTTGAGCGGCACTGTGAAGAAAGAGAGCCTATCCGGAGACTACGGAACGCTTGGGCTTGGTGGATTTCACAAGTTTGGATATTTCCGTGCAACGATGGTGAAAAAATTAATTGGAGCCCGCGATTTCCCCGTGAACGACGCGGTAAGAGACGAGGGCCTTGGTCGTCCTTGAAGTTCTCAAGCGTGGCCCGGACACGCCACAAATCGGCTGAGCACCATCACGGGACGACTGCTGATGAAAAGTAAGAAGTCGGGAGGGGAGATGGGTACTGCGAACGATAGCTGGGAAGAAAGCGATACGCTCGAATTCAAGGATCGCTTCGACCCGAAGAACACTGGCGATTGGTGCGAGCTAATCAAGGACATCGTCGCAATGGCGAACTCCGGCGGAGGACGAATTGTTATCGGAGCCAACGACGATGGCACGCCTTCGGGCTACGACACGACTGAGTTTCTTGGCATCGACATGGCGGACTTTATGAACAAAGTCCATAAATACACCGAAATGCAGTTTTCAGGATTTCGCATATTCGAGATCTTGAGACAGGAGAACCGTTTCGCCGTTTTGGACGTGGAGGGTATTCAGCTCCCCATCGTGTTTTCGGCCCCCGGCACGTGTGAGATCACCGCTGGAAAGCAGAAAACCGCATTCAGCAAAGGCACAGTGTATTTCCGGCACGGCCCCAAGAGCGAGGCGGGATCATCGGACGACCTGCGGGTCGCGCTGGAACGTGAGCTGGAACGGGTGAGAAGCTTTTGGCTGGACGGCATCGCGAAGGTCGTTCAAGCGCCGGAAGGCTCGCAGGTCCAGATAGTGCAGCAGGCTGTGTCGTTGATACCGGCTGCTGATGATACGCAGAAAATCCGGTTGACGACTGACGGGGAGGGTCCAGAGTTTCGGGTAGTGGACCATGACCAACTCTATCCCTATCGAGCGAAGGAGCTTGTTGAACGGCTGAAGGCGATAATCAAACCTAGGACCGTCAGTTCGTACGATATCCAAGTCGTCCGCAAAGTGCATGGGGTCGATGACAACCCCAACTTCTCTCATAAAGGCAAATTCGCTACCCGCCAGTACAGCGAAGCCTTCGTCGAGTGGGTCGCTGGTGAATACAAGGAGGACGCATCCTTCTTTGAGAAGGCGCGGAGCGTCTGCAAGGCATCTACAAGCAAATAGCCTCTGCGCACAGAATCGGATGTTTCGAATGTCAAAAATCGATAGGAGGAGTTTGACGTCGAATTCGGTTCTACAAGATGCAGGTTGCAGTTCTTGGTGAGCATCGTCACGTTTTGTGACAGGGCCCTTTTACGCGACCCGGTGCGGCGGTAGACTCGCGGCAGTTGAGTAAGCATGGGGGAGCGAAAGCTTCGGAGCAGCGTCCGTCGGCGGGTCCATCCACGCAGCTTGTCTGCACAACTCAGAACTGGACTGAAAAGGAGGGTAACTCTATGGCGGCAAAAAATACTTCGAAGGCTCCTAAGCTGTACTAGTTTCGACTTGATCTGACACCCGACTTGAAGAGAGCGGGGTTACCCGGTTCAATGGTTGTTACCAAGCAATCACTGAACTTTCATGGGAGTAACCCCGCAATGAATCTTG
>Ga0070741_10002893_pt1 | contig 44383 bp, 60 predicted proteins | sample Coa_R1_4_FD_66440 | JGI IMG/M metagenome (GOLD analysis project Ga0070741, IMG submission 66440) | Surface soil microbial communities from Centralia Pennsylvania, which are recovering from an underground coalmine fire - Coalmine... | ecosystem: Environmental > Terrestrial > Soil > Unclassified ... | reverse complement strand
TCATGGGCGCAGAGCAGGCGGCCGACCATGCATCGAAGCTGGTGCGCGTCGTGCCGACCCGGTCGATGCAGGCGGGGCTTGCAGCGCTCGTCGCCTTTGATGCGACGGCCGGCGCCGATGCGAATGCCGCTGCGATGGGTGGCGCGGCGGCTGCGGTCGCAACGGGCGCGATGACGATCGCGAGCCGCGACGTGCAGCTCAACGGCCTCGTTGTTCGCTCCGGAACGTGGCTTGGTCTCGCCGGCGGCGAGCCCGTTGCCGGGGGCGAGATCTTCGACGACGTCGCCCACGCGGTCCTCGAGCTGCTCCTGCGCGAGCCGCGTGACGTCGTCACCCTGCTGACCGGCGAGGAGCCGCCTGCGCTCGATGGGTTGCTCGCGCGCATTCGCGCCGAGCACCCGCAGCTCGAGCTCGAGGTGCACGAAGGCGGACAGGCGCACTATCAGCTCCTGCTTGCGGCCGAATGAAACCCGTCAGGCTCGTGCTCGTCGAGGACAACGACACGTTTCGCGAAACGCTCGAGCTGCTGTTCGGGCTGCGCGACGAGGTGAATGTCGTGGGCAGCGTCGCGTCCGGCGACGATGCGCCGCCCGTGTGCGCGGAGCTCGACCCTGATGTCGTCCTGATGGACTACCGCATGCCGGGCATGAACGGCGCCGAGGCGGCGCGCGCGGTGCTGGCCGCGGCGCCGCGGACGAACGTCGTGCTGCTCTCCGCGTCCGTGACCGCTCAGGAGAAGGCCGAGGTACTCGCAGCCGGCGCAGTCGCGTGCGTTTCGAAGGACGAGGACTTCGACCGCCTCGTGCAGGTGGTGTGCGAAGCTGCCGCGTCGTGAACCTGACGAGTGAGAACACCGCCGTCGTCCTCGACTCGACCGCCGACTTCCCCGACGCGCCGGCGCGGTTCCCGAACTTCCGCGTCGTTCCGCTGTATGTCCGTTTCGGCGACGAGAGCTACAAGGACTACGTCGAGATCGACCCGGCGCAGTTCTATGAACGGCTGCAATCGTCCCCCGAGTTGCCGACGACCTCGCAACCGACGCCGGCGGACTTCCTCGCGGTCTACGAGGAGCTCGCGCCGCGCTACGAGCGCATTCTCTCGCTGCAGATCTCCTCGACGCTCTCCGGCACCTACGGAAGCGCCGAGACCGCTGCCTCGCTGCTCGGAGGGGATTCGGTGCGCGTGATCGACACTCGCACAGTCTCTGCCTCGCTCGCGCTGCTCGCGCTCGGCGTGCAGCGGCGCCTCCAGCGTGGCACGAGCGACCAGGAAGTCGATGCATTCGTCGCCGAGTACGACAAGCAGCACAAGCTGCTCTTCACGGTCAATACGCTCGAGTACCTCGCGAAGGGCGGGCGCATCGGCAAGGCCGCAGCGTTCGCGGGCAACCTGTTGAACGTGAAGCCGATCCTGACGATCCGCGACGGCGAGGTCGTGCCTTTGAAGCGCGTGCGCGGGAACCAGAAAGCGTTCGAGGAGTTTCGCACGATCTTCGAAGGGTCCTCGTCGGATTCGCCGACGCTCAAGGTCGGCATCGCCCACGCTGCCGCACCGGAGCGGCTGGACGCGCTCCGTACGCTCGTCGAGCGTGTACGTCCGCACGCGCAGATCGAAATCGCGACGCAGCTGGGCGCGGTGATCGGTACGCATGCGGGCCCGGGGACGGTCGGCTTCTTCTGGTTCGAGGACGCAGTCGTCTAGGGTCCGTCCGGACCGGGTCCTATCCTCGGTCCCGGTGGCGACGATGACCCGAGCGCATACGGGTTTCGCAGGCGTGGTCCAGGATCGGTGGCCCCGGCCCCGCGGCTGGACGTCGCCCGAGCGCGTCGGCTCGCTGCCGGCGACGACGCTTCCCGGCGTCGGGACGACGTTTGCGAAGCGTCTCCGCGCGCTGGGCATCGACACCGTCGGCGACGTGCTCGCGCACGCGCCGCGCCGTTACGAGAGCGCCGCGGACGAAGTTGCGATCGCGAAGCTCGGTCTGGCCGAGGGCGAAGTCGCGATCGAGGGTCGAATAGTCTCGGCGCGCTCGCGGCCCCTACGCGGGCGCCGGACGCTCGTGAACGCTCTCGTGGCCGACGGGTCCGGCGGCCAGATCTCGGCGTCGTTCTTCAACCAGCCCTGGCTGCTCGAGAAGCTCACGCCCGGCACGGCGATCAGGCTTCGCGGCAAGCTCGGCCGCTACGGCTTCGACGTGAAGAGCTACGACCTCGGCGAGGCGAGACGCACCGCAGACTTCGCGCCGGTGTATCCCGCGAGCGAGCAGGTTCCGTCGACGCGCCTGCGCGAGCTCGTGCGTGCGGCACTCACGGTGCACGGCCGGTTCTTGCCGAACACACTGCCGGCCGAGCTCGAGCTTCCGTCGCATGCGGACGCGCTCGGCGCGCTGCACTTCCCGGAAAGCGAAGAGCAGGCCGAGGAAGCGCGCCGGCGCCTCGCGCTCGACGAGCTCGTTGCGCTCCAGCTCGTCGCCGCGCGCCTGCGCACGACGGATGCGGTGGCGCCGTCGCTCGCCGACCCGGGAGAGCTGATCGCGCGCTACCGCGGAGTTCTGCCGTTCGAGCTCACGGCGCACCAGGAGAAGGCGATTCTGGAGATCGACCTCGACCTCGCGCAGACGGCGCCGATGCACCGGCTGCTGCAGGGGGACGTCGGCTCGGGCAAGACGGTCGTCGCGCTCTACGCGCTTCTGCGCGCGGTCGAGAAGAGCCGCCAGGGCGCGCTGATGGCGCCGACCGAGACGCTCGCGGAGCAGCACTTCCTGACGCTCGAGCCGCTCTGCGCGCAGGTCGGTGTGCGCTGCGTCTTGCTCACGGGCTCGGTCGGTGCGAAGAAGATCCGCGACGAGATCGCGAACGGTGTCGCGCAGATCGCAGTCGGCACGCATGCGCTGATCCAGCGGGACGTCGAGTTCGCGGATCTCGCTGTCGCGGTGGTCGACGAGCAGCATCGCTTCGGCGTCGAGCAGCGGGCCGCGCTCGCGGAGGGCCGCTCGCCGCACGTGCTGCACATGACGGCGACGCCGATCCCGCGCACGCTCGCGCTCACGATCTACGGCGACCTCGCGGTCAGCGAGATCGCGAAGCCGCCGGCGGACCGCAAGCCGATCGTCACCGCGCGTGTCGGCGCGGAGCGGTCGAGCGACGCCTACACGCGTCTGCGCGTCCACCTCGATGCGGGTCGCCAGGCGTACGTTGTCTGCCCGCTGATCGAGCAATCGGAGACGACGCTCGCGCGCGCTGCGGAGGCCGAGGCCGAGCGGCTGCGACGTGCGGAGCTGCGCGGCTATCGCGTCGGGTTGCTGCACGGGAGGCTGAAGTCGGCCGAGCGGCGTGAGGTGATGCGGCAGTTCAAGGACCACGAGCTCGATGTCCTGGTCGCGACGACGGTGATCGAGGTCGGCGTCGACGTGCCGAACGCGACGATCATGATCGTGCAGGAAGCCGATCGCTTCGGCCTCGCGCAGCTGCATCAGCTGCGCGGCCGTGTGGGGCGCGGTGCCGAGCAGAGCTACTGCCTCCTGATCTCGCGGCCGGTCGAGGAGCTGACGGACACGGCGGTCGACCGGCTCGACGCGCTCGTGCGGACGACCGACGGGTTCGAGCTCGCGGAGGTCGATCTCGACCTGCGGCGCGAGGGGCGGCTGCTGGGAACGCGGCAGTCGGGGCTCTCCGATCTGCGGTTCACGAAGCTGCGTGACGACCGGGACCTGATCGACGAGGCGCGCCGCCTCGCGGCGGAGCTTCGCGACGAGGAGGGGCCCTGGCAGCAAGCGGCGGACAGAATGCTCGTCGATGCGGATCATCGCGGGCTCGCATAGGGGGCACCGCATCGCAGCTCCGAAGGGCCGCGACACGCGCCCGACGTCGGACCGTGTGCGTGAGAGCGCGTTCAACCTGATCGGGCCGGTCGACGGCGCGGACGTCCTCGACCTCTTCGCCGGGTCGGGGGCCATGGGCCTGGAGGCGCTCTCGCGCGGTGCCGCGCACGCGACGTTCGTCGAGTCGAGCCGTGAGGCGTGCCGGGTGATCAACGCGAACCTCGACAAGCTCGGGTTGCGCGCGACCGTGCTCTGCCAGGACGTGTCCCGGGCGGTCGCCCAGGAGCGCGGAACCTTCGACCTGGTCCTCTGCGACCCGCCCTACGGGTTGGTGCCTGGCACCGTGTCCGGCGAGCTCGCCCGGCTCGTCCGGAAGGACGGGTTGCTCGTCTGGGAGTCGGCGAGCCGCGAGCCCGCACCGGAGGTGCCCGGCCTCGAGGAGCGAACTTCGCGCACGTACGGCTCCGCACGGCTTACCCTGTTCGGTCGATGATCACCGCGATCTACCCCGGCACCTATGACCCCGTCACGAACGGGCATGTCGACGTGATCACGCGCGCGGCGCGTGTGTTCGATCGCGTCGTCGTCGGCGTGGTCGGCAATCCGCACCACAAGACGCCGATGTTCGAGGTCTCGGAGCGGGTGGCGTTCCTCGAGGAGGCGCTCCAGGGCGTCGAGAACGTCGAGGTCGACGTCTTCAGTGAGCTCGTCGTCGATTTCGCGCGGCGCTGGGATGCGAAGGCGATCGTCAAGGGGCTGCGCGTCGTCTCGGACTTCGAGTGGGAGTTCCAGATGAATCAGCTGAACCGCCATCTCGCCCCGGACATCGAGACCGTGTACGTGATGGCGAGCCCGCAGGTCAGTTTCGTGTCCTCGAGCGGGATAAAGGAGATCGCGTCATTCGGCGGAAATGTCGAGGATCTCGTGCCGAAGATCGTCGCTGCCCGGCTGAAGGAGATGTTCCCGAACGGGCGCGGGGGAGCCCCTCTGTCCGACCAGGAGTAGAATCTTCAACCTATGGACGTCCTCGTTTTGATCGACAAGCTCGACGACCTGGTGCACAACGCCAAGGCCGTTCCGCTCACCGACCAAGTGCGCATCGACCGTGAGGAGATCTACGACATCCTCGATCAGATGCGTGCGACGATCCCGGAGGAGATCAAGCAGGCGCGGTGGATCGTCAAGGAGCGGCAGGAGATGCTCGCGGAGGCGAAACGGGAGCAGGACAGGCTGTTGCAGGAGGCGCGCGAGCAGGCCGTGCGGGAGGCCTCGCAGACGGAGATCGTGAAGCTTGCCGAGCGGCAGGCGCAGGAGATCATCGACGAAGCGCGCCGAGGAGCACGCGAGATGCGGCTCGAGATGGAGGACTGGGCGGACGGGATGCTCGCGACACTCGAGACGAACCTCGACAAGTTCCTGGTCGCGGTGCGCCGCGGCCGCGAGCGGTTGCACGAGCGCTCGCAGGAGTCGGTCGTCGCCGGCATCGGTCCGGTCGACCTCTCCGACAACGGCTCGAATCTCTAGCCCGGCAAGCTCGGCGGGACGCCGTCGTTCGTCCAGTGGCCGTACGGCGCGTACGCGTCTGCGCCGGAGTCGGTTTCGCGATCGACGCTCTCCGCGAGCGGCGTGGGGTAGTAGCGCCACTCCCGGCGGACGCGTGCCCCGACCTCGAGCAGCAGGCATGGCCCTTCGCCTGCCCCGGCGAACGAATGGCGCGTCCCAGGCGGGCAGTGGACGAAGTCCCACGCTCTCAGCGTGCGCTGTTCGCCCTCGATCGTTGCGACGCACTCCCCGGACAGGACGAGGAAGTCCTCCTGGTTGCCGGGCTCGGCGTGGTAGAGCGTGCTCGGCTGGCCGGGCTCGAGGACGTGGAGACAGATCCCGAGCTGTTCGAAGTGGAGTGGCTCGAGCCCTTCGCGCGATCGGGCGACCGGGCCGCCTGTCTCGAAGAGGCACTGGACGCCGAATGTCGGATGCCGAATCCAGGCCGCGTCGCGGGCGTTGACGACGAACCAACCCGCGGTGACCGGTGTGAGCCCGGTGACGACGTGCTCGAGCCGAGCTTCGTCCACGCTCGAGACGCTAGCGCGGATCGGACGGTCGACGGCGGTCACGGTGCCAGGCACCGTTACAAGTGTGTGACAGCTCGTCCACACCCCTGGCGGCGCGCGCGTTTTGTCGGCATGCTGAACGAGCGCGTTCGTTGTCGCCGATCGGTGCCAGTCGCCGTTCGGTAACTGCGGCGGGATACCGCGACAGCCGAGAGCGCATTGGTACCGTCATAGTCGTGACGAGCTTCAGTCTCAGGCAGGTGAAGCTCCGCCCCGGCGAGCAATATCGCGACGAAGTCGACGTCGAGCTGATGGCGTTCGAGTTCGGCGGACAGCGCTACGTGCCCGTGCCGGAGCAAGTGCCGGCAGAGCTCGAGATCACGCGCGCGAACACCGGGACGGTCTTCGTCCTCCGCTTCACAGCACGTCTCTACGGCCCCTGTTACCGGTGTCTTGGCGATGCCGTGCTCGAAATTCGCAACGACCTGCGCGAGTACCAGGCCGAGTCCCCGGACGACGAGCAGATGACGACGCCGTACGTGATCGGCAGCAACCTCGAGCTGTCGACCTGGGCGCGCGACGCCGTCGCGCTGGCGCTGCCCGACAAGATCCTTTGCCGTCCCGACTGCGCTGGTCTCTGCGGGGAGTGCGGGAAGAACCTGAACGACGAGCCGCACACGCACGAAGAGGTGCGCGTCGACCCTCGCTGGGCCGCGCTCGAAGAACTGCGCGGCCGCCAGAGTTAGAGGCGAATCGTCCGGTCGACCCTCACGTGCTCGAGGAAGCGCCGATCGTGCGTCACGACGAGCAGGCATCCCTCGTAGCCGTCGAGCGCCGATTCGAGCTCCTCGATTGCCTCGAGATCGAGATGGTTCGTCGGCTCGTCGAGCACGAGACAGTTCACGCCCCGCGCGGCGAGCAGGGCGAGCCCCGCTGTCGTCCGCTCGCCGGGGGAGAGCGAAGGTGCCGGACGCGCCACGTCGTCGGCCTCGAGCGCGAACTTCGCGAGCAGCGTCCTCGCGTCTTTCGAGCACATCGCCGCAAGACGCATGAAGTCGTCGAGCAGGATCCCGGTGAAGACCGCGCGCGCCTGGTCGAGCTCGCCGAACACGGTTCCGCGACCAATCAGTCGCTCGCCGTGCGCCAGCGGAAGCTCGCCCAGAAGAGCGCGCAGCAGCGTCGTCTTGCCTGAGCCGTTTCTGCCGACGATCGCCACCCGGTCGCCGAAGCCGAGCAGCAAGTCGACCGGCCCTAGCCGAAACTCGTCCATGGCGATGACTGCGCCTCGAAGCTCTGCAATCGAGCCCGTCGGCGGCGCCGTGGCGAACTGCAGTTGCAGATGCCACGGCGACCACGGCTTGTCGACGACCTCGAGCCGCTCGAGGTGCTGCTTCGCCTGCGCGACCTTCCCCCGCAATGCGTTCGTTCCGCGCCGGTCGGCCATCGCGCCGCCTGCGCGTGCCTCGGAGCGGCGCCGCGAGAGCAGACTCGAGTACACGTCACGTTTGGCCAGGTACTCCTCGTACATGGCCCGGTGGCCCGGTGCCTGGCACCTTCCCGGGTGCGCGCCGACTCGAACTCCGACCACGTTCCGGCGTACTCGCGTACCCGCCTCGTTTCCGCTTCGAGCTCGACCACGCGGGTGACGGTGCGATCGAGGAACGCGCGGTCGTGTGACACGAGCACGACGCCCGCCGACAGCGTGTCGATGAACTGCTCGAGCCGTTCGAGCCCGGTGAAGTCGAGATTGTTCGTCGGCTCGTCGAGCAGGAAGACGTCGAAACGCGCAACGAGGATCGCAGCAAGCGCGACGCGCGCCGACTCGCCTCCCGAGAGCGAGGCAACCGTCCGGTCACGCAGGCGTCCGAGGCCGACGTCGTCGAGTACCGCGTTCGCCCGTGCGTCGAAGTCGTCACCGCCGAGCACGACGAAACGCTCGACGGCCTCCGCGTACTCGCCCGCCAGCTCGGGCTCGTCGGAAAGGCGCGCACCGAGCTCGTCCATCCGACGCTCGACTACTGCCAGACCGACGCGACGGGTGAGATAGCCGCGAACCGTCTCGCCCGCGCGCGGCGTCAGCTCCTGCGGCAGATAGCCGACCACGCCGCTGGCCACGACCGTGCCGCCGTCGGGCGCCTCGTGCCCCGCGAGCACGCGCAAGAGCGTCGACTTACCGATGCCGTTCGGCCCGACGATCCCCATGCGGTCGCCGGTGGCGACCGTGAGCGAGACGTGGTCGAGCACCTGGACGGCGGCGTAGCTCTTCGAGATGTCACGGGCAGCGAGCGACCCCGGCATGGGGCGGACCTCCTTCGATCGAACGGGCGAAAAGCGCGTAAAGCGCGCGCGATATCGATCTAGAAGTCCGTCATAGGACGAGCCGCCGAACGGCTCGGGAGAACTGTACACTGGCTGCCGCTCATGGCCGTCCCCAAGAGGAAGACGTCGAAAGCGCGCCGCGACAAGCGCCGCGCCACGCACAAGATCGAGGCGCCGCGCGTCAACACGTGCCCGCAGTGCGGGTCACCGAAGCGCGCACACCGCATCTGCCCGACCTGCGGCACCTACAAGGGCCGCGAAGTCGAGCCGCTCCGCCTCCAGGCGCCCTGAGCACCGACGCCCCGACCCGCGTCGCAGTCGACGCGCTCGGCGGGGACAACGCCCCGGACGAGGTCGTCCTGGGCGCGGCCGACGCGGCGGCCGAGGGGATCAACGTGACGCTCTACGGCCCGGCCGGGCTCGACACGCACGGGCTCGACCTCGTCGAGACGACCGAGGTGATCGAGATGGCTGAGAAGCCCGCCGAAGCGGTGCGGGCGAAGGCCGACTCGAGCCTCGTCGCCTCCGTGCGCGCGGTCGCAGGCGGCGACGCCGACGCCGTCGTCTCCGCCGGGAACACCGGCGCGATGCTCGCCGCCGGGCTGCTGCACCTACGGCGTCTCCCCGGCGTGATGCGCCCCGCGATCGCCGTCCCGATCCCGACCCGCCGCGGCCCGAGCGTCCTGCTCGACGCCGGCGCGAACGCCGACGCGCGGCCCGAGCATCTCGTCCAGTTCGCCCACATGGGGTCCGTGTTCTGCACCGAGCTCTTGGGTGTCGCACGCCCCGAGGTGCGCCTGCTCTCGATCGGCGAAGAGGACGAGAAGGGGAACCAGCTGACGCTCGACGCGCACCGGCTGCTGCGCGAGGACAACCGCCTCGCCTTCGCCGGGAACGCCGAGAGTCGGGACCTGCTGCGCGGCGCCGCCGACGTCGTCGTCACCGACGGCTTCACAGGCAACGTCGCGCTCAAGCTGCTCGAGGGGACGATCAAGGAGCTCCTGGACGCACTCCGCGAGGAGATCACCGCGACCCCGAGCGGCAAGCTCGGCGGCGCGCTGATCAGGCCCGCCGCACGCCGGCTCCGCACGCGGCTCGACCCGGACACCTACGGCGGCGCGTATCTCCTCGGCCTGCGCGGCCTCGCCGTGATCGCCCATGGCTCGAGTGGGCGGCGCGCCATCGCGAACGCAATCCGCCTCGCTGCACGCGGAGCTCGAAACGGCGTCGTGTCCCGGCTCGCAGAGCGGCTTCCGGATCGCGTCGGTGTATGATCGCCCGGCTTTCCCCACCCCCCAAAACCGACACATCGAGGTGACATGGCAGCGTCGCGTGAAGAGGTCTTCGAGCGGGTCAAGGAAGTCCTGACCGAGCAGCTCGGAGTCGAAGAGGATCAGATCTCCGAGGAGGCGTCGTTCCAGGACGACCTCGACGCCGACTCGCTCGACCTGGTCGAGCTGATCATGGAGCTCGAGGACCAGTTCGGGATCAAGATCTCCGACGAGGACGCCCAGAAGATCACCACCGTCGGGCAGGCCGTCGACTACGTCACCTCCCACCAGTAGGGCGCTCACCCTCCGCGAGCTGATCGAGGAGCTCCCGGCGGAGCGCACCTCTGCGGTCTTCACACACGCGTCGTGGGCCGCCGAGCGGACGAGCTCCTACGAGCGACTCGAGTTCCTCGGGGACTCCGTCCTCGAGCTCGCGGTCGCCCGGGCGCTCTACGACCGGTTCCCGGAGTTCAGCGAGGGGCGAATGGCGAAGGTGCGCTCACACGTCGTCTCGCGGGCGAGTTGTGCCGTGATCGCGCGCGACCTCGGGCTCGGGGACCGGTTGCGCCGGGAGGCCGCGTCGTTGCCGCCTGCCGACGTCGAACGGCTGGCCGAGAACCGGAACGTGCTCGCCGCGCTGCTCGAGGCGGCGATCGCCGCCGCGTATCTCGAGCACGGCTTCGAGGCGGTCGAGGGAGCGATCGTCGAGGCGTTCGAGGAGCAGCTCGAGTACGCGCTCACGACGCACGTCGACCACAAGACCGAGCTGCAGGAGCGGCTCGCTCGCTCGGGTCGAAGCGTGTCGTATGTGACTGTGAGCATGGAAGGGCCGCCCCACGACCGCTCGTTCACCGCGGCGGCGCAGATCGGCGACGACGTCGTCGGCACGGGAACCGGCCGCTCGAAGAAGGACGCCGAGCAGCAGGCCGCGCGCGAGGCGCTGCTCGCGCTCAGCGGAGCAGCCGGCGATGCAGCTCCTGCGTCGGCCTCGAGGGACTGACACCGAGCTCTTCGCGCAGGCGCTCACGCAGCGTGGTGTAGACGAGAAGCGCCTTGGCGGTGATCGGATGACGTACGACGTTTCTCGGACAACCGCGCCGACGCGAGCGAAAGCGGCGGCGTGGTGCATCGAGCGAACACTTCACGTCACTCGCGCGCACGACCGCGAGCTGGCAGGGGCATCGCAAACTCGCCCGACCGCCTCCGCCTCGGACCGGTTCGTGACGACACTCGGCTGTCGCCGCTCAGGCGGCGGAAGTGCAGTGCCGGCGCACTTCGTTCACGAGCTCGACGATATCGATCGGCTTGGACAGGTAGCCGTCGAAGCCGGCCTCGAGAAACCGCTCGCGGTCGCCGCTCATCGCCTGAGCGGTGAGCGCAACAACCGGGATCGCCGACGTTCGCGCGTCGCGGCGCAGTCGATCGAGCGCCGCACCGCCGTCGATCCCGGGTAGCTGCACGTCCATCAGCACAAGGGCGGGCCGATGCTCGCGTGCGAGCTCGATCGCGAGCTCGCCGGTCGCGGCCTCGAGAATCCGGAACCCACTCGCGCCCAGCACGTCTCGAACGAGCTTCATGTTTCGCGCGTTGTCCTCGACAACGAGGATCTGCTCGCCGGCCATCGTCACGACTCCTCGAGCGGCAGTGTGAAGATGAACCGGCTTCCCTTCCCGGGCTCGCTCTCGACCCAGATCCGGCCGCCGTGGAGCTCGACGAGCCGCGACGAGACGGCGAGGCCGAGCCCGGTTCCTTCGCGCTCTCGCGTACCGAGCTCGGTCTGCTGAAATTCCTGGAAGATCCGCGCGCGATCCTTGGCCGGCACGCCCGGGCCGGTGTCGGCCACCGACACCTGCACCTCGTCTCCGGCGCGATCGGTCGCGACGACGATCGTCCCACCCGCGGGCGTGAACTTCACGGCGTTCGACAAGAGGTTGAAGACGATCTGTCGGAGCCGGCGTTCGTCGGCTCTCACCTGGTCAACGCTGTGGTCGAACCGGGCGTCCAGATGAACCTCCGCGTTGGCTGTCCGCTCGCGCATCATCAGCACGCAGCGCTCGAGCGATTCGCGAAGCGAGAACGCCGTCGGCTCGAGCTCGATCTGGCCCGCTTCGACCTTCGCCAGGTCGAGTACGTCGTTGATCAGCGACAACAGATGGTTGCCCGACGACAGCACGTCGTCGAGGTATTCCGCCTGCTTGGCGTTGACCGGCCCGAACAACTCCTGCCGCAGCACCTGCGAGAAGCCGATGATCGCGTTTAGCGGGGTACGCAGCTCGTGCGACATGTTGGCGAGGAACTCGCTCTTATGTCGACTCGCCGCCTCGATCTCGCCGTAGAGGCGACGTAGCTCTTCGTTCATCTGATTAACGTTCGCGGCCAGCGAGCCAAGCTCGTCCCGGTTCGGAACGTCAAGGCTGCCGGTGAAGTCCCCGGCCGCGATCTCGGCGAGTCGCGCTTCGGTTCTCTGGATCGGCCCGATCAGCGACCAGGCGAGCACGAGGCCGAGGCTGAGCGCAAGGACGACGCTGGCGGTCCCGACGGCGATGAACAGGTTGCGCGACGAGACGTATGCCCGGCGGTTCGCCGCGATGAGCCGCGTCGTCTGATCGTTCGTCCGCAGCGCGAGGTTGTCCGCCTGAGCGTGCAGGTCGTTGTCGGCCGCGATCGCCTTCGCGAGCAGGCGGTCGGCGCTGTAGCCGGCCACGCCGTTCTCGTCGAGACGAGTGATCTGGATCAGGTCTCGATCGACCACCGCTCGGTCGCGCCGGATGCGTGTCAGGACGCGCTCATCCGCGGGCGGCGGGGTGAAGCCGAACGTCGCCTCGTCTGCGCCGAGCTCCACCTGCGACTGGGCGAACTCCGCGTCGTCGTCGGAGAGCACCCAGCGGCGGCCGCCCGGCAGCGTCTTCCCGCCGGTGTACGGGGCGAGGTTGGGCTGACCTGCCGCACGCACGCCGAGCATCTGACGCAGGTCGGCGGCGTGGGCGTTGAGCGCCTCATACGTCGTCGACCGAAGCTGCAGGGTGCCGAGCTGCTCGACCCGCGTGTTGGCGCGGCCGACCACGCGCAGCCCGAGTACGCCGACGAGCACGAGCAGAGCAGCGATCACGAGGAACGCCACGAGCAGCTTCGTGCGGACGTTGCCCGGCGCGCGCGCCACGCCGTTGACCAGCCGGCGCTCGATTTCCCCGAGCGCAGCCGCCCGCCTTTTCGGCGTCGGCGGATAGCTGACAGCCTCCGGCCGCGCCATCCGTTCGAGCTAGGGGCTGAGCACCGGGGTCGAGGCGCTCGAGTTCACGATGAGCCAGCGACCGTTGATCTTCTGCACGTCGTGATCCACCCCGACGACGGCCATGACCTCCCTCGTCTTCGCATCGATGTAGTGGCACTCGAAGTAGAGCGTCCCCTTGTCGCCGTCGAGCGTGATCCTGATCTTGTACGTCGGCGTGTCGGCCACCCAGTGGTTCTGCGGCATGAAAGCTTTGTTCTCCGTCGCGAACCAGTGCCGGATCTGCGCCTTGCCGGTCAGTGCCTGCTGGTCGACGTTGAAGACCGCGCCGGGCGCGAAGAGCGACATCATGAGGTTCAGGTCGTGCTTCGCGACGGCCTGGTGGAACTTCACCTCGATCTGCAAGATCTGGTAGAGCGTCGCCTGCCGCTGGATCGTGGCGGATGCCGCCGCGTCCTTGCCCGAGCCGCCGCAGCCGGCGAGCAGCGACGCGGCTGCCAGGGCGGCGCAGCAGGCGGAGACTATGACCCGGAGGCTTCCTCTCATCCGGATGCCTCGATCGACCATGTGGCGATAGTCGCAGGGTGCGCCCGGGTCGTCCAGGGGGCCAGCATCCCAATCCAGCCGGGTACTAGCGAGTGGCAAACCGGCGAACCTGGTCTGGCAGCTCGAGAACGTCGATCGGCTTCTCGAGGTACCCGGCGAAGCCGGCGGCGAGCAGCGCTGCTCGCGCGCCGGAGAGCGCGGTCAGCGCGACGACCGGGATGTCCGCGGTGACCGGATCCGCCGCGAGGAGCCGCAGCACCGCGTCTCCGTCGAGGTCAGGAAGGCGAACGTCCATCAGCACGACGTCTGGGCGGTGCTCACGGGCGAGCCCGACTGCGGCCGCGCCCGTCTCCGCCTCGAGCACGGCGACGCCGGACGCGTGCAGGACGTCGCGCACGAGCTTGCGGTTCCTCGCGTCGTCGTCTACGACCAGGACGCGGGGTGACGTCACTGTGCGGACAGTCCTAAGCTTGCCGAATGGCGCTTCGCCTCGTGCTCGCCGACGACCACTACCTGCTCCGAGCGGGCATGCGCCGCCTGCTCGACGCGCAGCCCGACATCGAGGTCGTGGCGTCCTGCGACGACTTGGACTCGCTGCTCGCCGCCGTCGAGACCGAGCTGCCGGACGTCGTCGTCACGGACATCCGCATGCCGCCCACGGGCGTCGACGAGGGAATCCGCGCGGCCGAGCTCATACGCACCACGCACCCGCAGATCGGCGTTGTGGTGCTCAGCCAGTTCGCCGACCCGCGATACGCGCTGCCGCTGCTCGAACACGGGACCGAGGGCCGTGCGTACCTCCTCAAGGAGCGGGTGGACGACGTCGCGGAGCTGCTCGCTGCCGTTCGTGCCGTTGCGGCGGGCGAGTCGGTCGTCGACCCCAAGGTCGTCGAGGCGCTGCTCGCCGAGAACGCACGCGCCGAGCGCTCGTCGCTGCGCGACCTGACGCCGCGCGAGCGCGACGTCCTCCGCGAGATGGCATCCGGAAAGAACAACGCGGCGATCGCGGAGACGTTGTTCCTCACCGAGCGATCGGTAGAGAAGGTGATCCATTCGATCTTCCTGAAGCTGGGACTGGGCTGGGAGACGTCCGTGCACAAGCGCGTAAAGGCGGTCGTGATGTACCTGGCCGAAGACGGCTCATGACGGAAGCTGCAGCCATCCGGAGACGTAGCCGGGGCTGACGTCGAGGGCGCCGCCGAGCGCCCGGATCCGGGCGCCGACTGCCTCGAGGCTCCGAGCGTTCACCTTCGAGCCGTCCAACGCGACCTCGAACGTGAGGCGCCCGCGGTGTGCGGCGAGTCGCACGGCTGCGCGCGACTGGTTGCTCGCAGCGCCGGACAGCGCTGCGACGCAACAGCGATAGGCGGTCAGCTCCAGTTCCCGAGGCAAAGCAACGTGGAGCTCGGCGTCGAGCTGCGTCTGCACTCCGGCGGTGGCGGCAGCCATGCGTATGGCGGCAACCAGGCCGTGCGAGTCGAGTAGCGGCGGGTGCACGCTCTCCGCGAGCTCGCGCACCTCGTCGAGTGCAATCCTCACGTTTTGCCGCACGTCGTCGAGCAGCGACGCTGCCGCAGCCGGGTCGGCCGTGACGAGCTGTCGTGCGAGCTGCAGGTCGACGGCGACCGCGATCAGCTGCTGCTGCACCCCGTCGTGCAGCCCTCGCTCGATCGCACGGCGGTCGTCGTCCTCCGCGGCGAGGAGTTCACGGATTGCTTCCACGGTGCTGTTCTCCGTCTTCCGGTCGATCGAGTCAAGGGGGCAGGCATCCCGCCGATCGGCAAGCCAGCCGCCTGCGAACCGCCTGCCGGCACGGTGGGAAGGGAGAGAGGACCCGCCTAGCGTCGATGGAGCTCCGGCCGCGGTGGCCGGGCAGATGGAGGAGGAGTCATGACGAGGAAGCGCCTGCTCGCCGTCGCGACGATCGCAGCTCTTGCGGCGGCGGTGTACGCAGGATCCGTGCTCGCAACCCTGCCGGTGGGGCTCTCGACGACGCAGCTCGCAAAAGCGACGTTCTCCGGAGGCATGGTGGCCGGACCGAAGACGATGTCGTCTGCCGCCTGGGCCGCGGCGTTCAAGACGACCGGGGCGTCGGACATCTATGTCGTCGACAACAAGCTGGCGCCGGGCGGCAACACCGGCTGGCACTCGCACCCGGGTCCGAGCCTCGTGCTCGTTGTCTCCGGGCAAGTGGTCAACTACGTGGGAAGCGACCCGAAGTGCACGCCGCATCCGTACGGAGCCGGGAGCGGCTTCGTGGATCCCGGGGACGGCGAGGTGCACATGCTGCGCAACGAAGGGACGGTGCCCGCCGAGACGATCGCCGTGCAGTTTGTACCGAAGGGCGGCACGCGGCGAATCCCGGAGCCCGATCCCGGCAACTGCTCGTTCTGAGGGGGCAGGACGGCACGAAGCGGGGAGGCCGCGCAAGCGGTCTCCCCGCCTACGCTGCAACGGCGTCCGCGGCCGCCGCTAGCCTCCCGAGCGCGTGCATTTGAAGGCGATCAAGCTGCGCGGCTTCAAGTCGTTCGTCGACGCGGTCGAGGTCCGCCTCGAGCCGGGCGTCGCCGTGGTCGTCGGGCCGAACGGCTCTGGCAAGTCGAACGTCTCCGACTCGATCCTGTGGGCGACGGGCTCGATGAGCCCGGGTGAGCTGCGCGCCGAGAAGCCCGACGACGTTCTGTTCGCCGGCTCGGCCGGTCGAGGCTCGGTCGACTTCGCGGAGGTCGACCTGTTGTTCGACAACTCGGATGGAGCGTGGCCCGACCTGCCGTACAGCGAAGTCTCCGTCGCGAGACGGCTGCACCGGGGCGGCGAGGGCCAGTACCTCGTCAACAGGACCGCCGTGCGCCGGATCGACCTCGTCGAGCTGCTCTCGGACGTTGGGCTAGGCGGCGGACTGCGCTCGGTCATCTCGCAGGGCCGGGTCGAGACGGTTCTCAACTCGAAGCCCGGCGAGCGCCGCGAGCTCGTCGAGGAAGCCGCCGGCCTCGGGCGCTTCAAGCGCCGCCGCCATCGCGCCGAGTTGAAGCTCGCGCGCGTCGCAGTGCAGGTCGATCGTGCGCGCGACCTCGAGGACGAGGTGAAGAAGCGCCTGCGTCCGCTCGCGCTGCAGGCGACCGCCGCCGAACGCGCCGAGAAGCTCGCGGTCGAGATTGGCCGGCTGCAGGCGGCGATCGCGACGCTCGATCTCGCCCGTCTCGCCGATCGCCGCGCGGAGGCGGAGGGACGCCGCACGTCGACCGCGGAGGAGCGCCGCGCGCTCGACGAGAAGATCGCTTCGCTCGTGGCCGAGCGCGAGCGTGCGGAGGAGGAGCTCACCGACTCCGCGGGCGCGCGCGAGCAGGCAACCGCCGCGCTGTACCGCCTTCGCAGCGGCGGCGAGCGAATCGTCCTTCGCCGCGAAGCCGCGGTGTCGCTGGCTGCGTCGCTCCGCGCGGAGCTCGAAGCCGTCCGCGCGCACGATCCAGCTGCATCGGCGGGGCTCGAGGCTGCGGCGCGCGACGCCGCGTCCGCGGCGCAAGCTGCAGCCGGCGAGCGCGCGCGCCTGCTCTTCGAGGCGGAAGAGCGTTGGGCGCGCGTCTCGGCGGGTGAGCGCGCAACGCACGCCCGGCTTGCCGCCGAGCTCGAGACGCTGCTCGCGCAACGTGCCGAGGCGGAATCGACGCTCACCGGCGGCGGCCGCGACGCATTGCTCGCCCTGCGCGGGGCGACGCAGCGTCTTTCGGTGCGTCACGAGTCTGCACAGCGCCTGCTCTCCGAGTTGCGAGCCGAGCTGAGCGATGCGCGCCGAACTCCGGCCGGGCCCACACCCGACGAGCTCGGCCGCGCAGCCGACGCCGCCGACTCTGCCGCCCGCGCCGCCGTGCGCGAGCACGAAGATCTGGAAGCGCGCGTCGTGCTCGCGCGTGAGCGCCTCGCGGCGCTCGAGCAGTCGCTCGCAGAGCGCGAAGGACTTCCGCCCGCGGCGCGCGCGCTCGCCGAGGAAGGTGAACGGCTTGCCTTGCAGACGCTCGAGGTCGAAGCGGGACGCGAGCGTGCGACTGCCGCCGCGCTCGGGCATCGGGCATCGGCGGTGCTCGCAGAAAGCGCGCAGCGCGGCCTCGAGCTCGTCGAGAAGGTGAAGGCTTCGGGGCTGGGTTCGGTCGTGGTGCTCGTCGACTGCGATCCGGGTTCGCTCGCCGCGTTGCCGGTCGTTCCGCGCGACGAGCTGCTCGCCTCGCAGGTTCCGGTGGTGACGGAGGACGGGATCGGCTGGGATCCCGGCCGCGGTGAGCTGTGGTTCGCGGGAGAGACGGCCGAAGCGGTGCTACTCGAGCTCGACGCACGGCGCCGCGAGCTGCGTGCCGAGGTGGGCGAGCTCGAGACGCGCGCCGGCACCGCGGCCGAGCACGCTCAGCGTGCACACGACGAGGCGACCCGCGCGTCCGCCGCTTTCGCACCCGTTGCGCACCTGCGGAACGTTCGTCGCCTGGACGCCGGCAGCCTCGAGCGCCTCGTCCGTTGCGGCGAGCGCCTCGACGAGACATTGAGGGTCGTTGCGGCGGCCGCGGGGCGGCTCGAGGGCCCGCTCGCCGAGCGCTCGGCACGACTCGCCGGGGAGCTGCGCGAAATCGCGACGCGCGAGGCTGCGCTTCGCCGATCCGTCGGCGAGGCTGACGAGCGCGCCCGGGGCGCCGAGCGGCGCGCGGGCGGACGCGTCTCGGAGTCGGTCCCGGGTGATCTCACCACCCTCCGCGTCGAAGCAGAAGATCTCTCGGAGCGTGCCGCCGAAGCGACGACCGCTGCGGAGGATGCGGCGGAGCGTGCCGCGAGCGCGGCCCGCGCGCTCGCGGATGCGGAGCCGGGCAGGCGGGGGCGGCCGAGCGAGCTGACCCTGGAGCGGCTGATGCGAGGAGCGGGACGGCTCGAGGCGGCGCTTGCGGTCGACGTCGCGCGGTTCGAGGCTCCCGTACGCGCCCGCGCCGAGGCGCAGGCGGCACGCACCGGCGAGCTCGGCGCGGAGCTGCGCCGCTTGAGCGCAGACGAGGTCGGGCTGCGTCAAGAAGCCGCGACCGCAGCCGAGCGGCTCGCCGCCATCGACGTGGAGCTCGCGCGCACGGATGCAGAGCGTGACGAGGCCCGTCGCCGGCTCGAGGCCGCGGCCGCCGAGCCCGCGGAGGGCGACGATCGTGACGAGCTCGCCGAGAAGCTCGCGCGCTACGAGAAGCGCCGCGAGCAGCTGGGCCAGGTGAACCCGCTCGCGAAGGAGGAGTACGAGGCGGAGAAAGTACGGCTCGAAGAGCTCTCGACGCAGCGGCTCGACTTGGAGAAGAGCCTCGCCGAGCTCGAGAAGTTGCGCGACGATCTGACGCGCACCGTCGAGACGCGATTCGCCGAGACGTTCGAGGCGGTCGAGAAGCACTTCCACGACGTCGCGGTCACGCTGTTCCCGGGCGGCGAGGGCCGCTTGCGGCTGACCGAGGCCGAGGAGGAGGGCGAGGAGCCGGGCATCGAGGTCGAGCTCCGCCCGGCCGGCAAGCGCGTCACGCGGCTGTCGCTCCTCTCGGGCGGCGAGAAGGCGCTCGGCGCAATCGCGTTCTTGTTCGCGCTGTTCCTCGCGCGGCCGAGCCCGTTCTATCTCCTCGACGAGGTAGAGGCCGCGCTCGACGACACGAACATCGGCCGGTTCACCGAGCTGCTCCGCACATACGCCGACCGAGCGCAGTTCATCGTGATCACGCACCAGAAGCGCACGATGGAAGCAGCCGACGTGCTGTACGGCGTCACGATGGGCCCGGACGGCGTCTCGCAGATCGTCTCGCGCCGCCTGCCGCGCGACGAAGAAATCGCGCAGACCGGCTAGCGCTTCCTCGGCCGTGCCGGCGGCTTCGCCGCGATAAACGCGTAGGAGTCCTCAATGCGGCCGGCGAGCTCGTCCTCGTCGACGGCGTCGAGGCGAACGAGCACTGCCTCCCAGCCGAGGTAGTGGTCGGTGACGAAGTACACGTCGGGCAGCGCGGAGGTCAGCAGATCCCGCTCCTCGTCCGGTGCACGCGTGACGATTGCGTCCTGCACGCGCCCTGTATTGACGAACGGGCGGCCGTTCACCCTGAAGCACGGCTGCCCGTGGGTCGTCGTCTCCTCGGCATCCGGCAGCGCGAGCGCGATCCGGCGCACGTCCTCCCAGGTTGGCATGCGCCAACGCTAACGTGCCGCGCGTGGCGAGAAGCTGGGCAGAGCTGCTTGGAGATTCCGACTCCGAGCCGGAGACCGAAAGCGACCAGCGCGGCTTCTTCGGGCGCCTGCGCGAGTCGCTGTCGAAGTCGCGGCGCGCGCTCACCGAGCAGATCCAGGTCGCCGCGTTCGACCCTGCCGACGACGCATCGTGGGAGCGCCTCGAGGAAGCGCTGATCTATGCCGACGTCGGTGTGCGCGCGACCGCAGAGCTGATCCGCCGCCTCGAGGCGCGCCAGGACTTGACCGAGCTCAACGAAGCGCTCGCGGAGGAGATCGCTGCGCTCTTCGGCGATCCGCCCACGCTCGCGCTCGCCGAGAAGCCCGCCGTGATTCTCGTCGTCGGCGTCAACGGCACCGGCAAGACGACCACGATCGGCAAGCTCGCGAGCAAGCTGCGCGCGTCGGGCCGCACGGTGACGCTGGGCGCGGCCGACACGTTTCGCGCCGCCGCCGAGGAGCAGCTCGAGATCTGGGCCGATCGCGCGGGCGCGGCGTTCGTCGGCGGCGAGCGCGGCGGCGACCCCGCTGCGGTCGCCTACGACGCGGTTGGTGCCGACACCGACGTCGTGATCGTCGACACGGCAGGCCGCCTGCACACGCAGACAAACCTGATGGACGAGCTCGCGAAGGTCCGCCGCGTGATCGCCGGGCGGCGCGACGGCGCGCCGCACGAGGTGCTGCTCGTCGTCGACGCGACGACGGGACAGAACGGCCTGCAACAGGCGCGGCTCTTCAACGACGCGGTCGGCGTGAGTGGCGTTGCGCTCACGAAGCTCGACGGCTCCGCGAAGGGCGGCATCGCCGTCGCCATTGCCTATGAGCTGGGGCTATCGGTAAAGCTCGTCGGAGTCGGCGAAGGGCTCGACGACCTGCGCCCGTTCGATGCGCACGACTTCGCGCGCGCGTTGGTGGCGGCATGAAGCTCGTCAAGGCATCCACGCTTTCGTACGCACAGCTGGCGGAGCTCTTCACGGCGGCCTATGAGGGCTACTACGTGCCGATGCACATCGACGAGCCGACGATGAGGCACATCGTCGAGGCGTGGGACATCGAGCTCGACCGCTCGTTCGTCGCGCCCGGCGAGGGGATCGTCAACCTCGGCGTCCGCGGCGACCGCGGCTGGATCGGCGGGATCGGCGTGGTTCCGTCCGCGCGGCGAAAGGGGCTCGGCCGCGCGCTGATGGAAGCGGTGCTCGACCACGCGCCGCCCGTGGTGACGCTCGAGGTGCTCGAGCAGAACGAGCCGGCGATCGGGCTGTACGAGCGCCTCGGCTTCGAGCGCGTGCGCATGCTCGAGGTGTGGAGCGCGGCGGAGACGCCACATGTCGAGGCACTCAGCGTCGACCCGGCGCCGCTCGGCCAGGCCTATCTGCCGTGGCAGCGCGACGATCCGTCGCTCCCCGCCGACTACGAGCGCATCGAAGTGGACGGCGGTGCGATGCTCTTCAAGGGCACCAACGTGCTGCAGCTCGACGCACGCGACGAGGACGCCGCGGTCGCGCTCCTCTCGCGCGGCACCGCGTTGAGCTTCGTGAACGTGCCGGAGGGCGACGTCGCCAACGCGGCGTTCGAACGGCTCGGTGCGCAGCGCACGCTGCGCCAGCTCGAGATGCAGCTAACTTGCTGAGGACCGCGACCAGATGTTGATCCCGGCGTCGGTCGCGTGGCGTTCGATCTCGGCGAGCTCGTCGTCGGAGAAGTCGAGCCGCTTCAACGCGCCGAGCGAGTCCTCGAGCTGCGCGACGCTCGAGGCGCCGATCAATGTCGACGTCATCCGCTCGTCGCGCAGCGTCCATGCAAGCGACATCTGCGCGAGCGACTGCCCGCGTCCCGCAGCGACCTCGTTCAGCGCGCGGATCTTCTCGAGCGCTTCGTCGGTGAGCAGGTCGGGCGACAGCGACGTGTTCGCCGCGGCACGCGAGCGTTCCGGGATGCCGTTCAGATACTTGTCCGTGAGCATTCCCTGCGCGAGCGGTGAGAAGCCGATGCAGCCGACGCCGAGCTCACCGAGCGTGTCGAGCAGGTCGGGCTCGATCCAGCGGTTCAGCAGCGAATACGACGGCTGGTGGATGAGGAGCGGCGTTCCTAGGTCGCTGAGGATCGCGTACGCCTCGCGCGTCTTCGCCGCCGAGTACGACGAGATGCCGGCGTAGAGCGCGCGACCCGAGCGCACCGCGGTGTCGAGCGCGCCCATCGTCTCCTCGAGCGGCGTCTCGGGGTCGAAGCGGTGCGAGTAGAAGATGTCGACGTAGTCCAGTCCCATGCGCTCGAGCGACTGGTCGAGCGACGCGAGCAGGTACTTGCGCGAGCCCCACTCGCCGTATGGGCCCGGCCACATGTCGTAGCCCGCCTTCGTCGAGATCACCAGCTCGTCGCGGTACGGGCGCAGGTCGTCGCGCATGACGCGCCCGAACGTCTCCTCGGCCGAGCCGTACGGCGGCCCGTAGTTGTTCGCGAGATCGAAGTGCGTGACGCCGAGGTCGAACGCGCGGCGAAGCATCGCGCGCGACGTCTCGAGCGGCCGGTCGCCGCCGAAGTTGTGCCACAGGCCCAGCGTGATCGCGGGCAGCTTCAGGCCGCTGCGACCACAGCGGCGGTACTGCATCTCCTCGTATCGGTCGTCGGGGGCGGTGTAAGGCATGCGCTTGATGGTAATGGGACGAGCATGCTGAAGACGCTTGCACGTGGACTCGTCGCCGGCGCGGCCGGCACGGCCGTCATGACGGCGTACCAGCTCGCCGTCGCGAAGGCGAAGGGCGAGCCGCTCTCGACCCCGGTTCCGCACCGTTGGGCGGACGCGCCACCGCCGGCGCAAGTCGCGAAGAAGGCCGCCGACGCCGTGGGCGAGGGCAGGCGCTTCACCCGCGAAGACGTGCCGATGCTGACGAACGCGATGCACTGGCTCTACGGCATCGGCTGGGGCGTGGTCTACGGCGTGCTCGCGCGGAACCGGCCATCCCCGGTTGCGAGCGGGGTCGTCTTCGGCCTCGGGGTCTGGGCTGCCGCCTACGCGGAGCTCGTCCCGCTGGGGATCTACAAGCCGCCGTGGCAGTACGAGCCGGCCGAACTCGCCGTCGACGGCTCGTACCACCTCGTGTACGGCCTCGCCGTCGCAGGGGCATTCGCGGCGCTCGACGGGTCGTAGGAATCGACGGGCTACGATGCCCGGTCGATGTTCGACAGCCTCTCCGACAAGCTGCAGAGCGCGCTCGGCGACCTGCGCAAGCAGGGAAAGCTGAACGAGGAGTCGATCTCGCGCGCGATGCGCGAGATCCGGCTCGCGCTGCTCGAGGCTGACGTCAACTTCACGGTCGTCCGCGACTTCGTCGCACGCGTGCGGGAGCAGGCGCTGGGCGACGAGATCCTGAAGAGCCTGACGCCGGGCCAGCAGGTCGTGAAGGTCGTGCACGACGAGCTGACCACGCTGATGGGCGAGGGAGAGTCGGGGCTCGCGTTCGGCAAGTTCACGGTGATCCTGCTCGCCGGGCTCCAAGGCTCGGGGAAGACGACGACGGCGGCCAAGCTCGCGCTGCACCTGGCTAAGCAGGGACGGAAGCCCGGCCTCGTCGCAGCCGACCTGCAGCGCCCCGCCGCGATCGACCAGCTCGAGCAGCTCGGCGCGCAGATCCAGGTGCCGGTCTTCCGAACCGACACGAAGGACGCCGTCGAGGCGACGCGGAGCGGGCTCGAGCGCGCGCGCTCCGGCGGGCTCGACACGGTGATCGTCGACACCGCGGGCCGCTTGCAGATCGACGAGGCGCTGATGGACGAGCTCGCGCGCGTCCGCGACGAGGCAAAGCCGACGAACGTGCTGCTCGTTCTCGACGCGATGACCGGCCAGGAGGCGGTCAACGTCGCCGAGGCGTTCCACGAGCGCATCGCGTTCGACGGCGTGATCCTCACGAAGCTCGACGGCGACACGCGTGGCGGCGCCGCGCTCTCGGTCAAGGCGATCACGGGCAAACCGATCAAGTTCGCGTCGACGGGCGAGAAGGTCGACGCACTCGAGGTCTTCCATCCCGACCGGATGGCGTCGCGCATTCTCGGCATGGGCGACGTGCTCACGCTGATCGAGCGCGCCGAGGCCGCGGTGGAGGCGGACGAGCAGGCGGAGATGGAGAAGCGCCTGCAGCAGGGGCAGTTCAGCTTCGACGACTTCCTGAAGGCGTACAAGATGCTGCGCCGGATGGGGCCGCTCCAGGGCGTCTTGAAGATGATTCCGGGGCTCGGCTCGCAGATCGGCGACCTCGACGTCGACGAGAAGCAGCTCGGCCGCGTCGAGGCGATCGTGCTCTCGATGACGCCGCAGGAGCGCCGTTCGCCTATCGTGATCGACGGCAAACGGCGGCTTCGCATCGCGAGCGGCTCGGGCACGTCGGTCGAGCAGGTGAACCAACTGCTCGAGGCGCGCAAGCAGATGGAGAAGCTGATGAAGCAGATGGGGCGGGGGAAGATGCCGGCGCTCCCGGCCCAGCAGCAAGCCGCAACGTCTCTCTCCGCAGGCCGGAAGACGGGCGTGAAGCGCAAGAAGAAAAAGGCACGCAGGTAACGATGAAAGGACGCGAATGGCAGTCAAGCTGAGGCTCACCCGCGTGGGCTCGAAGAAGAACCCGATCTACCGCGTGGTTGCGGCCGATGCTCGCGCTCCGCGCGACGGGAAGTTCCTCGACATCGTGGGCCGCTACAACCCGCAGACCGACCCGTCGACGATCGACCTGGACGAGGCGAAGGTGAAGGACTGGCTCGGCAAGGGCGCGCAGCCCACCGAGGCGGTCGCGAAGCTGATCAAGATCAGCGGTATCGCAAAGTAATGAACGAACTGCTCGCGTATTTGGCGCGCGAGCTCGTCGACGAGCCGGATGCGGTGCGGGTGGACGAGGAGGAGCGCGAGGACGCCCTCGTTCTCGTGCTGCACGTCGCCCCGGATGACGTCGGCAAGGTGATCGGGCGCCAGGGCAGGATCGCGCGCGCCCTGCGCACGCTCGTGCGCGCGAGCGCTGTGCGCGGCGGACGGCGCGTGCTCGTCGAGATCGCCGACCCGGAGTAGTCGTCGATGCGGGTCGCTGCGCTCTACGACGTGCACGGCATGCCGTGGGCGCTGGACACGGTGCTGGCGGAGATCGACGCCGAAGCGATCGTCATCGGCGGCGACTTCTTCGGCGGTCCGTACGACGAGGAGACATACGAGCGCATCTTGTCGCTCGATGCGACGGTGATTCGCGGCAACGCCGAGAACGAAGATCCGCGCACGGCGTCTCTCCCGCTGACCGCAGAGCTCGACGGCGTCGTCTACTGCCACGCGACCCCGACGTCGAACACGCCGATCACGACCGTCTTCACGCCCGACGACGACCTGCTCGCGATGTTCGGTGAGCGCGGCATCTTCGTGATCGGGCACACGCATCATCAGTTCGACCGCCGAGTCGGCGACCTGCGCGTCGTGAACGCCGGCTCCGTCGGCATGCCGTACGAGGGGCGCGTTGCTGCGTTCTGGACGCTGATCGTCGACGGCGAGCCGCAGTTCCGCGCGAGCGAGTTCGACATCGGCACCGCCCTCGAGCGCATTCGCGCGAGTGGCTGGGAAGGCGGCGAAGCGTTCATCGCCGAGAACCTGCTCGTCGCCGTCGACCGTAATGACGCGGCACGGTACTTCGAGTCGCAGCGGTGAGGGTTGGGATCGGCAAGGTTGGCCGTCCGCATGGGATCGACGGCGCGTTCTTCGTGGAGCAGCCGTCCGACAACAAGCGTTGGTGGAAGACGGGCGCCACGTTCCTCGCCGACGGCACGCCTGTGCGCGTCGTCGCACACCGGACCTCGTCGGGCCGCCCGGTGATCAAGCTCGACCGCGACGTCGAGCGCGGCGCAATCCTCGAGGTGGAGCGCGAGGCGCTGCCGCCGACGACCGAGGACGAGTACTACGCGTTCGAGCTCGTCGGGCTCGCGGTCGTGGAGGAGACCGGCCGCGAGCTCGGAACGGTTAAGACGGTGATCACCGGTGTTGCGAACGATGTGCTCGAGCTCGACGGCGGTGTGCTCCTGCCGATGGTCGAAGACTGTGTGCGCAGCGTGGATCTCGGCGGCCGTCGTATCGAGGTCGCGACCGGCTTCGCCGACGTAGAAGACTGATGCAGCTCGACGTCTTCACGCTCGTCCCGCATGCGTTCGCGTGGCTGACGGAGCAGCGGCCGGTCGCAACGGTGCTCGGCGACGAGCTCGACCTGCGCCTCTTCTCCTATCGCGACACGACGCCGCTGCGCAACGGCCAGATCGACGACGACCCGTACGGCGGCGGCGCGGGGATGGTGCTGCGCGTCGACGTCGTCGCGGCTGCGCTCGAAGCGGCCTACGGCGGACCGGCGAACCATCCGGTGATCGCGCTCACGCCGAAAGGCCGACAGCTCACGCAAGAAGTGGTCGAGGAGCTCACGCGCGAGCACCACCTCGCGCTCCTCTCGGCGCGCTTCGAGGGCTTCGACGAGCGCGTTGTCGAGCACCTCGCAACGGATGCGATCTCCGTCGGGCCGTACGTCCTCTCGAACGGCGACCTGCCGGCGATGATCCTCGTCGACGCGATCGCCCGTCGCCTGCCCGGGGCGCTTGCCGAAGGGTCGGGCGAGCTCGAGTCGTTCTCCGCGGAGCTCGGCGGCGGGCTGGAGTACCCTCACTACACGCGCCCCGCGGAGTTCCGCGGGTGGCGGGTGCCCGACGTGCTGCTCTCGGGCGACCACGCGAAGATCCAAGGCTGGCGAAGGGAGCAGGTGCGTTGAGGAACCCGATCGACTACCTCACGAGGGGATTGCCGCACGGCTGGCGGGTCACGATCGACTGGCTCGTCACAATCGTCGGCGCGATCCTGATCGTGCTTGCGGTTAAGGCGTGGGTTGTCAATCCGTATCGCATTCCGTCGAGCTCGATGGAACCGACGCTGCACTGCGCGAAGCCGGATCAGGGGTGTGAGGCGCACTACTCGGACCGCGTGCTCGCCTGCAGGTTCTGTTACCACTTCTGGTCGCCGAAGCGGGGCGACATCGTCGTCTTCCACACGCCGCCGAAGGCGGCGATTCAGTGCGGTGCCGGCGGCACGTTCGTGAAGCGCCTGATCGGCCTGCCGGGAGACACGATCCACGAGGACGGGCACGGCTACCTCTGGATCAACGGGAAGAAGCTGAACGAGCCGTACGTCCAGGCCGCGCGCCGCGAGGCCGACACCGATCACTACGACATGACCTGGCACGTGCCGAAAGGGGACTACTTCTTCATGGGCGACAACCGCGGCGCATCCTGCGACTCGCGTGCCTGGGGGCCCGTGCCCCGAAGGAACCTGATCGGCAAGGTCGTCGCCACCTATTGGCCGCCGAACCGGATCTCGATCCAGTAGAGATGGCTTCCGCTACCATTCCGCGCGGCCCCCGGCCCCCTTCGATATGAGCACGATCATCCAGGACATCGAGCGCCGCCAGTTGCGCGAGGTCCCGCGCTTCAAGGCGGGCGACACGGTGCGCGTGCACTTCCGCGTCATCGAGGGCACCCGTTCGCGGATCCAGGTGTTCGAGGGGATCGTGATCAAGCGGCAGGGCGCACAGGCGCGCGAGACCTTCACTGTCCGCAAGAACTCATTCGGGGTCGGTGTCGAGCGGACGTTTCCGCTGCATTCGCCGAAGATCGACAAGATCGAGGTCGGCGCAGTCGGCGACGTGAACCGCGCGAAGCTCTACTACCTGCGCGGCAAGGTCGGCAAGAAGGCTCGCGTTCGCGAGCTGCGCCAAAACTAGCGCGCTCTTTCCACACTTTTGGCACAATCGCCGGCCGTCACCGGGGCTACTCTCGGTGCATGCCGGCGAAGGCGCGCCCGGGTCAAAAGCTCCTCCGGTTCGACCGGAACCTCGGCGGGCGCCTGGTGGCCGGCGCCGACGAGGCGGGCCGCGGCCCGCTGGCCGGGCCGCTCGTCGTCGCGGGCGTCCTGCTCGACTACGAATGCCTGCGCGACCATCGCGTCCGGCCGCTCGCACTCCTGAACGACTCGAAGCAGGTCGATCCCGCGACCCGCGACGAGCTGTACCGGGCGGTCGTCGCCTGCGCGGAACGGATTGCCCTGCGCGTGTTTCCGGCGGCCGTCATCGATCGAGACGGGCTCCACAAGTGCAACCTGCGGGGGTTGCGCGAGGCGCTGTGGGCGTGCCAGCCCGCCGATGTGTCGCTCGTCGACGGGTTCAAGCTCGGGCCGACTGCGCCGCCGCATCGGGCCGTGGTCGACGGCGACACGAAAAGCGCTGCGATCGCGGCGGCGTCGATCGTCGCAAAGGTGACACGCGACCGGTACATGCGCACCGCCGACGCGCTCTATCCCGGCTACGGGTTCGCCTCGCACGTCGGCTACATCACGCCGTCGCACACGCGCTGCGTGCGCGAACGCGGCCCGTGCGAGATCCACCGGAGGTCCTGGCGGGCACGTGCCTACCTCCCGGACGAAACCGAAGCCGCGCCACCCGTCTGAGACACGCGCAGCTTGGTGGTACCGGCTGCACGGCTACCGGATCCTCGACGGCAACGCGTGGCTCGCGGGCGGCGAGCTGGATTTGGTCGTGCGGCGCGGCCGCGTCGTCGCCTTCTGCGAGCTGATGGCGTTACTGTGGTCGAGCGCCTCGACCGGACTTGTAACGGGAAGAAGTAGTCTCAGCGACTGATCAGACTGCGCCGCGCACTTCGGTGAGACGCGCGACCACTGGATGCCCTGCAAGGATCGGCCTCGTCTGATCGTCGTTCAACATCCGCCGCAGGAGCAGTTCCTCCCAGTCCGCCTTCCCAGTGGCGAAGCCGCCAGGGATCATTCGCCTGAGGTCTGGGTTCCGTCGTCTCGCTGCTTCTACGGCCCTTGCTAGGACTGTCCGATCAGGACGAGTGCCGGCCTGACGCCAGTCGGGCCACTCGGGAGCGCGGACCGTCGAGTCCCAAAGCCCGCCTAATCCCCCTTTCGTTTGAAGCCAGGAGGTCCTCGAACACCGGGTCCATACAGATGGGCAGAACCATGCCTGGTGCCAATCTTGGAGGCGACGGACGGCTCGACGGACTCGGCCTGCTCTCAAGTTCTGTCAGCCGAGCTGCTGCGGCTTGAGTCCAGTTGTCCGGCAAGGCCGTGGACTGCGCGAGGAATCGGTAGAGATCAAGAGTCTCTCGCCACCGACACGCCCGTGTCGACGGATCCCACGGTGGCTGGAGATCCCATGCCAGGACCGCGGCGTCGAACTCGCGGCCACTATCAAGCAACCGCCGGAGCAACTGATCGAGGGCCTCGGCGTTCCCGCTCATCCGAGGTTGCTCGGGGTCAAGGCTTACGAGGTTCGTCTTCGAGATGGGGACGAGCAGATCGAACGGACCGGCACCGGCGAGCCTAGCCATGTGCTGGTTCCAGATCCGATCAAGGGCGTCTCGCGCTCTTCCAGGAGGAGCCAGGCTTCCCTCAACGAGCAGAGCCACGCGCAAGCGCCCGTTCGTCGCCATTTGCGGTGAGTTAGCTGCTGTTACGACGATGAGTGGACATACCGGGTGCCCGGAGGGATGGAATCCACGAACTGAGCTACCTCCTCGCGGGACTTGAAGGACTCGTAGCGAGTCTCACCCTCGACGCGCCTGACCTGCGTGATGTCCTCAAGTTCGACGTGATCCAGAATCCACGGAGAGTGCGTCGTGATGATCACTTGAACCCCGCTCAGCGTCGCATCCCGTAGGGCGTTCAGCACCTCAAGCACATTCCAGGGGTCTAACCCGTTCTCGATCTCCTCGACGCAGAGCAGTGTCGGTCCTGGTTGGCGCACCAAGAGCGCCAGGATCGCTGTGAGTCGCCGGGTACCTTCCGACAGCATCCACGAGGGGATCGGGACTTGGTATCGGCCTGTCCGGCCGCGATAGGGCATACGCTCCAACAACTTGTAGTTCAGGCGAGCCTCCCGTTCGACACCTGCCTTCACGACTTCGATGTCCCGAATGTCTGGCAGCGCGCGCTGTATAGCCTGAACCAGCTCAGCCCGCTCATCCTCACCGAGTTCATCTAGCAACGCTGCGAGCTTCTGACCTTCCTCATCCAGCAGCGGGTCGAATGACCGACGCGACGCAGCCGAGGATTCGGCGAGCCGGTTCGGGCTCAGTCGAAGGAAGACGGCCCGACTCCAGAAGTCGCTGAGAGCGAGGAGATACGGGTCACTCGACGGCTCGCGAGTGAGGGAACTCAGTACTCCCAGGCTGAGGCGATCGGGGTCTCGGATCATCAGTTGTGAGTCGAGCAACAGTCGAGACCCGTCGTCGTGTGTCTGGACGTAGGTGTGCGACTCGCCTCCCTCGCGGTCGCCCCAGAGCGTTTCGGCTGCAATCCGGGGAACGTTGCCCTCCGCTTCCTCGACCCGAACGCGATAGGACAAGCTGCCGGCGTTCCCTCCATCCCCGAAGATGCACGCCCATCGAACGGTCAGCTCGAAGAACGGCGTCTTCGTCTGCGATCTGAGGTTGATGAGGTCGTGGATTCCGAAGTACCGATCCGATGCTTCTCTGGCATCTCGTCTGATCGTTGCGTCGAGCCACTGAAGCGCCTCAAGGAGAGTGCTCTTGCCACTTCCGTTCCTCCCGATTAGGACGCTGAACGGTCGGAGGGGAATCTCCTCCGGCGTGAAGGCAGCCTTGAACCGCTCTAACTTCACGGTCGAGAGTCGAAGTGTCAGGTCCTCGGACGGGCGATCACTGTTGTCGGTGACTTCAGTCACTCCGGGCGAGGGTACTTCAGGGGCATCGCTGGCGTCAGCGGACTCGGCCGATTTCCGGCTCAACCAGTGCTCCGGCCGTGCTCGCGTACAGGAAACGAGCGTTTCGTGTACGCCCGGAGGCTGGAAGGACCGTGATCCAGCCAGTACGGTCTCGCGAAATGCCCCGGCGGCGCAGCAACGCCCCGGGGCCGGACACAGGAGGCAAGTCCCGTGCCAACCGCATCTTCTCAGCGTGGCAAGGCTTCCGAGTCGTTCATCGGGTACGTCCGGGTGAGTACGGAGGAGCAAGCCTCGGACGGTTCTGGTCTCGAGGCTCAGCGGGTTGCGATCAGGGCCGAGTGCGAGCGGCGAGGCTGGGAGCTGCTCCGGATCGAACAGGACGTGGTCTCGGGTCGCACGTTGAACCGTCCGGGCTTGCAGCGGGCGCTGGCCGACTGCAGGAGCGGCGTCTCGAGCGGGGTGGTCGTCGCGAAGCTCGACAGACTGTCTCGGTCGCTGATCGACTTCGCCGGCGTGCTCGAGGATGCCCGCAAGCGCGGATACAACGTCGTAACCCTGGATCTCGGCGTCGACCTGTCCACCCCTGCCGGTGAGATGCTCGCGAACGTGATGGCGACGTTCGCGCAGTACGAGCGACGCCTCATCGGCCAGCGCACGAAGGAGGCTCTTGCTGTGAAGCGGGCCGAGGGGGTCAGGGTGGGCCGTCCTGCGGTCATTTCGAGGAACGTGGTCACGCGGATCAAGCGGGCTCGGGGGCGGGGGGACTCTCTGCGGACGATCGCGGCCATGCTCAACGCCGCCAGAGTTCCAACGGCGCATGGTGGGACGGAATGGCACGCTTCGACCGTCCAGGCCGTCCTACGTCGGTCTATCTAAAGCCGCAGCTCGTCGTCACTTAGCGCCCGAGCTCACGGCCGTCGCTTCGGTTGCGGAGCGGCTGCTTGAGCTTCCGCACCAGACGATCTGGCGCCGCTGATCGACGCAGTCGGCGCGGTCACGTGCGCCCCGCGCGCAGTGAGAGGCGTCGGCACCGCAAGACGAGGGGAACTTGTGCTCAAGGGTCCCCGGTCACGGGCCGAGAATGAGAGAAGTGGACGCTCAGGAGCTCATGAGAACCCGGTTCGGCGACAACAGTGCTCGGTGGGTCGTTGTTGCTCGGTGGGTCGGTGTCGGGTCTGCGTTGACGTGCATGGTCGTGGTGGCGGCCATCCTCTTCGTCAAGTGGGTCACGGCGTCGCCTGACCACAGCTACTGGTGGAAGCAGGGCTACTACACGACGTCGCAATACGTCTACGACCCCGACCATACGTTCGGAACTACTGAGAAGGACATCAGCAGGTGGTGTTACCAACTGGAGATCAACCTTGAGTATCCGCCGGCCGCGACGGCGACCGTGCACGATGTGGACCAGTTCGCCGACGGGTGTGTGGCCGCCGTGAAGCACGAGGGTGTGTAGTCGCAGAGAAGGGGTTCAGGACGCTTACATAAGTGCCGATCACTTGCTCGATGGTTGCGTACCCCCGCCGACACGGTGCCGGGCGATCGGCTGCTCGACGCCACCGTAACCTTGCTCGGGCGTGGCGCCACAGGGTGTTCGGCCGACGCTTCTCGCTTTACTTCTGGGCCACGTTCGCGGTGCTGCTGTTTGGAGCCGCGAAGCTCGATCTTCGTCCGCCGTGGGGCGTGTACGTGGGGATGTTCTTCGGCTGCGCGCTCACGGCCTGGTTGTTGATCCCGGAGGCGCTGATGCCATGGTGGATCAGCTCTTGGCGGACTGGAGCCTGGGGAGAGGAGAACACTGCTCGTGAGCTGCGTCGGCTCGAGCGGGCTGGCTGGACGGTCAAGCATGACGTCAAGGGCGGAGACGGCCCATGGAACCGCGACCACGTCGTCGCAGGCCCAGCGCTCTACGTCCTCGACACCAAGAACCTCTCAGACAGCCGGGTTACCGTCGAGGGCGACGCGCTTCGGGTGACGCGGCTCGAGGGTGCCGACGAAGACGACGGCTACCTGCTCGACGGCTCCGGGGTGAAGAAGCAGGCCTACTGGGTGTCCCGGCAGCTTGAGGCCGATCTCGGTTTCCCCGTCAAGGCCTACCCGGTGCTCGTCGTCTGGGGGTCGTTCACGGGCGGGCCGACCTGGCTCGGCGGCCTGGCGGTCGTCCACGGCCGCGAGCTTGTCGACTGGCTGCACGGACGCGGCACCGATCTCGTACGCGATGACAAGCGGCAGGCGGTCGGCGACTGGGTGCGCTCGCTTCCGAGCGCCTCCTGACGGTTAGACGCGAGCCCGAGCGGCGGATCTTGCCCGGGCGCGTTCCTCTGCGAAGCGGGCGGTCGCTCGGTTCTTCGTCTTCACCCACGTGCGCTCGCCCGGCTTGTAGGCGTCACGGAGTCGCTTCGCGACAACACCCTCGAGCCCGCGAGCGCACACAGCGTCGAACAGCGCCTGACCGTCCTCGAAGGTCGCGACCAGCTTCACACCCGGCCCCTCGAGCTGGAGCGTCTCCAACAGCAGGCGGCGCTCCTGGTAGGGAAGCATCGTCGTCCGGAGGCCCTCGACAGCGAGCACGTCGAAGACGAAGTAGGTCACCTCGATCCCGTCGCGCTTGTGCAGGAGCCGCGCCGAGAGGCGGTGGAAGTCCGGCAGGCCGTTCTCGTCGAGCGCGACGATCTCCCCGTCGAGCTGTACGTTCCCTGCAAGGCCCCGAAGTTCTGGCAGCAGGGCGGTCATGTCCCAGCCGCGCCGCGAACGTGCGAGCAGCCGGCCGTGGGTGCAGACCAGGCAGCGGAAGCCGTCCATCTTCGGCTCGAACAGCCAGGCGTCCGTGACCGGGATCGGCCCCGGTTTTGCGAGCATCGGTTCCGGAAGCCTCAGCAAGAAGCCCGAGCCTAACGATGCCTTGATGTTCGGGAGCCCTGCCGGTGCGTGGCAAGTGGATGAGGGCGCGCGGGCGACCTCTCCCCAGTTCAGTCCCGCTGCGCCCTCCATCCAGGTGTAGTCGGCGGCGTCTGCCGCAACCACCGGCGTTCGGTTAGTTCGGCCCACTCTTGGTCGGGTCTGAGGCTTCACGCGAGCGCAGGGCAGACTGGTTTTGAAGGCCCGGAGCGGCGGGAAAGAACCGACCGAGTAATCCGCATTTGGCGGGCCGAGCCAGCTTCAAGGCTTCGGCGGTGGTGGCTGGCAGAAACACCCCGGAGCGCCCGCCGAAGACTCCTTCCTCAGTAGAGCGCGCCGCCTGCCGGGCGCTCTACCGCGTTCGGAAGCCGACTACCGCCATGACCGTTTGTGGGGCGGCCTGATTGCCCAAACGATCAACCGAACGACGAGCACGAGGAGTGTGGCGTGGTCACTGCTTCTCGCTTCCCGATCTCTGGATGCGCTTCGATCCGCGCCAAATGATCATCGAAAGGACCGAAGCAACGACGACGAACACGGCGATCCCGGCAATGAGGGCGACCGTGTTACTAGCTGCAAGCACCATGGTGCCCACCACCTCTCATGAGATCGTACGCACGAACCGGCGAGCTGACCGGGAAGGGTGTGCAAGGGCGGAACTCGAACCGCCACAGAGAGGCCCGGCGCACCGATTCGCCTGACACTTCCCGCGCTCGGTGGCCCGGACGGATTCGGCGGCCTGTTTGAGTTGTCGTTTCTGCCGAGATGCCTCCCCGGTGGCGTGGCTGAGGGCGGAACTCAACCCGCCAAGAGCGTGCCGCGCGTCTCGGTTCTTCTTCGCGCTCAGCGGCGCCGTTCGGCAACGGCGAACACCACAATCGCGAACGGCACGGCGATCCAGAGTTGATGCAAGCCCGCGCGACGAGTTTCGCGACGCATGTCGACCGCCGCCAACTCTTCCTCAAGCGCCCCCGGCCGGGAGAGCCGCAGCGCGTCCACCGCAAGTGGCACGTAATTGCTGCCTGCCCCAACAAGCCACACCCCAAAGACGGTCATCCATCCTCTGCCGCTGATCAGTGCGGCCCCCACCGAGACCGAGGCAGCCGACAGCCCCGACGAGGAACTCGATCCGAATCAGCTTTCGCCGTCGAGCCGTGCCCGATCTGCCCCACATATCGAGCGCAGCGAGGCGCCGCACACCTACGAAACGCACCGTGGCGAGCATACGCATCTGAGGGCGAGCATCCCACCGCCGTTCGGTACGGCCGTCCGGAGGTGTCCGGTGCGACTAGATGCGAGCCGCTGGGCGCCGTACGAGGCGGCCTATTCGTTTGTCGCGTTGAGCATCGGGAGAAACTCCCTGTCCCTACTAGAGGAGGCACACCGTGTCTGACCAAGAGACCGAACGGAATGGCGGCAAGCAGGGCGACCAGGGCGGCCAGCAAGGAGGCCAGGGCGGCCAAGGTGGAGATCAAGGCGGCCAGGGCGGCCAACAGAGCGGCGGCCAGGGCGGCCAGCAGGGAGGCCAGGGCGACCAGGGTGGCCGAGGCGGAGATCAGGGCGGCCAGGGCCAGGCAGGCGATGAAGGCAGCCAGGGCGGCGCGGTCTAGCTAGGCGACATTGGCGGGCGGTTCGCTCTCGTCCGCGAACCGTCCGTCGCCCTTGGATTCGTTTCCCGCGCGCCTAGACTCGCTACCAGCCGTCCGGCCCCGGGAAGGCGAGGGTGACGGCGCAGGGCAGCCCACGGGCGATCTTCGAGCGGGCGATCCGCAGCGGCAACCTGCGGGTCGCCGAGGTGATCCTGCGCACCGAGATCCCACGGCCGACCCTGGTCGACCTGCTCGAGCTGACGGCGCTGATTCGCGCAAGGACCCTGGCCGGCACGAGCGCGTCGCCGCAAGATGGCTGATGCGGTACCTCGAAGCTCGGAACGACGCCACGATCGACGAGGTCGCGCTCGCCGCCACCGCGCTCGAGCGGCTCGGCAGTGGTCTCCACGAGCAGACGTTGGCGGTTCTCCGGGACATGGCTGAAGCGGCGTCTAGCCGACACGCTCCGAGCGGCGTACGGTGACGCCCAGGGCCGGGGAGAGCAGTGCAGCGCGACGGCGTTCGGCTAAGCCACCCGGCCCGGCAGTTCGCCAAGGCCGCCGTTACATCGAGTGCGCGCCCCTTGAACGTGGGTTGGGACGACCGTACGATCCGCGTGATGCGGCGGCGGGCGGCAGGCCTAGCGATAGTGGTCGCGCTCGCGGCGGGGGGCGCTTCTGCACGGGCCAGCAGCGAGCTCTACGACAGCTACGCCTGCACGCTCCAGGGGACGACCGGACTGACCTACATCGTGGAGGGCGCGACGGACGCGAACCTGACTGGGGCCTGCTTAGCCTTCAAGAAGGCGCTCGCGCAGAAGGAACTTCGCTGGGGTCTGCATCCGCCGAGCTTCTCGAGCGGCGAGAGCTGGAAGGCGACCTGGATCAACCGGAAGCTGAAGCTGAAGCTGAACATGCTCGGCGTCAAGGTGCCGGAGCTGCCGGTGCTCATCAGGGCGGTCAGCGGGATCCTGAACGCTGACTGGAAACGCAGCAGCATGAGCTACCCGTAGCCTCGTGGCGCGGCTTCGACGTTACCGACTCTGGATCTTGATGGTCGTCGTGCTGCTGGTCGGCGTCGGCCTCGGTTCGGCCGGCAACTCGAAGACGACCACGACAACCACAACAGACACGGCGACCGTCAGCGTCACAACGACACGCACCATCACCACGAAACTCGCAGCGAAGGCGACGGCGCCGAAGCCTTGTCTCGCCGCGATCTCGGACGCTCAACACGCCTTCGCCGTCGTCGCGAGTGGCTTGAACGCCGCGTCTGTCTATCCGGAGTTGATCCCGGAGGCGGCGAAGGCTGGCGTCGCTCAGAGCGTGTCGGAGCTGAACGCGGTCACAGCGAAGATGCAACGGGCGACAAGCAAGGTTCAGACGGCGGCCTCGCAGCTTGACGTTCTTGCTGTCTCGTTTCAGGCCGATCGGAAGCGGTGCCGCTGAACGCAGCGCACGGCGGCGTCGCGACGGTGGTGGTGCCAGAGGGCGTCGTATGCTCGTCTGATGAGACGCTGGGAGTGAGTCCGGTGAGACGCTGGGCTGCTGCTCTGTTGCTCCTTCTCGGTCTGGGTCTTGTGGGAGCGGTAACCCACGCCGCGTGGGCGACACTCAGGACGTCGGCGATCCGGCTAGGCGCTGGGTCGGCTGTGCCGCTGGTGGTCTGCCAGACGAGGTACGGCACGCCTCCGCCGAAGCGCGCAGCGTTCCCGTCGGAGACCACGTTGTCGATCTCGACTCCGCTCGCGGCCAGTCTCGCTGCGTACACGGACGGTGAAGGGCTGATGGCTGTGGCTGCCCCCAGGGGTTGGAGGTGCTCTGCGGCGATCGGCGCAGACGGCAGCGGCCAGGTGAGGGTCGTGCCGCCGAAGCCGGCTCGCGAGGTGGTGGTCGGAAGCGAGACGTCGGCCTGCTACGGCTGCACGACCGGGCAGGCGTGCGCCCTGTTTCCGGCGGCCGCCCGCGCCTACCAGGCCGCTTACCACTCCGCGTGCCCTGCAAGGAGGCCACCACGCGAAGCCGTCTACTACTTGAGCAAGACCCTTGTCGCGTTCGAGGACCCGCCGTATGTGAAGGGTGAGGCGGCGCTGTCAGGCGGCCCGTACCCGGCCAACGCCGTCATGACCTACATCCCTGGCAACGAGGACGGGAGCTACCTCGAGAGCTGCACGCTTCCGGAGGCGGCCCACAGCACGTGCACGGCGATCCTCAACGACTTCGTTGACAAGTACCGCAACCGCTAGTTGTTTCGGCCACAGAGGCAACCGACGCGCGAGCGCTTCGATACCGGGCTGCTCTTGGTAAGCGTCACTCGCGGTTACCCTCGGCGGCGCCTAGCGAGAGACGTTAGAGCCGCGCAAGTAGTTCCGCCTTCTTCGCCTCGAACTCATCGTTGGTGAGGATGCCCGAGTCGCGAAGCTCACCGAGTTGCTTGAGCTTCTGCATTACGTCGTCATCGCTGGTTACGGGCTCGGCCGATGCTGCGTCACTGGAGCTTGGCCGTTCGGCCTCGTTGCGAGCGAAGTGGATCAGCTCGAGCAGCTTGTTCCGGATGTCCGCGCCGTTCTTCGCTGCCGGAAGGCCCTCGAAGCTTCCGGCGCCTGCGGTTTCAAGCGCGATGGTTCCGAACCCGACGAGGGGCTTGTGGAACCGCACATCCCTGATGTCGCGGAGGTAGACGGTCTTCTGGTTCTTCGCGGTCAGCGCTCGGCCCTGGGCGTAGATGACGCGCTGGGTTGTGATGATGAGTTTCTTGGAGCTCCATCCCCAGTCGGTGCCGGTTGCGACCTCGAACTCGTCGTCGAAGATCTTGATCCTGCCTGGCAGATCGTTCTGGTGCGCCTTGATCGGAAGCGGGCAGCGCGCGCTGACCTCCTCGAAGCGCCGCCGGCGTTCCTCGGCGCGGATGCGCTGACGCTCGACCTCGGCAGCCTGGCGCTCCTCGTTCGCACGTCGAGTCGCCTCGCGGCTCTCCTCGATCTTCTGGCGGGTCGCCTCTGCGCCCTGTTTCAGCTTGTCGCTGATGCCCACGCTGCTTCTCTCCTCGTCCGGGTTCGCTTCGGGAACATCGGCAAGTGGCGGTGAAAAGTCAAGCTGACGTGACCTGCGTGCACCTCCCGAGCGACTGGCTGTGCCGCCCGGCTTACGCCAGGCTGTGCAGCCATGCCGTCTCGTGACACCGCTTCCGTCGAGCCGCTGCACGCGCCTACTCCGCCTTGGGTCCAGGGCGACGACGAACGGCTTCGCTGGCGCGTCTGCGCTGCGCTGTCGCTCGCCGCATCAGCGCAATACGAACCCGACGGGCGGCCCGACCCGAGGTTCACCTGGATCGCGACGCGCGCCTTGTTCAACTCGGACGAGCCGACTGGGCCGCCAGACCCGCAGGACGTCGCAGCAGTAGACCAGTTCCTTGAAGACATGTGGTCGAGGTTCGCGTAGCGGCGGATGCGCGATCCGCTACAGCGGCTTCTCGAAGATGACGGCGCGTGTGCTGTAGCCCATGCGTGTCTCCCAGAAGCCAACAGACACGGGCGAGCCGATCCACGTGTCGCACATGACAACTGTGGCACCCCGCGCCTTACCCCACTGCTCCGCAGCCTCGACGAGCGTGGACGCAACGCCGCGACGCCAGAACGCGCGAAGCGTGCCGACTGAGTCGATCCACAGTCTGCGCTGGGTGAGGTAGGGAACCATTTGATGGCGAGCGTGCGCGTCGGGTTCGATCAGGTGTGCGCTCAGACAGCCGACGATCGTGTTGTCGACCTCGACCACGAGTTCGAGGGCCGTCTCGTTATTCGCGAGGGGGTTCGGCTCGAGCAGCTCCGAAAGGCCGTCAGCGTCGGGAAGGCGGAACGACGCAGGGGCGAGCTCGTGGTAATAGGCGGCGTTCTCGAGGTGGATCTGCGCAAGAGCCGGGCCGTCTCCGGGCCGGAGGTTGCGAAGCGTCAGCTCGGTCACCATCTGCCCTCGATCGTACGTGGCAGAGTCGGGACCTCCGCGCTCAGCCCGCGCGTACTCGAACGGTGAGGCGGGTCGTCGTGTTCGCAGTTGCTGCTGCCTCGTTGCTGACGGCGGCATCCGCGCTCGCGGGTCCGTTCTTCACCTCGTCGACTCCGAAGGAAGCTGCCCCCGGCGAAGTCGTGACGCTGCGGGCCGGGATGGGCGTCAAGCTGCGCACGGGGATGCCGCTGTATCTCATTCGGGTCGTCTCGGCCCCGAGGCCGCACCTCTGCGACGGCGGCAAGGGTTACTGCGAGCCGACAGCGCGACGAGCACCGGCCTCGCAGCCGTATCTCCGCATCGGAACCCTCAACGTGAGCCATGCGAGAGGGACCCCTATGGCGGGCTACGGGGTTACCGTCCGCTACCGCGTGCCCGCGCGAGCGCGTCCGGGGCGCTACGCCTACGTCCTCTACTGCCGCTGGTGCGGTCGTTCCGGCGAGGGCAGCCTGATCGCCTGGCCGACCACCCGAACCTCGCCTGACGCGCGCACGATCATGATCGGAACCGCGCTCATCGTGCAGTAAGTCGTGCCCCAGGATGTGCCGTGGTCCCTCATGTGGCTTGTGGCTTCGTGCTCGCCATCACCTGGGCGGCTGACCCCGTGCACGCGCTCGCCAGCAGCGGTTAGCGCAGAACGTGACGCGTGGCCAGATCCGCGTGAGCTTGACCCGCTCCTGAGGGACTCGCGCAAGGTCAAGCATCTCGCCCGCGGTGCCAGCCGCCCGAGCAGCCAGCCTGTCGTGCGTGGCGAGGTTGCCTGCATCGAAGAAGGTCGAACGCGATCGAGCGATCCGTGCGTCGCGCGCGAGCGGCCTGACCTGGGAGGAGGTCGGGAGACGCCACTGCATCTCCGGGCGGCAGGCACGTGACATCGTGCGCGGACTGCGCGAGGCCGAACCGCTGTTTGACGAAACGGCCGGGCTCGAGGTCCTCCGGGACACCGTCGAACAACTCGACGCGCTCGTGGAAAAGTTTGCGCTCATCGCGGAAACCGCCGCTCACCCACACGTCGCACTCGGCGCCGTCAAAGGGCAGCTCTCCGCTATCGAGAAGCGGCTGTCGCTCCAGCAGCAACTCGGACTCCTCCCCGCCGACATTGGCCTGTACCGGCAATCACTTGAGCTGCAGGAAGTGATTGACGTCGTCGGTGACGTCTTGCGCCGATACGACAAGACCGGCGCGATTGCTGACGAGCTTCTCCGTCGCCTGGACTGCCGCTCAACGCCGCGTCAGGACAGTCAATGGGATCTGCCGGCGGAATATGCGTGGCTGGAGGATGAACTTCCGTGATCCGAGGGATCACTGCAGCCTGCAACACGGCAGTCCCGCTGCGCGTCGGCTGCTTCTAGGCTCGTCCGTCGGGGCGAGCAGCCGATGGCGGAGTGCACGCGGCGACGAAGGCACGGCCGAGCGACGTTAGGTGCACCTTTTCGCTGTTCACGCCGCGCCGTCCGCCGATCTGCTTCTCGACTTCGTCGAGACGCTTGTTGCGCCGCTCGACTTCGATGAGGTTCAGCCGCTCGAGGTTCTCCACGTACGGCATGTACTTCTCCCACTCCCGCCACCAGTCCTGGCCTGACGTCGCGTGTCGCCGGAGACCGGCCACCTCGAGGAAACGGTCAAGGTGAAGCTCGTTCACCGCAGAGTTGTAGAGGTCGTCGAGCATCCTGGCTTCGACGGCGGTGAGCTCTCCGAGCATCTGGGCGAAGCTCGGCATCACCTTCGGCGCTCCGTCCGCCTCGGTCGCAGCGTTCGCGAGCAAGGCCGCCCACCGGGCAGTCATCTCCTCATCGTCCTCGTCCTCGAGGCCAGCCATTTCAAGCAGCGGCACGAGCGTCTTCGACGGCACGAACGACGCAGCCAAACCCGACTTCTCGAGCATCTGCTTCGTCATACGGGCGGTCTTGATCTGCGTCCTGACCCGCCGCCTGCGCACCAGGTCGGCGCTCCACTCGCCCGTCTCGACGAAAGGCGAGAACAGGGTCCTGATGATCCCTTCCGCACCTCCTTCGGCCGCTGCCTTGATGAGGTCGGTGTTGTCGGTCACGAGCCGATCCTACGGCGGGCCGGTGTTGGCGAAAGCCCACTGAACGGAGCCTCGCTGAAAGCTCACGCGTCGTTTCCGCTCCGGAATCAGCCCTTGACAACTGAGAAGTGCCGACAGAGACGCTGAACCCCAGGCGCGGGGTGGCACGTCGCCGTTCCAGTTGTTGTATGCGCCGCACTTCGGTGTGACGTGGCGGGTGAGGGGTGGGAGCCGGTAGATGCGCCACCAGCGTGAGCGGTGGAGGCTGGGTTGGGCGTGACGGCCGCCTTCGCCGGGGTAGGGGTGGCGCTTGGCAGGCTTCTTGACGAGGCCGGTGTCTTCGATAAGGCCGAGGGCGGGGAGGATCTCGTTGAGGACGCGGCGGGCGGTCTTCTCGCCGCAGTAGCGGGCGCCGGTCATGCGGAGGAGGCGGCGGACGCGCTCGACGGTGAGGAAGCAGCCGAGCGTGCCGTCGTCGAGCACCTCGAGCGGCGCGTGTTCGTCGCGGTGCGCTTGTCGGAGCCACAGGTGTGTCTCGACGACGATGACGGCTTCGCGGTGAGCGCGGGGGAGCGCGTCGGTGACGTGGATCGGCTGGAGCGTGATCCGGCCTGCCTTGCCGGCTGGGCGGCGGGTTCGTCTGGCCGGTGCGGTGTCTACGCTTCGCATGGTCTCCGCGACACGGCGGGCGGTTTCACTCGGGATGGGTGGCCGTCCGCCGTTCTTCGTTGTGGTGCGGGCCGCGGAACCTACGCCTGCGGTCGGACGGCATCCCGCGCACTTTCAGCGCACGCTGTTAGCTGAGCGCACGGCGTGAGATCAAGCGCCCGTCTGTGTTTCGAGGCTGGCGGCCGCTTGACGGAGGGCGTATGGTGGTACCACTTCTAGGGAGAGGAGCGGACGTGACGGCAGCAGGGATCAAGCAGAAGGACGGCACCTACGAGGTGCCGTTCGAGGTCACGATCACCGGCACGTACACGGTGCGGCCGGAGGACTTGACGGGCGGGGGCGAGGACGAGGAGCTCACCGACAGCGAGGACGAATGGGCGGACGAGGACTACAGGCTGGAGGAGGCGTTCGACCTGGCCGAGGAGAAGCTCAAGAGCGAGTTCGACTGGTTCTGGGTGGAGGGCGCTTCCTGCGGGGCGGACGTGCGCGTGAGCCGGGCCTGAATGGGGGGGAAGAAGTCTCGTGTGCCGGCTCGCGGCGAGGACGTGATCGGGATGCGGCTACGGCTGCCGCGTGAGCTGGCGGAGCGCGCCGACGCGGAGCTTGCGCGCAGGCGTGAGGAGACGGGCGTGGTGCGGTCGAGGAACGACCTGATCGTCGCGCAGCTCGCCAGGTGGGTCAGTCGTTCGGAGACGAGGAGGGGACTCAGATGAGCTACGCGGACGCTCGCCGCGAGGCGGAGGCGTACTACGAGCTGTGCGAGCGGGCGCGCCGGACGGGCGTCGAGACGGACCTGCGCGGGCGCGAGGACTTGACGGTGGCGCAGCTCGCCGCCGAGGTCGAGGCTGCGGAGGCTTCGCGGTGACCGCCACGGCGCGCCGGCCGCTGTCGCCGACGTGGATGGTGCAGCGCCTCGTCGGCGAGGGTGTCGATCCGGCGGAGGTCGCGGATCGGGTTGCTGCCGCGTACGCGGAGCGGTTCGGCTGCCGGGCGTCGCAGGAGATGCTCGGGGCGCTGGTCGCGGAGCAGGATCCGTTGGAGCTGGTGTGGGGGATCGGGCTGCTGCAGGCGAAGGTGCAGGCTTACGAGGGTTGGCCGTCGGTGCGCCTGTCGCCGCTGGAGCGGCGCGTGCTGACCTCGTTGTGGGAGGCGGGCGAGGACGGCTGGCTTCCGGCGACGGCGAAGCAGCGTGCAGCGTTGGATCGTCTTGAGGTGCTTGGGTTCGCGGACCTCGTAGGTCAGGGTTGGGGCGCGACCGACGACGGGCGTAGGTGGCTGTCGTGAGCGTGCTCGCGCTCAGGGTGCTCGTGTGACGGTGCGCGCCTACATCCGCGTGTCGACGGCGGGCCAGGCGGAGCTGTCGCCGGAGGTACAGCGGCAACGGATCGAGGCGTGGTGTGCCGCAAACGGCCACGACCTCGTTGAGGTGTACTTGGACGTGGCATCTGCGTCGAAGCGCGGCAACGACCGCCCGGAGCTGACCCGGCTGCGGCGGGACCTTCGCCCGGGCGAGACGGTGGTCGTGACGCGGCTCGACCGCCTCGGCCGTTCGATGGTGGAGACGTCGAAGCTGTTCGCGGAGTTCGACGATCTAGGAGCTTCGGTGGCGTCGCTGGAGGAGAACATCGACGCGAGCACGACGACGGGGAAGTTCATGCGGAACCTGCTCGCGTCGATCGCGGAGATGGAGGCGGGGACGATCGCCGACCGGGTTCGTGCGTCGGTGCCCGCGAGGAAGGCGAAGCGCGGCGGCATCTACGGCGGCGGCAGGCGACCGTATGGGTTCGAGGTCGACCGGGTGACGGTGCGCGAGAGCGAGGCGCTCGTGATCCGCGAGCGGATCGTCGGCCCGCTGCTCACCGGCACCTCGGAGAACCGGATCGCCCGCATGTTGAACGCGGACGGTGTGCCGTCCGCATCCGGTGGCACGTGGAGTCCGGGGACGCTCGGCAAGCTGATCCGGCGGGAGCACTTGCGGCGAGTCCTGAATGAGGAGACGTACGGGCGGCTGCGTGCGCTGCTCGCGGCACGTGATGCACGGCCGGGCAAGGGGCGTGGCCGAGAGACGGCGAGGCCGACGCTCGCGCACGGCAGGTTCACGTCGCCGTGCGGTGCGGCGCTGGTGTACCGGGTCAGTAACGACTCGTACGTGTGTAAGCGGAAGGCAGACGAGGGGCCGGCTGCGTGCTCATGCAAGCCCGCGAACCGCGAGGCGGTGGACGGGATGCTGCTCGACTGGATCGAGCGGGCGCTGATCGGCGAGAAGTCGCTCGCTGCTCAGGTAGACAGGGCGCAGCAGGGCGCGCTCGCTGCCGCACGGAGCGCGCTGCGCGAGCGGCAGCGGGAGGCGATGGCGCTTGAGGCGCACCTCGACAGGGCGCGCCGCGACTACCGGGCCGGGAGCCTGTCGGCGGAGACGTACGAGACGGAGCGGCGCGAGGTCGAGGCGGAGCTCGACGGCGCACGCGCTGCCGCCGACCGTGCCGTGGACCAGCTCGCGGCGGTCGAGGCGGGCCGGGCAGCCGAAGACGCGAGGCGCAAGGTGGAGCTGTGGTTGCGCGACCTGCGCGGGCTCGTCGAGGAAGGCACGGACGCGACGGCTGCGATCGCGGCGGCGCTCGACCAGATGGCCGTGCAGTTCTTCCTCCTCGCCGACGGTTTGCTCGGCGTGAGCGTCGGCAGGGCCGGCATCGCCGACGCGAGGGTCGGCGCGGCGGTCGCGTTCGTCGGAACGCTTCCCGGCCATGAGGCAGTGCCGGTGCCGCGGCCTTGCGACGCCGATCCGGGCACGGTGTGGGACGTGAAGTTCGGCGGCGGCGACCCGGCCAGGTGGCGGGGCACGCTGCGTGAGTTGCCGCTCGAGGGCGGGGAATACATAAGCGACTACAGCGAGGTGAAGTCGAAGGCCGGCGACCGACACGGCGACCCACTCGAGATGATCCCACCGGCGAAGATCGCTCGCATCCGACGCGCCGCCGATGCGTGGCTTGC